>OAUZ01000010.1_pt1 | contig 352435 bp, 297 predicted proteins | sample 1476341 | NCBI WGS metagenome assembly OAUZ01 (sample SAMEA2580071, study PRJEB22360) | human gut metagenome | biome: human gut; feature: human-associated habitat; material: faeces | place: Denmark | collected 2008/2010 | reverse complement strand
AGGCACTGGGCCTGGTGGATATCCGGGTGCCGGACCATCTGATAGTCGGTGGCAGTCAGGTTTTCTCCTTTGCGGAACACGGTCTGCTTTAACCCGTTGTCACCACATCACACCTGTTTTCACTTTTATCTTCTGTCTTCAGAGGTATCCCATTATGAAAATTATCACCCGTGGTGAAGCCATGCGTATTCACCAACAACATCCAACATCCCGTCTTTTTCCGTTCTGTACCGGTAAATACCGCTGGCACGGCAGTGCTGAAGCGTATACCGGTCGTGAAGTGCAGGATATTCCCGGCGTGCTGGCTGTGTTTGCCGAACGCCGTAAGGACAGTTTTGGTCCGTATGTCCGGCTGATGAGCGTCACCCTGAACTGATGTTCCGTCACCCGGAAAACGAGTACGACTGGTTGAGCTCAGACGTCGCTGTGGATGAGGTCCTGCTCATCAACGAATACACCTTTACCGAAGCCGGTCTGCGCGCCGGCTGACCCGTCATCGTTAAACTATCATTCACCGATTTTCTGTGAGGATTTTATCGTGTCAGACACACTCTCCGGGACAACGCATCCCGATGACAATCACGACCATCCCTGGTGGGGACTACCCTGCACAGTGACGCCCTGTTTCGGCGCCCGTCTGGTGCAGGAGGGTAACCGGTTGCATTACCTTGCCGACCGTGCCGGTATCAGAGGCCGGTTCAGCGACGCGGATGCATACCACCTGGACCAGGCCTTTCCGCTGCTGATGAAACAACTGGAACTCATGCTCACCAGCGGTGAACTGAATCCCCGCCATCAGCATACCGTCACGCTGTATGCGAAAGGACTGACCTGCGAAGCCGACACCCTCGGCAGTTGTGGTTACGTTTATCTGGCTTTTTATCCAACATCCGAAACGAAAAAGTAACTCTCCAGAATAACCTTCTGCTCCGGTCTGGTGTTTTCACCACGCCACTTTTCCATTTTTATCTCTGCATATCAGGAAAATCTTCAGTATGAAAACATTACCTGATACACACGTACGGAAGGTATCGCGCTGCCCGTCTCCCGTCACCATCTGGCAGACACTGCTCACCCGACTGCTGGACCAGCACTACGGCCTTACGCTGAATGACACACCGTTCGCTGATGAACGTGTGATTGAGCAGCATATTGAGGCAGGCATTTCACTGTGTGATGCAGTGAACTTTCTCGTGGAAAAATACGCACTGGTACGTACCGACCTGCCGGGATTCAGCGCCTGTACCCACTCTCAGTTAATAAACAGCATCGATATCCTCCGGGCTCGCCGGGCAACAGGCCTGATGATCCGCGACAATTACAGAACGGTAAATAACATTACCCTGGGGAAGCATCCGGAGGCGAAACGATGAAACTGGCCCTGACGCTGGAAGCCGACAGCGTTAACGTGCAGGCGCTGAACATGGGGCGCATTGTCGTTGACATTGATGGTGTTAATCTCGCTGAACTGATTAACATGGTCTGCGATAACGGCTACTCCCTTCGTGTTGTTGATGAATCTGACCGGACCTCAGCAGACTGCACGCCACCATTTGTTGCCCTTACCGGCATACGCTGCAGTACCGCACATATCACGGAAACGGACAACGCCTGGCTGTACTCGCTGTCACACCAGACCAGTGACTTCGGTGAATCAGAATGGATTCATTTTACCGGTACCGGTTATCTGTTACGTACCGATACGTGGTCATACCCGGTTCTGCGGCTTAAGCGCCTGGGGCTGTCAAAAACGTTCCGTCGTCTGGTCGTCACACTCATCCGGTGTTATGGTGTCAGTCTCATTCATCTGGATGCCAGTGCCGGATATCTGCCGGGTTTACCCACTTTCGACTGGTAATCCGGAAATTCACAACATGAAATCATTAACCACGGAAACAGCGCTGGATATTCTGATTACGTGGCTGCAGGACAATATCGACTGCGAATCGGGAATTATCTTCGACAACGATGAGGATAAAACAGATTCGGCAGCACTGTTGCCCTGTATCGCACAGGCCAGGTAGGGTATCCGTACCCTGCGCCAACAGTAACTTTTGTACCAGAACCAGTGAAGATCACTCACCCGATTTCACTTCCCTGACGTCAGCCTGAACACGGCTGGCATTTTCATTTATAAACAGAAAGGAAAAATGATGATGTCAGATACCACACTCTCCCGCCCGGAGGTGGTCAGCGGGCATACGGACGTTATCTATTCCACCTCAGTCTGCCACATTCTGGCTGTACGAAAGAGTACACTGTTGCCAATCGACACAATTATCCGGCATCAAGTAAGCGATATCAGTTAACCGATATAGATGGGGAAGATGCTTTTATCCGGATTGGTTCTATCGCGATGGTGCGAGTACCACTTGATGCAATGGAGCCTGTCGAGGAAGATGACGAGTAACAGAGCTCGGTATCTCAATCAGGACCTGATTGTCCTGGTTCGATGCCGAAAACCAGTGATTTTTCGTGTTGGTATCTGTGTTGGTATAGGATGGTGTTGTTTATTATTAACAATTTTAAATCATGAGGTTAAATCGCATGTTTGAGTCCGGCCTTCGCACCATACCGTATGCAAATCGAGTCGCTCAAGGGCGACTTTTTTTGTGTCGGTGACCCGTCCTGAATAGCTATGACACGTTCCTGACTTAAACCCGGAGAACGTGATGATGTCTGGGTTCAAACGCACTCAACGTGATTATCCTCTATCCTTTAAAATAGCCGTTGTTGAGAAGGTTGAAAAAGGCGAGATGACTTATAAACAGGCCGGCTGCAGTTATGGCATTCAGGGGCGCTCCACCGTTCTTGTCTGGTTGCGTAAATATGGCCGGCTTGACTGGAGCCCCGGACTTCCTGACCAGGTAAAGAGGAGACTGCCTGTGGCTCTGGCGACTGTCCCGCTGACACCCGAGCAAAGAATCAGGGAACTTGAAGAACAGCTTGAGCAGGCGAGCCAGAAAACTGAGTTTTTTAATTATTTATCAATAACCTGTTCAATGACTAATGGTTATAACTGCCACCAGAATGCGCAGGCTGAGTGGATAAACGGAATCCTGAAAATGAGTTTTTACTCTCGCGTCCTGCAGAGCTGACGTAGGGCCGGTAAATGGTAAAAGAATTCGTGGCAATTTATAACCATGAGCGGTCACATTTGGCATTGAAATACAAAACGCCCGATGAAGTTCATCAACCGTTTTACGGACAGAAAACTGTCAACTTATATCAGGAACAGTTAAAGCCAGGTGCGTATTTTCATGAAAGGAGATCACTCAATAACCCCCTGTGTCAGCATAGTTGTCGCCTCAATTTTTTAAGGAGATAACAATGCCAGGACAACCAATACCAAGTGAGCTCAAAGAGAAAGGACTGATATGGCTTTTACCACCATACTGCTGGTCACATCGTCAGATAGCCCGTAAGCTGAAGATCAGTGCCTCAGTTGTATCAAAATGGAGATGTGAGTTAGTGGAGCAAGGACTTTTACCTGAAAATGAAAAGATTACCTCCGTTGATGTTGAAGACTGGACACCGGAGCGTCGATTCTCAGTTGTTCTTGAGACGGCTACGCTGTCAGAAATGGAACTTGCTGATTATTGCCGACGCACGGGATTGTTTGTTGAACAGGTTAAAGAATGGCGGGCTATCTCAATTCAGGCGCATGAAAAGAAATTGACGGAAAATATCCGAACAGACAGGGCATTGCGTGACGCAAAAAATAAGTTACGAGAACTGGAGAAAGAGCTTAAGCGCAAAGATAAAGCTCTGGCGGAAGCAGCGGCCCTGCTTATATTAAGGGAAAAGTTCAATGCCCTCTGGGACAACAGCGAGGAAGACTGACCCCTCTCCTGGAGCGGCGTAAAATTATTTCTCTTATCCACGAGGCCGTTATCAACGGCGCCCGGAAAAGTCAGGCTTGTAGGTGTATCGGTATTTCTGTTCGGACACTTCAGCGCTGGACTAATGGCAAAGTCATCACCACGGACCGAAGATCCGATACTGTAAACAGATCTCCCCGAAATAAGCTGTCAGAAGCGGAAAGATTGCGGATACTGGAGTTGTGCAACTCTCCAGAGTTTGCATCCTTACCTCCAAATGTGATCGTACCAACTCTGGCAGACAGGGGTATTTATATTGCTTCTGAATCAAGCTTTTATCGTGTACTGAAATCAGCCAACCAGTTGAAGAAACGATCCCGTGAATGTCAGTATAAACGGCCTGATGTACTCAGGGCCGTTGCACCGAATCAAGTCTGGAGTTGGGATATCAGCTATTTGCCGTCCGGGGTCAGAGGTCAGCATTTTTACCTCTATATGATCGTCGATATTTACAGTCGCAAGATTATTGCTGCAGAGGTATTTGCCAGCGAATCTGGAAAACATGCAGCAGAACTACTCCAGCGGGCAATATGGAATGAAAAATGTTCATCCAGCAATCTGGTACTCCATTCTGATAATGGTGCTCCCATGCGCAGTTACACGTTGTTGGCGAAAATGTATGCGCTTGGTGTGCTAAGTTCTTATTCCCGGCCAAGAGTCAGCAATGATAATCCTTACTCAGAATCTTTGTTCCGGACTCTCAAATATTGTCCCTGGTGGCCTGAGAACGGTTTTCGCACTATTAATGATGCCAGAATATGGGTAAACCGTTTTGTAAACTGGTACAACTTTGAACATAAGCACAGCGGGATCAAATACGTCACGCCAGCCGAGCGTCATCAAGGTAATGATATGAAAATACTGGCGGCCAGAAAAACAGTATACCAGCTGGCACGCGAACAGCATCCTGAACGTTGGGGAAAGCATCTACGTAACTGGGACTACATATCAGAAGTCTACCTGAATCCAGAAAAAGAGGCTGCATAACGTAATTTTATTACAAAAGGCGACAACTACCTTGAAAAACGCCGGTTACTCACCGATCTCCTTCACGGTAATACGCACCAGGCATGTGGATGAGCGTAGATTATGTTGCAGTTGCGGAAGGGGTTCTTAAGGGGTATCGAGATAACGGGTTAAGCTATTTATTGATATGGTAAGTAACCATAGTATTAAAATTGATATCGATATTTAAAGTGATTATAAAGCAAGTTATTCTTTATGGAATAAATGATAACTGTTTCTTTCGGAGCAGGATAAAATTAATTTAAATTTTTATAGCGATGCTCACTCTAGGGGAAATCTTTAATGACTGTTTTTATGTACAGTTATTGTTGAGTGTTCACAAGTTAAATGATATAATCCATATTATTAATGGAAGAGATATTTTACATGAAACATATCCATTTAATTAATTCACTGTCCTTGGACGAGACAACAAAATTCACTAAAAAAGCGACAGGTAAATACTATACAGATCCAAAAATAGCTCTTTTGATGATAGAGAAGTTATTACCATTGATAAATTCCTGTGATAAAAAAAGTTATAATGTCGCAGATCCATTTTCAGGGGATGGTCGACTTATTACATTGCTTATTAAACAATGGATGATAAATGGTTTTCCAGATGTAGAGTGGAATGTTTATCTGTTCGATATAGAAAATACAGGCCTCACTTATGCTAAAAATGCGTTGTCTGAACTTAAGTTAGCAGGTGCAAATATTAACATTACTATAAAAAATAGTGATGTTTTTTATGAATTTAAAAAATATGTTGATTATTTTGATTGTGTTATAACCAATCCGCCTTGGGAGAATATAAAACCAGATTCTAGAGAGCTCGATTTTTTTGAACCATCTATGAAATCGATGTATATAGACTCTCTTCGTGAGTTTGATGATTATTTGTCAAGAGTATTGCCATATTCTCAGCCGAAGCGTAAATTTGCTGGGTGGGGGACTAATCTTTCACGTGTTGGTGCAGAACTTAGCTTAGAAATATGTAATAAAAATGGATTGGTAGCTATAGTTATGCCTGCATCTTTTTTCGCAGATGAACAATCGTACATATTACGTGAAAAGTTTTTTAATTCAGGGAGGATTGATTGCATAAATTATTATCCAGCTGAGGCTAAATTATTCGGCGGTGCTGATGTTTCTTCATGTTCTTTTATTTTTAATAAAGGTGAATCCCTTAATGATAATATTCAACTTAGTGTGTATGATAAAAACTTAAATATTAAATCACTAGGTTTTTTTGATTTGTCTAGTATAGATTCTCAATATCTTAGCATTCCGGTATCTCAAGGTGTTCATGCCGTTCATTTGTTAAGAAAGCTGCAAGAGGGATACCCAACATGGGGTAGTCTGGAAAAAAATGGAGAGATATGGGCAGGAAGAGAAATAGATGAAACTGGTAGTAGTGACTGGACACAAAAAAGTGGCGGCGGATTATTATTCATTAAAGGAAAAATGATTGGGAGGTATAATTTTCATAATGAGAAGAGCTTAAGAATAACGAAAAAAATTGATAAGGTTCTATCCAATTCTAATTTCGTAAGGATTGCATGGCGTGACATTTCACGCCCGAGTCAAAAAAGGCGAATGATTGCAACGATAATACCTCCTAACTCTTTGGCAGGGAATTCATTAGGGGTGGTCTATTATAAAAGTGGTTCGCAAGATTCGCTCTTTAGTTTGCTTGGTATTATAAACTCCCTTTGTTTTGAATTTCAATTAAGAAGCTTTTTAGCTACTGGTCATGTATCATTGTCAGCCTTACGAAAAACTGCAATACCGTCTGAAAAAATATTATTACAACATTCTGAATTAAAACAACTTGTGATTTCTTGCATAGAGGGATGTTGTGATGCTGAGTTGAAAATTGAGGCTTATGTTGCCAAAAATATTTACAAATTGGATTTGAATGAATTTAATAAGCTTCTGTCTTCATTTGATAAGATTGAGTTAGCTGAAAAAGAAAGTTTATTGAGGATTTTTCAACATTATGACTAAAAGTGAAACATTTATGATTCCCAATCACAAGGCAGCAAAGCTAAGTGAATTGGATATGATGATTGTTAACTCAGTACCGCCAGGTGGCAACTGGAAAAATATTCCTTTAGATGTACCGTCTAAAAGAATAGAGCAAATTAGGGATAGTTATGCACAAGGAAAAGGAAGCCGTTCAACATACTACGGTAGATTACTTCCAGATATGCCTGCATATACTATCAATACATATTTTAACCGACCTGGGAATGGTTGCCATATTCACTATGAGCAAGATCGTGTTCTATCCCAGAGAGAAGCTGCAAGACTACAATCGTTCCCGGATGATTTTATTTTCTTCGGAGGTCAAACAGCAATTAATACCCAAATCGGTAATGCAGTGCCCCCATTTTTAGCTTTTCTGATTGCGAAAGAAATAGAGAAGGCGATAGGTAATACTGGTTATTATATCGATTTATTTTCCGGAGCTGGAGGGCTGGGACTAGGATTCAAATGGGCTGGATGGACTCCATTATTGGCGAATGATATTGAAGAAAAATATCTACAAACATATTCAAACAATGTTCACAAAGAAGTTTTATGTGGCAGCATTTCTGATAATGAAACTTTTTCAAAAATAGCAGATAAAATATCAGGATTTAAGAAATTATATTTTGATAAACAATTATGGATACTTGGTGGACCCCCATGCCAGGGATTTTCTACGGCAGGAAATGCCAGAACAATGGATGATCCAAGAAATTCACTTTTTATGCATTATAAATCTCTCTTAAATGAGATAAAACCAAACGGTTTTATTTTTGAAAATGTTGCTGGTTTGTTGAATATGGAAAAAGGTAAGGTCTTTGAAAGAGTCAAAGAAGAATTCTCATCAACCATGAAAACTATGAATGGATGGATATTAAACTCTGAACATTATGCAATCCCTCAGCGCCGAAAAAGGGTTATATTGGTTGGTTCAAACGACCCTTTATTTTCAATTGAACCTCCACAAAAATTAACAGAAGATAAGGAATCTTGGGTATCTGTAAAGGATGCATTATCTGATCTGCCTCCTTTGCAACATGGTGAAGATGGAAGTGGTAAATATTATATCCATCACCCCGAAAATGACTATCAATTATTCATGAGAGGTAATATTACTCCTTCAGAATATTATGAAAGGAATATAAAGCCCTCTTTATAAGAGGGCTATGTCTTACTCTATAAATTCTTCTGGGATTGAGCGAACATAACGATCATTTTCCCAATATGATTCCAGTTCTTTTCCTATTTCGCTCATCCCTGATATTAGATATTTTAATATCAAGTTGAATTTTTCTTTATTGTTTGTCACTATTTCTCGTAGATCTGTAATGATTGTTCGAAATTCATTTTTTGAATCTGAATTCTCAGATATTATTCCGGATATTTTTTCATCTAAGCAAGATGTAATTTCACTTAATGATTTTAAATTATCCATAGCTTCAGAGAAAAACTTCTCAGATAATTCATTTGATACAATAAATGCGTTCCGATTTTCTTTTCTATGATAATCATTCAATGAAGTAAATGCTATTCTGATTCGTCTTGTTTTTTGCACAGCAGCATATTTTGATTCACGTTTTATTTTTTTTAATGATTTATAATGAGTTAAATGATTTGAAATGCATAATCCCTCAAATATTGGGTTATAATTGGCTACCTCAAGATGTAAAAGACTTGCAAGGAAAGTATAATAACCTTCATCCATTATTTTTTTAAGAAGATTCATATATGTATGTCTATTATCACGTAGTATTTTACTTAGTCTTAAGGCTTTTTCACTATCATCTACAGAGTGTTTTAGTCGATTCCATACTTCTTCTGCGAACCATGAAATAACCGTATGACCTTCATTCTCAGCTTCTAATAAAGAGATTATATCACTTAAATACATACGATTGTTTTTGGCACTATTACATGATTTGCAAAGTAGTTGAAATTGTGGGCGATGGGAAAACCCTAGTGAGATTGGGCCAATGTGATCTGCTTGGCAAGGAGTTGGATGTAAACCACCATTTCCGGCATTCAAACATTCCTCGTTAATAAATATATTATTTGTTCTAACTTGGCCCATTAGCCTGTCTGCAGCTACCCAATCACCATCCACCCAATATTCGAAAACTCTTCTGTCAGTAACATAAGATTTAAGATTTTCTTTGGTCCTTCCTTTATCAGCAATAGAGCGACAACAGCGGTTAAATGAATGAAATCCATCAAAACGATCTGGAGGATTTGCCATGGCTCCAGGGCTAAGCATACGTGATTCTTGAGGTATGTATTGTTCTTTTAGATACTCAATCCATGCTTCGAGATTGCTTGAAATATCTGGAATCGTGATGGATTTTGTAGAAAATAAATGTGGTAAATCTAAATATATTCTTTCACCAAATCTATCATCTAAACGAGTCAACAAATCAACTATGTGTTCATTTTGAGATAGCTCAAAAGTCTCATCTATATAATTAAGTTTCCTAACCCGAGAAAAGAAATGCTCATTTGGGTAGGAGTAAGATAATTCCATTTCTTTACCGCATTTCTTGCATGGTTTAACTCCAAGTGGATGAATTAGTTTAGCTGTTTTACTAATCCATGCTTTTTCAGTGTCAGGGTCTATCCCAATACTTCTGGCTTTATTTTTCCACCATTCATAGCGCCGTTGATGAGTGTGTTTAAATTTCCCCGATGCCCTATTTGATGGAGCTTCCCATTGAATCTCACCTTTTTCCCCAAAGGGATCTGGCATTCCAAAATAATTCGGGTGGTTAACTATTAGTCGAGTGTACTCTAAAAATGCCGCATCGCCATATTTAGGTTTTACGTTTTTCTTAATTGTATTTGTGGCTAAATTTTCATCTTTAGAGTGGCTGGCTGCTTTATCATTATTAGGAGTAACTGCAATTTTTCCCATTTTCATAAATTCTCCATATAATAAAGTAATTACTTTATATTAATTTAATTAGTAAATAAACTATGATTATACCCATTTTTTAGAGGACTGGTTCATCGCCAGCTTGGCTAGAAATTTATATACTGGACACATCCTTCACCCACATCATCCTCTCCCCGCGGTTTGCTGTTATCTGGTACGGAACAACCCATAGTTTTAATGTTTTAGAGAAAGCAAAATGCTGCTGTATCGGTTGGTTAAATTGATCATGCGCAGGATAGATTAAGTACATTTCGCCAATCCCATTTAGGTATTTTTGACCGTAGGCAAACATTTGATAGAAGTCGGCTTGCGCTAGCCCATACTGTGTTGTTTTTTGGGAGTTGCTATTTATTAGCTTCCATTTTGTGTCCATCACCAATTTGGTTTGTACCGGTCGACGTGACTGAATCAACAAATCCGGCCGAAGTTTAAAGCAATCGTTAGACCCGTGCTTCACAAGAGAATAAGTAGCCGCTTGTGGTATTACTTTGAGATGAGAAGGTAATTCGTAGGGTAGGGTCTGTGCCACAAAGGATTCAAATACCGCTTCCATAGGGAACAAAAGTGATATCGCTTTGGTGTTTCCCTGCAAAGCACTCGGACTCATTCCTCTCAGGATCAATTGCGCCCACGCCATTGGCTCGTTGTAATGAGCCATACCACGCTCGAGGCGTAAGTTGTTTATATCACGTTCAATATCCCGGCTAAGTGGAATACCGTCAAACGCAAAGCGCAGTTCGTAAAGCCAGCGTTGATTCTCTGATGACAGCTTTAGACTAAGAAGCTTATCTAGCGCGGAGTGTAAGAGCCGATTGGCTGCACAATCAGGCATGTAGTCATCATAATCGACACAAAACTTATGGCGATTCACCGCGTTATGTCGCAGCTGTGCAGAAAGCATCAGCTTGCCCTTCATAAAAGCCAGATTACCTTGCTCGCTCACATAGTCGGAGCGTAAACCTTGTTTAAGTAATTGGCTAACGCTATGCAAAAACTGGTGAATAAAAATCTCAAGCAAAGGCATACGCTGAGCCTGAAGAGTGGCTTGCTGAGTTTCAATATGTCGAAACCCAGGCAAATGGCTTAGCATCGTCAGTAATGTTTGACGTGCATTAGCCGCTGTGAGGTTTTTACCAACCTTGGGCAGTATCTCAAGCTGGAAACCGTGAGGTGTTGAAAGCATCCCCGCGTAGTTTTGAACCTGAAGCAATTTGAAGCCTGAGCGAGAGGTGAGTTTGAGGAACTGGCTCCCTTGATTACTTGCCAAGCTAAGCGCTTCTAAATAATTAAAGACCAGTGGAGGCACCAGTTTTGCGCCAACTGAAGCCGCTTTGTCACTCCCCAATAGGTCATATTCAAAAACGGAGATAACTTCACCCATGATTTACAGCCTGCTCATCAAGGGGAGTCTGCTGGGGCTGATAAATTGAACGATAAGCCTGTGGAATATTCCAGATCTCTTGATCGAAATCTTTGAGTTCGTAAGCTGTTGATTGCTGATCATGGTGTCGTAAACCATGGTTGTTACCAAAAAGCGTATCGAGATCGTCGGTTTTCTCAATCACGAATTGCAGGTTGTCGTCTTGCTTTTGATTGTCTGCCAGCACCAACCGGATCTTGTTCCAGTCATCGAAAAAGTATTCCTGTAAAAGCGGAATGATCTTTTTCTGGAATGCGATCTTCAATTGTTTAAACGCAGCTTCTTCATCACCGGCATCGAGTGCATTTTTTACCGGCATAAAGAACGCATGCCCCAGCGTATGTTCACGATCGTAAAGAGCCTCGATGCGGCTATTGAGTTTCTCTAACAACGACTCGAGCTCTATGCCTTTCACCTTAGCTCCACTCAGTAAAGAGAGATCGGGCATCATTTCGACAAAGTCAAAGCGACGGCGCAAAGCCGTGTCCATCAGAGCTAAAGAACGGTCCGCTGTATTCATGGCTCCGATGATATCGACATTGGCGGGTACGCTGAAGTGATCACCGCTATAAGCCAGTTGTAGGCTCATTGCATTGGGCATGCCTGCACGCTTGTCTACTTCAATGAGTGAGATTAGTTCACCAAAGATCTTGGATATGTTACCGCGATTGATCTCATCAATGAAAATGGCGTAGCGATGTCCTGGATCGGCATTGGCACGTTGGGAAAGGCGCATAAAGATACCCGGCTCAATGGGATAAGAGATATTGCCACTCTCGTCAGAGCGAGCGCGTATACCTTCAATAAATTCTTCATAGCCGTAAGATTGGTGGAACGTAACCACCGCAAAACGCTGGATGGCTTCGGCAGATTTAGGGCCTCGTTTAAGTTCGGCGTAGAGCTCTACCAAATCCTCCACTTGCTCGAGCTGTGAATCAACTAGCAACCATTCGCTGTTATCTGTTTTGTTAAATACGGCAGGCTCACGCCGATTCTTATAATCAACGGTTAACGACTCGGGAACTGTATAGGATTGCAAAGCTGCCCAGGCTGTATTCGATAGGTTGCCATTACGACCGTTTAATAATGCCTTACGTTGAAACCACATATGTTCAATAATTTGGCGAACTTTGGCTCGTTTCCCAAGATCGAGCAGCACCAGCGTTATAACCTGCATCCAATTCAACGATTCAAGGCGAGAATCCAGCCAGGCATCACGATCAGCTGGAACAGCATGAGAAGTGTACTCTTTCATTTTTTGCTGCAACCTGAAGGTTTTGCCAGTGCCAGGGGGGCCAAAGAAGATCACGTTAGTTGGTGAATGTAGGATGATCTTGTTCTCGATGGGCTCATTGCTGGTTATGAATGTAGTGCTCGCTATTTTCTCCTGCTTTTGTTCATTATCGCGTTCACGGAGCAATTCATAGAGATGCCAGATGGCCATATTCACGTAATAAGGATCTGTGTCAGGAGATTGGGCGTGTATGGCTTGTTTCAATTCATAGTTTTTCTGTAACCAATTTCCGGTCAGTGCCAGACCGAGATGGAAGTGCTGATTTAGGAATTCTGCTGCTTTACTAAAAGCATTCTCATCCACAGTACTGGTGTAGTTTTCTGGCGAGAACGCGGCAAAGACGCGATTTCTCAAACTCCTATACATACGCTTGAGAAGTCCGTTTTCTTTAGCTTGTTGTAGTGCATTGCCAACATATTGGTAAGTTTCTTCATCCGGCTGTTGCCGAATTCGTTCAGTTAGTTCTCTAAGCAGTGGCAGGCTTTGCTGATATTCTGCTAAGGATGGAACGCCCTGGCGAATACTGGCAATACCGTTATCGCGTTCATACCAGAGCCTCTTGACTAAACCATCCGTTTCAGGTTCAGAAAAAGTTGAGGTTTGTTGTAGCAAGGTCGTAAATTCACGGTATCGCTGATCCCACTTGGAAGCTGAGTAATTTTTATCTTTCGCCAGGGCATCAATCAATTCACTGATCGTCAGCTTACCTGCTTCGACACTATCTACAAGATCCATCGTGATATTTCCTCTGCTATTACATTACTTACCAGGCAGCTAGTCTGGTGTTTTATAATCTATATTACCAAGCATGCAATTGTAGCCAAGCGCAATAAGTAAGATTTTCAATGCAAAATACATTTTTTTCATGTTATTGAATTTATTGCTCTCAAACGAGTTTTTGGCATCTTCACTTTGAGTTGTGATTATCGAGTTACTTTGTTGTGCTGAAGCGTTGTTGGTATCAATAGAGTATTAGCTGTGCGGATACTAGTGCAGGGTATGCTCCCTTCTTGGGTCAGCAAGGTGCGATGATTTTGAGTTGGAAGAGGAAAGTACGGGGAGTTGTGTTTGCACCTATAGAAAAGGCCTGAACAATTTAGTCAGAAAGCGTGAAATTAAGCTGTGCGCTGGTGTCGTGTAGCAACGCACAACTTATCAGAATAGCTTGCCCAGCAGCTTAATAAAGAAAAACACATCGCTAAAACTGCTGATACCTCTGAATAAATGGGCTGCGAATATGTTCGCTTTGAAGCAGTCCTTCATGCCCGATTTATCCCCAACGCGATTGCGGTAGAGTCCCAAAAAATGACGTGCCTCTACCAGCGCATGCCGGTACAAAAATACCTTTATTTTTTGTTTTGTTCTTGTTCCGCTACTTGGATGATTTTCGCGATCACTTCAACATAGTTTATAGCACGAACAACGTAGTAATCCGGCCGATGTGTGATAGAGGCCTTATTGTTGATATAGATATAGTCCTTTATATCCAATGTACAGAATCAACCATTGCTCGCTGCAAGATGAACCGTTTAAAAAATGTCTTTATGGCTCCTGCCGGACTGGAAGCGCAGTGAATGCTGCCTGACATAGGATGGCCTGACCATCTGCAGCCACAGATAATGCGGCCATTCGCGGTGTGTAACACAGTGTCTAATCCATTAATAACCTGACAGAGGCGTACCATAGGGCTGCTTTTTGTGAACCGCTCTTCGATGTTGGTCAGCACAGGAATGCCAGCCATTAAAGATCATGACGTCGGCTTGCGACGTACTAACTGCCTGCCATCTTTTTTCTATGAACCCATCTGCTATATCGTCGTCCGCATCAAGGAATATAACCTATTCTCCTTGGTGCAAGGCTAGAGCAGCATTTCGGGCGGCATAGACACCTTGATTGGCCTGCTCAATGAGAATGAGCCGATCATCGTGGATTTGACGAAGAACGTTGCCAGTTTCATCAGTAGAACCGTCATCGACAATGATAAGTTCAATAGCCAAGTGGGGTTCACTGAGGATTTTAGTAACCAAACTAACGCTGGTTTCAGCGGCGTTGTAAGCAGGGATAATGACGCTGACATCGATTCCATTTTTCATATTGAGCTACGATTTTCTTTCGTTGTCATCTTTGAGGCGTCTGATCGTGATAATCCTTCTTTCCCTGATTTCCTCATCGATATCGAATAAGCACTCGTCGCAGAATTCTTTATCGAGTGAGAGCCTCTGTTCAAGGACGCTTCTTTTTTTGTTGCAACGTGCACATCTCTTCATCTTTCCGCGCCTTTGTGACCTCGTGATTTGGGGTACATGGAAAATGGGCGTAGCAAGTCTCAGCTAGATAACTAACCGTAATAAAAGGGCTTTTCTGCGAGCAATGTAAGAGAAGGATAACCAGGCAGGTTGCAAGAAAGATAATCGTTTTGATAGATCAGTTTATCGATATTGATCGTTAGTGCCGATCGATAAGAAGTGCGGAAACGTTAGACTCACCTCTGTTGCTCCATCATGATGATGGGGCTGTTGGCCCTCGAATCTATCTGTCTATTAGCATCGGCATGACAAACACTATTTGTTTCCACAACAAAAGACAATAGAAAAGTACATATGTACAAAAAGTGTGATTTATTCTGTCACTTCAGTACTTCCTTTCGCCTAAGTTTGCCCGTAATAATTCCCCGTGCAGTACTATTGTTGCGACATAACAACATGAATTACATGGTAATAATAGATGTTTTCCTCTGCTGATTCCTGTAAAGATCATGACTCCATACGACATCATTTTTAATATTATACAGTTCAAAAAATCTACATGTGTCACAAATAATTTTACATTTGATAATGTATAGTTGTCACATGACAAGTTGATTATCATTCTGTGTAGACAAGGAGAACTGTTATGACGGATTCAATTCCATCAGGTTACAAGCCGCTGACATGTGACACGCTGCCGGGTTATCTCTCGTCCAGACTGACCCCTTCATGCGAACCGGGAGGGTTACCTGAAGAGTGGAAAGTTTCAGAAGTGGGGGACGGAAACCTGAACATGGTGTTTATCGTTGAGGGGACACATAAAACCATCATTGTAAAACAAGCTCTGCCCTGGCTTCGTGCAGGGGGCGAAGGATGGCCTTTATCTCTGAGCCGTGCGGGCTTTGAGTACAACGTCTTATGTCAGGAAGCCAAGTACGCGGGTCACACACTGATTCCGCAGGTCTATTTTTACGACCCGGAAATGGCGCTGTTTGCCATGGAGTATCTGACTCCTCACGTGATTCTGCGTAAGGAACTGATTAACGGTAAAAAATTCCCTAAACTAGCTGAAGATATCGGCAGATTTTTAGCACAGACTCTCTTCAATACGTCTGACATTGGCATGTCAGCAGAACAGAAAAAAGCGCTTACTGCCGAGTTCGCGTTGAATCATGAGCTGTGCAAAATTACGGAAGATCTGATCTTCACAGAGCCCTATTACAACGCTGAACGGAATAACTGGACTTCTCCTGAGCTGGACGATGCCGTCCATAAGGCCTGGGCTGATGTAGAGATGATCCAGGTTGCCATGCGTTATAAGTACAAATTTATGACAGAAGCGCAGGCATTGTTACATGGCGACCTTCATTCAGGCTCAATCATGGTGACCGACACGGATACCAAAGTGATTGATCCGGAGTTCGGTTTCATGGGGCCAATGGCGTTTGATATCGGCAACTATATTGGCAACCTCCTGCTGGCGTACTTCTCACGCCCTGGGTGGGATGCGAATGAGCAACGTCGCGCTGACTATCAGGAATGGCTGCTTCAGCAGATTGTCCAAACCTGGTCCGTTTTCACCCGGGAGTTCCGCCAGCTCTGGGACAACAAAACACAGGGCGACGCGTGGCCGACAGAAATGTATCAACAGAACAGGGCCGCTCTTGAGGACGCACAGGATCAGTTTTTTGCCACGCTGCTTGAAGATTCCCTGGTGAATGCCGGCATGGAAATGAATCGCCGGATCATTGGTTTTGCTGGCGTTGCCGAGCTGAAACAGATTGAAAATACAGAGCTTCGCGCAGGATGTGAACGACGTGCATTGACCATGGCGCGCGATCTTATCGTCAATGCCCGCCAGTTTAAAAATATGGATTCCGTCATCCAGTCTGCGAAGGTTAAGTAAGAGGTCATTATGAATATTAAAGGTAAACACTATCGTACGGTCTGGGTTTCCGGGGATGGAAAAGCGGTAGAAATCATCGATCAGACTAAGTTGCCTTTTAAGTTCGAGGTGGTGGCGCTTACCTCTGCGGAAATGGCCGCTACGGCTATTCAGGAGATGTGGGTTCGTGGCGCTCCGCTTATTGGTGTCGTTGCAGCCTATGGCATCGCGCTGGGAATGAATCACGATGCCAGTGACATGGGTCTGCAGCGTTACTATGACCTTCTTATCAAAACCCGACCAACGGCAATTAATCTCAAATGGGCCCTCGACAGGATGATAGACACACTGAAGGATCTCTGTGTATCAGAGCGCAAGGATGTGGCCTGGGCGCTGGCGGCAGAAATTGCCGAGGAAGATGTCGCGTTGTGTGAACAAATTGGATTACATGGTACAGAAGTCATCCGCGAAATAGCCCAGAAAAAACCGGCCGGGAGTGTGGTCAATATCCTGACACATTGTAACGCAGGCTGGCTGGCGACTGTAGACTGGGGAACCGCGCTTTCTCCCATCTACAAAGCGCATGAAAACGGAATCCCTGTTCACGTCTGGGTGGATGAAACGCGGCCACGTAATCAGGGCGGACTCACGGCATTTGAACTGGGCTCACACGGTATTCCTCACACCCTGATCGCCGACAACGCGGGTGGCCACCTGATGCAACACGGTGACGTTGATCTCTGCATTGTTGGGACCGATCGAACCACGGCCAGAGGGGATGTCTGTAATAAAATTGGTACCTATCTTAAGGCGCTGGCGGCCCATGATAACCATGTTCCCTTCTACGTCGCGTTACCTTCTCCCACTATTGACTGGACTATCGAGGACGGAAAAAGCATTCCGATTGAGCAACGTGACGGAAAAGAGCAGTCCCATGTCTATGGGATAAACCCTCAGGGAGAATTGAGCTGGGTCAATACCGCCCCTGAAGGAACCCGTTGTGGGAACTACGCTTTCGACGTCACGCCTGCCCGATACATTACCGGCTTCATTACTGAGCGGGGAGTCTGTGCTGCCAGTAAGTCAGCGCTGGCGGATATGTTTGCTGACCTGAAGAGTAAAGCACTCCAGGGGGAACAGCATTAAAACGGCGGCCATTGCTATTAAGGATCAGGAATGGAACGGATTAAGTTAGCAGAAAAAATCATTTCCACTTGTCGGGAAATGAATGCGTCAGGTCTTAATCAAGGAACATCAGGTAATGTGAGTGCCAGGTATACCGGTGGCATGTTGATTACGCCGAGTGGGATCGCTTATTCAAAGATGACGCCGGACATGATTGTCTTTGTAGACGATAAGGGAATACCTGAAGCGGGTAAAATACCATCAAGTGAATGGTTATTTCATCTGGCGTGTTATAAAGCCAGACCAGAATTGAATGCTGTCATACATACGCATGCGGTGAATTCCACGGCGGTGGCAATACATAATCATTCAATTCCGGCCATTCATTATATGGTGGCGGTATCGGGGACGGATCATATTCCCTGTATTCCCTATTATACCTTTGGCAGTCCTGAACTGGCCGACGGTGTATCTAAAGGAATCAGAGAAAGTAAGTCCTTGCTGATGCAGCACCACGGTATGCTGGCCATGGACGTCACGCTGGAAAAGACGTTGTGGCTGGCGGGTGAAACCGAGACGCTGGCTGATTTATACATCAAATGTGGCGGATTACATCACGATGTTCCCGTGCTGTCTGAAGCCGAAATGACCATCGTCCTTGAAAAATTCAAAACGTATGGTTTGAAAGCGTAATTACAGCTTTATTTTAATTAATAACATATGACAGCCATTCGCAGAATGGCTGCTATTCCCTCTGTCCACAACGATTGATTATAACTACCACAAGGAGTTATTTATGTTTATCGTGGAATCGTATGCTGTCGCCATAATAATGTGTTTTATTACCATGATTTGCTGGGGTTCATGGGCGAATACAACTAAACTTGTCAGCAATAAAAAATGGGAGTTCCCTCTATTCTATTGGGATTATTCAATTGGATTATTGCTGTGTTCTTTGTTATTTGCCTTCACGCTGGGTTCTATGGGCGAAGCCGGTCGCAGTTTTATACCTGATATTCAGCAGGCGAGCAGCAGTAGTCTGATGTCGGCAATACTGGCAGGGATTATCTTCAATATTTCCAATATTCTTCTGGTCGCTTCTATTAATCTTGCCGGTATGGCGGTAGCTTTTCCTGTGGGTGTGGGGCTGGCACTGGCTCTGGGTGTGATCACCACCTATATCGGCAATCCGCAGGGCGATCCGCTCATTCTGTTCCTCGGTGTCGCCTGCGTTGTGATCGCCATTATTTTTACCGCGATAGCCTATGGTCGTGTCACGCAGGAGGCGGATAAATCTCGCCGTAATAAAGGTCTCATTACTGCCATTCTGGCGGGTATCATCATGGGATGGTTTTTCCGCTTCTTGGCGGACTCCATGTCTGACAATTTCAGCCAGCCTGCCAGCGGTCTGATGACGCCTTACTCAGCACTTGTTCTGTTTGCCGTGGGGCTGTTCTTGTCGAACTTTGTCCTTAACACGCTGGTCATGAAAAAACCTATTTCAGGAGAACCGGTCAACGGGAAAATGTATTTTTCCGGGAGCTTACGGGATCATGTTTGCGGCTGGCTGGGCGGTATGATTTGGTGTGTCGGTCTGGCATTCAGTCTGATTGCGTCTGGTCAGGCGGGGTATGCCATTTCCTACGGTCTGGGACAGGGGGCCACAATGATTGCCGTGATCTGGGGAGTCTTCATCTGGAGAGAATTTGCCAGTGCGCCAGCCGGAACCAATAAACTGCTGCTGACCATGTTTATTTCATACATTGTGGGTATTGTTCTTATTATCGCCGCTAATCAATAAAATCCTGCCCCATATCCACATGGGGCAGTTGTTCATTCTTTTAGTGTGGTAATTCACACGCCAGCAAAAACTCTGCCGTTCCTTCATCAACAATCAGGTCCGTGACATATCCTCCCAGCAGGGCACCCAACGTTGCGTCATAGCCTCTTTCCCCACCAGCAAGGAAGATCTTCCGTTCAATCTGCCTTAGCTGAGCCAGACTGATTCCCAGAATACGCTGGTCAACATCAGCCACGACGGGCATCCCTTCCTTGTCATAGAAGCGACCACAAATGACACCTACTGCGCCTAAATCCCGATACGTCTGCATTTCCTTCTTATTCAGCACGCCCACCCGAATCAGGGGATTTTCATCAAGCGCGTTACCCACGACAAAAAAGGCTTTCGTACAGCGAGTCAGAACGTCAAAATTCGATCGAATAATAGGCTCTGCCTGTAACTCCATGGCCAGTCTGGCGCTTGATACCACGGCGGGCACGTGCAGCGAGGCGACACGGCCTGAAAGCTTGTAGGCGATTTGCGATGAGGATTCAATGATCGTCAGGTCTGGCTGAGATGGCATGGAACCGAGCATCTGTATAACGGTGACATTTTTACATGACTTCGGCGTCATGGTTTTGCTCATCTGATGGATTGTTCTTCCCCAGGCAACCCCCAGCACATCACCATTCTCAATCACCTGATTCAGATACATGCCACCGGCACGTGAAAGGCGAGTCCGCATCAGCTTTGTATCATCACGTTTTCCGGCATGTTCGCCATCCGGCACGATGATCACTCTCTGGAGATTGAATTTATCGCGAATTTGCAAAGCAGCGTCGATAGAGCCAAAGACATTCACATCCAGGTTGATATGAACCAGTCCATTTTCCCGGGCTGTTTGCAGGTATTTGACAACCGTGACGCGGGACACCCCCATGATAGCTGCAACTTCAGTCTGGCTTTTGCCTTCCTGATAGTACAGCCATGTTGCATGAAGTACGGGATCATCATTGAACAGGCTGCTGTTTGTTTGATCTCTATCCACTTTTGTATACCTGTATTAAACCGGGGAAATGCTCATCTTAACCCTGTTTACCCGGAGAGTTGATGCAGATTGCCAGTGGCATGATTTTATACAGATATTTTATTCTTTTACATGAAATAAACCAGCATACCATTTGAGCGATCGCCTGCTGTTCCCCCATACTGTAAAGTCGGAGACATGCTCCGGCTTTACAGTATTACTGAGAGTACACCCATCAAGCATAATCGACGGTTCAATATCGCCCCTTTTTGATCGCCAGCGATTCGTCACCGTGCAGACGGTTGCCGTCACTCACTAAATTATGGGGGACAGTGAACAACAGGTTGGCTCACTGGCAAGAACCCGATTATAAAACTAAGCTGGCGAGCAGAATAAAAATCAGCCCACTGATGGATAAGAGTGTGGACATCAACGTCCAGGATAACAGCGTTTCTTTGGTGGTCAGGCCAAAAAAGTCTTTAATCATCCAGAAACTGGCATCGTTAACGTGAGAACAAATACAGGATCCGGCACCGGTAGCCAGCGTAATCAAGGCCAGGTTGGTATTGGGATGTACTGCCAACAATGGGATGACCAGACCGGCGGTAGAGATCGCCGCGACGGTGGCTGAACCCAGACAAATACGCAGGAATGCGGCCACGCCCCAGGCCATCAAGATCGGGTTAATATCCATACCCGAAACCAGGGTGGAAATATACTGACCAACGCCAGAGTCGATGAGAACTTGCTTGAATGCACCACCACCACCGATAATCAGCAGCAGACCGGCAATACCCGCGATAGCTTTTCCGCAAGAATCCATCAGGTCAGGGATTGTTTTCCCGCGCCCCAGGCCCATGGTATAGATCGCGAACAGCAGTGAAATCAGCATGGCGATCGTCGAATTACCTAAGAACAGTATCACGTTGTAAAATAAGCCAGAATCCGCGGCACTTTTGGCATGAGTCATCTGGATGATGGTGACAACCGCCATCAGGATCACCGGCAGCATTGCCGTGAGAAAACTGATCCCAAAGCCTGGCATTTCGCTTTCGCTGAATCGGCGGGTCGCGCCGAGAGAGGCTATATTCCCCTCTTTTTTAAAGGCGTCCGGAATAATGCGCTGGCAGAATTTATTCAATACCGGGCCGCAAAGAATAAAGGTTGGAATGCCGACAATGATACCGTATATCAGTACCAATCCTACATCAGCGCCATATTCCCTGGCGATAACAGTCGGGCCGGGGTGCGGCGGCAAAAAACCGTGTGCGACCAGCAAACCAGAAAGCATCGGCACACACATAAACATCGGTGATATTTTTGCTTCACGGGCAATAGCGAATAAAATAGGTACCAGAAGAATTAAACCGACTTCGAAAAAAAGTGCGATACCGACAATAAACGCCGAACAGACCACTGCCCAGTCAAGTTTATTTTTCCCGAAATAATTCAGCATGGTCAGCGCTATTCGCTGCGCACCACCCGCATCGGCCAGCAAGCGACCGAGCATAACACCGAAGCCAAATATCAAACCAATATGGCCCAGCGTACCGCCAAGCCCGGATTCGACTGAGGTGACGACTTTACTCAAATCCATACCACTGGCGATGGCGACAGCAATCGAGACAATAATTAACGAAACAAACGTATTAAGCTTAATTTTTATGGTTAAAAGCAGGAGTAAAGCAATCCCTGCCACAACGATAATTAGTGGCATAACGTCCTCTCATAACAGGGTAGCGACCCATCATTATCCGACTGAGCAAATAACGAATGATGCAGAGTCGGATAATTCAGGTGTCTGGATGTTTTTATTTATGCTTTCAGTTTTTATTCATAAAATCGCGCAAAGCCGCGCCAATTTTGTTTACATCATAAATACAACCGGTCCATGTCCCGCCACTCACGGCCTGAAGCATTGCCCATAGCTGGGTATCATCTGGCAATTCAGGATCGGGAAGTAAATCCTGATGGCTGGGTCTGGCATTTAATATTGCAGTTGCCTCCTCCTGTGAAGGTAATTGTTCATCGCTACGGGTTCCGAGGAAATTGACTTCGCCGTGAAGCTCGCGACAATCAATTTTAATTTCAATTACATCCCCGGTGCGTAATTTACCGATGGGGCCTCCGGCCAGCGCTTCTGGCCCCACATGGCCGATGCACGCGCCAGTAGAAACGCCCGAGAAACGTGCATCGGTGATTAACGAAACATGCTTACCGTATGACAGATGCTTCAGGGCACTGGTAACCTGGTAGGTTTCTTCCATCCCTGTACCTGAAGGTCCAACGCCAATAATGACCAGAATATCGCCCGCCTTGATCTTGTCATGTTTGATATCGTAAATCGCACTTTTCTCGGACAGATAAACCTTCGCCACACCTTTATGGTAATAGATACCTTGCTCATCAATCATCGAGGGGTCAATGGCGGTGGATTTGATCACCGAACCTTCTGGCGCAATATTACCCACCGGGAAGGTGATAGTTGAGGTTAATCCGCGCGCTTTTGCTTGCTGCGGAGACATGATCACTTCGTCAGCGTTGATTTGTTCCTGATCGAGCAGGAGTTGCTTGAACCGCTGACGCCGTTCGGAGTGCTCCCACCAGTCGAGGTTTTCTTTCAGCGTGCTGCCGGTAACCGTCATAACGTCTTCATGCAACAATCCGAGGCTGCGCAGATGCAACATGACTTCCGGCACACCACCTGCCATAAAGGCATTGACCGTTGGATGATAAACCGGGCCATTAGGCAGTACGCTCACCAGTCGGGGCACGCGCTTGTTGATGCGGATCCAGTCATCAACGGTCGGGATATGGCAACCTGCCTGGTGAGCAATTGCCGGGATGTGTAACAGCAGGTTTGTTGAACCACCGAACGCGGCATGGACCGTCATCGCATTCTCTATCGCTTTATCGGTGAGAATTTCCCGGGTGGTGATGCCTTTTTGACTCAGGTTCAGCGCAGCTCGCGCGGAAGCTCTGGCGATCTCCCGCCACACAGGCTCACCGGAAGGGGCAAGGGCTGAATGTGGGATTGCCAGCCCCAATCCTTCGGCCACCACCTGAGATGTCCCGGCAGTGCCCAAAAATTGACAGCCGCCGCCGGAAGAGGCACAGGCTTTACAGCCCGCACGGCGTGCGTCCTGTAGAGATAATTCGCCATTGGCGAAGCGTGCGCCAATGGTTTGCACCTTGCCGTTGTCTTCTCCATCCTTTGCGGGCAGCGTCGCGCCGCCGGGGACCAGCACGGTTGCGATGTTGTGCTGCGCGGCGAGTGCCATCATGGTGGCCGGAAGCCCCTTATCGCAACTCGCCACACCAATAACTGCTTTCGCGTCGGGCAGAGAGCGAATAAGGCGGCGCATTACCATCGATGCGTCATTTCGGTATGGTAGCGAATCAAACATCCCCGTTGTACCCTGAGTACGCCCGTCACAAGGATCGGAGACGTACACGGCATAGGGCAGGGCATGGTTGGCTTTAATAACCTCGGCCGCCGCTTTTATCTGGATGTCCAGTTCGTAATGCCCCTGGTGCAGCGCCAGCGCCACGGGTTTACCGTCTGCGCCGCGTAAGCCACCGAGTGTACTGAGCAGTAAAATACCGTCCCGATCCAGCTCGTCCGGAGACCAACCCATTCCGGCATTCATGGTCATACCGAACAGATCCCCGCTCGGGCGGTTGATAAGCATCTCTGCGGTTAATGGGAGTTCGCCGTCCGGGCCATCGGCGTGCGTTCTGACGGTGTAAATATCGTGGCTCTCGTCAGCAAAAATATTGCGAACAGACATGAGTTTCTCCTCAGACTGGTAAAATGCCCTGCGCGGTAAGCAGCACGTGGACTTTATCTTTTGCTTCTTCTGATGCTTCAAGAATCGGTGGTAAGCAATATGTCTCTACAGGCAGCCCGACACACTGCATGCTGTATTTGATCAGTGAGACAAACGGTGTTTCGAGGGCGTAAATAGCGGGCAGTTGTAGTAGTTTTTTATTCAGCGTCGCAGCGGTCGCCAGATCGCCTTCACGCCAGGCGCGGTAGATGCCGACGGAGAGTTCCGGAGCAAAGTTAGCGCTGGCGGTTATCGCACCGTCGCCGCCCAGCAGCATCGTATTCAGCAAATGATCATCGTAACCGCAGAATACCGAAAACGACGGGCGTACCGACTTAACTGTGTTGATCATCGTACGCAAGTGACCAACGCTGTCGATGGTGTCTTTGATGCCAACGATATTCTCGTTTTGCAGAGCCAGACGCGTCACGGTTTCCGGGGTTAAGTCCTGACCCGTCAGATCCGGAAAGTTGTACAGGATCACCGGTAGGGTGACGCTACGGGCGATCTGCTGGTAATAGTCGTCAAGATTTCGTGGTGCGACTTTCCAGTAGTAGGGGTTGATGGCGACGATACCATCAGCGCCGTAGGCTTGCGCATGCTGCGCCAGTTTGACCGCTTCGTCAGTGGAAGGGGAACCGACGCCAATCAATACCGGCACTCGCCCGTCGACAATGGTTACAGCTTCTTCGGCGAGCGCCATGCGCTGGGCTGTATTCATTTGGCTAAATTCACCACCGGTACCCAGATAAAACAGCCCGTCGACCCCTTTATTAATCAGGAAGTCGGCAACTTCGCGCATTGCCTTTTTATCAAGGGTTCCGTCACGATGAAACGTGCTGGATACCGGTGGAATAATGCCGCTGAATTTTTTCATTACCTCAGTTTCCTTTTCGTAAATGCTCATTTTCGTTTCTGTATCCCAGCCCATATGATATTTGCTCAGCGCATTTCCGGAGCAATTCCAGATAGCTGTCTATCTTATTTCCTGAATAAACTACCGGATCGCCAGAAAGTGAGATTGCATAGTTAACTCTGTTATACATATTGAATACCGGCATACTTAAACATACCGCCCCATAGGTTGATTCTTCGTTGTCTATGGCCCATCCCCGAAGGCGTGTTTTTTGTAATTCTTCCAGAAACAATTTTTTATCGGTAAATGTATTGCGCGTATGTGGAGTTAACGTGAGTGCTTCTAAAAAATAATCCAGTTCTTCTCGTGTCTTCCAGGCTAATAATGCCTTACCCAACGCGGTAATATGCAACTCAAGTTTTTTGCCAATCCAGCTTTTGCTCGTCGGTACAGAGTCCGGACTTTCGATCTTGTCGAGATAGATAGCCGAAATGCTCTCCATCGCCCCAAGATGACAAACCAGTCCACTTTTCAGCGACAACTCCTGCATTGGCCGCTTAGTCACCTCAAATATATTTTGACGGTGTAACGCCTGACAACCCAATTCGTAGTTTTTTATTCCCAGTGAATAGTAGCCGTTTTTGTTTTTAATTAAGAAACCACACTCCACCATTACATTCAATAAATTAAGCAGACTGCTTTTGGGGTACTGGAATTTATTTAATAACTCCATATAACTTGCCATACCAACCCATGCAATGTGGGTTAATATTTTTTCAGCACGGACTAATGAATTACACCCTTTGCGAACCATAATGGCTCCTTCTTGCTCATGGAATAAATGGTATCGGCATTACATAGTGGAAAATATGCTTTGTTCAGCATGCTGAACTGTAATGAAGTGATTAAATGTGATCTTGTACACACTTTGAATAATGAATCCAGAACAACCACATTTAGTGAATGAGAATAAAAAGTAGATGGCGTGTTGTTGCAACATCGTAGCGTGTGGATTGCGCATAGGGCTTCTTTATTCGTTCGAGCGCATCGCCAATATTTTCTATTGGGTGCCATTGATTATTTTTGCTTGAAATCCCTCTCGAACGAACTTACTTATCACTTTATTGAATGAGGTAAAAACAACTGACATCCGGCTCGCTGATAACGCTGTGCAATAGTCTCAGGTAACCCGCTGTCACTGATGATCGTTTTAATACATGATAGTGTTGCTACAGCATGCGGCTCAACGGCATCAAATTTTGAGTGATCGGCCATGAGAATAACTTCACGCGAGCGTTGAATAATCCGTGTTTTCACCCCGACCTCAAACATGGTGGCATTGGTGATCCCCGTCTCCAGCGACAGCGCATCGCAGGAGATAAACGCACGTTCTACGGAAAAGGCATTGATCATCTCCAGCGCCAGACTCTCTCCTACCGAAAAATAACCTGGGCGAATCAGTCCTCCGATAATGTAACTTTCCACATGGGGAAAACAGCCCAGTTCATTGGCGATTTTAATGTCGTTGCAGATGACCTTTACCCGCGCATCGGCCAGGCATTTCGCCAGTTCGAGGCAGGTTGAGCCGGAGTCGAGAAAAAAGCAGTCGCCATCTTTGATCATTGTTCGGGCAAGGGCAGCTATTTCTCTTTTCGCCACAGATTGCAATGTACGTTTCACGTCGAAGACGTACTCTTTGTCGTCTGTACTGTCGTCGAAGTCCAGGCAACCGTGACCGCGGATCATGCCTGGATACTGGTTGGCAATATACTGGAAATCACGACGGACAGTCGCTTCCGCATAGCCAAAAAGCTCCATGGCCTGCTGTGTGGAGAGGTGACGATGTTGCCACAGGTAGTGCAGCATCTGTTTGATACGGTCAGGTCTCTGTTGGCTCATCAGAAACAATCTCCTCTTACAGGGTGGCGAATTGAGCTAAGGTCGCGCGATAGTCAGATGAAGAGAACAGGGCGCGCCCAATCACCATATGTTGCGCCCCGGCTGCTGCCAGTTGCTGTGCAGCTGCCAGCGTAATTCCACCGTCGGCCCAGCACTCGGTCTGAGGAAAAGCCGTGCGTACTTTTTGGATTTTCTCGCACATGGAGGGAATAAACCGCTGTCCCTGCCCATCGGGCTCACTGGTCATCACCATCACTCCGTCCAGCTCAGACGCCAGATATCGCCAGGCGTCGATCGGGGTTGCCGGATTAAATACCAGTCCGGCTCGTGCGCCGGTATGGCGGATCTCAGTTAACGTTTCCGAAGGATAGTCCAGCGTTTCTGCATGAACGAAGATCCACGCGGGTCTGATTTCAGCCAGCGCGTTAAACCAGCGCTGTGGCCGGGCAACCATGAAATGAAAGGACAAGGGATGAGGCGTCTGTCTGGCGACGGCCTGCACCGTTTTCATCCCAAACGTAATGTTGTTAATGAAGCTGCTGTCCTCAATATCCAGATGCAGGCTCCCAAAATCCAGATTGTCCAATGCCGTCAGCTCACGACCATAGTGCAGAGGATTTGCGCTGGCGAGAGAAGGGTGCAGGATCATAAGCGCCTCCGTTAACCTGATACCAGCGCAAACAGTGCATCGTCTGTGCTGGCATTTCCCACTGCCGCTAAGCGTTGTGGCGAATCAATAAACTGGCTGATGCGCTGAATGGTCAAAATATGTGCGTTGGCATCTGTGGCGCTGACGCAGAGAAGCAGCCAGACGGGGTCGCACTCCTCGTTACCAAAGGCGACCGGGGTGCGTAGCGTGGTGATACTGACCTGATTATAGTTTGCGCCTTGCTCTGGTCGGGCGTGAGGCAAGGCGATTCCTGGGGCTATCAGATAATAAGGCCCCCAGTTAAGGGTATTTTCGATGATCCCATTAACGTAGCATGGCTGCGCGGCACCATAGGCTACCAGCGGGCGGGTGGCGATTTCCACGGCCTGACGCCAGTCGGTGGCTTCACGTTGTGCCTGTACCCATTTAATATCGTTAATCATCCGTCGTTGACTCCATGCCGATTCGGGTTAATCTGGTAGCGATCCCCGTCGATACTTTTGACGAAGGCGGCAGGGATCGCAGAAGGGTTATTGCTCTTTGCCGGGGATAAGCGCTCTGCTTATCCCTATCTTATCGGCGTATATGATGCACTTTCTCCATAAACTGACTGACTCGCGCCTGGTCAACGAAATTGGCAAAAACGCCGTCCTTTTTAAAGGTGGTTGCGGTCACACAGCCATCGGCGATACTGAGTTGTTCCTCCACGTTTTCCAGGCAGACGCCCGTGTTGGCCAACACGACGGTGTCAGGCACCGTTTCTTTGACCCGTTTTAACAGCGCGCTGTCTGTACGCGTCCCGGCGGTCAGGCCAGAAACACAGAGCGCATCAGGATGGTTGTTAAATACTGTCGATTTAGCAATAGAACAGATATCGCGATTGCCCAGATACACGGCGGCCTCTGGGACGATATTGAACAAGGTTTTCACTTCGCCTGCACCAATCCGGTGTTGATGACGGATGGTCTCACCGACGTTAGTGTCCCAGACGCCAAAGTCGCTGGCATAGGCACCGGTAAATATCTCGCGGATAAACTTAGCGCCGGTAGCCATCGCCAGGTCGAATGAGGCGACCGGATCCCACAGAACATTCACGCCAAACGGGATGCGGATATCGCTCATTAATTGCCCGATGATTCGTGCCATTGCCGCAGTGGTTTCCGGACGCACCTTCGTGAGATAGGGAAGACTAAACTCGTTGGAGAACATGACTGCATCCACCCCACCATTTTGGAGCGCCATCAGATCGTCCCAGGCTTTGTCGATAACCCAGTTCATCCCCAACTGCGCATCAAAACTCGGGTCGCCGGGCAATGCACGTAGATGGCACATGGCGATGACCGCTTTTTCCGTCCCAATAACCTCTTTCAGCCAACTCATTGAAAGTACTCCTTATTCCGATAATTCACGTTTACGTAAGAACAGCACGACGCTGGCGACAATACCGACCGCCACGACAACGCCAATAATCCCAAGCGACATCAATTCAGAAATCGACCAACCGAACATATTGCCCACGGACAACGCTGAGATTTGCGCACTTTCACCGGCAAAACTGAAACCGCCTTTGAGCGCCATTTCAGTGAAGTAAGGCGCGAACTGGGTGGCGATCAGCAGGACGGTAATCATCACGATGACCCCGCTTATCAACGTCCTGACCAGGTCTCCGCGGTGGATAACCGTAGCCATACAGATAAAGAACGGTGCTACCGGCAGGTCTGCGAGGGGTAACACTTTGTTGCCCGGTAAAATGCTGGCCAGAATTAACATAATGGGTATCAGTAGCAGACCGACAGCAATGGTGGTTGGATGCCCCAGCGTCACAGCAGTATCCAGACCGATATACACTTCACGTCCTTTGAAATATTTCTGGAAGAACTTTCTTGCACCGTCGGAGATGGGCATCAGGCCCTCAACAATCAGGCGGATCATGCGCGGGAACAGCACCATGATTGCCGCAACGGTAATCATCAGACTGGCGCAACCTTTAAAGCCTTCACCAGCCGCCAGGCCAAAAATCAGACCGAGCACTACGCCGATAATCACCGGATCGCCGACCATGCCGTAGCGTTTCTGGATCTCCTGAGCATCGATATTGCGTCCCTTCATGAAAGGGATTTTTTCATAGATAGCATCAAGTAGAACGAAAAGCGGTACTGAACTGGAACCGTAGCCTTGCGGTATCGAAATACCTTCCAGCCCGACGATGTTCTGTACCCGTTTTGCCGTCCAGTCGGCCATTTTTAACGATAGCGCCGCATGGCAGATTGCCCCCAGCACACCATAAATCAGGCTACCGGTCATAAGCTGGACCACCGTACCCGTAATGGCGTAGTGCCAGTAATTGTAAATATCGACGTTCATCGTTTTGGTCAGACGGGTGACCAGCATGGCGACATTGAGAAGAAAAATAACTGGGATAATCATGGCGCCAATGGCTGTCGCATAACCAACGCCGGAGGCAGGGCCTGCGCCAACGTCAAAGACATGCAGGGCCAGGCCGAAACGCTCAATCATCACTTTGATAGGGGGACTGAGGCTGTCGATCGCCATGACGATCACCAGTCCCATACCGACAAAACCAATCCCAACCGTTACCCCTGCCTTAATCGCCTGCAGCCAGGGGATGCGGAAGATAAGGCCAATCACGATCATGATGATAGGGACGAAAACGGTACCGCCGAGAGACAGGATGTAATCAAACATAATGCCTCCTTTTATTGAGTTAACAGAGCCTTGATTTGTTGTTTTAACGCGTCGTCGTTGATCCCTGTGAGCAGGGCGGCGCCATTAAGCGTAGGGATGCCGTAATCACTGTTGGTTCGCATGGAGGTTACAATAAGGTCCATACCGTTACAGTTAAGAGGGATCTCATTCAGACAGCATTGGGCGGTAGTGGCTGAAATGCCCTGTTCAGTCAGGAACTCTTGCAGCTTGTGTGCAATCATGGTTGAAGTCGACATGCCGGTACCGCATGCCACAAGGATCTTTTTCATAATGGATGTGCCTCTTGTGTAGTGCCTGAATCAGGCTCAACGGGGAAATGTGCTGCTGACATACCTGCCAGAGCGGTCAATAGGCGGATGCAATCAGTCAAATCACGCAGGCTGGCAACCTCCGCCGGAGAATGGGTATAGCGACAAGGAATAGAGAGACTGGCGCAGGGAATACCATCCTGCTCAACCTGGATATAACCGGTTTCTGTTATCACGCCGGGAGCCACTTCTCGCTGCACTGGAATGTTGTGTTCAAGAGCCGTCTGTTCCAACATCCGTATCAGGCGAGGAGGCGTGATTAATCCGGCCAGCGTTCCCCGACCATGGTAGTTCAGGCAGGTGATCCCAACGCCCTGATTAATCCTGACCTCGGAATAATCGTGTAAATCAGGGGTGTCACACGATGGAGTGATATCAATACCAATCGCCAGGTCAGGTTTTACACGGCGTAATACGGGAACAATGCCGCGGATATTAAATTCTTCCTGTACCGAAGCCACCAGATAAACGGCGATATCAAGCTCCGTAGTACTGATAGCATCCGCTACACCGAGCAGGGCAGTACAGCCCAGACGATCGTCTAGTGCTTTACTGCACACCAGATCGTTTGCCAGGAGTTGCGGCGGGTTATACAGAGTGACAGGCGTACCGACCTGAATGCCCATTCGTATAGCGTCGTCTTTGTCTTTGGCACCAATATCAATCCACAGTTTGTCGACAGAAGGTGACTGCGTGCGCTCGTCGCCTTTGGCAAAGTGGTAGGACTTAATGCCGATACACCCCATGACTGGCCCTTTGTCCCCGGTGAGGGTGACGATGGATCCAGCCATAGTGACCTGCGCAGGACCGCCTACGCGTTCAAAGCGTAAAAATCCAGAAGGCTCTATTTTGCGCACCATAAAACCGACTTCATCCATATGCGCAAAAATCATCAGTCGCAGCGCATCGGGTTTATCACTACCGTAGCGCGCGACGACATTCCCAAGCCTGTCTCGCCAGACCTCTTTTGCCTGACGCCTGAATTCGCACAGCATGACGTCAGCGACAGCGTTTTCGTGTCCTGAAATCGCATTGTGCTGCAAAAGCGAGAACAGGGTTTCCTGCACAGAAAATGACATAGCTATCTCCGTAGACCGTAAAACAATCACTCGTTGAGCGTTTTATAGGCGCAGACTGGTCGAATAATTGTGAGAACGTTCACGTGAAAACGCGCAAAGCTGAACAAATAAAAAATTATGTGAGCCGAGTGGAATAAAAGCGCTCAACGTTTGTGAAAGTTACGGGCTAGAGAGACCAGTGATTATGGTTGAAATAATGAGAATGAATAAAACGCGGTAACTGTTATCGCACCACTTTGTTGCAGGACGCTCCCTCTTCATTACGTCCTGCACGTGGATACCCCAGCATCTCCATCAGCGGATCTTAGAATGTAATGGCGCGTGGCAGGTCGTTGGTTCCCAGCATAATGTAAGAAAACATCGGATCTCCTGAATAGATTCAGAGGGAGTATAGATAATCAGCTCAAATCACTCTCCGCTTTATGAGCCCAGGCGGGCATTGCCGTCAGATAACGTTTTGCACGCTTATGTGCTTCCTCCGGGCCGACTTTTTGCCAGGAATCAAGGAAGCTGGCTAAACCTGATACCGCTTCTTCCCAGGGTTTGAGATTGCCGTTGCTGTCGCTGCAGTACGCACAATATTGATCACTGGCACTGTGTGCATCTGGTGCCGACATCGGCATTCCGCAAGCCTGACAGAACTGTTCATGTTGTGACATATGATGCTCCTTATGGTGACATCTTGATTAATAAACATACTGAATATGTATTGTGCAGGTGATGCATCAGATTAAAGCAAAGGCTAAGCCCCCGGTATCTCCGGTCAGAAATACCGGGAACCTGTTGTTACCTAGCGATGAGTGCGAACACGCCCCAGCCAAAGTATTCCCGCGCGTACGTTACGTGGCGTTTCGGCGAGATGTTTAGCTCGGCCCTGACTTCGGCGGCGAAGTCATCGTCAGGATTGGCCTCCAGCCAGCGGCGCATGGTCAGCCATTTCGCGGCCTCATATCGGTCCCAGCCTTCCTGGTCCGCCAGTACCATTTCCACCACGTCGTAGCCGAGGTCGTCAAACGCGCTGACAAGCCCTGGTAGCGTCAGAAAATCGGTCGTCGAGCTGACGCCACAGGCCTGGGCTATCTCGTCCGTTGCCGGAAGCTGACGCCAGTAAGGTTCACCGATGAGCATGATCCCGCCCGGTTTAAGGCTCTGCGCCAGCAGTTCGACTGTCCCGGCAAAGCCTCCGGCAATCCAGGTCGCGCCAACGCAGGCTGCTACGTCACATTTTTCATTGGCGACGTAACCCGCCGCATCATTATGAATAAAATGTACGCGTTCGCTGACGCCGAGTTCTTCCGCGCGGCGTCTGGCCTGCGCGGTGAAGAGCGAACTCATGTCGATTCCAGTCCCCGTAATGCCATGATCCCGGGCCCAGGTGCAGAGCATCTCGCCCGAGCCGCTGCCGAGGTCCAGAATTCGGGTCTCTGGTTTCATGCGCAGCACGCGACCCAGCGTGGCGTACTTCTCTTCGGTGAACGGGTTGTGGATGCGGTGTTCGCTTTCACTGATGGTAAAAATACGTGGAATATCCATTAGTTAATTCCTGTTATTGGGTTAAGCATTAAAAAGGGCACAACAAGATTGTTATTCACGCCAGTGCTCCGGTTTCATCAGGGCCTGCGCGCACTGGATGTGGCCGGTCACGTTCATGGGCTGAGCGGTGAGTGCTTGCATCATCCAGCAGGCTTTGTGCTCCTCCGGGATGGGATAAGGTGCCGGATAGCCTTTGTCTCCGGCACAGGGTTCGAACCCATGTCGGGGGTAATAGGTGGCGTGGCCGAGAACAAAAACCGTCTGGCAGCCCATCAACCTCAGGTGCTCGATGCCAGTGCGTATCAACCGTCCTCCCACGCCCATCCCCTGGTATTCCGGTATGACTGCCAGGGGAGCGAGGATATGCATCAGCGGTGAATCCATTTCCCCTTTGAAGGTTGCCCGGGTAAATAAAATATGCCCGACGGCTTTGCCTTCATGTCGGGCCAGCAGCGATAACGCAGGGCGCGCGCTTTCATCCTCAAGTAAAGAGGCCGTTAAATCGGCTTCTTTGCTGAAGCCAAATGCGCGGGTTTCGACTTCCCGGATATCACTGGCATCACTTTCATCTGTGATTTGAAAAGTGAAGTGGTGTGCTGTCATCGAAACTCTCCTTAGCGATTATCGAGCTGAGCGCGAACGTTATTCAGCCCGGTAGTGTTGATTCGATAGGGCTGACCATTGACGGACTTGATAAGTTTTTTGGTTTTGAGTTTTTTGAAGACGGCGAGCGTGCAGTCGGTCAGCAACAGCCCTTCGCGGCTGTAGCATTCAACGGAAGTGACGCGGCCTGAAGAATCGCGGACGTGCGCAATACGTCCACCTTTAGCGAGAACGTGTAACGTACGTTGTTCCTGACGGGATAAATTCATACTGAAGAACCTGTTTAATCATCATGTGCAAAACGTGCAAACACACCGCGGTGTCCGCATTCGATTTCGGCGCATTGATAATCAGTCCGGCCTGAAAAGGTCGGTAAGCTGATTATCGGATGATTACATTCTCCAGCATCAAAGCCTCGGGTTGAGTTGAAAGGTATTTACGGAGCGAATATTAACACGTAGTTATAGGAGGGATATGTTTCAGTAGAAAAAGTGTGATGTACTTTGGAAATTGAATGCCAACCCATTTACTGGAAAAGGCAGATGACACTGACGAATGCATGTTGAAGTACGCCTGAAATGGCCTCATCGGCTTTTCCCTTCGGGAGATTATTCTCCTTTTGTTTAATCCAGAACATAAATATGCTCACCCATCTTCGATGCTCGAAAAATTGAAGCCAATCCTGATAAGTAATTTTTTTGAAAGGGTATTTTCCGGATTCACACCGGCTTTGATGAGTGAAAAACCGTTCTCTTTTATCCAGTCAATCGTGGCGGTAATTGCTTCAATTGCATATCCCTGGCGAGTATAAGCGGGACTGATGGTATAGCCGAGCCAAAACACATCGCATTGCTGACGTAAATAGATATCACCAATCAAAACCTGCGTCATCTTGTTGACAATGGCCAATTGAATATCGCGAGCAAGTGTAAGAACTCCCAGCAAGGCCCTGTAAATAATTCTGTGTAACTGCCCACGATTAAAGGTGGCCGCTCAGGCGGTCACCGTATTCGATAATAAATGGGTCTGGAAAAAGTGCAGCATCTGGCAGCGTAATGCAGGTAGCCCAGTTCAACTCTCACTACCAGTATGATCCCAAGTTCGAGCGCGGAATGTATCTGTATGAGCATCGTCGCTGTTTCAATAACATCATCGGCTACTGTAACTCACTTTGCTATCACGGTAAGTTGCAGCCTAAAAGAGGGATGGAAAAAGGGACGATTTTCCCCGCAATGGGATATTTACATATTGATGGTAGAGGCATGAAGCCAAATGGAGGAAGCCGTTATAACCCTCTTGAAGCTGAAACAATAGCAGCATGGCTGGTGGCACATAAGGATGATATAGAGCGCCATTACGGGGAACCACTGTACAAAGTTGTTGGTGTTGTGACGCCATTTTCGGCGCAGGTTAATGCTATCAAAACGTCATTGCGTAAGCTGGAAATTAATGGCAAAGACGAGCAGGGTTCACTGACAGTGGGGACTGTGCACTCCTTGCAGGGGGCGGAAAGGGCGATTGTTCTCTTTTCTCCTGTCTACTCAAAACATGAAGATGGCAGGTTTCTTGATAGCAACAGCAGTATCCTCAATGTTGCTGTCTCACGCGCTAAAGATAGTTTTCTGGTATTTGGCGATATGGACCTTATCGAGATGCAGCCCGCATTTTCGCCGCGAGGGTTATTGGCAAAATATCTCTTTTCTTCAGATAATAATGCGTTGCAATTTGAGTTTCAGAAACGACAGGATTTAATTTCCGCACATACACAAATTTCAACGCTGCATGGTGTGGAGCAGCATGATGGATTTTTGAACAAGACTCTTGCCGGAGCTCAAAAGAAAATAACGATTATTTCCCCTTGGTTATCTTGGCAAAAAGTGGAGCAAACGGGATTTCTGGCATCAATGGCTTTGGCCCGTTCCCGGGGCATTGATATTACCGTGGTGACGGATAAAAACTGCAATATAGCGCATGTCGATGATGATAAGCGTCAGGAGAAACAACATCTGCTGAATGATGCTGTTGAAAAGCTCAATAAGATGGGTATCGCTACGAAATTGGTTAATCGTGTCCACAGCAAAATTGTGATTGAGGATGAAGAACTGCTGTGTGTCGGATCTTTTAACTGGTTCAGTGCTGCACGGGAAGATAAGTATCAACGATACGATACGTCTTTGGTGTACCGTGGCGAAGGCGTAAAAAATGAAATAAAGGCAATATATGGTAGTCTGGATCAACGTCAGCTTTAAATGTGATGAGCCGTTCATGATACAGGAGTAGTAAAGGGCATATTTTACCAATGTTAAGGCGACTTTCCGTTTTATTGCGAGTCGCCTTTCCTGATTATAAATCTTATTGTTTACCTAATCATTTTCCTTTGCATAATGCGCCTGGGATTAATGGCGGGTGCTTTTAGGAATGAAAGAAAATGCAAGCAATAATATAATAATGGCCTAATTTCTTTGAACATCATTAAGCATATCATCATCGTCTATTTGCCAGAATCCGTCGACTTATAATCGCCAGAACGGCATATCAGGACGGTGCTGCGAACGCTGTGGCCCAAAACGTTCCAGTAAACTGTGTAGATGTTCGTAGATTTCCGAGCCATAACCGAAAAGGCGCGGATGTCTATTAAGGCATCCGGCTAATCTGTAAGCAATAACAACGGTTTATGCGGTGCGCGTTTTTCACCCTTGTGCCAGATTATTATATTGGCAATTGCCTGCTGTTCGAGCCCGCAAGTGAAGAGATATTACCTTGATCTCATTTGTTTTTTGTTGTCTGCTCTGGGAATGGACAAGGACATCCCCCATGAATAAACTCCCCGCTCACCTTTCGCGCCAAAACTGCAAAATTGCTTCTACAAATCTGTCAGAAATAATCCCCCGACGGGCTGCCGCGCTGAAATGACTGCTTCGCAGTGACGTCGTCCAGTTCTCCGCTGACCGGTACGCTGAACCGAAATATCCCGTGCTTAAATCGTCCGGATCTTCATCAGGCGCGTTCGTCAGTCCTCTTTCACCTTGTTGCTGGAAGTCGACGAAAATAATATTGGCTAAAACATTATTTTGATAATTGCCATAAATAGCTTCATACGCATGAGGGAAATTTTCTTTCCAGTACCAGGTGGTATCGCCGCAAAACCACGGCGCGGCAGTAATATTATTAAGCTGAGAATGGAATTGTTTTAGATCCCTACGAAAGGCTTCAACCATATGATTAAAGTGTTGAGGGTGTGACGCGTAGTCACTGGTCATTAAGTCAAATTCGCCTTGCATCCAGCATACGCCGAGGAATTTGTTATGCGGATTTTTTGCCAGTGCGGCTCGCGTTCTGCTGACTAAATCCTGGTAGAGCGGGGTATCCGTTCCCCAACGACAAGCATCATGGCTGGCTCCGTGCCGTTCTGAATATGTCCCCTCGCTGCCCGCGGTAAAAGCCGATCCGCCACGGCAACACGGGACGATGAGAATCCCTGCATTATCAGGAATGAAGGGCAGTAATTTCCGTGCAATATGCAGTGCCTGGCCAACGGTGCCGTACTGTGTTTGATGATTCGTTGCCAGAGGATGGTGATAACCCTGCATATCCTGAACATCGTGTGGGCAGTGAGTCAGTGGAATAATGTCGTTAAAGTGACATGGCGGGCCTCCGGGATGCGTATGCGTAAATCTCGCTAATTGTTTGATTCTGGGATGAGGCGCATCTTCCCTGTCCGGTAATGGCAGTCCTTCGCCATACGCCATGGCATTAGACTGACCAGCAACGGTAAGAACATAGTAATAATTGGGCGATATTATTGCGTTCATATAATTTTCGCGTAATTGAAATGACAAATTGATAGCAGGGCCCTTTACCGGGGCCCTGAAGCGTTAGTTTTGTACTGTGACTTTATTATCCTTCACAGAGATCAAAACTGAATCCGTCACCGCTTTGCCGCCTGCAGATTCACCGCCAATAATCAATAGACTATTATTCCAGGGCAATGATACTCCGTAGGCCCGACCTTGCGATAATTCACCCGATTTATCCCATTTCCCGTTATGCCAAAGATGAATATCAGTGCTATATGATTTTTTCAGGCCTTCATGCGCATAGTTCTTACCGTTCTGGTAATTTTCTCGTGAACCTTTGAATCCGGCCCCTCCGGCAAATATAAGAGAATCATTGCTTATCCCCGCAAAACCGCCAGCGACGCCATCTGGTGATGAGACGGGAGCAAGCCTATTCCATTTTAAATTATCACCGGTGAAATCAAGTTCAAATACGGCATCCGTTCGCAATCCGGGTTTGGCTTCGCCATTAATAAGCCAGGTTTTATCACCTTTATTCACAACCGCCGCACCAGCCGTTCCGTACCAGGGAGATTCGCCAGCGTAACTCCATTGCTGGGTTGAGGGATCAAAAGACAACAGAAACTTATTGAAGAAATAATCTTCTGCTTTTTTGTCAAAATAGTGAGCGTTGATTTTATCTATAGCGGTTGAATCTTTTCCAGCCTCGTTGAGATCTTCAAAATAGCCATTGAAGATATTCTGGTTAACACCGCCAGTAACATAAGCTTTGCCGTTGTGTACAAAAGTCACATGGCCCGCCATGCCCATTGGCGCGTGCGACATCAATTTAACCCAGCTATTGGTTTTGGGGTTGTATTTGTGTACGTCATTAAATACCTGAGTCAAGCCCTTGCTATTTTTGCCAATGCCGCCAAACACATACAGATCACCATCAATAAATACCGAGGTTGCTTGATCTCTTGGTCCACCAGGGAATGCAGCTAACGCTGTCCATTTTTTATCTTTGGCCTGTGTATCCAGCTTGTACCATGCCGTACCTGCGCTACCTAAACCAATGTAGACAGTGTCGTTATCAATTGCTCCGGTACCACTTTTAAATGGCACAGGAGTTTCCGGTAATACAGACGCGTTTGCGGCAAATGAAGCCATCATGATAGCAAGCGCCGTTATTGTTTTATTCATTGTGACTGTCTCCTGTCTACTACAGTTTAAATGACACACCAATGCGATAACTGTTTTCCGATAAATTATCTCTGCCGTTGTAAACACCCTGACGGTCAAGGTAGTCATATTCTATGTATGGCGTAATATCGGGCGTCATATGGTATTGTAGAACAAATGCATTTTCCGTCGCCCATTTCTTATGGTTTGCATAGCGATAATCGTTCTGTTTGCTGTATAGCGTCGTTTGCCATGCGAAGGTGAAATCACTATTAATATGGTAAGTGACATATCCATCCCAACGATGAACGTTATCACGAGACATATCACCGGATAAGTCTTGTTGTCGGTAAGCTTTCCAGTCGTAACGATAGCGAATGCCAAAATTAAGATCTTTTGTCGCGTCCCAGGACAGTTTTACGTAGGGTCCGTAACGTGTGCCGTTGCTGCTAAAATGCGTTAACATTCCCGGGCGTACCGTCCATTGATCATCAAGTTTAATTGCGTAATTAACTTCAACCTGAACATCATTGAGTGCGGCATTTTCCTTTTTATTATCATGAATGGTATTCCAGGTATTACTTTCCATGCTTGCCCACCATCCATTTTGCCATCCCTCACTGACTTTGAGTCGAGTCTCATAGGCGTGGCTTCCACTACGATATCCACCACGTACGTCCAGTGTCGCAGCCTGAGAAATTAATGGGGACGAAAAGCACAGTAATAATACGCCAGAAAGTATTTTAGCCTTTTTCATAAATTTCACTCATTTGTAGGATACAGAAAGCAATACAAAGCCCGCATAAACAATTAGCATTTATGTTGTGTAATATTTTTTGCCAGGCTTATAGTGTCTTTGGCAACGGGTAGCTGTATTTTATATTTTTTGTATAATGTCTCCTGTGAAAAATCTCTTTCCACATTATTTAAATAAACAGAGAGCCAGATTAAATACCTGAGTATAAAATCTCTGCTGATGTTTAATTGATTTGAATTTTCGTAAGCTATATCGCTTACTCAATCCATTTTACCCAGAGTCATAAAATAGAGTGTCTGTTGATCTCATTTTCATATTCCTTTCAGACTGAAGTGCGTTTTCATCACCCGATGAGAAAGAACTGAAGTGATGTTTGCCATAGATTGCGAGATGCCCAGTTTCATTGACTATCGTGGTGCACCTTTATACCTGTTATACCAGATCAAAAATCACGCAATCCATACAACAAAACCAGATTTGCAATTCGTGTCACAAAATATGTCGATCTTTTTCTAAGAGGCAGATGCCATGTGAAGCCAGACGAACACTTGCGGTGGTCTTCAAAAACTAAAGATTTTCTTTTAACTATATGTTTTATAAATAATTTATTTATAATCTAAACAAAGAAAGCTTTGCAAGCTAACTCAGTGAGCTTGGTGAAAATAAGTGTTTACCCGCCATCAGGCTGAGCATAATTCTCATCATGAAATATGTTTCCTGGTTTGTGGCTTGTAACTGGTCACTCCTGATGTCGATCTGGAGAGGCTTGTTGATGCTGGTGTTTTCAGGATGATGTTTCAATTAGTTTGTTTGCCATATCGCCCGGCGAGTAGCTGTGATTGAGGAGGGTTTAAGTCGTAGTGACCAAAGCCATATTTACCAACGGATGTAGATGAAAAAGCGTCGCCTGCGTTCCCCCATATCTCCAGGATAAAAAGGAATGTAACAATCTCATGACCTAAACTGACGAACCAGCCAGGAATAATCGCTAGGGACCTAAGAATTAGCTTGATAATAGCCACTAAGAAATTACTGCGTTCCATGAAATAGCCATTTTGTGGTAAATGGAGTTGACTAATAATGTCATATGTGAGACGGCTAGTTGAACGAATATTAAATTTTGCTGAATTTTTTATGTTGATTTTACTTGTTACAGAACATATCACATGATATATAGATAAGATTAGTTGCATTAATGATGAGGGTTATTATTAGATTCGTATCCGATTGATAAATATATAAAGGTACATAGCATGCAAGAGCATGGCGTTTGTATGGCAAAGTTATTATAAGTAACTATCGCTACTCCATTTAAGTTCACTCAGAAGAACTGGTCCACTTACGTTAGTTATTAAGCAAACGTTCGCTTTTATAAACATAATCAGGATAAAAATGTTGGATTATTGCTAACCCAGCACAGCTAGTGCGCGTCTGTAATTCTAAGGGAAAAACGATGAAGAATAAGGCTGATAACAAAAAAAGGAACTTCCTGACCCATAGTGAAATCGAATCACTCCTTAAAGCAGCAAATACCGGGCCTCATGCAGCACGTAATTATTGTCTGACTTTGCTTTGTTTTATTCATGGTTTCCGGGCGAGTGAAATTTGTCGATTGAGGATTTCGGATATTGATCTTAAGGCAAAGTGTATATATATCCATCGATTAAAAAAAGGCTTTTCAACAACGCATCCGCTATTGAACAAAGAAGTTCAGGCTTTAAAAAACTGGTTGAGTATCCGTACTTCGTACCCGCATGCTGAGAGCGAGTGGGTATTTTTATCTCGTAAGGGAAATCCGCTTTCTCGGCAACAGTTTTACCATATTATCTCGACTTCCGGTGGTAATGCCGGGTTGTCACTGGAGATTCATCCGCACATGTTACGCCATTCGTGTGGTTTTGCTTTGGCGAATATGGGAATAGATACGCGACTTATCCAGGATTATCTTGGGCATCGCAATATTCGTCATACTGTCTGGTATACCGCCAGCAATGCAGGGCGTTTTTACGGCATCTGGGATAGAGCCAGAGGACGACAGCGTCACGCTGTTTTATAGAGATAGTTGAGATACCAGGGATGGTGTTTAAAACTACATTATTCTTACGATATATCAAAAATGATTAACCATTTATTAATTGATGTTATTGTAAGTGTGATTATTAATTTTCATAATAAACATTAAGTTAACCATATCCATACAAAATACAATGGTTTATGTTCTTCAAAATAAATAAACAAAATCATTCATAAATTTACACATCACTTAAATTCTCCTGTTTCCGCACTTTTTTCTTTATTTTTTAAGCAACTGGAAGTTAATCCACTGCAATCTATTGTTATATTGAATCAAATCAATGAAAATAGATGTTGTCACATCAGTGATATTTTATTTTTGTATGATATTTAATGTAATTGACTGATAGCCACATCACTCCGTGTGTGGTTATCTTTTTATCTATTGGGCTAATTTTGACCGATTGAGGTTTCCTATAGGTATTCATTCAAATATATCTCAGTTAGGAGTACTACTATTGTGAGTAAACGTCGTTATCTTACCGGTAAAGAAGTTCAGGCCATGATGCAGGCGGTTTGTTACGGGGCAACGGGAGCCAGAGATTATTGTCTTATTCTGTTGGCATATCGGCATGGGATGCGTATTAGTGAACTGCTTGATCTGCATTATCAGGACCTTGACCTTAATGAAGGTAGAATAAATATTCGCCGACTGAAGAACGGATTTTCTACCGTTCACCCGTTACGTTTTGATGAGCGTGAAGCCGTGGAACGCTGGACCCAGGAACGTGCTAACTGGAAAGGCGCTGACCGGACTGACGCTATATTTATTTCTCGCCGCGGGAGTCGGCTTTCTCGCCAGCAGGCCTATCGCATTATTCGCGATGCCGGTATTGAAGCTGGAACCGTAACGCAGACTCATCCTCATATGTTAAGGCATGCTTGCGGTTATGAACTGGCGGAGCGTGGTGCAGATACTCGTTTAATTCAGGATTATCTCGGGCATCGAAATATTCGCCATACTGTGCGTTATACCGCCAGTAATGCTGCTCGTTTTGCCGGATTATGGGAAAGAAATAATCTCATAAACGAAAAATTAAAAAGAGAAGAGGTTTGATTTAACTTATTGATAATAAAGTTAAAAAACAAATAAATACAAGACAATTGGGGCCAAACTGTCCATATCATAAATAAGTTACGTATTTTTTCTCAAGCATAAAAATATTAAAAAACGACAAAAAGCATCTAACTGTTTGATATGTAAATTATTTCTATTGTAAATTAATTTCACATCACCTCCGCTATATGTAAAGCTAACGTTTCTGTGGCTCGACGCATCTTCCTCATTCTTCTCTCCAAAAACCACCTCATGCAATATAAACATCTATAAATAAAGATAACAATAGAATATTAAGCCAACAAATAAACTGAAAAAGTTTGTCCGCGATGCTTTCCTCTATGAGTCAAAATGGCCCCAAATGTTTCATCTTTTGGGGGAAAACTGTGCAGTGTTGGCAGTCAAACTCGTTGACAAAACAAAGTGTACAGAACGACTGCCCATGTCGATTTAGAAATAGTTTTTTAAAGGAAAGCAGCATGAAAATTAAAACTCTGGCAATCGTTGTTCTGTCGGCTCTGTCCCTCAGTTCCGCAGCGGCTCTGGCCGATACTACGACGGTAAATGGTGGGACCGTTCACTTTAAAGGGGAAGTTGTTAACGCCGCTTGCGCAGTTGATGCAGGCTCTGTTGATCAAACCGTTCAGTTAGGCCAGGTTCGTACCGCTAGCCTGAAGCAGGCTGGAGCAACCAGCTCTGCCGTTGGTTTTAACATTCAGCTGAATGATTGCGATACCACTGTTGCCACAAAAGCCGCTGTTGCCTTCTTAGGTACGGCAATTGATGCTACGCATACTGATGTACTGGCTCTGCAGAGTTCAGCTGCGGGTAGCGCAACAAACGTTGGTGTGCAGATCCTGGACAGAACGGGTGCTGCGCTGGCGCTGGACGGTGCGACATTTAGTTCAGAAACAACCCTGAATAACGGAACCAACACCATTCCGTTCCAGGCGCGTTATTTTGCAACCGGTGCCGCAACCCCGGGTGCTGCTAATGCGGATGCGACCTTCAAGGTTCAGTATCAATAACCTACCCAGGTTCAGGGACGTCATTACGGGCAGGGATGCCCACCCTTGTGTGATAAAAATAACGATGAAAAGGAAGAGATTATTTCTATTAGCGTCGTTGCTGCCAATGTTTGCTCTGGCCGGAAATAAATGGAATACCACGCTGCCCGGCGGAAATATGCAATTTCAGGGCGTCATTATTGCGGAAACTTGCCGGATTGAAGCTGGTGATAAACAAATGACGGTCAATATGGGGCAAATCAGCAGTAACCGGTTTCACGCGGTAGGGGAAGATAGCGCACCGGTGCCTTTTGTTATTCATTTACGGGAATGTAGCACGGTGGTGAGTGAACGTGTGGGTGTGGCGTTTCACGGTGTCGCGGATGGTAAAAATCCGGATGTGCTTTCCGTGGGAGAGGGGCCAGGGATAGCCACCAATATTGGCGTAGCGTTGTTTGATGATGAAGGAAACCTCGTACCGATTAATCGTCCTCCAGCAAACTGGAAACGGCTTTACTCAGGCTCTACTTCGCTACATTTCATCGCCAAATATCGTGCTACCGGGCGTCGGGTTACTGGCGGCATCGCCAATGCACAGGCCTGGTTCTCTTTAACCTATCAGTAATTGTTCAGCAGATAATGTGATAACAGGAACAGGACAGTGAGTAATAAAAACGTCAATGTAAGGAAATCGCAGGAAATAACATTCTGCTTGCTGGCAGGTATCCTGATGTTCATGGCAATGATGGTTGCCGGACGCGCTGAAGCGGGAGTGGCCTTAGGTGCGACTCGCGTAATTTATCCGGCAGGGCAAAAACAAGTGCAACTTGCCGTGACAAATAATGATGAAAATAGCACCTATTTAATTCAATCATGGGTGGAAAATGCCGATGGTGTAAAGGATGGTCGTTTTATCGTGACGCCTCCTCTGTTTGCGATGAAGGGAAAAAAAGAGAATACCTTGCGTATTCTTGATGCAACAAATAACCAATTGCCACAGGACCGGGAAAGTTTATTCTGGATGAACGTTAAAGCGATTCCGTCAATGGATAAATCAAAATTGACTGAGAATACGCTACAGCTCGCAATTATCAGCCGCATTAAACTGTACTATCGCCCGGCTAAATTAGCGTTGCCACCCGATCAGGCCGCAGAAAAATTAAGATTTCGTCGTAGCGCGAATTCTCTGACGCTGATCAACCCGACACCCTATTACCTGACGGTAACAGAGTTGAATGCCGGAACCCGGGTTCTTGAAAATGCATTGGTGCCTCCAATGGGCGAAAGCACGGTTAAATTGCCTTCTGATGCAGGAAGCAATATTACTTACCGAACAATAAATGATTATGGCGCACTTACCCCCAAAATGACGGGCGTAATGGAATAACGCAGGGGGATTTTTTCGCCTGAATAAAAAGAATTGACTGCCGGGTGATTTTAAACCGGAGGAATAATGTCATATCTGAATTTAAGACTTTACCAGCGAAACACACAATGCTTGCATATTCGTAAGCATCGTTTGGCTGGTTTTTTTGTCCGGCTCTTTGTCGCCTGTGCTTTTGCCGCACAGGCACCTTTGTCATCTGCCGAACTCTATTTTAATCCGCGCTTTTTAGCGGATGATCCCCAGGCTGTGGCCGATTTATCGCGTTTTGAAAATGGGCAAGAATTACCGCCAGGGACGTATCGTGTCGATATCTATTTGAATAATGGTTATATGGCAACGCGTGATGTCACATTTAATACGGGCGACAGCGAACAAGGGATTGTTCCCTGCCTGACACGCGCGCAACTTGCCAGTATGGGGCTGAATACGGCTTCTATCTCCGGTATGAATCTGCTGGCGGATGATGCCTGCGTGCCATTAACCGACATGATCCATGACGCTACTGCGCATTTAGATGTTGGTCAGCAGCGACTCAACCTGACGATCCCTCAGGCATTTATGAGTAATCGCGCGCGTGGTTATATTCCTCCTGAGTTATGGGATCCCGGTATTAATGCCGGATTGCTCAATTATAATTTCAGCGGAAATAGTGTACAGAATCGGATTGGGGGTAACAGCCATTATGCATATTTAAACCTACAGAGTGGGTTAAATATTGGTGCGTGGCGTTTACGCGACAATACCACCTGGAGTTATAACAGTAGCGACAGATCATCAGGTAGCAAAAATAAATGGCAGCATATCAATACCTGGCTTGAGCGAGACATAATACCGTTACGTTCCCGGCTGACGCTGGGTGATGGTTATACTCAGGGCGATATTTTCGATGGTATTAACTTTCGCGGCGCACAATTGGCCTCAGATGACAATATGTTACCCGATAGCCAAAGAGGATTTGCCCCGGTGATCCACGGTATTGCTCGTGGTACTGCACAGGTCACTATTAAACAAAATGGGTATGACATTTATAATAGTACGGTGCCACCGGGGCCTTTTACCATCAACGATATCTATGCCGCAGGTAATAGTGGTGACTTGCAGGTAACGATTAAAGAGGCTGACGGCAGCACGCAGATTTTTACCGTACCCTATTCGTCAGTCCCGCTTTTGCAACGTGAAGGGCATACTCGTTATTCCATTACGGCAGGAGAATACCGTAGTGGAAATGCGCAACAGGAAAAACCCCGCTTTTTCCAGAGTACATTACTCCACGGCCTTCCGGCTGGCTGGACAATATATGGTGGAACGCAACTGGCAGATCGTTATCGTGCTTTTAATTTCGGTATCGGGAAAAACATGGGGGCACTGGGCGCTCTGTCTGTGGATATGACGCAGGCTAATTCCACACTTCCCGATGACAGTCAGCATGACGGACAATCGGTGCGTTTTCTCTATAACAAATCGCTCAATGAGTCAGGCACGAATATTCAGTTAGTGGGTTACCGTTATTCGACCAGTGGGTATTTTAATTTCGCTGATACAACATACAGTCGAATGAATGGCTACAACATCGAAACACAGGATGGAGTTATTCAGGTTAAGCCGAAATTCACCGACTATTACAATCTCGCTTATAACAAACGCGGGAAATTACAACTCACCGTTACTCAGCAACTCGGGCGCACATCAACACTGTATTTGAGTGGTAGCCATCAAACTTATTGGGGAACGAGTAATGTCGATGAGCAATTCCAGGCTGGATTAAATACTGCGTTCGAAGATATTAACTGGACGCTCAGCTATAGCCTGACGAAAAACGCCTGGCAAAAAGGACGGGATCAGATGTTAGCGCTTAACGTCAATATTCCTTTCAGCCACTGGCTGCGTTCTGACAGTAAATCTCAGTGGCGACATGCCAGTGCCAGCTACAGCATGTCACACGATCTCAACGGTCGGATGACCAATCTGGCCGGTATATACGGTACGTTGCTGGAAGACAACGACCTCAGCTATAGCGTGCAAACCGGTTATGCCGGGGGAGGCGATGGAAATAGCGGAAGTACAGGCTACGCCACGCTGAATTATCGCGGTGGTTACGGCAATGCCAATATCGGTTACAGCCATAGCGATGATATTAAGCAGCTCTATTACGGAGTCAGCGGTGGGGTACTGGCTCATGCCAATGGCGTAACGCTGGGGCAGCCGTTAAACGATACGGTGGTGCTTGTTAAAGCGCCTGGCGCAAAAGATGCAAAAGTCGAAAACCAGACAGGAGTGCGTACCGACTGGCGGGGTTATGCCGTGCTGCCTTATGCCACTGAATATCGGGAAAACAGAGTGGCGCTGGATACCAATACCCTGGCTGATAACGTCGATTTAGATAATGCGGTCGCTAACGTTGTTCCCACCCGTGGGGCGATCGTGCGAGCAGAGTTTAAAGCGCGCGTTGGGATAAAACTGCTCATGACGCTAACCCACAATAATAAGCCGCTGCCGTTTGGGGCGATGGTGACATCAGAGAGTAGCCAGAGTAGCGGCATTGTTGCGGATAATGGTCAGGTTTACCTCAGCGGAATGCCTTTAGCGGGAAAAGTGCAGGTGAAATGGGGAGAAGAGGAAAATGCTCACTGTGTCGCCAATTATCAACTGCCACCAGAGAGTCAGCAGCAGTTATTAACCCAGCTATCAGCTGAATGTCGTTAAGGGGGCGTGATGAGAAACAAACCTTTTTATCTTCTTTGCGCTTTTTTGTGGCTGGCGGTAAGTCACGCTTTGGCTGCGGATAGCACGATTACTATCCGCGGCTATGTCAGAGATAATGGCTGTAGTGTGGCCGCTGAATCAACCAATTTTACTGTTGATCTGATGGAAAACGCGGCGAAGCAATTTAACAACATTGGCGCGACGACTCCTGTCGTTCCATTTCGTATTTTGCTGTCACCCTGTGGTAACGCCGTTTCTGCCGTAAAGGTTGGGTTTACTGGCGTTGCAGATAGCCACAATGCCAACCTGCTTGCACTTGAAAATACGGTGTCAGCGGCTGCGGGACTGGGAATACAGCTTCTGAATGAGCAACAAAATCAGATACCCCTTAATGCCCCATCGTCCGCGATTTCGTGGACGACCCTGACGCCGGGTAAACCAAATACGCTGAATTTTTACGCCCGGCTAATGGCGACACAGGTGCCTGTCACTGCGGGGCATATCAATGCCACGGCTACCTTCACTCTTGAATATCAGTAACTGGAGATGCTCATGAAATGGCGCAAACGTGGGTATTTATTGGCGGCAATATTGGCGCTCGCAAGTGCGACGATACAGGCAGCCGATGTCACCATCACGGTGAACGGTAAGGTCGTCGCTAAACCGTGCACGGTTTCCACCACCAATGCCACGGTTGATCTCGGCGATCTTTATTCTTTCAGTCTTATGTCTGCCGGGGCGGCATCGGCCTGGCATGATGTTGCGCTTGAGTTGACTAATTGTCCGGTGGGAACGTCGAGGGTCACTGCCAGCTTCAGCGGGGCAGCCGACAGTACCGGATATTATAAAAATCAGGGGACCGCGCAAAACATCCAGTTAGAGCTACAGGATGACAGTGGCAACACATTGAATACTGGCGCAACCAAAACAGTTCAGGTGGATGATTCCTCACAATCAGCGCACTTCCCGTTACAGGTCAGAGCATTGACGGTAAATGGCGGAGCCACTCAGGGAACCATTCAGGCAGTGATTAGCATCACCTATACCTACAGCTGAACCCGAAGAGATGATTGTAATGAAACGAGTTATTACCCTGTTTGCTGTACTGCTGATGGGCTGGTCGGTAAATGCCTGGTCATTCGCCTGTAAAACCGCCAATGGTACAGCTATCCCTATTGGCGGTGGCAGCGCTAATGTTTATGTAAACCTTGCGCCCGCCGTGAATGTGGGGCAAAACCTGGTCGTAGATCTTTCGACGCAAATCTTTTGCCATAACGATTATCCGGAAACCATTACAGACTATGTCACACTGCAACGAGGCTCGGCTTATGGCGGCGTGTTATCTAATTTTTCCGGGACCGTAAAATATAGTGGCAGTAGCTATCCATTTCCTACCACCAGCGAAACGCCGCGCGTTGTTTATAATTCGAGAACGGATAAGCCGTGGCCGGTGGCGCTTTATTTGACGCCTGTGAGCAGTGCGGGCGGGGTGGCGATTAAAGCTGGCTCATTAATTGCCGTGCTTATTTTGCGACAGACCAACAACTATAACAGCGATGATTTCCAGTTTGTGTGGAATATTTACGCCAATAATGATGTGGTGGTGCCCACTGGCGGCTGTGATGTTTCTGCTCGTGATGTCACCGTTACTCTGCCGGACTACCCTGGTTCAGTGCCAATTCCTCTTACCGTTTATTGTGCGAAAAGCCAAAACCTGGGGTATTACCTCTCCGGCACAACCGCAGATGCGGGCAACTCGATTTTCACCAATACCGCGTCGTTTTCACCAGCGCAGGGCGTCGGCGTACAGTTGACGCGCAACGGTACGATTATTCCAGCGAATAACACGGTATCGTTAGGAGCAGTAGGAACTTCGGCGGTAAGTCTGGGATTAACGGCAAATTACGCACGTACCGGAGGGCAGGTGACTGCAGGGAATGTGAAATCGATTATTGGCGTGACTTTTGTTTATCAATAAAAAAATTACAGCACATTGCTAATGCTGGTACCTGAGGCGCTACGCTATCAGACCTACAAAACCTGCACGTTAGCCCTTTGTAGGCCAGATAAGACGCGTCAGCGTCGCATCTGGCATAAACAAAGCGTACTTTGCCGACAATCCGAACAGAGCCTGCCATTGGCAGGCTCTGGTGTTCTTTTACGCTACCATGCTAATAATCAGCACAATAATAAGCCCAACCACGGAGTTGACCAGCTCCAGCAGACCCCAGGTTTTCAACGTGTCTTTTACTGACAGGTCAAAGTATCCTTTGAACAACCAGAAAGAAGCATCGTTAATGTGGGTGAGGGTGTTGGAACCCGCAGCCGTCGCCAGTACCAGCAGCGCCGGATTCACGCCAACCAGCTGACCAGTTGCTGGATCAAGGATTGCAGCACTGATAATCCCGGCGGCGGTCATCGCCGAAACGACACCCTGACCCGTCGCCAGACGAATTAGCACAGTGATCAGCCATGCCATGATGTAGGGCGAGATATTGCCGTGGGACATCAACATGCCGATGGTGTCGCCAATGCCGGTGTCGATGATGGTCTGCTTCAGCACGCCACCCGCACCGATGATCAGAATCACCATTGCAATACTCTTCACCGCGCTTTCAAAAGCGTTCATCACCCACTGCATGTCATGACCACGTGCGGTGCCAAAGAGTACGAATGCAACCACCATCGCAATAAACATTGCAATCGGCGAGGAACCGATAAAGTTAACCACTTCCCAGGCAGGGGTATCTTTTACCAGCCAGATATTGGCGATGGTGGTAGAGATCATAATGATCGCCGGGATCAGCGGCACCAGAATCGAAACGCCGAAAGAGGGCAGATTATTCATATCTACCGGTTGATCTGCTTTCAGGAATGATGGCGTTGGGCGCTCAAGATTGCCGAGGAACTTCGGCAGGATCAGACCTGCGCAGATTACACTTGGGATCGTCACCAGTACGCCATAGATATAAACCATCCCCATATCCGCGCCATAAGCATTCACCAGCGCCACCGGACCCGGCTGCGGTGGGAACAGTGAATGTGCGGTAGTGGCAGCTGCTACTGCCGGGATCGCCAGTTTCAGGAACGGAATTTTAGCTTCGGCGGCAATAACAATAACCAGCGGCGCTAACATGATAAAGGCCACTTCATAGAACATCGCCAGACCAAAAATCAGGCCGATGATAATCACCGACAGCTGTACATAGCGCAGACCGAGACGCGCCAGCAGCGTATGCGCTATCTGGTGAGCCGCGCCGGAGTCGACCATCAATTTACCGATGACCGCACCGAACACCACGATGATAGCCAGTTCCCCCAGCGTGTTGCCGAAGCCCGCTTTCATAGTGTGCAGCAGCGACATCAAATCCATGCCCGCCAGCATCCCGACGGACAGCGCCGCCACCAACAAAGCCACCATTGAATTGATTTTGAACTTCAAATTCAGTACCAGCATCAGGCCAATGCCGAATACCACCCAGAGAATGTTAAGCACATGCATAACGTTTTACCTTACCTGGTTGAACCGTTGTTATTTTGGGCGACATGTTATGTAAATTGGTCAACCATTGTTGCGATGAATGTCACATCCTCTGATCAATAACCATCGATTACCCTTTGCTGCAATTTGCAGCAACAACCATGAGAGTGAAATTCTTGTGATGTGGTTAACCAATTTAAGAATTCGGGTTGACATGTCTTACCAAAAGGTAGAACTTATACGCCATCTCATCCGATGCAACGCCACGGCTGCGGTCTGGTTGTTCATCCGGATACCTAAACAACTCCAGGGTTCCGCGTCTCTTTGCTGTGGAACCCACTATGTGAAAGAGGAAAAATCATGGAACAGACCTGGCGCTGGTACGGCCCAAACGATCCGGTTTCTTTAGCTGATGTCCGTCAGGCGGGCGCAACTGGCGTGGTTACCGCGCTGCACCATATCCCGAACGGCGAAGTATGGTCCGTAGAAGAGATCCTCAAACGCAAGGCGATCGTTGAAGACGCAGGCCTGGTGTGGTCTGTCGTAGAAAGCGTACCAATTCACGAAGATATCAAAACCCACACTGGCAACTATGAGCAGTGGATCGCTAACTATCAGCAGACTCTGCGCAACCTGGCGCAGTGCGGCATTCGCACCGTGTGCTACAACTTCATGCCGGTGCTCGACTGGACCCGTACTGACCTCGAATACGTGCTGCCAGACGGCTCCAAAGCGCTGCGCTTCGACCAGATCGAATTCGCTGCATTCGAAATGCATATCCTGAAACGTCCAGGCGCGGAAGCGGATTACACCGAAGAAGAAATTGCTCAGGCTGCTGTTCGCTTCGCCACTATGAGCGACGAAGACAAAGCGCGTCTGACCCGTAACATCATTGCTGGTCTTCCGGGCGCGGAAGAAGGCTACACCCTCGACCAGTTCCGTAAACACCTGGAGCTGTACAAAGATATCGACAAAGCGAAGCTGCGCGAAAACTTTGCCGTCTTCCTGAAAGCGATTATTCCAGTTGCTGAAGAAGTCGGCGTGCGTATGGCTGTTCACCCGGACGATCCGCCGCGCCCGATCCTCGGCCTGCCGCGCATTGTTTCCACCATTGAAGATATGCAGTGGATGGTTGATACCGTAAACAGCATGGCAAACGGTTTTACCATGTGCACCGGTTCCTACGGCGTGCGTGCTGACAACGATCTGGTTGATATGATCAAGCAGTTCGGTCCGCGTATTTACTTCACCCATCTGCGCTCCACCATGCGTGAAGATAACCCGAAAACCTTCCACGAAGCGGCGCACCTGAACGGTGACGTTGATATGTACGAAGTGGTGAAAGCGATTGTTGAAGAAGAACACCGTCGTAAAGCGGAAGGCAAAGAAGACCTGATCCCGATGCGTCCGGACCACGGTCATCAGATGCTGGACGACCTGAAGAAGAAAACCAACCCAGGTTACTCCGCAATTGGTCGTCTGAAAGGCCTGGCCGAAGTTCGCGGTGTCGAACTGGCGATCCAGCGCGCTTTCTTTAGCCGTTAATATCCACCGGCATGGCTGCGCGCCGTGCCGGTTCCTTCTTCCTTGCCGTCACTCTTTGAAGACGGATTCTGGAGTTTACGATGACTACTATTGTTGACAGCAATCTGCCGGTTGCCCGCCCGTCATGGGATCATTCTCGTCTGGAATCACGCATTGTGCATCTCGGTTGCGGGGCGTTTCACCGCGCGCACCAGGCGCTGTATACCCATCATCTGCTGGAAAGCACCGACAGCGACTGGGGCATCTGCGAAGTTAACCTGATGCCAGGCAACGACCGCGTGCTGATCGAAAACCTGAAAAAACAGCAACTGCTGTACACCGTAGCGGAAAAAGGCGCAGAGAGCACCGAGCTGAAAATTATCGGTTCGATGAAAGAAGCGCTGCATCCGGAAATCGATGGCTGCGAAGGTATTCTCAACGCGATGGCGCGTCCGCAAACGGCGATTGTCTCTCTAACGGTCACGGAAAAAGGCTACTGCGCTGATGCGGCAAGCGGTCAACTGGATCTCAATAACCCACTGATCAAGCACGATCTGGAAAACCCGACTGCGCCGAAGTCCGCGATTGGTTACATCGTCGAAGCCTTGCGTCTGCGTCGTGAAAAAGGGTTGAAAGCGTTTACGGTGATGTCCTGCGATAACGTGCGTGAAAACGGTCATGTGGCGAAGGTCGCGGTACTGGGGCTGGCTCAGGCGCGTGACCCGCAGCTGGCGGCATGGATTGAAGAAAATGTCACCTTCCCGTGCACCATGGTTGACCGCATCGTTCCGGCGGCGACGCCAGAAACCTTACAGGAAATTGCTGACCAGCTGGGTGTTTACGACCCGTGCGCCATTGCCTGCGAACCGTTCCGTCAGTGGGTGATTGAAGATAACTTCGTTAATGGTCGCCCGGACTGGGATAAAGTGGGCGCACAGTTCGTTGCAGACGTTGTGCCGTTCGAAATGATGAAGCTGCGTATGCTGAACGGCAGCCACTCTTTTCTGGCGTACCTCGGTTACCTCGGCGGCTATGAAACCATTGCCGACACCATGACTAACCCGGCTTATCGCAAAGCGGCCTTTGCCCTGATGATGCAGGAACAAGCGCCAACGCTGTCGATGCCGGAAGGTACAGACCTGAACGCCTATGCGACGCTGCTGATCGAGCGTTTCAGCAACCCGTCTCTGCGTCACCGTACCTGGCAGATTGCGATGGACGGCAGCCAGAAGTTACCGCAGCGTCTGCTGGACCCGGTGCGTCTGCACCTGCAAAACGGCGGCAGCTGGCGTCACCTGGCGCTGGGCGTGGCTGGCTGGATGCGTTACACCCAGGGCGTGGATGAGCAGGGTAATGCCATTGACGTGGTCGACCCGATGCTGGCGGAGTTCCAGAAGATCAACGCGCAGTATCAGGGCGCAGACCGCGTGAAAGCGCTGCTGGGCCTGAGCGGTATTTTTGCCGATGATCTGCCGCAGAATGCCGACTTTGTTGGCGCGGTGACGGCGGCATATCAGCAGCTGTGCGAACGCGGTGCGCGCGAGTGTGTGGCTGCGCTGTAACTAACTGATTACCCTACAGACTTACTGGTCAATCAAACTGATATTTGGTTGACCAGTTTTCGTTTTTTTGCCCACCTGTACGTGCCAACTTCCAGTGCTAATGGTATAGTTTGAGATTAACGGGGGCCGTAAAATTGCCCGTTGTAGGCCGGATAAGGCGTTCACGCCGCATCCGGCAAAAATTTGATTAACCGCACCTAACGGACACAACACCATGAAATCTGCCACCTCTGCGCAAAGACCTTACCAGGAAGTCGGGGCGATGATCCGCGATCTGATCATAAAGACGCCGTACAACCCTGGCGAACGGCTGCCGCCGGAGCGTGAAATTGCAGAAATGCTTGATGTCACGCGGACGGTGGTACGTGAAGCGCTGATCATGCTGGAGATCAAAGGGCTGGTGGAAGTGCGTCGGGGTGCCGGTATCTATGTTCTTGATAGCTCAGGCAGCCAGAACACAGACGGTCCGGATGCCAACGTCTGCAATGATGCCGGTCCTTTTGAGCTGTTACAGGCGCGTCAGTTACTGGAAAGTAACATCGCGGAATTTGCCGCCCTGCAGGCTACCCGCGAAGATATCGTCAAAATGCGTCAGGCATTGCAACTGGAAGAGCGTGAACTGGCTTCCAGCGCGCCGGGCAGCAGCGAAAGTGGTGACATGCAATTCCATCTCGCCATTGCCGAAGCGACGCATAACAGCATGCTGGTGGAGCTGTTCCGTCAGTCCTGGCAGTGGCGGGAAAACAATCCGATGTGGATCCAGTTGCACAGCCATCTGGATGACAGCCTGTATCGCAAAGAGTGGTTGGGCGATCACAAACAGATCCTCGCCGCGTTAATCAAAAAAGATGCCCGAGCGGCGAAGCTGGCAATGTGGCAGCATCTGGAAAACGTTAAGCAACGTCTGCTGGAATTCTCGAACGTTGACGATATTTATTTTGACGGCTATCTGTTTGATTCATGGCCGCTGGATAAAGTCGACGCCTGACTTATTATAATAAGCGCAAGGGTAAACGTTCCTTGCGCTTTCTTAAATTAAGAAGTCGCAATGAGTATTACTTTGTAAATTGCAGGGTATTGTTTAGCTATCTGTATAACCTGAACGTGAGTACTCATTCTTCTCAGTGGCTATTTACCAATATAATTCGGTAATGACTCCAACTTATTGATAGTGTTTTATGTTCAGATAATGCCCGATGACTTTGTCATGCAGCTCCACCGATTTTGAGAACGACAGCGACTTCCGTCCCAGCCGTGCCAGGTGCTGCCTCAGATTCAGGTTATGCCGCTCAATTCGCTGCGTATATCGCTTGCTGATTACGTGCAGCTTTCCCTTCAGGCGGGATTCATACAGCGGCCAGCCATCCGTCATCCATATCACCACGTCAAAGGGTGACAGCAGGCTCATAAGACGCCCCAGCGTCGCCATAGTGCGTTCACCGAATACGTGCGCAACAACCGTCTTCCGGAGCCTGTCATACGCGTAAAACAGCCAGCGCTGGCGCGATTTAGCCCCGACATAGCCCCACTGTTCGCCCATTTCCGCGCAGACGATGACGTCACTGCCCGGCTGTATGCGCGAGGTTACCGACTGCGGCCTGAGTTTTTTAAGTGACGTAAAATCGTGTTGAGGCCAACGCCCATAATGCGGGCAGTTGCCCGGCATCCAACGCCATTCATGGCCATATCAATGATTTTCTGGTGCGTACCGGGTTGAGAAGCGGTGTAAGTGAACTGCAGTTGCCATGTTTTACGGCAGTGAGAGCAGAGATAGCGCTGATGTCCGGCGGTGCTTTTGCCGTTACGCACCACTCCGTCAGTAGCTGAACAGGAGGGACAGCTGATAGAAACAGAAGCCACTGGAGCACCTCAAAAACACCATCATACGCTAAATCAGTAAGTTGGCAGCATCACCATATAATTCCATTCACCATTTTTTAATTCAAACAGCTCTGGAAGAGATGACGGTTGCAGAGTCATACGTTTGAGTGGTGCATTTTCATCACCCGGGATAACTTTATATCCCATTTTTGCATGGATCTCCGCGGTACCGGGATAGGCTTCTATACCAATTATTGGGTCATTACCCAACTCAATATTAGCATTAAGTAATGCGGCAAGGGCGAATCCGGAAGAGTTTGCCACCCCTGAGACAGTCATTATCTGATCAATATAGATATCAATCCTTGGCTGCTCATTGGTCCATCTTTTTGCCTGAGAAGTTGGAAGAGTTGAAATATATCCTATCGTGGTTCCGGCGTAACCTGGAACATTGCAGCCAGGGCCTAATGTTATTTCATGAACTGTATAGTCCTCAACAGGATCGAAAGGGCTTTTCATAAATAAATTTAGCCGTAATCCTTCTGCTAACTCTGTGGCAGCATGCGCCTTTTTACATATACCACCATATATTTCGTCTAAAGCTGAGGTGATTTTCAAGTTTCGATAGAGCATACGTCCTGTTGTTGTAATACCATTGAATTCTCTGCATGTTTCTGTCACATAATTAAATGGCCAGGACTCTTTACTAATATCAAGTTTTCTAATTTCGACAACGCTTTTTCCATCGTAATTATGGTTATTGCCACGAGCAAGAGGCGGAAGATAGATATTTTCCGTATCCATGCGTCCACGTTCATGTTTACGTGTTAACTCACTGTCGACTTTTGGATGATGAAGGAAGTGATTATCTGTAATAATTTGACTCTGAAGGGCATTGCTTAATGGCATAGACATAATAGTTACCTTTATGAGTATTTCACTGATGCTTAGAAAAATAGATAAATTTTTCTGTAGTAAAAAGAGAAGTAAACAAATGACATGCATGTTTCTGTTGTAGTGATATCAACTCTACACAGTGATATTAAATGGTGGGAAACACTCTAAAGTATCAAAAAACGCTCATTTAAAATTATTTGCATGCAATTTAAAAGCATATCTTATTACTAATTGGAATTTGATGTTGCTATATTGATGTCTATATTAATAATGCCTGTGAATGGTATTTTTGATGTATTTGATATGTTATCAATTTATATTATTTACAAACTAATTGTTTTAAATAATACATGGCTGATTATGCGGAAATAAATAATTTCCCACCGGAATTAAGTAGCGGTGGTGACAAGTATTTTCATCTACGTAACTATTCGGAATATTCAGAATATACTAGCGGTTTTTTTTTGAGTTTGATGATTTTTATCAAATCATGACTTTTTTCCTGAAAAGTCAGTAGATATTCATAGGCAAGTAAGGTTTTATACTTTGCTGACAGGATTCAGGCCTGTCTCAGACTGACATGGATGTAATGAACAAAAGGGAATGGCTATGGAAAATGAGCATCAATACAGTGGTGCCCGGTGTTCAGGGCAAGCCGCATATGTTGCTAAACGTCAGGAGTGCGCAAAATGATGCGCCAATCACTTCAGGCTGTTTTACCTGAAATTTCAGGCAATAAAACGTCACCGCTGCGTAAATCAGTATGCAGCGATCTCCTCACTCTTTTTAATTCTCCTCATTCGGCATTACCGTCATTACTTGTTTCAGGCATGCCCGAGTGGCAAGTGCATAACCCGAGCGACAAACATCTCCAGAGCTGGTATTGCCGTCAGCTGCGTTCTGCACTGTTATTTCATGAGCCACGGATTGCGGCGTTGCAGGTTAATTTGAAAGAAGCGTACTGCCACACTCTGGCGATCAGCCTTGAGATAATGCTGTATCACGACGATGAATCGCTAACGTTTGATCTGGTCTGGGATAATGGCGGTTGGCGCAGTGCGACGCTGGAGAATGTCAGCTAAGCACAATCTCCAGCTCGCGCAGTTCACGCCAGAAGCGTTCGGCAACTGGATTCATGCGGGTATTCATCCGGTATGCATAGGCCTGAATCGGGATCACCAGTTCGTCCCGATTCAGTACAACGAGCTGCCCGCTGCGAATTTCTTGTTGGATGGCGTATTCCGGTAGCCAGGCAATCCCACAGCCGTCGAGGGCAACCTGCTTTAAAAGCTCGCTCATCGAAGAGACAAAAAAGGTGCTGAAACTTAACTCACTGTGGCGCGTCAGGGTGCGATTAATCAATCGCCCCATGTAGGAGTTGCGGCTGTAATTCAGTAACGGAAAGTGTGGCTGCGCGAGGTTAAAAAGTGCTTCTCCGTGTTCGTCACTGGCGCAAACGGGGAACAATTGAGATTCAAATAAGCGAATGTGGTCAAACGGCGCTTCCAGCAAATCTTCGTCGTGAAAGGAAAAAATACAGTCACTTTGCCCTTCACGCAGTTTATCGACCGCTTCATCGACATCAATAGCTTCAATTGCCCAGGTAAAGAGCGGCGGCATCTGGCTGATAATGGACGGTAACAGCCCGAGGGAAAGAGAGTGTGCAGCGGCTATTTTAATTTTGCGTTGCGCGTAATCGCTGCCACCACGGAGTTCTGCAAGGTTGCTCTCTAACTGTTGCAACAGATGGCGGATCTGCGAATGGAATATTTTACCTTGTTCCGAGAGTTGCAGCGGCGTCACCTGGCGGTTAAACAATTCAACGCCAATCGCCTGTTCCAGCGCACGGATGCGGCGGCTGAATGCCGGTTGCGAGACGTTGCGACTGACTGCTGCCTGGGAAAAATTGCGGCATTTTTCCAGGGTCAGAAAATCATAAAGCCATTTAGTTTCAATATTATGCAAAACCGCACCACAGTCATCCATTACGTTTTACTCTGTCAGCCGCCCTTGCGGGCATTCTACGTCCATTCGGGCGGCTGACAACCGTTTATGCCGTTTCAAACGTTCCTTTCACGCAGGCTTTGCCGTCTTTGACCATCAGCTTGCCGCGAGCGTATACCTGCTCAATGCGTAATTCTGGCGTCATGACCAGTAAGTCTGCGTCATTGCCTGGCAGAATTTCGCCTTTCCCGCTCAGGTTAAGGAAACCGGCTACGCTACTGGTGAGCGGGCGCAGGGCATCGCTGATACTGAAATCATAATCTTTGACCAGCACCTGCACGGTTTCCAGCAACGTTTCAAAACCGGCAACACCGATATGGGTTAAATTCCCTTCGTCATCGAAGAACGGCTGGCTACCGTTGCCGTCGGAGCTGAGGGTGACGCGTGCCAGCGGAATACCCGCCTGAACGGCGCGGGCAATACCTTCGGCAGGGGCGACTGGTTCGTCAATGCTGCTGGTGATATCGATGGTGCCGCCTTTGCGCGCGAACTCCAGCGCCTGCTCAAACAACGGAACGTTGCGGTTAACGTGGGTCGGCAGCAACTTGCTAATCGGCACATCGCAGTTTTCCAGCAGGTCATAGACAGGCTGTAACGCCTTTTTGCTGTCGCCCATGTGGAACACGGTGACGCCAGGTTTACCGCCGAGCAAACCGCCAACGCGGGATTCCGCCGCCATATTAGCCAGGTGATAAACGTCCGGTGCGGCAGAACGGTGATCAGAGATGGCGCATTTCACGCCAATCACGCGATCGATAATCGCCACGTCTTTTTCCACGGAACCCGTAATAGTGCGGGAAGGGACATGATAAGCGCCGGTCAGCATCCAGGCGCTGATGCCTTCTTCATTGAGCGCACGGGTCTTGGCGAGCAGGGATTCCGGGTGGCGAGAGATAGAGTCGGTGCCCAGCAGACCAACCACTGACGTGACGCCTGCTTCCGTCAGACGACTTAACGCCACTTCCGGCGTGCGCGTCGTGGGACCTGCTTCGCCGCCACCGCCAATCAAATGGACGTGTTGATCAATAAAACCTGGGCAGAGGATCTGCCCGCTGAGATCGACAACCGTGCAGTCCGGTACAATGTCAGAAGGGATATTACTGGCAACGGCGATAATTTTGCCGTTAGCGACGAGGACATCGCAAATTCCCCGATCTTCCGGCGCATACAAATGCGCTCCCTGCAGCAGGGTAAAACCGGCTGCGGTATAATCAATCATGGTAACTCCTTGTTAAACAATAAGCTGCATAACCCAGATCGACAGCAATGCGTTAATCACGCAGACCGTAATGATATGCGGGTAATATTTGGCATTCACTTCGGCTGTCCCCAGGCAGCGACCGACATTTTGCACCGGGTTGCCCATTAAATACATCGCGGGCAGTAAAACGGTGACATCGTGACCGGTTAATGCGCCAGCGGTTGCCAGACTGGCGGCAACACCGACTGCGCCACCCATACTCATTAATGCGGCTAAAAGGACGGTTGCCGCTTCACCGGGTAATCCCCACAGCGCCATTACGGGTTCACAGATATGCCCCACCCAGTCGAGCAGGCCGGTAATTTTCAGCGCCTGAATGATGACAAACGCCATCACCACGTTTGGCAGCAGGTTGGTCGTGGCGATAGTAAAGCCACGGCGCGCACCATCGATAAACATATCCATGACGTTTTTGCGGACCTGAGTTGTCATGCTTGCGCTCCTTGCGTTGGGTTGCGACGTTCTTCGAAGTTAAGCCAGACGCGCAAAATGTTGGCTCCGACAAATTTAAACACCAGGATGACTGCTAAAGGTACGATTACGGACGTGCCCAGAAAGGCAAACACCGCGACGCCGGAAGAGAAGTAGTTGGTGATAATGGCGCTACCGCTGGTTTGATATGCGGCGAAAATCACTTTATCGCGTTCGGTAATTTCACCTTCCTGCGCCAGCTCTTTGGTCATACCTGCGGCGGCATCGGTGTTTTGCAGGTTAGCGATCAGCGCCAGCGAGCAGATCCCTGGAATGCCCAACAACGGTTTTAGCACTGGCGTCATTAACTGCTGCGCGGCGCGTAATCCGCCAAGACCATCGGTAATTGAAATAATCCCCAGAGAGAGAATGACTGACGGTGCCAGCTCCAGCGCAAAGAGAAAGCCATCTTTAGCCCCCGCGCCACCCGCGCCGCGAAACGAGGTGGTGGCTCCGTTCGCACCAGGCAGTTGCCCAAACGATCCGTTCAGAACGGAAAAATCAAAAACGCGCCACCAACTGTCTGTCCCGGAAAAAACACCGGAAAAAAAGATTATGGTGAGAAAAAAAGCCAGATACCCTTTAATGCCCACTTTTTCTGTCGCCAGCTCCCCGGCTACAGCATCCCCTTGTTGTGTCATAACAATCCCCATTGTTTTTTTGTGTTTGTGTGTTGCTTGAGCCAGGAAAATTCCTGGAGCTGAAAAACCTTATCAGCCATGTGGGTATGGGGAAAATGCAAGTATGTTTCTGACTATGCGTTTTTTGCATAGCGGTAAAATTACGCTGTGTGGAAAAGGTTCTACGCAGGATTGAGTTGCAGAAAATTCATAAACCCAGTGACAATGACATAGTAAATAAAAAACAGATAATCCAGGGACGAAAACGCGATGGCAAAGTACAACGAAAAAGAGCTGGCGGATACGAGCAAGTTTTTAAGTTTTGTCCTCCGACACAAACCGGAGGCGATTGGTATCGTACTGGACCGTGAAGGATGGGCGGATATCGATAAGCTCATACTTTGTGCCCAAAAAGCGGGCAAGCGGTTAACCCGTGCATTGCTGGATACCGTGGTTGCCACCAGCGATAAAAAGCGTTTTAGTTATTCCAGTGATGGTAGGTGCATCCGCGCGGTTCAGGGGCATTCGACTTCGCAGGTCGCTATTTCCTTTGCCGAAAAAACACCGCCACAGTTTCTCTACCACGGTACGGCAAGCCGTTTCCTTGACGAGATAAAAAAACAGGGGCTGATTGCAGGTGAGCGTCACTACGTACATCTCTCTGCTGATGAAGCAACGGCACGCAAAGTGGGAGCAAGACACGGATCGCCGGTTATTTTAACCGTCAAAGCACAGGAAATGGCGAAACGAGGCCTCCCTTTCTGGCAAGCGGAAAACGGGGTCTGGCTGACATCAACGGTTGCGGTCGAATTTCTTGAGTGGTAAGGGAAACACTCCTCATGAAGTGACCACTTGCAGCTTAAATAATTGTACTGTGCTGATAAGCGCAGCAATAAACAACGCCGCCGCGCCGCAGAGAGTGGCGCCGGCAAGCGCCGATGTTCCATTGCCGAGCATACTGGTCAGCGCCGGGCCGAGGATTTGTCCAATGCCGTAAATGAGCGTCACAAAGCCTAAAAGATTGAGATTTCCCGGTACGCTCAGTTGGCGGGCGATAGTCATCACCAGAGATGTCGTGCCCATAAAGGTACCGCCAAAACCAAGACTGCTGATGATAAGCAAGAGAGGCGAGTCGCTGGCGAGAGTAAGCAGCACACAGATAGCCTGCACCAGCAAATTCGCCGTCAGGCAGGGCAAAGCCCCCCAACGTTTTGCTGCCCATAGCCAGCCAAAGCAACCAGGCACAATTGATAAGCCGACTAACGTCCAGAGATGGGCGGTTAACAATGGTGAGCCTGCATCTTTCGCCATGAGCGGCAGGTAAGTCGCGACGATGATATAACCAAATCCCGCCAGGCCGTACAGAATAGCCAGTAACCACCAGCTCATTATCTGTTGCTCCGTTTTTGCCAATGGCATTGGTGTGATGGCGTGTTTTTTCGAGGGCATTAAAAGCGTAAGTGCAATCAGCATCATGCCAGAAAGCGCCCCGGCGCCTTGCCATAACGTTTGCGAGGAGAGGTCAAAATGCAGGCCTGCCAGAACATATTCATTGCCCAGTGCGATGCCAATGCCAACGCCAGAAAACAAAGCTGCCAGCACAAAAGGATGGCGCGTGTGCTGCATAATCAGCGTCGAACCAAAAATCAGCATACCGGCGCTGGCGACACCCGCCAGGACGCGAATCAATAACACCAGAATAAATGGCAGCAACCATGCCATTGCGAGGATCAACAACCCGCTCGCCAGGGCAGAAGCCAACAGAAATGGGCGCAGGCGCGATGGCTGGTGAAATGCGCCAAACGAAAATAGCAGACTGCCAGCCAGATACCCCGCATAGTTGCCGCTGGCAATCCACGAGAGCTGGCTAAATGAAAACGATCCTTCCGCCATCATGACGGGCAACATAGGCGTATAAAGGAAGCGGCCTAAACCCATACCTAAGGTCAGAACCAGCATCCCGAAAAGCGCGGTGCTGAAAGAAAAGCGTTCTACGGGATGCGAGGGCGAAGGCATGTTTAACCTTGTTTGTCATTTTTGTTGTTAACAAGTTAATAACAAAAAGGTGAAACATGCCAGCCTGTTAATGCGATGATTGAGGGGTAAAGCGATAAAAACGATTTGGTTCGCTAACGATATAAATATTACCTGAGGCATCCATCGCAACCCCTTCGGCCTGTTTGATGTTATGCGACAAACCTCGACTGCCTTTGGTTAGTGACATTTCACCTATAACCTCGCCAGCCAGCGTTACTTCCTGGAGTGCGCGAGATTCATGAGACAGCACCAGAAGCGTATTTTTTTGTTGGTTAAATTCTGCGCCGGACACATCATCTAAAGTAAATTGCCGTTGTAGTGCCTTGTCTTTGCTGATGTGCAATTCATTGCTACTTAACAGCCCGTTAACTTTGTAGACCTCAATCGGGTTTTTCTCTTTAAAAAACCAGAAAGTGTGATCCTGGCGAGAATAGGCCAATCCTTCAAAACCGCAATTGGTTGGGGATTCCTGCAGCGGGATTTTTATTTTTTTGAGGATTTTTACTTCCGAGTTTGGGGTCAGTGAAATCACATAAATGGCATAATCGCGCTCATCGCTAATGACAAACTGATTATCGCCAATGTATTCGATCGTCTCGAGATCCTTAACAAAATCCAGAGGAATTGTGCGGATCAAATCGCCATTGGTGGTCATTTCAACAATGGCGGCAGGTTTGTTGATAGTGCTAAAAAGAGTATTGCTTTGTGCCGACCAGGTCAGCGAAGAGATATTATTCGTTATGCCTGCAATTTCTTTGCCGTCAATGGTGGCGTGGTAATTCTGAAATGATGCTGCATGATTGCTTTTACGGGCGCAAGATTGCACGAAGAAAGTACACACTGCCACAATGACAAAAAGAATCACAATAACGAAGATGCGTTTACTTAACGAAATACTTTTTGTCACGGTAATCCCTTTAAGGCAAATCAATAAGATATCGAGAAGTATACGTAGCGATCTTAATGAATCCTTAACGCGGAGAAATCCCGTAATGTGCAATGCAGCGCCAGCCACCATCCTGCTGACAATAAACTGATTCCGTATGCCCAGGGATCACCCATTGAATTTCCTCGCCAGGCGGACAGGTCAGCCAAATGCATAACCCGCAGCCGCCGCGTAAATCACGGGGAATATCGCTGACGCGAAAAGTCATGCCCGCTGCCTGCAACGCCTTGCGGGTTTGTATGACGCCGACCGTGGAGTGAAATAAAAACAGATACTCTTTCATGCGCGTTTTCTCTGCCGCTGACCGATCACCGCCGCGCCAATTGCACCAGCGAATTGCGCATCAGGGTGAGTTTGTACCGGCATTCCCAGATGGCTTTCCAGCATGTGGGTAAACCTTTGACAGTGGCTAACGCCACCAGTAAACAGAATCGGCGCTTCACAGGAGAGACGAGCAATGAAATTGGCGCTCCGCCGCGCCATCGCGTTAATCACTCCGGCGAGAATCGCTTCTGGCGCTACGCCCGCAGAGCGCAGGCTGATCACTTCTGATTCAGCAAACACTGTGCACATACTCGTGATGGCGTGCGGTATGACATTTTCGGTAATGCTGTCGAGTTGCTCGACGCTGGTGCCAAGCGTGCGCGAGATCACCTCCAGGAAACGCCCGGTGCCCGCCGCGCATTTGTCATTCATCAGGAAATCGCACAGGTTACCGTCATCATCAAGCTGAATCACTTTGCTGTCCTGACCACCGATGTCGATTACCGCGCGCGTTGCTGGCTCAAGAAACCGTGCGCCCAGCCCGTGACAGGAGATTTCCGTCACTTGTTTATCGGCAAAATCCACCAGTTGCCGTCCGTAGCCGGTGAGCGTCAGAAACGGCGTTGTCTCTAACCCTTCGCGCAGAGTTTCCCAGGCTTCAGTAATTGCTGTTGCCGGGCGAAAGGGTGTTGGAACGAGGAAACGGCGCGTAATCACGCCGTCAGCCAGTAAGATCCCTTTGGTGGCGGTTGAGCCGGAATCAATGCCAATCGAATATGTCACTGCCACTCCTTACAGCATCTCAATAAAGGCCGCGACACGGGTGCTGAGCTGCCCGACATCCGAGGTGGAGTAGTCTGTTTCAATAGCGATATAAGGAATGTTGTGCTGCTGGCGCACATGACGTTTAATCGCCAGCGATTCCACCGCGTAGGTATGGCACGCCTGCAAAATCACATCAACTACGCCATCGACCTGATATTCTTCAACCATCTGGCTGAGCATTTGCAGGCGCTGATCGTTCGGCGAAACACAGGAGCAGCCAATCGCCAGATATTTATCCGCCAGCGCGTCGTAGACATCGCCCGTTTCTGCCACGCATTGCTCGGTCGCTTTCGCCCCGGTGCAGTTTTCATAACCGACAACCCAGCCGCCATTCTCTTCAATCGCGCGCACCACTTTTTCTGCTGCGCCGCCAATCGGGCAGCCGGTGATTAAAATGCGCGGACGCGGGTCCAGTCGCTGGCCTTCTTCCCACTGCTGACGAACGCGGGCGGTCATTGCATCCAGTTCATTGATCAACGCCTCTTTATCGAACCGGAAGGTTGCGCCGTAAACCACTTTCAGAATGTCGCTGCCGCTAAGCGCCGGAGGATTTAACTGCCCAAGATGATAAAAATTAGCCAGTGCGCGACGTTCGCGGTTTTTCAGCGCAATGGCATCGCGCAGAGCATCTTCGCTAATCTCGTGCCCAAAACGTTCTTCTACCGTTTTTTGCAAGCGCAGCATCTCGGCTTTCCATAACGCACGCGAGGCATCGTCCTTAACGCTGTTGGGCAATTGCATCACATGAACAGGCTTAAACTCCGCCATGTATTCATACATTTTCTTTTTGCCGTCGCAGGTGGTTTCACCGACCACCAGATCCGAAAAGTAGAAGTAGGGGCATTTATCGGTTTTGCCGAAGCCGTAGCTGCTTTTAATCAGCGGGCAGAGGTTGCGCGGCAGATCTTTCTCCGCTTCTTCAATGGTTTCATCAGAGGTGGAACAGAGCGAAACCACAACCGCACCGGCTGCCATCGGGATCTCTTGCGGCATAAAGGTGCAGTAAGTGCCAACCAGCGGAATGCCGCGCTCCTTGAGATCCATGACGGTGAGAAAGCCTGTCTGGCGAGCTTCAGAGAACTGATCGAAAATGGCGGGTAGATCGGTGACAAGTGACATGATTTTCCTTCCCCGTACCACGGGAGATAATGAAAAGAGGCCACATTATTACCATTCTTTTAGTATGGTTTATTTGATCTCTCTCGCGGTTAGCCACTTAGTTTTTCATGGATTTCTAAAAATTGCCGAGGGGGAACAAGGCCGGGAGCTGCGACAGCAAATATAAAATTAGCCCAATACAACCGCCAACCAGCGTACCGTTGACACGAATAAACTGCAGATCTTTGCCGATATTTAACTCTATTTGCCGCGACATATCCCGCGCATCCCAGCTTTTTACCGTATCGCTGATGTGGCGCGTCAGGAATGCGGAAAACTCAGGCGCGACGCGGTGCGCGGCTTGTTCAAGATGACCATTTAACGACGCCCGCAAGGCATCATCGGCAATTAACGTTTCGCCAAACCATTGACCCGCTCGTGCGATGCGTTCTTTCACACGAGAATCTTCACTGTTGATATCCACTTTCAGCCATTCCCGTAAATCCCCCCACAATTCACTGAGATAGCGATTAAAATCTTCATCTTCTTTCAGATAGCTTTTTACGGCATCGGCTCGCGCTGCCATTTCCGGATCGTTTTTCAGCTTGTCGATCAGGGCGAAGGTGGCGCGATCAAACGCATGGCGGATCTGATGCGCACGATCGCGACTAATATCATCAAGCAAAGAATTCACCGCGTCAGAAACCAACTCCGCGCTATGTTCGCCCAACCATTCGGTGGGGAGAATTTTGGCTTTCAGTGGATGCTCGCTCTCCAGCCAGCGAACAATTTGCTGGGCGATAAACTTGCGCGATTTATCGCGCTGGAGAAGGGCGATCAACTGTGCGATCAGCGTATCCAGCAGCACCTGATGACGATCGTTTTTGGTCATACTCTCCAGCATCAACGCACTGGTGCCGGAAAGATCGACCTTATCAATCGCCCGATGGACCGCGCGCTTAAGCAGGCGCTGAATACGCGCATCATCGGTAAGTTCGAGAAAACCGCTCATGATCTGCAACAGATGCTGACCAACGCGGCGGGCGTTTTCTGGCTGGCTAAACCAGTTGCCAATCAGCAACGCCGGTTCGTGGCGTCGAATCAATGCCACCAGGGATTGAGTATCAAGAAATTTTTCCTGCACGAACTGGCCGAGATTTTCGCCAATCCGGTCTTTATTACGCGGGATAATCGCCGTATGGCGAGAAATGATCGGAATCGGCACGCGGCGAAACAGCGCCACCACCGCAAACCAGTCCGCCAGCGCGCCGACCATCGCCGCTTCAGCAATCGCCTTCACGCCGCTCACCCAAAAATTGGGCGGCAAAAACAGCGTAACGACAAAGGTAGCAGCGGCGATAAGCAGTAAAGAGAGCGCCAACATTTTGGCGCGTCTGAGTTCAATGAGTTTATTCATAACGTTAAGAATAGAGCCTGACGGCAGGATCGCGCAAAAATCACTGCTCCTCTGCCAGCTCGGCAGCCTGATGTTGGCGCACGCGATTAAGCAATCCCGCCAGGGTGAAAACGACGATAACGCCCGCCACGACGGCTAACAGATGAAACGGCAAGCGACCGCCGTTAAACCACAGCCACCGGCCGATTTCGACCGAGACAGACATCACCATCAGGATCACCATATTCAGCGATGCGGAGACGGTCCCTTTCGGTAAGTTATTGGAAAACAGCGTAAAGCGGAATAAGGTCGGGAAGATCAAACCAATCCCGAAAGCATACAAACTGGTGCCCAGCACCGACCACAGCCATACGTGCGGTGACAGCAGATTGCCGATAATCAACAGCGCGAGGCCAACCAGTTGAATGGGTACGGCACGCCAGATAAAGCGCGGTTCGGTCGGATCTTTAACGAAACGCGCCACGATGGCATTCGCGACAATCACCGCGCCGAACACCGGAACCTGTGTCCAGGCGAACTGCGAGGTCGTTAAGCCGCCTGCGTCAATCAGGATCACCGGCGAGACAGCCACCCAACTCATCATTGGGATATAGCTTAAAGAGATGGTTGCTGCACCAAAGAGGAACTGCCGATTGCAAAAGACATTACGAAAATCGCGCAAGACGCTTTTGGCGCTAAATGAAACCGCGCCGCGCTTCACCGTCTCTGGCATCGCCAGCAGTAAGCCAACAAATGAGATAAAACCCATAATCGCAATGATGGCAAAAAGGACTTTCCAGTGTACAAAGTGCATCAGAGCTGCGCCGGAAAGCGGGCCGATAATCGGCGCAATCAGTACGATGGAGGTGATAATCGCCATCAACCTGATCCCTTTTGTCTGGCCGAACGCCTCCTGCACCGTGACATAACCAACGGTGGCAATAAAACAGATACTGGTGCCCTGAATTGCACGCGCGATAAGAAACTGTGTCATAGACGTTGTGAACATTGTCGCAGCGCAGGCAAGGGTAAATATTAGCGCCCCGGTAATCAGCACCGGCCTGCGGCCAATCCTGTCGGAAAGCGGCCCCAGCAGCCACTGTAACGCCATACCGCCCGCGAGATAGAGACTGACGGCTGCCGGGGCCAGACTGACATCGGCATTAAAATCACGGACCACATTAATGATCCCCGGCTGAATCAGGTCCGTCGACAGGTACGCGGCAAAATCATACAAAATCAACGCCATCGGGAAAAACAGCGTGGCGGCATGCGTTGCTTTTAATCCCGCCATTAAGCCTTTACCAAAATGGTTATTCATCGTTCACTTTATTTGCTATATATCGCCATATATAGCGATATTTTAGGCAAAGAACGACTTTTGCGCACGCTATTTTTTCATGCTTGTTTAAGACGTAATCCCGTAAGAGATAAACCTATCAGGAGAGATATTTATCAAACCATTTCAGTGTCCTTTGCCAGGCAAGATCGGCGGCAGATTTGTCATAACGGGGCGTGGAATCATTATGGAATCCGGGTAATGCTGCCAACTTACTGATTTAGTGTATGATGGTGATTTTAAGGTGCTTGCGTGGCTTCCATTTCCATCAGATGTCCTTCCTGCTCCGCTACTGAAGGCGTGGTGCGTAACGGCAAAAGCACTGCCGGACATCAGCGCTATCTCTGCTCTCATTGCCGTAAAACATGGCAACTACAGTTCACTTACACCGCCTCTCAGCCCGGTACGCACCAGAAAATCATTGATATGGCCATGAATGGCGTCGGATGTCGCGCCAGTGCACGCATTATGGGCGTTGGCCTCAACACGGTTTTACGTCACTTAAAAAACTCAGGCCGCAGTCGGTAACCTCGCACATACAACCGGGCAGTGATGTGATTGTCTGCGCTGAAATGGACGAACATTGGGGCTACGTCGGTGCTAAATCACGTCAGCGCTGGCTGTTTTACGCGTATGACAGGATACGGAGGACGGTTGTGGAGCACGTCTTCGGTGAACGCACTCTGGCCACACTGGAGCGTCTTCTGAGCCTGATGTCGGCCTTTGAGGTCGTGGTATGGATGACGGATGGCTGGCCGCTGTATGAATCACGCCTGAAGGGAAAGCTGCACGTTATCAGCAAGCGTTACACTCAGCGCATTGAGCGACATAATCTGAATCTGAGACAACATCTGGCAAGGCTGGGACGGAAGTTACTGTCGTTCTCAAAATCGGTGGAGCTGCATGACAAGGTCATCGGGCATTATCTGAACATAAAACACTATCAGTAAGTTGGAGTCATTACCCGACAGCGAGGTGTTTAGTGTGCCATGTCAGGCGAGAAATTCTATTGGATGAATCAAGTCCAACTTACTCATTGTCAATTTCATGGTTGATTATTCGAAACGTGATGCTATTTCCAACATCAACGCTATAATTGCAGAATAATTGTAGATACATTTTTGTATATACAATTAGGGATGGCAATTATGCCAATGGAGTTTGAATGGGATGAAAACAAGGCCAAAAGTAATCGGGTGAAACATGGCATCCGCTTTGAAGATGCGGTGTTATTGTTTGATGATCCACAACATTTGTCACAGCAAGAACGTATAGAAAACGGTGAGTATCGCTGGCAGACAATCGGCCTGGTTTACGGCATCGTGGTTATTCTGGTTGCGCATACCATCCGTTTCGAAAGCGGAAATGAAATTATTCGAATCATCAGTGCACGAAAAGCAGATCGTAAAGAGAGGAATCGCTATGAGCATGGTTAAACATAAACGAGGGACCTCCTCTACACTCGATGTGCAGCATGAGGCCGAACTGAAGGCGCTGGCGAATAAATCCGACGAAGATATTGATTACAGTGATATCCCACCTTCCAGCGATGAGCAATGGTCTAACGCCGAACGCGGTAAGTTTTATCGGCCATTGAAAACTCAGGCTTCGGTGCGTATTGATGCTGATGTGATGGAATGGTTGAAGCGACCAGGTAAAGGCTATCAAACTCGCCTGAACGCAATTTTACGTGAAGCGATGCTGCGCGATCAGAACAAAAAATAATTCAGGCCGCCACATGGCGGCCATCATCCAAAATTACTTCCTCAACCCCGCAAACGCTGCCCGAATCTCTTCCTCCGGCAACTGAATCCCGATAAACACCATCGTGCTATGCGGTTTTTCATCGCCCCACGGGCGGTCCCAGTCGGCGCTGTAGAGGCGTTGGACGCCCTGGAATAGCAGGCGGTTAGGTTCGCCGTCAATCCATAGCATCCCTTTGTAACGCAGTAGTTTATCCGCCGACTCCAGCAGCAGGTTTTCCATCACCCGGGAAACTTCGCTGATATCTACCGGGTAATCCAGTTCCACCACAATCGACGAAATATCGTTTTGTTTGTCCGCGATAAAGTGGAAACGCGGTTTGGTGCTGACGACGTTTTCTTCCAGCATAAAACCGTTGGTGTTGAACAGAAGGCCCAGGTCGATATCGCCGTGGGTAACGGTGTAGACCGGTGCGCGGGCGTTGATGCGCGCCAGGCGTTCACGCAGTTTCTCTGCTTCGCCTGCGACGTCGGTTTTCGTCAGCAGAATACGGTCGGCGTAGCCAACCTGGGACTGGGCGATGGTGAACTGGTTCATCTGCTCATCGGCATGTACCGCATCCACCAGCGCAATCACGCCGTCCAGCAGGTAGCGCTGGCATAAAATCTCATGGGAGAAAAAGGTCTGAATAATCGGGCCGGGATCGGCCATGCCGGTGCATTCAATGACCAGACGGTCGAACTGAATATTGCCCTTGTCGAGATTATCCAGCAGGTCGAGTAGTGCGTCTTCCAGCTCGTTGGAGCGCGAACAGCAGATGCAGCCGTTGGTCAGCGTTTTGATCTGCGTGGCGCGGTCGCCAATCAGTTGATCATCAACGGAGACTTCGCCGAATTCGTTTTCAATCACGGCAATCTTGTAGCCGTGTTGTTCGTTAAGAATATGGCGCAGCAGGGTGGTTTTGCCCGCGCCTAAAAAACCGGTGAGTAGGGTAACTGCAATCGGGTTCATGCTCTCTCCATTAACAACAGCGCATACCGCCTTTACCATCGCCGCCGTAGCGTGCGTTCTGGCGTTCGCGGAAGAATTCTTCATAGCTCATGTACGGCTTGTCGGGATGGTTGGTCTTCATATGCTCGACGTAGTTGTCGTAGTCTGGAATGCCAATCAACATCTTCGCCGCCTGGCCGAGATATTTTTTTGCCTGTCCTAAGTTACCAAACATAGTTCACTCTGATAAGAACAAAGCCCCGCCGAAGCGGGGCTAAACACGGTTAGTGGTGCGAAGAGATCTTCACGCCGCCTTCCGGGATTGGAACGTACGGTGTTTCTTTGTCAGTACGTTTGTCGCTGTTACGCACCGCAAGCCAGGTTTTGAAACCGTAGAAGATGATGCTGTACACCACAATCAGGAACAGAATACTCAGACCTGCGTTGGTGTAGTTGTTCACAACGATGTGGTTCATGTTGGCAATCTGCTGCGCCGTCAGGTCAGTACCGTTAGCAATCTTCTCTTTGTACTGGCTTGCCATGTAGAAGAAGCCTTCCATCTGCGGGTTGGTGCTGAACAGTTTCAGGCCCAGCGCCCAGGTGGTGCAGATAAGCAGCCATACAGCCGGAACAACAGTTACCCAGATGTATTGGGTGCGCTTCATCTTAATCAGCACAACGGTGCCCAGTACCAGCGCTACGGCTGCCAGCATCTGGTTGGAAATACCGAACAGCGGCCACAGGCTCTTAACGCCGCCCAGCGGATCGACCACGCCCTGATACAGCAGGTAGCCCCACAGACCCACACAGCCCGCAGTACCGATGATACCGGCAACCAGAGAGTCGGTTTTTTTCAGGAACGGGATGAAGTTACCCAGCAGGTCTTGCAGCATAAAGCGGCCAGAACGGGTACCCGCATCCAGCGCGGTCAGGATGAACAGTGCTTCGAACAGAATACCGAAGTGATACCAGAAGCCCATGTCAGCCATCGGCAGCACTTTGTGGAACACGTGAGCGATACCTACCGCCAGCGTCGGCGCACCACCTGCACGGTTCAGGACAGAAGGCTCACCAATGTCTTTCGCGGTTTGCAGGATCTGCTCTGGCGAAATCACGAAGCCCCAGGAGCTGACGGTCGCTGCCGCGTGTGCGGTAACGTCTTTCAGCTGCGCCATGATGATCGGCGCGTTCTCGCCACCCATTTCATGCAGGTTAGGCATGGTGATGCCAAGGCCAGCAGGCGGGGTGTTCATCGCGAAGTAAAGACCCGGTTCGATGATGGACGCAGCAACCAGCGCCATAATCGCCACGAAGGACTCCATCAGCATTGCGCCGTAGCCGATGAAACGCGCGTCGGTTTCATTAGCCAGCAGTTTTGGCGTCGTACCGGAAGAGATCAGCGCGTGGAAGCCAGATACCGCACCACAGGCGATGGTGATGAACAGGAACGGGAACAGAGCGCCTTTCCACAGCGGGCCAGTACCGTCAATGTACTGGGTCATGGCAGGCATTTTCAGTTCCGGGTTCAGCACCACGATACCCAGCGCCAGGCCGACGATAACGCCGATTTTCAGGAAGGTTGCCAGATAGTCGCGCGGTGCGAGGATCAGCCACACCGGCAGCAGTGCGGAAACAAACGCATAGCCAATCAGCGCGAAGGTAATGGTGGTGTCTTTAAAGGTCAGTGCCGGACCCCAGTACGGATCGTGAGCAATCACGCCACCGAAGTAGATAGAGGCAACCAGCAGCACGATACCAATGACAGAGACTTCACCCACACGCCCCGGACGAATAAAGCGCATGTAGATACCCATAAACAGCGCAATCGGTACGGTTGAGCAAACGGTGAAGACACCCCACGGACTTTCGGCCAGGGCTTTAACCACAATCAGCGCCAGGACGGCGAGGATGATGATCATGATTAAGAAACAGCCAAACAGCGCGATAGTCCCCGGTACTGGTCCCATCTCTTCTTTGATCATCTCACCAAGAGATGCGCCATTACGGCGAGAGGAGATAAACAGCACCATAAAGTCCTGAACCGCACCGGCCAGCACGACCCCCGCCAGCAGCCACAGCGTGCCAGGCAGGTAGCCCATCTGCGCGGCGAGAACCGGACCCACCAGCGGACCAGCACCGGCGATAGCGGCGAAGTGGTGACCAAACAACACGTAACGGTTGGTCGGAACGTAGTTCAGACCGTCGTTGTTAATAACCGCAGGCGTCGCGCGCGTGGGGTCGAGTTTCATCACCTTCTGGGCGATGTACAGACTGTAGTAGCGATACGCCACCAGATACACCGATACAGAGGCGACCACGATCCACAGGGCGCTGACGTGCTCCCCCCGACGTAATGCAACTACCGCGAGGCAGAATGCACCGATGATTCCGAGAATCACCCAGGGTATGTGCTTGAATATCTTTTTAGTATCCATAGTAAAACCTGGCATGTATTGATTAATAGTTGGCCGAAGCCGTTCTAGGTTTGCGTTGCGTTTGAGGAGGTAAATTGACCGCTATCCTGTAGTGATGTTGCCAGAGTTACGCGCGCGTAAAGTAAGGTAAATAACTGAGTGGTTATTTTAGGGATGTAAGCGGTCAGTTTTGCGGTTGAGCGGCAAAGGCGTCGTTTAAGTGACGATAAATATGTGATTCATATCACATATTTATATTGTGAATAATTTATGTAAATAATGGCTTTTTAAATTCAGAGTGTGAATAAAATTACTCGGCGTAATCTCCGCGGGATATTCATAAAGTTTTTCCTTTCCAGGCCGAAAATCTTGCATCGGTCCACAGGAAAGAGAAACCATGTTAAAACGTATCAAAATTGTGACCAGCTTACTGCTGGTTTTGGCCGTTTTTGGCCTTTTACAACTGACATCAGGCGGTCTGTTCTTTAATGCCTTAAAGAATGACAAAGAAAATTTCACTGTTTTACAAACCATTCGCCAGCAGCAATCCACGCTGAATGGCAGCTGGGTCGCGTTGTTGCAGACGCGTAACACCCTCAACCGCGCGGGTATCCGCTACATGATGGATCAGAATAATATTGGTAGCGGTTCAACCGTTGCTGAGCTGATGCAGAGTGCCAGTATTTCGCTGAAACAGGCGGAAAAAAACTGGGCGGATTACGAAGCGTTGCCGCGTGACCCGCGTCAGAGCACCGCCGCAGCGGCAGAGATCAAACGTAATTACGATATTTATCACAATGCGCTGGCGGAGCTGATCCAACTGTTAGGTGCAGGCAAAATCAACGAGTTCTTTGATCAGCCGACTCAGGGATATCAGGACGGTTTCGAGAAGCAGTATGTGGCTTACATGGAACAAAACGATCGGCTCCATGATATCGCCGTCAGCGATAACAATGCCTCCTACAGCCAGGCGATGTGGATTCTGGTGGGCGTGATGATCGTCGTACTGGCGGTCATCTTCGCCGTCTGGTTCGGTATTAAAGCCTCGCTGGTAGCGCCAATGAATCGCCTGATTGACAGCATTCGTCATATTGCAGGCGGCGATCTGGTGAAACCGATTGAGGTGGATGGCTCTAATGAGATGGGGCAACTGGCAGAGAGTTTGCGCCATATGCAGGGAGAGCTGATGCGTACCGTCGGTGATGTGCGCAACGGGGCCAATGCCATCTATAGCGGTGCCAGCGAAATCGCTACCGGCAATAACGATCTCTCTTCGCGCACCGAGCAACAGGCTGCTTCGCTGGAAGAGACGGCAGCCAGCATGGAGCAACTGACCGCAACGGTGAAACAGAACGCCGAGAATGCGCGCCAGGCCAGCCACCTGGCGTTAAGTGCTTCTGAAACGGCGCAACGCGGCGGCAAAGTGGTAGATAACGTGGTGCAGACTATGCGTGATATCTCCACCAGTTCGCAGAAAATCGCCGATATTATCAGCGTAATTGACGGCATTGCCTTCCAGACCAATATTCTGGCTTTGAACGCGGCGGTTGAAGCAGCGCGTGCGGGTGAGCAAGGACGTGGTTTTGCGGTGGTTGCGGGAGAAGTGCGTAATCTGGCCCAGCGTAGCGCCCAGGCGGCTCGTGAAATTAAAAGCCTGATTGAAGACTCGGTGGGGAAAGTGGATGTTGGCTCTACGCTGGTCGAAAGCGCCGGGGAAACAATGGCGGAGATTGTCAGTGCTGTGACCCGCGTGACGGACATTATGGGCGAAATTGCTTCTGCTTCTGATGAGCAGAGCCGTGGTATCGATCAGGTTGGCTTAGCGGTTGCTGAGATGGACCGGGTAACTCAACAGAACGCCGCGCTGGTGGAAGAATCTGCCGCCGCCGCCGCCGCGCTGGAAGAGCAGGCCAGTCGCCTGACCGAAGCAGTGGCAGTGTTCCGGATTCAGCAACAGCAGCAACAGCAGCGTGAAACATCGGCTGTGGTAAAAACCGTGATGCCAGCTGCGCCGCGTAAAATGGCCGTGGCAGATAGCGGTGAGAACTGGGAAACGTTTTAATCGCCATAAAAATGCCCGATAAGCAAAATGTTATCGGGCATAGGGAGATTAATCTTTCCGTGGGTCGTTGATCGGCTGACGAACCAGGAAGATGTACGCCAGTGCCCCCGCTGCGGTGACGCAACCGCAGATGATTAGTGCCAGACGGAATGAGTGGGTGGTATCAACAATAAAACCAGTAATGATCGGCGCAAAAGAGGCGCAGATGAAGCTGGCAAAGTTCTGGATACTGCCCACCGACGCAGTCATGCGAGAAGCAACTGCGACGTGGATCAAGCCCCAGCAGGATGTTCCGGCAAAGTGAATACAGAACAGTGCCATACCAATCAGCAGAACCGCTGTCATGGATGTTGTCGCTTGCGGTACGACCAGCGTAAAGGCGGCAGAACAGAACATCCCGGCAATAATGCAGATCTTACGGCTTTTAATCGGAGCCATTCCCCCTTTGACCAGCCAGTCAGTAACGTAACCGTTGACCAGCATCCCGGCAGCCCCAAACAGGAAAGGGATAGCCGCCATCAACCCTGTGCTTTTTAAATCCAGGTTATAGGCTGTTTGCAGGTAACCAGGAAGCCAGGCCAGATACAGCCACGCAGTGTAGTTGATGCCACTGAATCCGAGCATCATTCCCCACATTGTGCGGTTACGGAACAAGCTGCGCCATTCGGCAAAACTGAGCGGATCTCGGCGGGCATTGACGCTACCTGCATTGAGATAAGCTTGTTCAACGGCAGTCAGTTCTACGTGCTCGCGGTTGCGATAGAGCATATACCAGCCGATGGCGAGAAAAATCCCCAGTACACCAATGGTAATAAACATCCCGCGCCAGCCCATCACCAGCATCATCGCCGCCAGAATCGGTGGGCTTACGGCAACGCCAATGGTAGAAGCTGCGTTGAAGAAGCCCACGGGCGTCCGCGCTCTTTGATGTTGAACCAGTCGTTAATGACTTTTACACCGCATGGGTTCATCGGCGCTTCACCAATTCCCATACCGATACGCACCAACACGAACTGCGTAAAGCTGTGCACCATGCCAGACATTGCCTGGAACAGTGACCAGAGAACATCCCAAGTCCCAACATCAGGCGCGGGCCTTTACGATCCAATAGTGGGCCGCAAGGAAGTTGCGCAATCCCGTAAGCGAGTGAAAACACGGAGAGCAAAGCGCCGATTTCGGTGGCACTTAATCCCAATTCTTCACGAATCGTTAAATTTGCTACCGACAGCGAACTGCGGTCGAGATAATTGATTACCGCCGCAAAAAATAATAACAACATGGCGGTGGTTTGAATGCGTTTAATTCGGGTACTGCGTTGAACTAATCCATCTGGTGGCACGGGAATATCTGCCGACGAAGATGGAGTAAATGAAGAACGCGGATCGAGGGTGATATTTTCTTTTTCCACGCCGGACTCCTGTATTTATAATTTTAATTGTTTACGTAATTGTGCATTACGCAAGGTTGACATTAACGGCAGGTTAAAGTTTTAGGACTTTACTACCGCTCACAAAAACATTTTTAGTCGACTGATTGTGAGCATAGGTAAGCGGGAATTTCCCGGTATTTATCTTTTGATAAAACCGTGCACCCGCTAATAGTTTGCTGTTTTTAATCCGTACTTAATGAGCATAACGCGTGTTCTCATTAATGGAGCGAATCATTGATTGTTTAGCTGAATTCAAATGGTTACGGAGCGCAAGGGTGGCATCCAGGTCACTGCGGCAAATCAGAGCACTGAGAATGGTCATATGTTCATCGACGGCAATGATATTGCGCTGTTTAAGATCGCTTTCGTCCCATTGATAGTGAAAATGAAAGATGACTGAGATGATCTCAAGCGATTGATCAAAAAAGATATTGTCGGCAGCTGAAAGCAGTAAGGAGTGAAAATCTCTGTCAAGTTGCGAGAACATGCGAAAGCTATTGCCGATGTTGTCACGCAGTAGCCGATGACGTTCGAGCATGGTTTTCGCCTGCAGCCAGCGGGGATCATGATCAGGCAGGTTGAGAAAGTGCTGAAGTGAATGTGTTTCGAGCATTTCGCGTAGCTCAAACAGCTGCTCGGCGTAGGATTGATCGAATTGCTTCATGCTCCACTGGCCGCGCTTTTCGCTTTGAATAAGATTATAACGGCCGAATTTTAAAAGATATTCTCTTACAACCACCGGGCTGACACCCGCGGCCCGCGCCAGTTGCAGTTCAGAAAAAGTTTCCCCAGGGCGTAACTGACGCTGGTTTATCATCGTGAAAAAAGCCTGCTCAAACACTTTGTTTTGTTCACTCATTGAAGCGGTAGTACAGGCGAAACCGTCATCATGGTCAGGTTTACGCGCAATAACATAGTCGTTTCCAACCTGCGTTAAGACGCCGCATTCGCGTAAGTGGCTGAGAATATGACGCACTGTAGTGCGGCTGATGTTGTACATTTCCGCCAGCGCACTTTGCGATGGAAGTGGGGAAGGGATATGACCCCGCGCCATATCATCAATGACCTGGTTAATCACATTGTGGCGTAAATTTTGTGAACGACTCATATTTTCCTCCTTGTGAGTCCATTAAAACCCGATTTAAAACATTTTTATGCGTGTGTTTTCACAAAACAGATTTTCCGTTCCGCTGCCATTTTTCATTTTCATTGATATCTAAGGCAACAAAAAATGGAGAGCCGAATCATGTCTACAATGAATGTTTTAATTTGCCAGCAGCCGAAAGAATTAGTCTGGAAACAACGCGAGATACCTATTCCGGGTGACAATGAAGCATTAATAAAAATTAAGTCTGTCGGGATTTGCGGTACCGATATTCATGCCTGGGGTGGAAATCAACCATTTTTTAGTTATCCACGTGTTTTAGGCCATGAAATATGTGGGGAGATTGTTGGGCTGGGTAAAAATATTGCTGATCTTAAAAATGGTCAGCAAGTTGCTGTGATCCCTTATGTTGCCTGTCAGCAATGCCCGGCGTGTAAAAGCGGGCGTACCAATTGCTGTGAAAAAATTTCAGTCATTGGCGTGCATCAGGATGGCGGTTTTAGTGAGTATTTGAGCGTGCCGGTGGCGAACATTTTGCCCGCAGATGGTATTGACCCGCAGGCGGCAGCATTGATTGAACCTTTCGCTATTAGCGCTCATGCGGTACGTCGCGCAGCCATTGCTCCCGGCGAGCAGGTGCTGGTGGTCGGGGCGGGGCCAATCGGTCTGGGCGCGGCGGCAATCGCTAAAGCCGATGGCGCACAGGTGGTGGTGGCGGATACCAGTCCGGCGCGCCGTGAACATGTGGCAACGCGTCTGGAATTACCTGTACTGGACCCGTCAGCCGAAGATTTTGACGCGCAGCTGCGGGCGCAGTTTGGTGGTTCTCTGGCGCAGAAGGTGATCGACGCGACAGGTAATCAACATGCGATGAATAACACGGTAAATCTGATTCGTCACGGCGGCACGGTGGTATTTGTCGGCCTGTTTAAAGGTGAGTTGCAGTTCTCCGATCCGGAATTCCATAAAAAAGAAACGACGATGATGGGCAGCCGCAACGCCACGCCGGAAGATTTCGCTAAAGTCGGTCGACTGATGGTGGAAGGGAAAATCACTGCCGACATGATGTTAACCCATCGCTATCCGTTCGCCACGCTGGCAGAAACCTACGAGCGCGATGTGATTAACAATCGTGATTTGATTAAGGGTGTAATTACTTTCTGATAAGGCGAGATTATTAAAGTTGCCATGCAGCGTCCGGGGAAGTGTTGGGCGCTGTTTTTTTGTTTCTTAATAATGTGTTGTAAGCCGTAGAAGGTGTGTAGGTCGCACCTTATGCGACCTACACATCAGTCAGGAATTACCCTTCACGTTCTACCACTTTAATTTCCACCATGCCGATCCCGAGCTTACGCGGCGAGTGTCCGAGGATATTCCCTTCGTTGGTTGAGACAGGTTCCGGCGGCACAATTACCAGTGTGTCGGCATCGGTTGGGTTATCGAAATGCAGTGTGGTGGTGGTCACTTCATTGCCCAGCACAAGAGTTTGTTCTTCATTGCCTACGCGTACCGGAATAGGACGGCTGGCGTTATTGCCGTATGCTTTGGCGGTAATCACCAGGTCAAATTTCTTCGGCAGCGGATGCTTGTACTCGATTTTTACTTCATCGCCCAGCTGCGCGTTGGACCAGCGGCCCCACGACTCCGGACGGGAAATCCCGCTAAACTGTTTCACCTCTTCTGGCGCACCGGCGACGTTAAAGATGAAACTGTCGGCTTTGTAGCGAATATCGTTATCAACAATCTTCAGCGTATCGACATTGCCTTTGTAACGCGCCATGTCGATGACCGTATCTTTAAATGCCGTTTTGCCCTTCCATGTTGTTTTGTCAACATGCTGAACAATTTGCTGACCGCCAAGCTGCCCCTGCGAGACACACCAGTCGGTGGAAAGTGCCAGTTCCGGAGCCCAGAGTTGTGCCATCTTGTAGCAACGGTCAACCCAGACGAAATTGTCGCGTGGAGCGAAATCGGCCAGCTGGAAACGCAGCGGTGCTGAGTATTCGCTTTCCGGCAGCGGTTCCACGCGTTTGTCTGAAACCCGCAACAGCAGCGGCAAACGGAAATGGCTACCCGAGAAGGCAATCATGTTTTTCTGCTGGTCGATGGTGAACTCTTTCATCTCTTTAGGGAATTTCCACAGGCGGATGATATCTGGCTTCCACGCCAATGTTTTCTCTTTGATATTGAGGAAGATTTCCGACATCGACTGCCCGGATAAACTGCTACGACCAAGTCCGAGATAGTTATCGCCACCGAGAATGTCCAGCACCGTCGCGCCGTTATCCATCGTGTTACGCTTCACTGCCAGCGTCTCTTGCTGCGGCTTGTCGCCACGAATGACAAAAAACAGGTTATTGCGATCCTGCTTATTGAGGTATTTCCACGCCGTGTTGTTCATCGCTAAATGGTCAGAAGAGACGACGATGACGGTATCTTTAAACCACGGTGACGCTTTGATTTTGTTGATAAACGTCGCGATGTTCTCCTGGCTGCAACTTACCGCGCTGAATGACTGATTAGGCTTACCGACAAAATCATATTTTTTGCGGTTACAGGTGCGCGAGATAAAACCATCCGGGTGATGGGTATCGACCGTCAGGGTAAACAGTGAGAATCGCTGACCTGAGCGGGAAAGCTCTTCAAACTTTTTCCACGCTTCATCGAGAACGGTATCGTCGTAGAATCCCCAGTCGTTGCGATAGTGCGGGTCGGCCACCACGCTTTTCAGCTCTTCTGAGCCGTATAAGTGGTCGAAGCCGTGCGATTTCAGGAACACATCTTTACCGGCAAAACGCAGATTCGCGCCCTGCACGAAATAGTTCTGATAACCCGAGTTTTTCAGGATATCGCCCAGACAGATGTTCTGCGGGAAGAAGCTGGAGACAGAGGCGGAGGCGTTGCCTTCAAAGGGGGCAAACAGCGGTATGCCGCACTGAGAAGCCACCATGCCCGCAATCGTGTAATCCGTTCCTGGCAGCTGCTGCGTGTGGCTGAAATCCAGGCCTTCATTTTTCAACGCGCCCAGTTCAGGCGTGAGATCCGGGAAAGCTTCGTTATCAAAATAGGTTCGCTCGAGACTTTCGCCGTAGATATAAACCAGGTTGAGTTTCGGGTCAGGGATAGTTTTCGACGGCTCTTTATAATAAGCCGCAAAGTCCGGGTCGCCGTCGCGTGACTGGGATTTCACCAGTTCCGTTATCTGACGAAATGCCGGGCTGGCATCCACTGAACCCAGCGCCAGTAAGAGCGCCAGCAGGCTGTAACCAAAATGGTGCGGATGATGACGACGACGGCGCAGGATCCAGCCCAGCGCACCGAACACCGCTGTCAGCCCCAGCACAATGCCGATACCCGGCAGGATGTATTTGCTGACGCCAGCACCGGTCAGGCTGTTGGTTAAGGTATAGAGAACCGCGTCGTTAATACCATCGCCAGTAAAATAGTCGCTGGCAAACAGGGTGATATTTAAAACGACAAATAGCCCCAGCACCGTTAATGTGGCTGCAAACCACCAGGTGTTACGTCCCGCTTTCCATGCGTAAATCAGCACAGAGGCGAGAAAAAGGGCGAAAGAGAGTAGTTCTGACAACGGGCGATCCTCACTAAACCGGGCCGTTTAGCCAACGTTTAAGCTTTTTGAGAAGCACAATGTAATGGCGTCGCCATATTGCTGCAATTCTAGTGTCAAAAAAATGCGATGTTGTTAGGAATTAGTTTATAAACAGACTTTTTTGATCGCGGTCGCTTCCCGTGTAACAGGGGGAAAACCGTCCAGGAGCAGGGAAAAGGGCAGGAGAGAGCCGCGTCAGCCGGGTAACAGCTAAAACGCGGCGTTTCGCGGTTCAGGAAATGAAGTTCAGCCCCTGCTTTAACACCAGATCGCAGGCTTTGGTTTTCACCTTTTCTGCCAGCGGAGTCGTTCCGATGTTATCCAGATTGAGTTGCTGACCATCTTTGGTTTTCAGCAAACCCTGAATACCGTCCAGATAGTTGGTGTCTTCTTTTTGCTCTTCACTGTTCAGGCCCAGCTTTTCCAGCACCTGATTCTTGATGTTTTCGGCATCGGTTACCGAAGCCAGCTTTTGCTTCGCGCAGTATTGCAGAATGCCTGCGGCGTTGTTCATGTTATCTGCGCTTAAGGCCTGGTTCCCGCTGCTAAGCAAGTTAGTTAATGACGCGAGCGACCAACCGCCTTCCTGTGTCGTGCTGTTTTGGTTGCCAAGTTCGCTGGCGGCGCTGGAGAGCGCATCTTTCCAGGACGCAGCATGCACCCCGGTGGAAATTAATGCGCTGGCGGCAATGGCACAGCACAGAAGATGTTTAACAGTTTTCATCATCATTACTCAAGGTGGAATTGTGTCGCAGTATACCGCCAGAAACGGGGATTAATACTCTTTACCTGTTACACGGCTACGGTAGCTATCCCAGTTGAAGATCACCCACAAACTGTTACCCAGGCGCATACGGTCCATCACGCGTTCGCCCAGCAACTTGGTCATCTCTTCCATATTACTGTTGGTCAGCATCCCGGTTGGGCGTTTGGAAGAAGAGCGGCGATCGACGATCTGGTTGATGATCACTTTTTCGTATTTCGATTCGGTCTGCACGCCGATCTCATCGATCACCAGCAGATCAACGTTGCTCAGATCGTTAAGCAGTTGTTCTTCGCTGGTACCGCTATTCCTGAAGGTATCTTTCATCGCCGACATAATATCGGCCACGGTGATGATCAATACGGATTTACCGCGTAGCAGCAGCTCGTTGCAGATTGCCGCCGCCAGATGGTTTTTGCCGGTTCCTGGCTTACCAGAAAAGATGAAGCTGGCGATGTTGCCGTCAAACTCTTCGACATACTGGCGCGCTTTGCTTAACGCATTCATCTGCCCTTCACACTCAACGCGATAGTTCTCAAAGGAGCAGTTCTGATGCAGTGGACGAATACCGGAGCGGTTAAAGGTGCGCTGCATTTTCATCGCCCGATTTTCACGTTCGAGAGCGGCGGAGCGGATCGCCCCTTGTTCTTTCTGCCAGGCCAGTAGTTCTTCACCCGTTTTAAACGCAGGTTTGATATGGGCAGGCATCATTTTTTGCAGGCGTTGCATCAGGTCGCCAACGTTTTTCATCGTTACCCTCTGAATCCTGGTGGAATTTGGCTGTCAGGTTCGCTGACCGTATTCACATCTCGTTTCGGCAGTCCGCCGTTGCTGGCACGGCCGATTTGCAGGCTGCGCGCCAGTTTTTGTTGCCACTGTACATGGTGAAAGACTTTACCTTCCGCCTGCCAGTAGGCAATGAATGAGGCCAGTTCTTCGGTGGTCACCGGCTCTCTTAGCGCCACGCCCCATAGCGCCGCCAGGCGGATAAAGTCGGCATCGGGTTGCCAGTCCGGATACATGGCGAATTTCCCCATGGGTACAGCAACGGGAGCGGCTTGCGGTTCCTGATAGAGTTGATCGTCCAGAGCGACATCGCTTCCCGGACGCGCCAGCTTTTCTTCCAGCGCCAGCAGTTCAGCCAGGCGTGCAGGCGTGACGGCATAAAACGCCGGGGCATTGTTAGCAAATACGGCAACCACACCGCCTTCAGCTTTTGCCAGAACGGTTTGGTGATCGTGTACCAGGGCGTCAATACCAACGACGTCCGGGGTCAAAACTCTGGAAGACATACTGTTTCTCAAATATGGAACGATGAACGAGAAGGGAGATAACTTTTATAGTAACACATGGAGGAGAGGAGGCTGTCTCTCATCCGTGTGCTTTAAGCGAGGCAATTTTATACGCGAGGGCGCTTGCGGTACAACCATAATCCAGGAATGGAAAGACCGATGGATAACGCACCAACAATCGATGAAGCTGTAAGAAAGTTGGTTAACAGGGTAATCATCAATGACTCGCTGTAACCTAACTGGCTGATTTTTACCGCCGAAATCATTGCGGTATAAGCCGATATGCCAGGGAACATAGGGATAACGGCCGCCACGGTAAACACTTTCGGATGCGCCAGATACCAGCGCGACCATTGAATACCAATGGTGCCGACCAGCATAGAAGCCATAAAAGTTGACCACTCAATATTCAGCCCGCTGGTCATTAAGATCATTCGTGAACCATGACCAATCGCGCCAAGCAGCGCACACCAGCGTAACGCCCGAACGGGAACGTTGAACACCATCGCAAAGCCGACCGCTGGAATGGCGGCGAGGATCATATCCTGCGCCAATGTAAACAGAAACTCGATCACACCCATCCGCGTAGCCCCCAAATCGTCAGTGCCATCACCACGCCGACGCAGGTAGCCAGTGTCAGCAGACTGGCGATCGCCCAGCGTGCCAGTCCGGTATTGATGTGGCCTTTAAACATATCGGCGACGGCATTAATCAACGGAAAGCCCGGCACCAGCAGCAGAACGCTGGCGGCCATCGCGATGGTGGGGGTATTGCTGAAAGTAGGGAGTTGCAAAAGCAATCCGGAAATGGTGGTGGCGGCGAAAGCGGTAAGGCAAAAGTTGATCTGTGGATGAAGATGACGTTGTGCCAGCAGCTGGCGGATATACATCGCGGCCGTACTGGCAAAGAAGGTGATGACGGCACCATCCCAGCCACCTTTATTGAGTTTACAGAAACAGGCGCAGGAAAGGCCAACCATTAAGGCTACCAGCCATCTTGGGTAACGTAATGGCTGAATTTGGCTAAATCGTTTCTCTACGCCTTTGTAATCCAGCAGATGGTGCTCCGCCAGAATCACAATGTGCTGGACTTCAGTCACCACATGCATATTAATGCCGCGATCTTGATTTTTACGTGTCGATGTCAGGCATTGCCCATCTTTAATGGTTGTCAGCACTATGGCGTTCGAAGAGATAGAACTTTCGACGCTGTCCATCCCCAACGCCCGACCCAGTCGTGAGGAAAGCTCATCAACCAACGCGCTTTCCGCACCATGTTGCAAAAGAAATAATCCACACTGGATACAAAGCCGTGTTACGGCTCGCTGTTGCTCAGTTTGCATAACTCGCCCTTTGTCATAGACGTGCTGCGTATTGTTCAGATAATGAGAATCCATTTGTATCATGAAGCACGGTAGTTTTGCGGTAGGTTAAGATCAAAATTGCGCTGATTAATCCTGGTTATCGGGACAAGCTCGGTGATAAAAAGGGAATTATCTCTCGCCGCAAACAAATTATCACATGAATATTATCACTATAATGAATTTATTCTTTAGCCTTTACGAATCAGGATAAAAGATAACTGGGCGCGTTTTTTAATTTTTACAAGTTAAAACTATCAGATTTTATTGAACAAATATTGATTGTGTGATTTTGCATTCTGCGGGAAGGGATATCAGTTAATTATAAATTAAATGAATGAGAACTCTGTTTTTCATTAAGTATTTCTAACAACTTAATGTAGATATTTTAAATGTCTCCAGGCTATTTCACCAGGTTATCATTTGATGCTAACCTTCTGACACATGCTGTGGAGTTGTTGTGCAGCAGGAGTATGCTGATATGAAAGTGAATGCTAAGGATAATTTATTCGCTTAATCTATTAATTTGCTGGAAACATTTAAGGAATGAATATCCTGAATAAACCATCATGATTTTTAGACAGTGGATGTGGAGGAAATATGTTGCCAGGATGCTGCAAAAATGGAATTGTTATCAGTAAAATACCTGTTATGCAAGCAGGGTTAAAAGAGGTCATGAGGACTCACTTCCCTGAATATGAAATAATATCCAGCGCCTCTGCGGAGGACCTTACCTTATTACAATTACGTCGTTCCGGATTAGTCATTGCTGATTTAGCCGGTGAAAGTGAAGATCCACGTTCTGTTTGTGAACATTATTATTCTTTAATCTCACAATATCGGGAAATTCACTGGGTTTTCATGGTGTCACGCTCCTGGTATTCCCAGGCAGTAGAACTGCTCATGTGCCCTACGGCGACGTTATTGTCTGATGTTGAACCCATTGAGAATCTGGTCAAGACCGTACGTTCCGGCAATACGCACGCAGAGCGTATCAGCGCCATGCTGACCTCTCCGGCAATGACTGAAACTCATGATTTTAGCTATCGCTCCGTCATTCTCACTCTTTCAGAGCGCAAGGTACTGCGGCTATTAGGTAAAGGATGGGGCATCAACCAGATAGCTTCATTGCTTAAGAAAAGTAATAAAACTATCAGCGCCCAAAAAAACAGTGCGATGCGTCGACTGGCAATTCACAGCAACGCTGAAATGTATGCATGGATAAATAGCGCGCAGGGTGCAAGAGAACTTAACTTGCCTTCTGTTTATGGAGATGCCGCAGAATGGAACACAGCCGAATTAAGAAGAGAAATGTCGCACTCATAGAAAAATGCGTCATGAGCAGTATCGGTATTGAGAGTTTATTCAGAAAGTTTGCAGGTAACCCTTATAAGCTCCATACCTATACCAGTCAGGAGTCATTTCAGGATGCCATGTCGCGGATCTCGTTTGCGGCGGTCATTTTTTCTTTTTCTGCCATGAGAAGTGAACGCAGAGAGGGATTATCTTGCCTGACTGAACTGGCGATTAAGTTTCCGCGTACCCGACGTTTAGTTATTGCGGATGATGATATTGAAGCTCGGCTGATCGGTTCATTGTCGCCATCACCGCTGGACGGTGTATTAAGTAAAGCGTCAACGCTGGAGATTTTTCATCAGGAACTCTTTTTGTCATTAAATGGTGTACGTCAGGCGACCGACCGACTGAACAATCAGTGGTACATTAACCAAAGCCGGACGCTAAGCCCGACGGAGAGAGAAATATTGCGCTTTATGTCGCGTGGCTACTCAATGACACAAATTGCCGAGCAGCTTAAACGCAATATTAAAACGATCCGTGCACATAAATTTAATGTGATGTCGAAACTGGGCGTCAGTTCTGATGCAGGGTTGTTGGAGGCCGCAGATATTCTGTTATGTATGCGGCATTGCGAAGCAAGTAATGTGTTGCATCCCTATTAATTTGCATGATGCCGGGTTTACTTCCCCGGCAGTGCTTTCATTTCAGCGTACAATCGCCACATTGCTGCACATCCGGTAAGCGATAACGCTGGCAGCAAGTGCGGCGCACCAGCAGGCCGTCGCGCAGCACCACGGTACGCCAGAGTGGATTATCTTCACCGTTCGTGAGCGTTTTCTCAAAAAAGAGGGCATGGCGCAGCGATTCAACCGTCGCCTCGCCGAGCAGCTGTTTCATCTCAGTCAGATACCAGTTGATCAAATAACCGGTATTGCTCCAGATAAGTTTACCGTTAATCTCTCCCGTTGCTTCTAGTGCCTGCACAACCGGAACAAGCGCCTGGCTGATTAACGTTTCCATTCGCTGCTGCGGCGAATGTAGTGTTGCGTTTTTATCTTCACACACATCGACCCAGAAACAGGCGGCGCGTCCGGTTTCGTGAAACTCAACGTGGAAATGTTCCGGCGTCACATCTAATGCTTTTACCTGCGTCAGCAGCGCCAGCATTAATGGTGGCACCATCAGGCCGATATACCATTGTGCCCACAGTGAGATCAGCGGCTTGTTCTCGCGGATCATCGTTGGTTGGTTGCGGTAGATATGATCGGAATAGACCGCCAGTAGGGAACTTAGCGTATTCGGTGATGACCATTGCGCCAGCGTCATGGCGCGAAGCGGGGCGGGTTCATCCAGACGGATAAACTCCAGCAAATGTTCACGATGTTCGGCGATCGTCGCACGTACGGCTTGTGCAAGCCCAGCATCCTGTGGCTGGAGATGCGTTCGCCAGATGATATCTTCATAGAGCGGTGCGGAACGATAGGCCATAATCGGGATAGTAATCTAAATGATAATGATTGCTAATCCTAGCGATAGGTTTACCCGATAGCAAGGGATTTCTCTGGCTTTCAAATGATAAAAATTATCATATGATATTGGTTATCATTATTAATGAAAGAGATGAAACCATGTTGCAACGTATGCTGGGCAGTGGCTGGGGAGTGTTGCTGCCGGGATTGCTGATTGCAGGGCTGATGTATGCGGATTTATCGCCGGATCAGTGGCGGATTGTCATTCTGATGGGATTAGTATTGACGCCTGTGATGCTGTATCACAAACAGTTGCGGCATTACATTTTGCTACCATCGTGCCTGGCGCTTATTGCTGGCATCATGCTGATGATAGTGAATTTGAATCAGGGATGACAAAACAGGGAAGAAACAAGAAAGGAAGTAAAGATAATTGGTGCGAGGGGGGGGACTTGAACCCCCACGTCCGTAAGGACACTAACACCTGAAGCTAGCGCGTCTACCAATTCCGCCACCTTCGCACAGTCATCTTACTTTTTTGATATCGCCTCGTTTGGTGCGAGGGGGGGGACTTGAACCCCCACGTCCGTAAGAACACTAACACCTGAAGCTAGCGCGTCTACCAATTCCGCCACCTTCGCCCAGTGCGAGCAATATCAACGTGGTTTTTGGTGCGAGGGGGGGGACTTGAACCCCCACGTCCGTAAGGACACTAACACCTGAAGCTAGCGCGTCTACCAATTCCGCCACCTTCGCATACCATCAATTCTTAAAAAGAATTGCTACCACGGAGGCGCATTCTAGTGGTTTTCAGCTTTTCGTCAATAGTTAATTATCGCCGGAGGTGTAATTGCTGGAAAAATGTCCATCAGGAAACTAACGTGCAGGTTTGGTAGTTTTGTAGGTCGGATAAGGCGTTCACGCCGCATCCGACACGGTATTCGGCGAGATAATTAACCTTTCTTCGCCTGGCGGGTCATAATGGCGCGATACACCTTGAAACGCCCGGTTTGCGCAATCACTTCATGGAAGCCAAATGTCTCATCCAGCACGTCCGGGTAAGGCAGGAAGGCGTTCGCTACAATTCGCAGCTCGCCGCCGCTATTAAGATGACGCACCGCGCCGCGAATCAGCGTTTGCGCCGCATCCAGGCTGGTTTGCATCCCATCGTGGAACGGCGGGTTGGAGATGATCATATCAAAACGACCTTTCACCTCGGAAAAGACGTTGCTGGCAAAGACTTCACCTTCAACACCGTTGGCCGCAAGTGTTGCGCGGCTGGCTTCTACCGCTGGCGCAGAGACATCGCACAAGGTGAGACGAATTTTCGGCGAATGGCGCGCAAAGGCAACTGAAAGCACACCCGCGCCACAGCCGACATCCAGCACTTTACCTTTCGTGTGCGGGGTTAACGTCGAGAGCAGCAACTGGCTACCGACATCCAGACCGTCGCGGCTAAACACGCCAGGCAGCGTTTTGACCGTCAGGCCATCGACGCTGTATTCGCCCCAGAATTTATCGGCATCAAATACCGGCTGTTTTTCCAGACGACCAAAATAGAGGCCACAGCGACGAGCGCTGTCGACTTTATTCAACGGCGCATAATCTGCCAGCATCTGCTCGGCGCTGCGCACGCCGCTGCGGTTCTCGCCAACGACAAAAATATCTGTCCCCACTGGCAGCAGAGAAAGTAAATTCATCAACTGGAACTGGGCTTCCGGTTTGTTCTTCGGCCAGTAGTAAATCAGCGTATCGCAATCTGCGACGTCATCCACCGTGGCGACCAGACTGAAACGGGCGTTATCCCCCATCTGGCGGCTTAATACCTGCCAGTGGTGGAATTGCTGGGTATGAGCACGGCTGGCCGCGGTATCTAAACGCGCGGGCAGGTCATCCTGTAAGTCTCCGGCAAACAGAATACGGCTTTGTTCGAAATCATCACTGTGACGCAGCAAGACTTCACTTGCCGGGGTAAATGCAGACATGGAATGCTCCTCAATTGATACTGGCGGCGATTATAGCCATATGTTGGCGCGGTATCGACGAATTTGCTATATTTGCGCCCCTGACAACAGGAGCGATTCGCTATGACATCCCGACGAGACTGGCAGTTACAGCAACTGGGCATTACCCAGTGGTCGCTGCGTCGCCCTGGCGCGTTGCAGGGGGAGATTGCCATTGCGATCCCGGCACACGTCCGTCTGGTGATGGTGGCAAACGATCTTCCCGCCCTGACCGATCCTTTAGTGAGCGATGTTCTGCGCGCATTAACCGTCAGCCCCGATCAAGTGCTGCAACTGACGCCAGAAAAAATCGCGATGCTGCCGCAAGGCAGTCGCTGCAACAGCTGGCGGTTGGGTACTGACGAACCGCTATCACTGGAAGGCGCTCAGGTGGCATCACCGGCGCTCACCGAATTACGGGCAAACCCAACGGCACGCGCCGCGTTATGGCAACAAATTTGCACATATGAACACGATTTCTTCCCTCGAAACGACTGATTTACCGGCGGCTTACCACATTGAACAACGCGCCCACGCCTTTCCGTGGAGTGAAAAAACCTTTGCCAGCAACCAGGGCGAGCGTTATCTCAACTTTCAGTTAACGCAAAACGGCAAAATGGCGGCGTTTGCGATTACGCAAGTGGTGCTGGATGAAGCTACATTGTTCAATATTGCGGTCGATCCTGACTATCAGCGTCAGGGATTGGGAAGGGTGCTGCTGGAACATCTGATCGACGAACTGGAAAAACGCGGCGTGGCGACACTATGGCTGGAAGTCCGTGCCTCAAATGCTGCCGCCATTGCCCTGTACGAAAGTTTAGGCTTTAACGAGGCGACGATTCGCCGCAATTACTACCCCACCACGGACGGTCGCGAAGACGCCATCATCATGGCGTTGCCAATCAGTATGTAAGACAAGGTGGAATAATGAAGTGGGACTGGATTTTCTTTGATGCCGATGAAACGCTGTTTACCTTTGACTCATTCACCGGCCTGCAGCGGATGTTTCTTGATTACAGCGTCACCTTTACCGCTGAAGATTTTCAGGACTATCAGGCCGTTAACAAGCCACTGTGGGTGGATTATCAAAACGGCGCGATCACTTCATTACAGCTTCAGCACGGGCGTTTTGAGAGCTGGGCCGAACGGCTGAAAGTTGAAGCAGGCTTGCTTAACGATGCCTTTATTAATGCGATGGCGGAAATCTGCACGCCGCTGCCGGGCGCGGTTTCTCTGCTTAACGCCATTCGTGGCAACGCCAAAATCGGCATCATCACCAACGGCTTTAGCGCCTTGCAGCAAGTGCGTCTGGAACGCACGGGCCTGCGTGATTACTTCGATTTGCTGGTGATTTCCGAAGAAGTTGGCGTTGCCAAACCGAATAAGAAAATTTTCGATTATGCGCTGGAACAGGCGGGCAATCCTGACCGTTCACGCGTGCTGATGGTTGGCGACACTGCCGAGTCCGATATTCTCGGTGGCATCAACGCCGGGCTTGCGACCTGCTGGCTGAATGCGCACCATCGCGAGCAACCAGAAGGCATCGCGCCCACCTGGACCGTTTCTTCGTTGCACGAACTGGAGCAGCTCCTGTGTAAACACTGATTGCCTCCCCCCCGTTGATGGGTAAAATAGCCGCAATTTTTCGTTTTCAACAAGCGCGGCGCGATGCCGCTTACTCAAGAAGAAAGAATTATGACGTTGTCTCCTTATTTGCAAGAGGTGGCGAAGCGCCGCACTTTTGCCATTATTTCTCACCCGGATGCCGGTAAGACTACCATCACCGAGAAGGTGCTGCTGTTCGGACAGGCCATTCAGACCGCCGGTACAGTAAAAGGCCGTGGTTCCAACCAGCACGCTAAGTCGGACTGGATGGAGATGGAAAAGCAGCGTGGGATCTCCATTACTACGTCTGTGATGCAGTTTCCGTATCACGATTGCCTGGTTAACCTGCTCGACACCCCGGGGCACGAAGACTTCTCGGAAGATACCTATCGTACCCTGACGGCGGTGGACTGCTGCCTGATGGTTATCGACGCTGCAAAAGGTGTTGAAGATCGTACCCGTAAGCTGATGGAAGTTACCCGTCTGCGCGACACGCCGATCCTCACCTTTATGAACAAACTTGACCGTGATATCCGCGACCCGATGGAACTGCTCGATGAAGTTGAGAACGAGCTGAAAATCGGCTGCGCACCGATCACCTGGCCGATCGGCTGCGGCAAGCTGTTTAAAGGCGTTTACCACCTTTATAAAGACGAAACCTATCTCTATCAGAGCGGTAAAGGCCACACCATTCAGGAAGTCCGCATTGTTAAAGGGCTGAATAACCCGGATCTCGATGCAGCGGTCGGTGAAGATCTGGCACAGCAGCTGCGTGACGAACTGGAACTGGTGAAAGGCGCGTCTAATGAGTTCGACAAAGAGCTGTTCCTTGCGGGCGAAATCACTCCGGTATTCTTCGGTACTGCGCTGGGTAACTTCGGTGTCGATCATATGCTGGATGGCCTGGTGGAGTGGGCTCCTGCGCCGATGCCGCGTCAGACTGATACCCGTACCGTAGAGGCGAGCGAAGACAAATTTACCGGCTTCGTATTTAAAATTCAGGCCAACATGGACCCGAAACACCGCGACCGCGTGGCGTTTATGCGCGTAGTATCCGGTAAATATGAAAAAGGCATGAAGCTGCGCCAGGTGCGTACTGCGAAAGATGTGGTTATCTCCGACGCGCTGACCTTTATGGCAGGTGACCGTTCGCACGTTGAAGAAGCATATCCGGGCGATATCCTCGGCCTGCACAACCACGGCACCATTCAGATTGGCGACACCTTTACCCAGGGTGAGATGATGAAGTTCACCGGTATTCCGAACTTCGCGCCAGAACTGTTCCGTCGCATCCGCCTGAAAGATCCGCTGAAGCAAAAACAGCTGCTCAAAGGGCTGGTACAGCTTTCCGAAGAGGGCGCGGTGCAGGTGTTCCGTCCAATCTCCAACAACGATCTGATCGTTGGTGCGGTTGGTGTGCTGCAGTTTGATGTGGTGGTATCGCGCCTGAAGAGCGAATACAACGTTGAAGCAGTATATGAATCAGTCAACGTTGCCACCGCCCGCTGGGTAGAATGTGCAGACGCGAAGAAATTCGAAGAGTTCAAGCGTAAGAACGAAAGCCAACTGGCGCTTGATGGCGGCGATAACCTCGCTTACATCGCTACCAGCATGGTCAACCTGCGCCTGGCGCAGGAACGTTATCCGGACGTTCAGTTCCACCAGACCCGCGAGCATTAATTCTTGCCTCCAGGGCGCGGTAGCCGCTGCGCCCTGTCAATTTCCCTTCCTTATTAGCCGCTTACGGAATGTTCTTAAAACATTCACTTTTGCTTATGTTTTCGATGATATCCCGAGCGGTTTCAAAATTGTGATCTATATTTAACAAAGTAATGACATTTCTGACGGCGTTAAATACCGTTCAATGCGTAGATATCAGTATCTAAAGCCGTAGATTGTCATTCTACCGATATTAATAACTGATTCAGAGGCTGTAATGGTCGTTATTCATCACCCATCGCTTTTGTGATGGCGACCATTGACTTCTGTAGAGGGTGAAGTCTCTCCCTATTCAGCAATGCAACCTCGTGTTGCCAGGCTCAAATTACGAGCAAACTTACAGGAATAAATCGATGACTATGACAAGACTGAAGATTTCGAAAACTCTGCTGGCTGTAATGTTGACCTCTGCCGTCGCGACAGGCTCTGCCTACGCGGAAAACAACGCGCAGACTACCAATGAAAGCGCAGGGCAAAAAGTCGATAGCTCTATGAATAAAGTCGGTAATTTCATGGATGACAGCGCCATCACCGCGAAAGTGAAGGCGGCCCTGGTGGATCATGACAACATCAAGAGCACCGATATCTCTGTCAAAACCGATCAAAAAGTCGTGACCCTGAGCGGTTTCGTTGAAAGCCAGGCTCAGGCCGAAGAGGCAGTGAAAGTGGCGAAAGGCGTTGAAGGGGTGACCTCTGTCAGCGACAAACTGCACGTTCGCGACGCTAAAGAAGGCTCTGTGAAGGGCTACGCGGGTGACACCGCCACCACCAGTGAAATCAAAGCCAAACTGCTGGCGGACGATATCGTCCCTTCCCGTCATGTGAAAGTTGAAACCACCGACGGCGTGGTTCAGCTCTCCGGTACCGTCGATTCCCAGGCACAGAGCGACCGTGCTGAAAGTATCGCCAAAGCGGTAGATGGTGTGAAAAGCGTTAAAAATGATCTGAAAACTAAGTAATTCGTCGTAATTCGTCCTCCCGAACTTTGTCGGGAGGCGCGATGTGCACCACACTAAAAATATCGCATTGAGTGATTTTCACGCTCATATCAAGCGGTGACATTAACTATGGTAAAGGAGACGCTTATGTTTCGTTGGGGCATCATATTTCTGGTTATCGCGTTAATCGCCGCCGCACTTGGGTTTGGTGGTCTGGCCGGTACCGCTGCAGGCGCAGCTAAAATTGTCTTTGTCGTCGGGATTATTCTGTTCCTGGTGAGTTTGTTCATGGGCCGAAAACGACCCTAGATTTCAGACCATTAAGAAAATTTTATCCAAAGCCAGTCCAGCGGACTGGCTTTTGTGGTTTTAGCGAATAATAAATTGCGTTACTTTGTCATTCTTTCACAACAAAAACAGGAAGGCAGAGGTGGGGCAGCGAATACCTGTAACGCTTGGTAATATTGCGCCGTTGTCGCTAAGGCCGTTCCAGCCTGGACGAATAGCTCTGGTGTGCGAAGGCGGCGGACAGCGTGGAATTTTCACGGCTGGCGTGCTGGATGAGTTTATGCGCGCGCAGTTTAATCCTTTCGATCTTTATCTCGGCACATCTGCCGGGGCGCAGAACCTCTCGGCGTTTATCTGCAATCAGCCCGGTTACGCGCGCAAAGTCATCATGCGCTATACCACAAAACGCGAATTTTTCGATCCATTGCGCTTTGTCCGTGGAGGAAATCTTATCGATCTCGACTGGCTGGTGGAGGCCACTGCAAGCCAGATGCCGTTGCAAATGGATACCGCCGCGCGGTTGTTTGACAGCGGCAAATCGTTTTATATGTGCGCCTGTCGTCAGGATGACTACGCGCCGAATTACTTTTTACCAACCAAACAAAACTGGCTGGATGTGATTCGCGCCTCCAGTGCGATACCTGGCTTTTATCGTAGCGGAGTGTCGCTGGAAGGCATTAACTACCTGGATGGCGGGATCAGTGATGCGATTCCGGTTAAAGAGGCGGCAAGGCAGGGTGCTAAAACGTTGGTCGTCATTCGCACTGTGCCGTCACAAATGTACTACACGCCGCAGTGGTTCAAACGCATGGAACGCTGGCTGGGTGACAGTAGCCTGCAGCCGCTGGTCAATCTGGTGCAGCATCATGAAACCAGCTATCGTGACATTCAGCAATTTATTGAGAAACCACCGGGCAAGCTGCGGATATTCGAAATTTATCCACCGAAGCCATTACATAGTATCGCGCTTGGCAGTCGGATTCCGGCGCTGCGTGAAGACTATAAACTTGGGCGTTTATGCGGTCGTTATTTCCTCGCCACGGTTGGCAAGCTATTAACTGAAAAAGCGCCGCTTACCCGCCATCTGGTGCCAGTGGTGACGCCGGAATCGATTGTCATTCCGCCTGCGCCAGTCGCCAACGATACGCTGGTTGCCGAAGTGATTGACGCTCCGCAGGCGAACGACCCGACATTTAACAATGAGGATCTGGCTTGATTTGCCGTTTTATCGACACCCACTGCCATTTTGATTTCCCGCCGTTTAGTGGCGATGAAGAGGCCAGCCTGCAACGCGCGGCACAAGCGGGCGTAGGCAAGATCATTGTTCCGGCGACAGAGGCGGAAAATTTTGCCCGTGTGCAGGCGTTAGCGGAAAAATATCAACCGCTGTATGCCGCATTGGGCTTGCATCCTGGTATGTTGGAAAAACATAGCGATGTGTCTCTTGATCAGCTACAGCAGGCGCTGGAAAGGCGTCCGGCGAAGGTGGTGGCGGTGGGGGAGATCGGTCTGGATCTCTTCGGCGACGATCCGCAATTTGAGAGGCAGCAGTGGTTACTCGACGAACAACTGAAACTGGCGAAACGCTACGATCTGCCGGTGATCCTGCATTCACGGCGCACACACGACAAATTGGCGATGCATCTTAAACGCCACGATTTATCGCGCACTGGCGTGGTTCACGGTTTTTCCGGCAGCCTGCAACAGGCCGAGCGGTTTGTACAGTTGGGCTACAAAATCGGCGTAGGCGGTACTATCACCTATCCACGCGCCAGTAAAACCCGCGATGTCATCGCAAAATTACCGCTGGCATCGTTGTTGCTGGAAACCGACGCGCCGGATATGCCGCTCAACGGCTTTCAGGGGCAGCCTAACCGCCCGGAACAGGCTGCACGGGTGTTTGACGTGCTTTGCGAGTTGCGCCCGGAACCAGAAGATGAGATTGCCGAAGTGTTGCTTAATAATACGTATGCGGTGTTTAGCGTTCGTGGGTAGTTTACCCTTCGTAGGCAGCATCCGGCAGTCGGCGCATAATGCCTGATGCGACGCTTGTCGCGTCTTATCATGCCTACAGGTTTGTGCCGAACCGTAGGCCGGATAAGGCGTTCACGCCGCATCCGGCAGTTGGCGCACAATGCCTGATGCGACGCTTGACGCGTCTTATCATGCCTACAAGTCTGTGCCGAACCGTAGGCCGGATAAGGCGTTCAGGCCGCATCCGGCAGTTGGCGCACAATGCCTGATGCGACGCTGACGCGTCTTATCATGCCTACAAGTCTGTGCCGAACCGTAGGCCGGATAAGGCGTTCACGCCGCATCCGGCAGTCGGCGCATAATGCCTGATGCGACGCTTGTCGCGTCTTATCATGCCTACAAGTCTGTGCCGAACCGTAGGCCGTATCCGGCATGTCACAAATAGAGCGCCGGAAATATCAACCGGCTCACCCCGCGCACCTTTAACGCATCAGCCAACGGCTCAACGTCTTCCGGCGTGGCGCTCGCCCAGCTTTGCGCCTCGCCATACACGCCGTGGGCATGAAACGCATTCAGGCGAACCGGAACATCGCCAAGTCTCTTGATAAACGTCGCCAGCTCATCGATGTGATGCAAATAATCCACCTGGTCTGGAATTACCAGCAAACGCAGTTCCGCCAGCTTACCGCGCTCTGCCAGCAAACAGATGCTGCGCTTAATCTGCTGATTATCGCGTCCGGTTAATTGCTGATGACATTCGCTCCCCCACGCTTTGAGATCGAGCATTGCGCCGTCGCACACCGGGAGTAATTTTTCCCAGCCGGTTTCGCTCAACATACCGTTACTGTCCACCAGGCAGGTGAGGTGGCGCAGTTGCGGATCGTTTTTGATAGCAGTAAACAGCGCCACTACAAACGGCAGTTGGGTCGTGGCTTCGCCGCCGCTTACCGTTATCCCTTCAATAAACAGCACCGCTTTGCGGACATGGCTAAGCACTTCGTCCACGCTCATGGATTGCGCCATTGGCGTGGCATGTTGCGGACACATCTTCAGGCAGGTATCACACTGCTCGCAGACCACAGCGTTCCACAGCACTTTGCCGTCAACAATCTGCAACGCCTGATGCGGACACTGTGGCACGCACTCTCCGCAATCATTGCAGCGTCCCATCGTCCACGGATTGTGACAGTTTTTGCAGCGCAGATTGCAGCCCTGCAAAAACAGAGCCAGACGACTGCCTGGCCCGTCAACGCAGGAGAAGGGGATAATCTTACTGACTAAAGCGCATCTGCTGTTCATGGCTTATCACGCGCGGCTGGCGTTCCAGAATACGAGTGTTGCGTGCGGCTTCTTCGCCCAGCCAGGTGGTGTTGGTGCGTGAACCTTCGGCGCGATATTTTTCTAAGTCCGACAAACGTACCATATAACCGGTAACGCGAACCAGATCGTTACCGCTGACATTGGCGGTAAATTCACGCATTCCGGCTTTAAAGGCACCGAGGCAAAGCTGTACCAGTGCCTGCGGGTTACGTTTGATGGTTTCGTCGAGCGTCAGAATGTCGCTGATGCCGGAATAATAATAAGCATGATGCGGGGCGACAGTTTGCAGATGGGTGATCGGATCTGGCTCATCGCCATACGGCAAACGCGCGCCCGGCGTGGTGCCAATATCGGAACTGATCCCCGACTGTGCGTGTAACATGGCGCGTTTTTGCCAGCCATATTTCACGGGGGTATTGGCGACAAACTCCGCCAGTTGCGCGCTGATGCGATAACCCACTTCATTTGCGGCGGCTTCTTTACCGTAGCGCGCGGCAATCCCTTCTTTCTCACACAGCAAGTTAACCGCTTCCGCCAGCCCATACATGCCAAACATTGGCACAAAACGTTCAGGGTTAATCAGCCCTTCTTTCACCAGGAAGCTATTCTCAAAGAAGTGTGATTGTTGATAGAGGAATTCACACCGCGCATCGATGATGGCGATCTGCTGCTGGCAGTAGTGCGGTAGAGTGCGCGTAAAGAAGTCATCCAGCGATTCGCTGCGCTCGGCAATGGCTTTCAGGTTAAGGCGTACCAGCGTGCTGCCACCACCCGCCAGCGGCAGTGAGTTGTAACAGCTCACAATCCCGTAGCCCCCTTTTGTGAAAATTTTATCATGCACCGGACCGTTGGCGATGTGCGGTTTGCTACATTCACAGATGTTCTTCGCCACTTCCAGCAGCAGGTCATCAGGGGTGATTTCAGGATCGTAGATAAAGGTCAGGTTCGGTGAAACCTGCTTCAACGCTGCGTCTGCACGTAAGATCGCGCGGGTAATGGGCGAATCAGACGGGCCGATATTGGCGTGCATAAAGGCGTCTGGCAGGGTTCTGTCGAGGTAACGCCAGAAACGTTTTATTCGAACATCGATCTCGTCTTGTGTTAGAATTCTAACATACGGTTGCAACAACGCATCCAGTTGCCCCAGGTAGACCGGCATCGATGTGACCGACGGTACGTGGTGGTAAAGAATGGTCAGCAGAGAGAGTGCGTCATCAAGATCTTTCGCGCCTTCCAGCTCCAGCCATTCGGAACCGTTCGCCAGAAAACGGGCGTAATCGGGTAAGACATAGCGCGGTTTGTACGGCGCATGACCTTCAAACATATCGCAGATTACACCTTCATCCAGCGCGCGGCGGGCTTCGGCAGGCAGCTGTGGGTAAGGCAGATTGTTTTCTGCTTCCAGTGCCAGAAAATGGCGCTTCTGCTCCGGGCTAAGCACTGGGCTGGTGACAATTTGCTGGCAACGTTGTTGCAGTGCATTTTCATGAGAAGTGGACATCTTCTGTTCCTTTTTATGCCGAAGGTGATGCGCCATTGTAAGAAGTTTCGTGATGTTCACTTTGATCCTGATGCGTTTGCCACCACTGACGCATTCATTTGAAAGTGAATTATTTGAACCAGATCGCATTACAGTAATGCAATTTTGTAAGTAGATTTCCTTAATTGTGATGTATATCGAAGTGTGTTGCGGAGTCGATGTTAGAATACTAACAAACTCGCAAGGTGAATTTTATTGGCGACAAGCCAGGAGAATGAAATGACTGATCTGAAAGCAAGCAGCCTGCGTGCACTGAAATTGATGGACCTGACCACCCTGAATGACGACGATACCGACGAGAAAGTGATCGCCCTGTGTCATCAGGCCAAAACTCCGGTCGGTAATACCGCCGCTATCTGTATCTATCCTCGCTTTATCCCGATTGCTCGCAAAACGCTGAAAGAGCAGGGCACCCCGGAAATCCGTATCGCTACGGTAACCAACTTCCCACACGGTAACGACGATATCGAAATCGCGCTGGCCGAAACTCGCGCGGCAATCGCCTACGGTGCCGATGAAGTTGATGTGGTGTTCCCGTACCGTGCACTGATGGCGGGTAACGAGCAGGTTGGTTTTGATCTGGTGAAAGCCTGTAAAGAGGCTTGCGCAGCAGCGAACGTACTGCTGAAAGTGATTATTGAAACCGGCGAACTGAAAGACGAAGCGCTGATCCGTAAAGCGTCTGAAATATCCATCAAAGCGGGTGCTGATTTCATCAAAACCTCTACCGGTAAAGTAGCAGTGAACGCGACGCCGGAAAGCGCGCGCATCATGATGGAAGTGATCCGTGATATGGGCGTAGAGAAAACCGTTGGTTTCAAACCGGCGGGCGGCGTGCGTACTGCGGAAGATGCGCAGAAATATCTTGCCATCGCAGATGAACTGTTCGGTGCTGACTGGGCTGATGCGCGTCATTACCGCTTTGGTGCTTCCAGCCTGCTGGCAAGCCTGCTGAAAGCTCTGGGCCACGGCGACGGTAAGAGCGCCAGCAGCTACTAAGCTGCCTTTTGCCAGAGGGTGGATGCCGGATGCGGCGGAACGCCTTATCCGGCCTACGGGTCGAGTGCCGTGTAGGCCTTGTATGATGCGTCAGCATCGCATCAGGCAATAACAACATCCGCCATCTGGCAACAACGCCTTCAAACTTATTCCACGGGAGGTTACCTTGTTTCTCGCACAAGAAATTATTCGTAAAAAACGTGATGGTCATGCGCTGAGCGATGAAGAAATTCGCTTCTTTATCAACGGCATTCGCGACAACACTATCTCCGAAGGGCAGATTGCCGCCCTCGCGATGACCATTTTCTTCCACGATATGACAATGCCGGAGCGTGTCTCGCTGACGATGGCGATGCGAGATTCAGGAACCGTTCTCGACTGGAAAAGCCTGCATCTGAATGGCCCGATTGTTGATAAACACTCGACCGGCGGCGTCGGCGATGTGACTTCGCTGATGTTGGGGCCAATGGTCGCTGCCTGCGGCGGCTATATTCCGATGATCTCCGGTCGCGGCCTCGGCCATACTGGTGGTACGCTCGACAAACTGGAATCCATCCCTGGCTTCGACATCTTCCCAGATGACAACCGTTTCCGCGAAATTATTAAAGACGTCGGCGTGGCGATTATTGGCCAGACCAGTTCACTGGCTCCGGCGGATAAACGTTTCTATGCGACCCGCGATATTACCGCAACCGTGGATTCCATCCCGCTGATCACTGCCTCGATCCTGGCGAAGAAACTGGCGGAAGGTCTGGATGCACTGGTGATGGACGTGAAAGTCGGTAGCGGTGCATTTATGCCGACCTACGAACTCTCTGAAGCCCTTGCCGAAGCGATTGTTGGCGTGGCTAACGGCGCTGGCGTGCGCACCACCGCGCTACTCACCGACATGAATCAGGTACTGGCCTCCAGTGCAGGTAACGCGGTTGAAGTTCGTGAAGCGGTGCAGTTCCTGACGGGTGAATATCGTAACCCGCGTCTGTTTGATGTCACGATGGCGCTGTGCGTGGAGATGCTGATCTCCGGCAAACTGGCGAAAGATGACGCCGAAGCGCGCGCGAAATTGCAGGCGGTGCTGGACAACGGTAAAGCGGCAGAAGTCTTTGGTCGTATGGTAGCGGCACAAAAAGGCCCGACCGACTTCGTTGAGAACTACGCGAAGTATCTGCCGACAGCGATGCTGACGAAAGCAGTCTATGCTGATACCGAAGGTTTTGTCAGTGAAATGGATACCCGCGCGCTGGGGATGGCAGTGGTTGCAATGGGCGGCGGTCGTCGTCAGGCATCTGACACCATTGATTACAGCGTCGGCTTTACTGATATGGCGCGTTTGGGCGACCAGGTAGACGGTCAGCGTCCGCTGGCGGTTATCCACGCGAAAGACGAAAACAGCTGGCAGGAAGCGGCGAAAGCGGTGAAAGCGGCAATTAAACTTGCCGATAAAGCACCGGAAAGCACACCAACTGTCTATCGCCGTATCAGCGAATAACGGTATACTGATCTGATCATTTAAATTTGAAGCACTGAGTACGGAGAACATATGAAACGTGCATTTATTATGGTGCTGGACTCATTCGGCATCGGCGCTACAGAAGATGCAGAACGCTTTGGTGACGTCGGGGCTGACACCTTGGGTCATATCGCAGAAGCTTGTGCCAAAGGCGAAGCTGATAACGGTCGTAAAGGCCCGCTCAATCTGCCAAATCTGACCCGTCTGGGGCTGGCGAAAGCACACGAAGGTTCTACCGGTTTCATTCCGGCGGGAATGGACGGCAACGCTGAAGTTATCGGCGCGTACGCATGGGCGCACGAAATGTCATCCGGTAAAGATACCCCGTCTGGTCACTGGGAAATCGCCGGTGTCCCGGTTCTGTTTGAGTGGGGATATTTCTCCGATCACGAAAACAGCTTCCCGCAAGAGCTGCTGGATAAACTGGTCGAACGCGCTAATCTGCCGGGTTACCTCGGTAACTGCCACTCTTCCGGTACGGTCATTCTGGATCAGCTGGGCGAAGAGCACATGAAAACCGGCAAGCCGATTTTCTATACCTCCGCTGACTCCGTGTTCCAGATTGCCTGCCATGAAGAAACTTTCGGTCTGGATAAACTCTACGAACTGTGCGAAATCGCCCGTGAAGAGCTGACCAACGGCGGCTACAACATCGGACGTGTTATCGCTCGTCCGTTTATCGGTGACAAAGCCGGTAACTTCCAGCGTACCGGTAACCGTCACGACCTGGCTGTTGAGCCGCCAGCACCGACCGTGCTGCAGAAACTGGTTGATGAAAAACACGGTCAGGTGGTTTCTGTCGGTAAAATTGCAGACATCTACGCCAACTGCGGTATCACCAAGAAAGTGAAAGCAACTGGCCTGGACGCGCTGTTTGACGCCACCATCAAAGAGATGAAAGAAGCGGGTGATAACACCATCGTCTTCACCAACTTCGTTGACTTCGACTCTTCCTGGGGCCACCGTCGCGACGTCGCCGGTTATGCTGCGGGTCTGGAGCTGTTCGACCGCCGTCTGCCGGAGCTGATGTCTTTGCTGCGCGATGACGACATCCTGATCCTCACTGCTGACCACGGTTGTGATCCGACCTGGACCGGTACTGACCACACGCGTGAACACATTCCGGTACTGGTTTACGGCCCGAAAGTAAAACCGGGTTCACTGGGTCACCGTGAAACCTTCGCGGATATCGGCCAGACTCTGGCAAAATATTTTGGTACTTCTGATATGGAATATGGCAAAGCCATGTTCTGATAATGGGTGCGGCTTGATGCCCTCACCCCGGCCCTCTCCCACAGGGAGAGGGTGAAAACATGTTGATAAGGATAAAACAATGGCTACCCCACACATTAATGCAGAAATGGGCGATTTCGCTGACGTAGTTTTGATGCCAGGCGACCCGCTGCGTGCGAAGTATATTGCTGAAACTTTCCTTGAAGATGCCCGTGAAGTGAACAACGTTCGCGGTATGCTGGGCTTCACCGGTACTTACAAAGGCCGCAAAATTTCCGTAATGGGTCACGGTATGGGTATCCCGTCCTGCTCCATCTACACCAAAGAACTGATCACCGATTTCGGCGTAAAGAAAATTATCCGCGTAGGCTCCTGTGGCGCTGTTCTGCCGCACGTAAAACTGCGCGACGTCGTTATCGGTATGGGTGCCTGCACCGATTCCAAAGTTAACCGTATCCGTTTTAAAGACCATGACTTTGCCGCTATCGCTGACTTTGACATGGTGCGTAACGCGGTAGACGCGGCTAAAGCACTGGGCGTTGATGCTCGCGTTGGTAACCTGTTCTCCGCTGACCTGTTCTACTCTCCGGACGGCGAAATGTTCGACGTGATGGAAAAATACGGCATCCTCGGCGTGGAAATGGAAGCGGCTGGTATCTACGGCGTCGCTGCAGAATTTGGCGCGAAAGCCCTGACCATCTGCACCGTGTCTGACCACATCCGCACTCACGAGCAGACCACTGCCGCTGAGCGTCAGACCACCTTCAACGACATGATCAAAATCGCACTGGAATCCGTTCTGCTGGGCGATAAAGAGTAATTGTGTTTCGCTGAAAGGCGATTGTCGTGTTAAGCCGGAGTGGGAGACTGCTCCGGCTTTTAGTATCTATTCATCAATAGCAACTGATTTATAGATTTACTATTATTTTTCATATAGATAAAAAATAAAATACATTCAAGTATCTATTCACGAATCTATTCATTTATGTTCAGCCGTCATCCAGGAAGGGCATATCAGCAACTCTGGTGGACAACCATAAATTTCTGCCATTTTGCTTTTGATGTTTGAGCTAAGCCGTTCCGTCTTTTCGATCTGTTTTAGAGAATTAATCGAGATACCTAACATTTTACTTACTTCAGCAAGCGATAATTTATGCCTGATACGCACGGCGGCTAGCCAGGAAATACGCTGGCTGAACATTAAATTGATAATCTCCCGTTCCTGGTTTTCCAGATCGATCATATTTCCTTCCCTGGATATTTTAATCAGCGAGTTACCTTACCGCCCCCGCTATCCACGTCGACAACTTCCGTAGCTCTTTTTCCTGGTCCGGGAAGTCAACCAACAGCGCTTCGCACTCTTGTTGCAGCATATCCGCGCGGTACAGGCAGCCTTGCAGTCGCCCGGCGAGGGCTTCCAGCGGCGCGGGGTTGAGGCTGTCGGTAAACACCTGGGCGCGGGTGATATGGCCTTTTTCAACGTCGAAATGCAGTTCCACGCCGCCCCAGCTAAAGCGTTCATCCAGCAGATGCGAGAATGCCGGAGCCTGACCGAAGTTCCATTCCCAGCTACTCTGACGGGCAAAGGTTTCGGCGAAGTTTGGCAAGTCTGGCGTTTTGTCCGGGGAGATGATTTCCGCTTCTACACGCTCGCCATAATGGGCGAAAAAGGCCTTGGTTATGGCCTCGCAAACCTGCTCATGGGTGATCCCCGGCAGCAGCTCGGTGAGGTTGGTCACGCGGGAACGCACTGAGGTAATGCCTTTCGCCGCCAGTTTCTTTTTATCCGGATTGAGATAGTTTGCCAGGCGGCTAAGGTCGGCATTGAGCAGCAAGGTGCCGTGGTGGAAGCCACGATCTTTGGTTTCGCGATAGGCCGATCCTGAGACTTTGCGGTCGCCTTCGGCGGTTTTCACCACCAGATCGTTACGCCCGGACGCTTCGGCGCTGACGCCAAGCGCGTTCAGCGCATTGAGCACAATCGACGTGGAGATGGTTTTATCGTACTCCGGCTTGCCAGCCATAAAGGTAAAGCAGGTATTGCCGAGATCGTGGAACACCGCGCCGCCACCGCTACTGCGCCGTGCCAGGCGGACGTTATCTTCTTCCATCCGCCGGGTATTACACTCTTTCCACGGGTTCTGCGCGCGACCAATCACTACCGTGTCGGCATTGCGCCAGAGAAACAGAACGCGCTGCGTGGCGGGCATCTGGCGAAAAATACACTCCTCCACCGCCAGGTTAAACCACGGGTCGTAAGAGTCAGAGATGAGCAGGCGTAATGTGGACATAACGATTTCCTTTCTTGTAGTAATGGGTCACTCTTTTTTCTCGCTTTCTTCCTCTTCCGGCACCGGTTTGCTGGCGGTTAACAGGAAGGGCGATTGCTGCCAGCGGGTACGTTTACCCTGTAGCAGCGTGCGGGTCAGCACTACGCCGATTGCCAGTGAAAGCAGCAACATCAGGCGTAAAATGTTAGTGGTGTTATCCACCTGTTGGGCTTCGGTGGCGAGCGTATGGGTGTCGAGCGTCAGGCGCAGATAGCCGAGCGGTCCGTTTTTCCCGGCAATTGGTTCGACAATCTGCTGGTTAAAATAGCCGCCCGCTTTTTTACCGTCGAGCGCCAGCCGGTCGCGCACTTCGACGCTTTCGCCAGAACGGGCGATAAGATCGCCTTGTTCGTCATACACGCCCGCGTCGAGGATACGGCTTTCATCCGTTAACTGATCGAGGATCGCCTGAATGCGTTTTTCATCCGGCGAGTCGGTACGCATCAGCGGTGCAACGTTCAGCGTTACCTGACGCGCCAGGGTGCGGGCCAGTTCTTCCAGCTGTGGATTACGTTGTCGCTGGTGGTTTTGACTAAACCATGACGCTCCCTGCATCAGCGCCACTAACAAGGCAAGACAGAACAGGACAATCACTGCCCGATGCAGCCGGAATTTCAGTTTTGTGCGAGCCATCTTCCACCCTTTGAAAATTTGAGACTTAATGTTGCCAGAAGCAATGGATACAAGGTAGCCTCATGCGTTATTTTCCCTGCTTCGAACGATTTTACAGGAGCCTTAATGCCTAACATTACCTGGTGCGACCTGCCTGAAGATGTCTCTTTATGGCCGGGTCTGCCTCTTTCATTAAGTGGTGATGAAGTGATGCCACTGGATTACCACGCAGGTCGTAGCGGCTGGCTGCTGTATGGTCGTGGGCTGGATAAACAGCGTCTGACCCAATACCAGAGCAAACTGGGTGCGGCGATGGTGATTGTTGCCGCCTGGTGCGTGGAAGATTATCAGGTGATTCGTCTGGCAGGTTCACTCACCGCACGGGCTACGCGCCTGGCCCATGAAGCGCAACTGGATGTCGCCCCGCTGGGGAAAATCCCGCACCTGCGCACGCCGGGTTTGCTGGTGATGGACATGGATTCCACCGCCATCCAGATTGAATGTATTGATGAAATTGCCAAACTGGCCGGAACGGGCGAGATGGTGGCGGAAGTAACCGAACGGGCGATGCGCGGCGAACTCGATTTTACCGCCAGCCTGCGCAGCCGCGTGGCGACGCTGAAAGGCGCTGACGCCAATATTCTGCAACAGGTGCGTGAAAATCTGCCGCTGATGCCAGGCTTAACGCAACTGGTGCTCAAGCTGGAAACGCTGGGCTGGAAAGTGGCGATTGCCTCCGGCGGCTTTACTTTCTTTGCTGAATATCTGCGCGACAAGTTGCGCCTGACCGCCGTGGTAGCCAATGAACTGGAGATCATGGACGGTAAATTTACCGGCAATGTGATCGGCGACATCGTAGACGCGCAGTACAAAGCGAAAACTCTGACTCGCCTCGCGCAGGAGTATGAAATCCCGCTGGCGCAGACCGTGGCGATTGGCGATGGAGCCAATGACCTGCCGATGATCAAAGCGGCAGGGCTGGGGATTGCCTACCATGCCAAGCCAAAAGTGAATGAAAAGGCGGAAGTCACCATCCGTCACGCTGACCTGATGGGGGTATTCTGCATCCTCTCAGGCAGCCTGAATCAGAAGTAATTGCTCGCCCGCCATCCTGCGGGCGGCACAGCATTAACGAGGTACACCGTGGCAAAAGCTCCAAAACGCGCCTTTGTTTGTAATGAATGCGGGGCCGATTATCCGCGCTGGCAGGGGCAGTGCAGTGCCTGTCATGCCTGGAACACCATCACCGAGGTGCGTCTTGCTGCGTCGCCAACGGTGGCGCGTAACGAGCGTCTCAGCGGCTATGCCGGTAGCGCCGGGGTGGCAAAAGTCCAGAAACTCTCCGATATCAGCCTTGAAGAGCTGCCGCGTTTTTCCACCGGATTTAAAGAGTTCGACCGCGTACTAGGCGGCGGCGTGGTGCCAGGAAGTGCCATTCTGATTGGCGGTAACCCTGGTGCGGGGAAATCCACGCTGTTGCTGCAAACGCTGTGCAAACTGGCCCAGCAGATGAAAACGCTGTATGTCACCGGCGAAGAGTCGCTGCAACAGGTGGCAATGCGCGCTCATCGCCTTGGCCTGCCGACTGACAATCTCAATATGTTGTCGGAAACCAGCATCGAGCAGATCTGCCTGATTGCCGAAGAAGAGCAACCGAAGCTGATGGTAATTGACTCGATCCAGGTGATGCATATGGCGGATGTACAGTCATCGCCTGGCAGCGTGGCGCAGGTGCGTGAAACGGCGGCTTATCTGACGCGCTTCGCCAAAACGCGCGGTGTGGCGATTGTCATGGTTGGGCACGTAACCAAAGATGGCTCGCTGGCTGGCCCTAAAGTGCTGGAACACTGTATCGACTGTTCGGTGCTTCTGGATGGTGATGCCGACTCCCGTTTTCGCACCTTGCGCAGCCATAAAAACCGCTTCGGCGCGGTGAATGAGCTGGGCGTCTTCGCGATGACCGAACAGGGGCTGCGTGAAGTCAGCAACCCTTCGGCAATTTTCTTAAGTCGCGGAGATGAAGTGACCTCCGGCAGCTCCGTGATGGTGGTGTGGGAAGGAACGCGTCCGTTGCTGGTGGAGATTCAGGCGCTGGTCGATCACTCGATGATGGCGAATCCGCGCCGCGTGGCAGTGGGGCTGGAACAAAACCGTCTGGCAATCCTGCTGGCTGTCTTGCACCGTCACGGTGGTCTGCAAATGGCCGATCAGGATGTATTTGTGAACGTGGTCGGCGGCGTGAAGGTAACCGAAACCAGTGCCGATTTAGCTTTACTGCTGGCGATGGTTTCCAGCCTGCGTGACAGACCGCTGCCACAGGATCTGGTGGTGTTTGGTGAAGTCGGGCTGGCAGGGGAGATCCGCCCGGTGCCCAGCGGTCAGGAACGAATTTCAGAAGCGGCGAAACACGGTTTTCGCCGGGCGATTGTTCCGGCGGCTAACGTACCGAAAAAAGCGCCGGAAGGGATGCAGATTTTTGGCGTTAAAAAACTCTCCGACGCGCTTAGCGTGTTCGACGACTTATAATGAGAGATACGGAGGGAGATATGTCGTCATTTGATTACCTGAAAACTGCCATCAAGCAACAGGGCTGCACGCTACAGCAGGTAGCTGATGCCAGCGGTATGACCAAAGGGTATTTAAGCCAGTTACTGAATGCCAAAATTAAAAGCCCCAGCGCGCAAAAGCTGGAGGCGTTGCACCGTTTTTTGGGGCTTGAATTTCCCCGACAGAAGAAAACCATTGGTGTCGTATTCGGTAAGTTCTACCCGCTGCATACCGGACATATCTACCTTATCCAGCGCGCCTGTAGCCAGGTTGACGAGCTGCATATCATTATGGGTTTTGACGATACCCGCGACCGCGCGTTGTTTGAAGACAGCGCCATGTCGCAGCAGCCCACGGTGCCGGATCGTCTGCGCTGGTTATTACAAACTTTTAAATATCAGAAAAATATTCGCATTCATGCTTTCAACGAAGAGGGCATGGAGCCGTATCCGCACGGCTGGGATGTGTGGAGCAACGGCATCAAAAAGTTTATGGCTGAAAAGGGGATTCAGCCGGACCTGATCTACACCTCGGAAGAAGCCGATGCGCCACAGTATATGGAACATCTGGGGATCGATACGGTGCTGGTCGATCCGAAACGTACCTTTATGAGTATCAGCGGTGCGCAGATCCGCGAAAACCCGTTCCGCTACTGGGAATATATTCCTACGGAAGTGAAGCCGTTCTTTGTACGTACCGTGGCGATCCTTGGTGGCGAGTCGAGCGGTAAATCCACCCTGGTAAACAAACTTGCCAATATCTTCAATACCACCAGTGCGTGGGAATATGGTCGCGATTATGTCTTTTCACACCTCGGCGGTGATGAGATCGCATTGCAGTATTCCGATTACGATAAAATCGCGCTGGGCCACGCACAATACATTGATTTTGCAGTGAAATATGCCAATAAAGTGGCGTTTATTGACACTGATTTTGTCACTACCCAGGCGTTCTGCAAAAAGTACGAAGGGCGTGAGCATCCGTTCGTACAGGCGTTGATTGATGAATACCGTTTCGATCTGGTGATCCTGCTGGAGAACAACACGCCGTGGGTGGCGGATGGTTTACGCAGCCTCGGCAGTTCGGTGGATCGCAAAGAGTTCCAGAACTTGCTGGCGGAGATGCTGGAAGAGAACAATATCGAATTCGTGCGGGTTGAAGAGGACGATTATGACAGCCGTTTCCTGCGCTGCGTGGAGCTGGTGCGGGAGATGATGGGGGAGCAGAGATAACCGCGATGAAACGGCTCAAAGGCGAGGTATAAAATAAGTTTTTTGATGAGTTGAAAACCTCTCTGGAAGAGGCTGTCGAGATTAAACAAGGTTTGAAAAAACCTGCACGGGTGACCCGCTACGAAATTGCGGATACTAAGGCTGTTGTAGGCCGGAAAAGGCGTTCACGCCGTATCCGGCATTCGGTGCTCAATGCCTGATGCGACGCTTACCGCGTCTTATCAGGCCTGGAGATTCACAACGTATTGAAATTTCTTGGTTTGTAGGCCGGATAAGGCGTTCACGCCGCATCCGGCATTTTACGCATTACTTCGCAATACGCTTGTACTTGATACGCTTCGGCTCCAGTGCGTCTGCGCCCAGCGTGCGTTTCTTGTACTCTTCGTACTCAGTAAAGTTACCTTCGAAGAACTCAACTTTACCTTCATCCTGGTAGTCCAGGATGTGCGTGGCGATACGGTCGAGGAACCAACGGTCGTGCGAGATAACCATCGCACAGCCCGGGAACTCCAGCAGGGCGTTTTCCAGCGCGCGCAGGGTTTCGATATCCAGGTCGTTGGTTGGTTCGTCGAGCAGCAGCATGTTGCCGCCAACCTGCAGCAGCTTCGCCAGATGCAGACGACCGCGCTCACCACCGGAAAGTTCACCAACGCGTTTACCCTGATCAACCCCTTTAAAGTTAAAGCGGCCAACGTAGGCGCGGCTTGGCATCTCGGTGTTGCCGATCTTCATAATATCCAGCCCGCCGGAAACTTCTTCCCAAACGGTTTTGCTGTTATCCATTGAGTCACGGAACTGATCAACCGATGCCAGTTTCACCGTTTCACCTAAAGTGATGGTGCCGCTGTCCGGCTGTTCCTGACCAGAGATCATACGGAACAGGGTCGATTTACCCGCGCCGTTCGGACCGATGATCCCGACGATTGCCCCTTTCGGGATCGAGAAGCTCAGGTCATCAATCAGCAGGCGATCACCGTAGGATTTACGCAGGTTGCTGACTTCCAGCACTTTATCGCCCAGACGCGGTCCAGGTGGAATAAACAGTTCGTTGGTTTCGTTACGTTTCTGATATTCGGTGCTGTTCAGCTCTTCAAAGCGTGCCAGACGTGCTTTACCTTTCGACTGGCGGCCTTTAGTTCCCTGACGTACCCACTCCAGCTCTTTCTCGATCGACTTACGACGCGCCGCTTCTTGTGAAGCTTCCTGCGCCAGGCGCTGATCTTTCTGCTCCAGCCAGGAGGAGTAGTTGCCTTCCCACGGAATACCTTCACCGCGGTCAAGTTCGAGGATCCAGCCTGCAACGTTATCGAGGAAGTAACGGTCGTGGGTAATCGCCACCACGGTGCCCTCGAAGTCGTGCAGGAAGCGTTCCAGCCAGGCCACGGATTCGGCATCCAGGTGGTTGGTCGGTTCGTCGAGCAGCAGCATGTCTGGTTTTTCCAGCAGCAGGCGGCACAACGCTACGCGACGACGCTCACCACCGGAGAGGTTAGCGATTTTCGCGTCCCAGTCCGGCAGACGTAGCGCATCCGCCGCACGCTCCAGCTGTACGTTCAGGTTATGACCGTCGTGAGCCTGAATGATCTCTTCCAGACGGCCTTGTTCAGCGGCCAGCTTGTCAAAATCGGCATCCGGATCGGCGTACAGCGCATACACTTCATCCAGGCGTTTCAGGGCGTTAACCACTTCAGAAACCGCTTCTTCAATGGACTCACGCACGGTGTGTTCCGGGTTCAGCTGCGGTTCCTGCGGCAGGTAACCAATCTTGATGTCTGGCTGCGGACGCGCTTCACCTTCGATGTCTTTATCAATGCCCGCCATAATGCGCAGCAGGGTAGACTTACCCGCGCCGTTCAGACCCAGGACACCAATTTTTGCCCCAGGGAAGAAACTCAGAGAGATGTTTTTCAAAATATGACGTTTCGGCGGAACAACTTTGCCGACACGATGCATGGTATAAACGAATTGAGCCACGTTGGACTTCGCCTCTATGTTTATCGTGATGATGAGTTTTCAAAGGCGAAGTGTAGCCTTTTTCCCCGCCTAATCCCAGTTGGTCGATCACCTTCGCAGTAAAAGTAAAAAAGTGTCCGTAACGTGGCGTAAACGGCAATGACTGGTTAGCATAAATCTATTACGCGGCATGACGCTGCATTGATGTATTTACACTTAGAGGATGCGCTTGTGGAAAAAGCCAAACAAGTTACCTGGCGGCTGTTGGCTGCCGGTGTCTGTCTGCTGACGGTCAGCAGCGTGGCGCGAGCCGACTCACTGGATGAGCAGCGTAGCCGTTACGCGCAAATCAAGCAGGCCTGGGATAATCGACAAATGGATGTGGTCGAACAAATGATGCCTGGACTGAAAGATTATCCACTTTATCCCTACCTGGAATACCGTCAGATCACCGATGACCTGATGAATCAACCGGCGGTGACGGTCACTAACTTTGTTCGCGCTAACCCCACGCTTCCTCCCGCTCGCACGCTGCAATCTCGTTTCGTCAATGAACTGGCGCGGCGTGAAGACTGGCGTGGCTTGTTAGCCTTTAGCCCGGAAAAGCCCGGAACTACCGAAGCGCAATGTAATTACTACTATGCAAAATGGAACACCGGGCAGAGTGAAGAAGCCTGGCAAGGGGCGAAAGAGCTGTGGCTAACCGGCAAGAGCCAGCCTAACGCCTGTGACAAGTTATTTAGTGTCTGGCGTGCGTCAGGTAAACAAGATCCGCTGGCGTATTTAGAGCGTATCCGTCTGGCGATGAAAGCGGGTAACACTGGCCTGGTAACAGTGCTGGCAGGGCAGATGCCTGCCGATTACCAGACTATCGCCTCGGCAATCATTTCACTGGCGAACAACCCTAATACGGTACTGACCTTCGCGCGTACAACCGGAGCGACCGATTTTACCCGTCAAATGGCGGCGGTGGCGTTTGCCAGTGTGGCGCGGCAGGATGCTGAAAATGCACGGCTGATGATCCCATCGCTTGCCCAGGCGCAGCAGCTTAATGAAGATCAGATTCAGGAGCTGCGCGATATCGTCGCTTGGCGTTTGATGGGCAACGATGTCACCGACGAGCAGGCGAAATGGCGCGATGACGCCATTATGCGCTCGCAATCTACTTCGCTTATTGAACGCCGTGTACGAATGGCGCTTGGCACCGGCGATCGTCGCGGCCTGAATACCTGGCTGGCGCGTTTGCCGATGGAGGCGAAAGAGAAAGATGAATGGCGTTACTGGCAGGCGGATTTACTGCTGGAACGCGGACGTGAAGCTGAAGCAAAAGAGATTTTGCATCAACTCATGCAACAGCGTGGTTTCTACCCGATGGTTGCTGCACAACGCATCGGCGAAGAGTATGAGCTGAAGATTGATAAAGCGCCGCAGAATGTTGACAGCGCCCTGACTCAGGGGTCGGAGATAGCGCGCGTGCGCGAGTTGATGTACTGGAATCTCGATAACACCGCGCGTAGCGAGTGGGCCAATCTGGTGAAGAGCAAGTCAAAAACAGAGCAGGCTCAACTGGCGCGGTATGCTTTCAACAACCAATGGTGGGATCTTAGCGTTCAGGCAACGATCGCCGGGAAGCTGTGGGATCATCTGGAAGAGCGATTCCCGCTGGCTTACAACGATCTTTTCAAACGTTACACCAGTGGGAAGGAGATCCCGCAAAGCTATGCGATGGCGATTGCCCGTCAGGAGAGCGCCTGGAATCCAAAAGTGAAATCACCGGTAGGGGCCAGCGGCCTGATGCAGATTATGCCTGGTACAGCGACCCATACGGTGAAGATGTTCTCTATTCCTGGTTATAGCAGCCCTGGGCAATTGCTGGATCCGGAAACGAATATCAACATTGGCACCAGTTATCTGCAATATGTTTATCAGCAGTTTGGCAATAACCGTATTTTCTCCTCAGCAGCTTATAACGCCGGACCAGGGCGGGTGCGAACCTGGCTTGGCAACAGCGCCGGGCGTATCGACGCAGTGGCATTTGTCGAGAGTATTCCGTTCTCCGAGACGCGTGGTTATGTAAAGAACGTGCTGGCTTATGACGCTTACTACCGCTATTTCATGGGGGATAAACCGACGTTGATGAGCGCCACGGAATGGGGACGTCGTTACTGATCCGCCCGTTTATGATATGCTATCGTACTCTTTAGCGAGTACAACCGGGGGAGGCATTTTGCTTCCCCCGCTAACAATGGCGACATATTATGGCCCAACAATCACCCTATTCAGCAGCGATGGCAGAACAGCGTCACCAGGAGTGGTTACGTTTTGTCGACCTGCTTAAGAATGCCTACCAAAACGATCTCCATTTACCGTTGTTAAACCTGATGCTGACGCCAGATGAGCGCGAAGCGTTGGGGACTCGCGTGCGTATTGTCGAAGAGCTGTTGCGCGGCGAAATGAGCCAGCGTGAGTTAAAAAATGAACTCGGCGCGGGCATCGCGACGATTACGCGTGGATCTAACAGCCTGAAAGCCGCGCCCGTTGAGCTGCGCCAGTGGCTGGAAGAGGTGTTGCTGAAAAGCGATTGATTTTGTAGGCCTGATAAGACGCGGCAGCGTCGCATCAGGCATCGTGCACCGAATGCCGGATGCGGCGTGAACGCCTTATCCGTCCTACAATGCCTGATATACGGCATTGTGAAACGGACTCAGCGCCAGGATCACCGCCTGGTGATAGACGCTGGCGCGAGTGAGTTTCCCGGCGGTAAACACGCCGATCGCCCCTTCCTTACGACCAATCTCATCAATACCGGTATAACGCGACATCACGGGACCAAGCGCCTCGCCTTCACGCACTTTTTCCAGAATCACCGCAGGCAACGGCAAAGTAGCCGAACGCGCCTCGCCGCGCTGGCTGGCGTTTTCAATCACCACCCAACTGAAAGTGCTGTCACCATCGATGCCAGCTTCAATCGCCACCCAAAAATCAGCCTCTGGAAGTAAACGGCGGGCATTTGCTACCCGATTTCGTGCGCCAGCGCGCGTTTCCTCACTGCCAAAGGGTTGTTCCGGTACACCGCTCTCGACGGCAACGGATGCAATATGGCAGGATCCTTCGCCGAAGATCTCGTGAAATGCCTGCAGAATGGCCTGAATTTTAGCGGGATTGGTGGTCGCACAGACAACTTGGTGCATAATCAGCATTACTCAGAAAATTAACGTTACAGCAGTATACGGAAAAAAAGCATGTTACAGGTATACCTAGTCCGCCACGGTGAAACGCAGTGGAACGCCGAGCGACGTATTCAGGGCCAGTCTGACAGCCCGCTGACCGCCAAAGGTGAGCAACAGGCGATGCAGGTGGCAACCCGTGCCAAAGAGCTTGGCATTACGCATATTATCAGTAGCGATTTAGGACGCACCCGGCGTACGGCGGAAATCATCGCCCAGGCCTGCGGCTGTGACATCATCTTTGATTCTCGCCTGCGTGAATTAAACATGGGTGTGCTGGAAAAAAGACATATCGATTCTCTGACCGAAGAAGAAGAGAACTGGCGTCGGCAGCTGGTCAATGGCACCGTTGACGGGCGTATTCCTGAAGGCGAGTCAATGCAGGAGCTCAGCGATCGCGTCAATGCGGCACTGGAATCTTGCCGGGACTTACCGCAGGGAAGCCGACCGCTGCTGGTGAGTCATGGTATTGCACTGGGATGCCTGGTGAGTACGATTCTCGGATTACCAGCATGGGCAGAGCGCCGCTTACGTCTGCGTAACTGTTCTATTTCGCGCGTGGATTATCAGGAAAGCCTGTGGCTGGCGTCTGGCTGGGTCGTTGAAACCGCAGGGGACATCTCGCATCTGGACGCCCCTGCATTAGATGAGCTGCAGCGTTAACGGCGGATAGGAATCAGCAGTTCACAGCGCAGATTAATTGGGCGATCTCCCGCTTTGGCGTCTTCTGCCGGGTAGTATCGCTCAATATCCTGACCTTTACGGCGCGTCAGGTTGAGCATTGGCATGCACGTTCCGTATACCGTCAGGATAAACTCCTGCACGCCGGTTCCCAGACCTTCATAGGTAAACATCACATATTCGCCGCCCTGCAGCATCACCGGATGCCCCGTCAGTACATAGCCATCTGCCTGATCCTGGGCTAACGCGGTGGTATAGAATACCTCTTGTTCGTCGTCTTTATCCTGACTCGGACGCGTTTCATTCAGGCCGTAGAGCACTGGCGGAATGGTCGGCGCGTTGCCGAGAAAATCGTGCCAGAACTGATAACGCATTTCATGGCGGAAATCAGAGATTTGCTCCAGCGAACAGGAGTAGCTCTGGGTAACACCAATCAGCGGCGTATCTTCCAGGGTGACAAATTTATGCTCTGGCATAGTGAATTCACCCAGACGCAGCGGCGGGCGAATACCAAAGGCGCTCCATTCAGGAGAACGGCGGTAAAGTGCAGGAGTCTGGGCAAACTGCTTCTTGAATGCGCGGGTAAATGTCTGTTGAGAGTCGAAGCGGTATTGCAGCGCGATGTCCAGAATCGGACGCGCAGTCAGGCGTAGTGCGACCGCCGATTTCGACAAACGACGAGCACGAATATACGCGCCAATAGCATGGCCAGTGACATCTTTAAACATTCTCTGTAAGTGCCACTTGGAATAACCTGCTTTCGCCGCTACATTGTCGAGCGACAGGGGCTGATCCAGATGACCTTCCAGCCAGATTAAAAGGTCGCGAATAATGCCGGCCTGATCCATAAAATATCCTCATCCTTTCAACAACGAGCACCTGACATCAGGTAATTGGATAATAGCATTTTTTGCTGTTTTAGCATTCAGTGTTTTTTTCTTAGTAGAGTATGTTTTAGGTCTTGACGGAAATAAAAGTATTGAGATTTTGTTCTTAATCAATATGTTATTTACCGTGACGAACTAATTGCTCGTGTAATAGATAAAAATGGTAACAATATGAAATACAAGCATTTGATCCTGTCTTTAAGCCTGATAATGCTGGGGCCATTGGCTCATGCAGAAGAGATTGGTTCGGTCGACACCGTATTTAAAATGATCGGCCCGGATCACAAAATTGTTGTTGAAGCCTTTGACGATCCCGATGTGAAAAATGTCACCTGTTATGTGAGCCGGGCGAAAACCGGTGGTATTAAAGGGGGATTGGGCCTGGCAGAAGATACCTCCGATGCGGCCATTTCTTGTCAACAAGTCGGGCCGATTGAATTGTCGGATCGTATTAAAAACGGCAAAGCTCAGGGCGAGGTAGTATTCAAAAAACGCACGTCCCTGGTCTTTAAGTCGTTACAGGTCGTGCGCTTTTATGACGCTAAACGCAACGCGCTCGCTTATCTGGCTTACTCCGACAAAGTTGTAGAAGGTTCGCCGAAAAACGCGATTAGCGCGGTTCCTGTCATGCCGTGGCGGCAATAACAGAGGCGATTTATGCAACGGGAAACGGTCTGGTTAGTCGAAGACGAGCAAGGGATAGCCGATACGCTGGTCTACATGTTGCAACAGGAAGGTTTTGACGTCGAGGTCTTTGAGCGAGGCTTGCCAGTGCTGGATAAAGCTCGCCAGCAGGTTCCCGATGTCATGATTCTCGATGTTGGTTTGCCTGATATCAGCGGCTTTGAATTGTGCCGCCAGTTACTGGCGCTCCATCCGGCGTTACCTGTACTGTTCCTGACGGCCCGAAGTGAAGAGGTCGATCGCCTGCTTGGGCTGGAAATTGGCGCTGACGACTACGTGGCTAAACCGTTTTCACCTCGCGAAGTGTGCGCCAGAGTGCGCACCTTACTGCGTCGGGTGAAGAAGTTCTCGACTCCGTCTCCCGTTATCCGTATTGGTCATTTTGAATTGAATGAACCTGCGGCGCAGATCAGCTGGTTTGACACGCCATTAACGCTGACGCGGTATGAGTTTTTATTGCTGAAGACGTTACTCAAGTCGCCGGGCCGCGTCTGGTCCCGCCAGCAACTGATGGATAGCGTGTGGGAAGATGCGCAGGACACCTACGATCGCACCGTCGATACCCACATTAAAACGCTGCGTGCCAAGCTGCGCGCCATCAACCCCGATCTTTCACCGATTAATACTCATCGCGGCATGGGATATAGCCTGAGGGGCCTGTAATGCGTATCGGCATGCGGTTGTTGCTGGGCTATTTTTTACTGGTGGCGGTGGCGGCCTGGTTCGTACTGGCTATTTTTGTCAAAGAAGTTAAACCGGGCGTGCGAAGAGCAACCGAGGGGACGTTAATCGACACCGCAACGTTGCTGGCGGAGCTGGCGCGTCCCGATTTGCTCTCTGGGGACCCAACGCATGGGCAACTGGCGCAGGCGTTTAATCAGCTACAACATCGCCCGTTTCGCGCCAATATCGGTGGCATTAACAAAGTGCGCAACGAATATCATGTCTATATGACCGATGCGCAGGGCAAAGTATTGTTCGATTCGGCAAATAAAGCCGTTGGACAGGATTATTCGCGCTGGAATGACGTCTGGCTAACGTTGCGTGGTCAGTATGGTGCGCGCAGCACGTTGCAAAATCCTGCCGATCCCGAAAGTTCTGTGATGTATGTTGCCGCGCCGATTATGGACGGCTCGCGGCTTATTGGCGTTTTGAGCGTAGGCAAACCGAACGCGGCGATGGCTCCGGTCATTAAGCGTAGCGAGCGGCGAATTTTATGGGCCAGCGCCATTTTGTTGGGGATTGCACTGGTGATTGGCGCAGGCATGGTTTGGTGGATCAACCGCTCTATTGCCAGGCTCACTCGCTATGCTGATTCCGTCACTGACAATAAGCCCGTTCCTCTCCCCGATCTCGGTAGTAGCGAGTTGCGTAAACTCGCGCAGGCGCTGGAAAGTATGCGCGTGAAGCTGGAAGGGAAAAACTATATTGAGCAGTATGTTTATGCGTTAACTCATGAGCTAAAAAGCCCACTGGCGGCGATTCGTGGCGCGGCGGAAATTTTACGCGAAGGTCCGCCGCCGGAAGTGGTGGCTCGTTTTACCGACAACATTCTGACGCAAAATGCGCGAATGCAGGCACTGGTGGAAACGTTACTACGCCAGGCAAGACTGGAGAATCGTCAGGAAGTCGTTCTGACTGCTGTTGATGTGGCGGCATTATTTCGCCGCGTCAGCGAAGCGCGCACCGTGCAGTTGGCAGAAAAAAACATCACTTTGCATGTTATGCCTACTGAGGTTAACGTTGCTTCTGAACCGGCGTTACTGGAGCAGGCGCTGGGGAATTTACTGGATAACGCCATCGATTTTACTCCCGAGAGCGGTTGCATAACGCTAAGCGCCGAAGTGGATCAGGAATACGTCACCCTTAAGGTGCTGGATACCGGTAGTGGGATTCCTGACTACGCGCTGTCACGTATTTTTGAACGCTTTTACTCTTTGCCGCGTGCAAATGGGCAAAAAAGCAGCGGTCTGGGGTTGGCGTTTGTCAGTGAGGTCGCCCGTTTGTTTAACGGCGAAGTCACGCTGCGCAACGTGCAGGAAGGTGGCGTGCTGGCCTCGCTTCGACTTCACCGTCACTTCACATAGCTTCAAATTCTTCCCACATAGCCTTCGTATCCTGCTGTCATTGCAAAGGAGAAGACTATGTTGAAATCCCCCCTGTTCTGGAAAATGACCACCTTGTTTGGTGCAGTATTGCTGTTGTTGATTCCGATAATGCTGATTCGGCAGGTGATTGTCGAACGTGCCGATTACCGTAGCGATGTGGAAGATGTGATTCGCCAAAGTACCAGCGGGCCGCAAAAACTCGTTGGGCCGCTCATCGCTATTCCTGTGACCGAGCTTTATACGGTGCAGGAAGACGATAAAACCGTGGAGCGGAAACGAAGTTTTATTCATTTTTGGTTACCTGAGTCATTGATGGTTGATGGCAATCAGAATGTGGAAGAACGCAAGATAGGCATCTATACCGGTCAGGTCTGGCACAGTGATTTAACGCTAAAAGCCGATTTCGATGTTTCGCGTCTTAGCGAACTCGACGCGCCAAATATCACCTTAGGCAAGCCATTTATTGTGATTAGCGTCGGGGATGCGCGTGGTATTGGTGTGGTGAAAGCGCCTGAAGTTAACGGTACGGCGCTGACCATTGAACCCGGCACCGGGTTAGAGCAAGGCGGGCAGGGCGTGCATATCCCTTTACCCGAAGGGGACTGGCGCAAGCAGAACCTGAAGCTGAATGTGGCGCTGAATTTAAGCGGTACCGGCGATCTTTCTGTGGTGCCTGGCGGGCGTTATAGCGAAATGACCTTAACCAGCAACTGGCCGCATCCCAGTTTTTTAGGTGATTTTCTACCAGCCAAACGGGAAGTTAGCGAGTCAGGTTTTCAGGCGCAATGGCAAAGTAGCTGGTTTGCTAATAATCTCGGTGAGCGTTTTGCTTCAGGCAATGATACCGGCTGGGAAAACTTCCCCGCGTTTAGCGTCGCAGTGACGACGCCAGCCGATCAATACCAATTAACGGACCGGGCGACTAAGTACGCCATTCTGCTGATTGCGCTGACTTTTATGGCATTCTTTGTTTTTGAAACGCTCACCGCGCAACGTTTACACCCAATGCAATATTTGCTGGTGGGGCTTTCATTGGTGATGTTTTATTTGCTCTTGCTGGCGCTTTCTGAACATACCGGTTTTACCGTGGCATGGATAATCGCCAGTCTGATTGGGGCGTTAATGAACGGTATTTATTTGCAGGCGGTATTGAAAGGCTGGCGTAATAGCATGTTGTTTACCCTCGCGCTGTTGTTGCTGGATGGTGTGATGTGGGGACTGCTCAACTCTGCCGATAGCGCGCTGTTGTTGGGAACCAGTGTGCTGGTGGTGGCGCTGGCCGGCATGATGTTTGTGACCCGTAATATCGACTGGTATGCGTTTTCACTGCCGAAAATGAAAGCCAGTAAAGAAGTTACCATGGACGATGAATTACGTATCTGGAAATAAGGTAGAAAAATAAAAACGGCGCTAAAAAGCGCCGTTTTTATTGACGGTGGTAAAGCCGATTAATCTTCCAGATCACCGCAGAAGCGATAACCTTCACCGTGAATGGTGGCGATGATTTCCGGCGTATCCGGCGTAGATTCGAAATGTTTACGAATACGGCGGATCGTCACATCTACAGTACGGTCGTGCGGTTTCAGCTCACGGCCGGTCATTTTCTTCAGCAGTTCAGCACGGGACTGAATTTTGCCTGGGTTTTCACAGAAGTGAAGCATGGCGCGGAACTCGCTGCGCGGCAGCTTGTACTGCTCGCCATCAGGGCCGATCAACGAACGGCTGTTGATGTCCAGTTCCCAACCATTGAACTTGTAGCTTTCAACGCTACGACGTTCTTCGCTGACAGTACCCAGATTCATGGTACGGGACAGCAGGTTGCGTGCACGAATAGTCAGTTCACGCGGGTTGAACGGTTTGGTGATGTAGTCATCTGCACCGATTTCGAGGCCGAGAATTTTATCGACTTCGTTGTCACGGCCAGTCAGGAACATCAACGCAACATTCGCCTGCTCGCGCAGTTCACGCGCTAACAGAAGACCGTTCTTACCCGGCAGATTGATATCCATGATCACCAGGTTGATGTCATATTCAGAGAGGATCTGATGCATTTCCGCGCCATCTGTCGCTTCGAAAACATCATAGCCTTCCGCTTCGAAAATACTTTTCAACGTGTTGCGTGTTACCAACTCGTCTTCAACGATAAGAATGTGCGGGGTCTGCATGTTTGCTACCTAAATTGCCAACTAAATCGAAACAGGAAGTACAAAAGTCCCTGACCTGCCTGATGCATGCTGCAAATTAACATGATCGGCGTAACATGACTAAAGTACGTAATTGCGTTCTTGATGCACTTTCCATCAACGTCAACAACATCATTAGCTTGGTCGTGGGTACTTTCCCTCAGGACCCGACAGTGTCAAAAACGGCTGTCATCCTAACCATTTTAACAGCAATATAACAGGCTAAGAGGGGCAGGACACCCAATAAAACTACGCTTCGTTGACATATATCAAGTTCAATTGTAGCACGTTAACAGTTTGATGAAATGATCGTATCTAAATGCTAGCTTTCGTCACATTATTTTAATAATCCAACTAGTTGCTTCATACAACTAATAAACGTGGTGAATCCAATTATCGAGATTTATTTTTTATAAAATTATCCTAAGTAAACAGAAGGATATGTAGCATTTTTTAACAATTCAATCGTTAGTACAGTCAGGAAATAGTTTAGCTTTTTTTAAGCTAAGCAAAGGGCTTTTCCTGCGACTTACGTTAAGAATTTGTAAATTCGCAACGCGTAATAAGTTGACAATGATCACCCTGTTCGCGGTTATTTGGTCAAGAAGAGTGGCAATATGCGTATAACGATTATTCTGGTTGCACCCGCCAGAGCAGAAAATATTGGGGCAGCGGCGCGGGCAATGAAAACGATGGGTTTTAGCGAACTGCGGATTGTTGATAGTCAGGCACACTTGGAGCCAGTCGCCCGTTGGGTCGCACATGGATCTGGTGATATTATTGATAATATTAAAGTTTTCAAGACACTAGCTGAATCGTTACACGATGTCGATTTCACTGTTGCCACCACTGCGCGCAGTCGGGCGAAATATCATTACTACGCTACGCCAGTAGAACTGGTGCCGCTGTTAGAGGAAAAATCTTCATGGATGAGCCATGCCGCTCTGGTGTTTGGTCGCGAAGATTCCGGGCTGACTAACGAAGAGTTAGCGTTGGCTGACGTTCTTACTGGTGTGCCGATGGTGGCGGATTATCCTTCGCTCAATCTGGGGCAGGCAGTGATGGTCTATTGCTATCAATTAGCAACATTAATACAACAACCGGCGAAAAGTGACACAACGGCAGACCAACATCAACTGCAAGCTTTACGCGAACGAGCCATGACATTGCTGACGACTCTGGCAGTGGCAGATGACATAAAACTGGTCGACTGGTTACAACAACGCCTGGGGCTTTTAGAGCAACGAGACACGGCAATGTTGCACCGTTTGCTGCATGATATTGAAAAAAATATCACCAAATAAAAAACGCCTTAGTAAGTGATTTTCAGCTTTTCATTCTGACTGCAACGGGCAATATGTCTCTGTGTGGATTAAAAAAAGAGTGTCTGATAGCAGCTTCTGAACTGGTTACCTGCCGTGAGTAAATTAAAATTTTATTGACTTAGGTCACTAAATACTTTAACCAATATAGGCATAGCGCACAGACAGATAAAAATTACAGAGTACACAACATCCATGAAACGCATTAGCACCACCATTACCACCACCATCACCATTACCACAGGTAACGGTGCGGGCTGACGCGTACAGGAAACACAGAAAAAAGCCCGCACCTGACAGTGCGGGCTTTTTTTTCGACCAAAGGTAACGAGGTAACAACCATGCGAGTGTTGAAGTTCGGCGGTACATCAGTGGCAAATGCAGAACGTTTTCTGCGGGTTGCCGATATTCTGGAAAGCAATGCCAGGCAGGGGCAGGTGGCGACCGTCCTCTCTGCCCCCGCCAAAATTACCAACCATCTGGTAGCGATGATTGAAAAAACCATTAGCGGCCAAGATGCTTTACCCAATATCAGCGATGCCGAACGTATTTTTGCCGAACTTCTGACGGGACTCGCCGCCGCCCAGCCGGGATTTCCGCTGGCACAATTGAAAACTTTCGTCGACCAGGAATTTGCCCAAATAAAACATGTCCTGCATGGCATTAGTTTGTTGGGGCAGTGCCCGGATAGCATCAACGCTGCGCTGATTTGCCGTGGCGAGAAAATGTCGATCGCCATTATGGCCGGCGTGTTAGAAGCGCGTGGTCACAACGTTACCGTTATCGATCCGGTCGAAAAACTGCTTGCAGTGGGGCATTACCTCGAATCTACCGTTGATATTGCTGAGTCCACCCGCCGTATTGCGGCAAGCCGCATTCCGGCTGACCACATGGTGCTGATGGCTGGTTTCACTGCCGGTAATGAAAAAGGCGAGCTGGTGGTTCTGGGACGCAACGGTTCCGACTACTCCGCTGCGGTGCTGGCGGCCTGTTTACGCGCCGATTGTTGCGAGATCTGGACGGATGTTGACGGTGTTTATACCTGCGATCCGCGTCAGGTGCCCGATGCGAGGTTGTTGAAGTCGATGTCCTATCAGGAAGCGATGGAGCTTTCTTACTTCGGCGCTAAAGTTCTTCACCCCCGCACCATCACCCCCATCGCCCAGTTTCAGATCCCTTGCCTGATTAAAAATACCGGAAATCCTCAAGCTCCAGGTACGCTCATTGGTGCCAGCCGTGATGAAGACGAATTACCGGTCAAGGGCATTTCCAATCTGAATAACATGGCAATGTTCAGCGTTTCCGGCCCGGGGATGAAAGGGATGGTTGGCATGGCGGCGCGCGTCTTTGCAGCGATGTCACGCGCCCGTATTTCCGTGGTGCTGATTACGCAATCATCTTCCGAATACAGTATCAGTTTCTGCGTTCCGCAAAGCGACTGTGTGCGAGCTGAACGGGCAATGCAGGAAGAGTTCTACCTGGAACTGAAAGAAGGCTTACTGGAGCCGTTGGCGGTGACGGAACGGCTGGCCATTATCTCGGTGGTAGGTGATGGTATGCGCACCTTACGTGGGATCTCGGCGAAATTCTTTGCCGCGCTGGCCCGCGCCAATATCAACATTGTCGCCATTGCTCAGGGATCTTCTGAACGCTCAATCTCTGTCGTGGTCAATAACGATGATGCGACCACTGGCGTGCGCGTTACTCATCAGATGCTGTTCAATACCGATCAGGTTATCGAAGTGTTTGTGATTGGCGTCGGTGGCGTTGGCGGTGCGCTGCTGGAGCAACTGAAGCGTCAGCAAAGCTGGTTGAAGAATAAACATATCGACTTACGTGTCTGCGGTGTTGCTAACTCGAAGGCACTGCTCACCAATGTACATGGCCTTAATCTGGAAAACTGGCAGGAAGAACTGGCGCAAGCCAAAGAGCCGTTTAATCTCGGGCGCTTAATTCGCCTCGTGAAAGAATATCATCTGCTGAACCCGGTCATTGTTGACTGTACTTCCAGCCAGGCAGTGGCGGATCAATATGCCGACTTCCTGCGCGAAGGTTTCCACGTTGTTACGCCGAACAAAAAGGCCAACACCTCGTCGATGGATTACTACCATCAGTTGCGTTATGCGGCGGAAAAATCGCGGCGTAAATTCCTCTATGACACCAACGTTGGGGCTGGATTACCGGTTATCGAGAACCTGCAAAATCTGCTCAATGCTGGTGATGAATTGATGAAGTTCTCCGGCATTCTTTCAGGTTCGCTTTCTTATATCTTCGGCAAGTTAGACGAAGGCATGAGTTTCTCCGAGGCGACCACACTGGCGCGGGAAATGGGTTATACCGAACCGGACCCGCGAGATGATCTTTCTGGTATGGATGTGGCGCGTAAGCTATTGATTCTCGCTCGTGAAACGGGACGTGAACTGGAGCTGGCGGATATTGAAATTGAACCTGTGCTGCCCGCAGAGTTTAACGCCGAGGGTGATGTCGCCGCTTTTATGGCGAATCTGTCACAGCTCGACGATCTCTTTGCCGCGCGTGTGGCGAAGGCCCGTGATGAAGGAAAAGTTTTGCGCTATGTTGGCAATATTGATGAAGATGGCGTCTGCCGCGTGAAGATTGCCGAAGTGGATGGTAATGATCCGCTGTTCAAAGTGAAAAATGGCGAAAACGCCCTGGCCTTCTATAGCCACTATTATCAGCCGCTGCCGTTGGTACTGCGCGGATATGGTGCGGGCAATGACGTTACAGCTGCCGGTGTCTTTGCTGATCTGCTACGTACCCTCTCATGGAAGTTAGGAGTCTGACATGGTTAAAGTTTATGCCCCGGCTTCCAGTGCCAATATGAGCGTCGGGTTTGATGTGCTCGGGGCGGCGGTGACACCTGTTGATGGTGCATTGCTCGGAGATGTAGTCACGGTTGAGGCGGCAGAGACATTCAGTCTCAACAACCTCGGACGCTTTGCCGATAAGCTGCCGTCAGAGCCACGGGAAAATATCGTTTATCAGTGCTGGGAGCGTTTTTGCCAGGAGCTTGGCAAGCAAATTCCAGTGGCGATGACTCTGGAAAAGAATATGCCGATCGGTTCGGGCTTAGGCTCCAGCGCCTGTTCAGTGGTCGCGGCGCTGATGGCGATGAATGAACACTGCGGCAAGCCGCTTAATGACACTCGTTTGCTGGCTTTGATGGGCGAGTTGGAAGGGCGTATCTCCGGCAGCATTCATTACGACAACGTGGCACCGTGTTTTCTTGGTGGTATGCAGTTGATGATTGAAGAAAACGACATCATCAGTCAGCAAGTGCCAGGGTTTGATGAGTGGCTGTGGGTGCTGGCGTATCCGGGGATTAAAGTCTCGACGGCAGAAGCCAGGGCTATTTTACCGGCGCAGTATCGCCGCCAGGATTGCATTGCGCACGGGCGACATCTGGCAGGCTTCATTCACGCCTGCTATTCCCGTCAGCCTGAGCTTGCCGCGAAGCTGATGAAAGATGTTATCGCTGAACCCTACCGTGAACGGTTACTGCCAGGCTTCCGGCAGGCGCGGCAGGCGGTTGCGGAAATCGGCGCGGTAGCGAGCGGTATCTCCGGCTCCGGCCCGACTTTGTTCGCTCTGTGTGACAAGCCGGATACCGCCCAGCGCGTTGCCGACTGGTTGGGTAAAAACTACCTGCAAAATCAGGAAGGTTTTGTTCATATTTGCCGGCTGGATACGGCGGGCGCACGAGTACTGGAAAACTAAATGAAACTCTACAATCTGAAAGATCACAATGAGCAGGTCAGCTTTGCGCAAGCCGTAACCCAGGGGTTGGGCAAAAATCAGGGGCTGTTTTTCCCGCACGACCTGCCGGAATTCAGCCTGACTGAAATTGATGAGATGCTGAAGCTGGATTTTGTCACCCGCAGTGCGAAGATCCTCTCGGCGTTTATTGGTGATGAAATCCCGCAGGAAATCCTGGAAGAGCGCGTACGCGCGGCGTTTGCCTTCCCGGCTCCGGTCGCCAATGTTGAAAGCGATGTCGGTTGTCTGGAATTGTTCCACGGGCCAACGCTGGCATTTAAAGATTTCGGCGGTCGCTTTATGGCACAAATACTGACCCATATTGCGGGCGATAAGCCAGTGACCATTCTGACCGCGACATCCGGTGATACTGGAGCGGCAGTGGCTCATGCTTTCTACGGTTTACCGAATGTGAAAGTGGTTATCCTCTATCCACGAGGCAAAATCAGTCCACTGCAAGAAAAACTGTTCTGTACATTGGGCGGCAATATCGAAACTGTTGCCATCGACGGCGATTTCGATGCCTGTCAGGCGCTGGTGAAGCAGGCGTTTGATGATGAAGAACTGAAAGTGGCGCTGGGGCTAAACTCTGCTAACTCCATTAACATCAGCCGTTTGCTGGCGCAGATTTGCTACTACTTTGAAGCTGTTGCGCAGCTGCCGCAGGAAGCGCGCAACCAGCTGGTTGTCTCGGTGCCAAGCGGAAACTTCGGCGATTTGACGGCGGGTCTGCTGGCGAAGTCACTCGGTCTGCCGGTGAAACGTTTTATTGCTGCGACCAACGTGAACGATACCGTGCCACGTTTCCTGCACGACGGTCAGTGGTCACCCAAAGCGACTCAGGCGACGTTATCCAATGCGATGGATGTTAGCCAGCCAAACAACTGGCCGCGTGTGGAAGAGTTGTTCCGCCGCAAAATCTGGCAACTGAAAGAGCTGGGGTATGCAGCCGTGGATGATGAAACCACGCAACAGACAATGCGTGAGTTAAAAGAACTGGGCTATACCTCGGAGCCGCACGCTGCCGTAGCTTATCGTGCGCTGCGTGACCAGTTGAATCCAGGCGAATATGGCTTGTTCCTCGGCACCGCGCATCCGGCGAAATTTAAAGAGAGCGTGGAAGCGATTCTCGGTGAAACGTTGGATCTGCCAAAAGAGCTGGCAGAACGTGCTGATTTACCCTTGCTTTCGCATAACCTGCCCGCCGATTTTGCTGCGTTGCGTAAATTGATGATGAATCATCAGTAACATCTATTCATTATCTCAATCAGGCCGGGTTTGCTTTTATGCAGCCCGGCTTTTTTATGAAGAAAATATGGAGAAAAACGACAGGGAAAAAGGAGAAATTCTCAATAAATGCGGTAACTTAGAGATTAGGATTGCGGAGAATAACAACTGCCGTTCTCATCGCGTAATCTCCGGATATCGACCCATAACGGGCAATGATAAAAGGAGTAACCTGTGAAAAAGATGCAATCTATCGTACTCGCACTTTCCCTGGTTCTGGTCGCTCCCATGGCAGCGCAGGCTGCGGAAATTACGCTAGTCCCGTCAGTAAAATTACAGATAGGCGATCGTGATAATCGTGGCTATTACTGGGATGGCGGTCACTGGCGCGACCACGGCTGGTGGAAACAACATTATGAATGGCGAGGCAATCGCTGGCACCCATATGGACCGCCGCCATCGCCGCGCCATAACAAGCACAATGATCATCGTGGCGATCATCGTCCGGAGCCGGACAAACATCATCGCTAAATATCAATGCCGGATTACCATCCGGCATTGACTACAAACTTAACGCTGCTCGTAGCGTTTAAACACCAGTTCGCCATTGCTGGAGGAAGCTTCATCAAAGAAGTAACCTTCGCTATTAAAACCAGTCAGTTGCTCTGGTTTGGTCAGCCGATTTTCAATAATGAAACGACTCATCAGACCGCGTGCTTTCTTAGCGTAGAAGCTGATTATCTTAAATTTGCCGTTCTTCTCATCGAGGAACACTGGCTTGATAATCTCGGCATTCAATTTCTTCGGCTTCACCGATTTAAAATACTCATCTGACGCCAGATTTATCACCACATTATCGCCTTGTGCTGCGAGCGCCTCGTTCAGCTTGTTGGTGATGATATCTCCCCAGAATTGATACAGATCTTTCCCTCGGGCATTCTCAAGACGTATCCCCATTTCCAGACGATAAGGCTGCATTAAATCGAGCGGGCGCAGTACGCCATACAAGCCGGAAAGCATTCGCAAATGCTGTTGGGCAAAATCGAAATCGTCTTCGCTGAAGGTTTCGGCCTGCAAGCCAGTGTAGACATCACCTTTAAACGCCAGAATTGCCTGGCGGGCATTCTCCGGTGTGAAATTTGGCTGCCAGTCATGAAAGCGAGCGGCGTTGATACCCGCCAGTTTGTCGCTGATGCGCATCAGGGAGCTAATCTGCGGGGGCGTCAGTTTCCGCGCTTCATGGATCAGCTGCTGGGCGTTGTCTAACAGCTCCGGCAGCGTATAGCGCGTGGTGGTCAACGGGCTTTGGTAATCAAGCGTTTTCGCAGGTGAAATAAGAATCAGCATATCCAGTCCTTGCAGGAAATTTATGCCGACTTTAGCAAAAAAAGAGAATGAGTTGATCGATAGTTGTGATTACTCCTGCGAAACATCATCCCACGCGTCTGGAGAAAGCTGGCGACCGATCTCCGGATAACGCAACGGATCAAACACCGGACGCACGCCGAGTTTACGCTGGCGTAGATAATCACTGGCAATGGTATGAACCACAGGCGAGAGCAGTAATATGGCGGTCAAATTGGTAATAGCCATGCAGGCCATAATGATATCTGCCAGTTGCCACATCAGCGGAAGACTTAGCAAGGTGCCGCCGATGACCGTTGCGAAGGTGCAGATCCGCAGACACCAGATCGCTTTAGGGTTGTTCAGGCGTAAAAAGAAGAGATTGTTTTCGGCATAAATGTAGTTGGTAACGATGGAGCTGAAGGCAAACAGAATAACCACGAGGGTAACAAACTCCGCACCCCAGGAACCCATTAGCACCCGCATCGCCTTCTGGATAAGCTGAATACCTTCCAGCGGCATGTAGGTTGTGCCGTTACCCGCCAGTAATATCAGCATGGCGCTTGCCGTGCAGATGACCAGGGTGTCGATAAAAATGCCAATCATCTGGACAATTCCTTGCGCTGCCGGATGCGGAGGCCAGGACGCAGCTGCCGCTGCCGCGTTTGGCGTCGACCCCATTCCCGCCTCATTGGAAAACATACTGCGCTGAAAACCGTTAGTAATCGCCTGGCTTAAGGTATATCCCGCCGCGCCGCCTGCAGCTTCCTGCCAGCCAAAAGCACTCTCAAAAATAGACCAAATGACGTGGGGAAGTTGCCCGATATTCATTACGCAAATCACCAGGCAGGTCAGTACCCAGATTATCGCCATCAACGGGACAAACCCCTGCATGAGCCGGGCGACGCCATGAAGACCGCGAGTGATCGCCAGCAGAGCAAAGACAGCGAGAATAATACCTGTTACCAGCGGGGGAAAATCAAAAGAAAAACTCAGAGCTCGCGCAACGGCGTTCGCCTGAACTCCGCTGAAAATTATGGCGTAGGCGATGAGCAAAAAGACGGCGAACAGAACGCCCATCCAGCGCATCCCCAGCCCGCGCGCCATATACCATGCCGGTCCGCCACGAAACTGCCCATTGGCATCACGTTCTTTATAAAGCTGTGCGAGGGAACATTCGGCAAACGAGGTCGCCATGCCGATAAATGCGGCAACCCACATCCAGAAGACGGCTCCAGGTCCACCGGCGGTAATTGCCAGCGCAACGCCGGCCAGGTTGCCGCTACCCACGCGCGCTGCAAGACTGGTACACAATGACTGAAATGAGGTTAAACCGCCTGGCTGTGGATGAATGCTATTTTTAAGACTTTTGCCAAACTGGCGGATGTAGCGAAACTGCACAAATCCGGTGCGAAAAGTGAACCAACAACCTGCGCCGAAGAGCAGGTAAATCATTACCGATCCCCAAAGGACGCTGTTAATAAAGGAGAAAAAATCTGGCATGCATATCCCTCTTATTGCCGGTCGCGATGACTTTCCTGTGTAAACGTTACCAATTGTTTAAGAAGTATATACGCTACGAGGTACTTGATAACTTCTGCGTAGCATACATGAGGTTTTGTATAAAAATGGCGGGCGATATCAACGCAGTGTCAGAAATCCGAAACAGTCTCGCCTGGCGATAACCGTCTTGTCGGCGGTTGCGCTGACGTTGCGTCGTGATATCATCAGGGCAGACCGGTTACATCCCCCTAACAAGCTGTTTAAAGAGAAATACTATCATGACGGACAAATTGACCTCCCTTCGTCAGTACACCACCGTAGTGGCCGACACTGGGGACATCGCGGCAATGAAGCTGTATCAACCGCAGGATGCCACAACCAACCCTTCTCTCATTCTTAACGCAGCGCAGATTCCGGAATACCGTAAGTTGATTGATGATGCTGTCGCCTGGGCGAAACAGCAGAGCAACGATCGCGCGCAGCAGATCGTGGACGCGACCGACAAACTGGCCGTAAATATTGGTCTGGAAATCCTGAAACTGGTTCCGGGCCGTATCTCAACTGAAGTTGATGCGCGTCTTTCCTATGACACCGAAGCGTCAATTGCGAAAGCAAAACGCCTGATCAAACTCTACAACGATGCAGGTATTAGCAACGATCGTATTCTGATCAAACTGGCTTCTACCTGGCAGGGTATCCGTGCTGCGGAACAGCTGGAAAAAGAAGGCATCAACTGTAACCTGACCCTGCTGTTCTCCTTCGCTCAGGCTCGTGCTTGTGCGGAAGCGGGCGTGTTCCTGATCTCGCCGTTTGTTGGCCGTATTCTTGACTGGTACAAAGCGAATACCGATAAGAAAGAGTACGCTCCGGCAGAAGATCCGGGCGTGGTTTCTGTATCTGAAATCTACCAGTACTACAAAGAGCATGGTTATGAAACCGTGGTTATGGGCGCAAGCTTCCGTAACATCGGCGAAATTCTGGAACTGGCAGGCTGCGACCGTCTGACCATCGCACCGGCACTGCTGAAAGAGCTGGCGGAGAGCGAAGGGGCTATCGAACGTAAACTGTCTTACACTGGTGAAGTGAAAGCGCGTCCGGCGCGTATCACTGAGTCCGAGTTCCTGTGGCAGCACAACCAGGATCCAATGGCAGTAGATAAACTGGCGGAAGGTATCCGTAAGTTTGCTGTTGACCAGGAAAAACTGGAAAAAATGATCGGCGATCTGCTGTAATCATACTTAGCGTGACCGGGAAGTCGGTCACGCTACCTCTTCTGAAACCTGTCTGTCACTCCCTTCGCAGTGTATCATTCTGTTTAACGAGACTGTTTAAACGGAAAAATCTTGATGAATACTTTACGTATTGGCTTAGTTTCCATCTCTGATCGCGCATCCAGCGGCGTTTATCAGGATAAAGGCATCCCTGCGCTGGAAGAATGGCTGACATCGGCGCTAACCACGCCGTTTGAACTGGAAACCCGCTTAATCCCCGATGAGCAGGCGATCATCGAGCAAACGTTGTGTGAGCTGGTGGATGAAATGAGTTGCCATCTGGTGCTCACCACGGGCGGAACTGGCCCGGCGCGTCGTGACGTAACGCCCGATGCGACGCTGGCAGTAGCGGACCGCGAGATGCCAGGCTTTGGTGAACAGATGCGCCAGATCAGCCTGCATTTTGTACCAACTGCGATCCTTTCGCGTCAGGTGGGGGTGATTCGCAAACAGGCGCTGATCCTTAACTTACCCGGTCAACCGAAGTCTATTAAAGAGACGCTGGAAGGTGTGAAGGACGCTGAGGGTAACGTTGTGGTGCACGGTATTTTTGCCAGCGTACCGTACTGCATTCAGTTGCTGGAAGGGCCATACGTTGAAACGGCACCGGAAGTGGTTGCAGCATTCAGACCGAAGAGTGCAAGACGCGAAGTTAGCGAATAAAAAAATCCCCCCAAGCGGGGGGATCAGACTGATGACAAACGCAAAACTGCCTGATGCGCTACGCTTATCAGGCCTACGATCTTCTTGCAATATATTGAATTTGCACGATTTTGTAGGCCGGATAAGGCGTTCACGCCGCATCCGGCATAAACAAAGCGCACGTTGTTAACAATCTTATCCCTTCGAGCGGGGGGAGCTTAACAATTAGTGAGACTCACCAATCGGCAGAACGGTGCGACCAAACTGCTCGTTCAGCACTTCACCCATCGCCAGATAGATTGCACTGGCACCGCAGATAAGACCAATCCAGCCGGCAAAGTGGATGATCGCGGCGTTACCGGCAATGTTACCGATCGCCAGCAGGGCAAACAGCACGGTCAGGCTAAAGAAAACGAATTGCAGAACGCGTGCGCCTTTCAGCGTGCCGAAGAACATAAACAGCGTAAATATGCCCCACAGACCCAGGTAGACACCAAGGAACTGTGCATTTGGCGCATCGGTCAGCCCCAGTTTCGGCATCAGCAGAATTGCAACCAGCGTCAGCCAGAAAGAACCGTAAGAGGTGAATGCGGTTAAACCGAAAGTGTTGCCTTTTTTGTACTCCAGCAGACCGGCAAAAATTTGCGCGATGCCGCCGTAGAAAATGCCCATGGCAAGAATAATACCGTCCAGAGCAAAATAACCCACGTTGTGCAGGTTAAGCAGAATGGTGGTCATGCCGAAGCCCATCAGGCCCAGCGGTGCCGGATTAGCCAACTTAGTGTTGCCCATAATTCCTCAAAAATCATCATCGAATGAATGGTGAAATAATTTCCCTGAATAACTGTAGTGTTTTCAGGGCGCGGCATAATAATCAGCCAGTGGGGCAGTGTCTACGATCTTTTGAGGGGAAAATGAAAATTTTCCCCGGTTTCCGGTATCAGACCTGAGTGGCGCTAACCATCCGGCGCAGGCAGGCGATTTGCAGTACGGCTGGAATTGTCACGCGATAGGCACTGCCGCTGACCGCTTTAACCCCATTTAATGCTGCGCCCACAGGGCCTCCCAGACCCGCGCCGCGCAGCAAACCATGCCCAAGCACGCTCATTGCTGCGTGGGTGCGTAAAATGCGGGTCAATTGGCTGGAAAGCAAATGCGACACACCTTTTGCCAATAATTTGTCTTTCATCAGCAGCGGCAGCAGCTCTTCCAGCTCATTCACCCTGGCATCGACCGCGTGCAGAAACTCCTGCTTATGTTCCTCGTCCATTTTCTTCCAGGTATTACGCAGAAATTGTTCCAGTAACTGTTGCTCAATTTCAAACGTAGACATCTCTTTGTCGGCTTTCAGCTTCAATCGCTTTGAAACATCGAGCAAAATGGCGCGATACAATTTACCGTGTCCGCGCAGTTTGTTGGCGATACTATCGCCACCAAAATGCTGTAATTCTCCGGCAATCAGCTGCCAGTTGCGGCGGTGTCGCTCGGGATGTCCTTCCATCGATTTAAACAGTTCGTTGCGCATCAGTACGCTGGAGAGGCGAGTTTTGCCTTTTTCATTATGGGTGAGCAGCCGGGCGAAATTTGCCAACTGTTCCTCACTACAATGCTGGAGAAAATCCAGATCTGAATCATTCAGGTAATTAACATTCATTTTTTGTGGTTTCTATATTCTGGCGTTAGTCGTCGCCGATAATTTTCAGCGTGGCCATATCCGATGAGTTCACTGTATGACCGGAAAAGGTGATTTTTGAGACGCAGCGTTTGTTGTCGTTATCGCTGTTAATGTTGATCCAGTCAGTGGTTTGCTCTTCTTTTATTTCTGAAGGAATATTCAGGGTCTGACTGGCGCTTCGGGTGGCTTTGAAATAAATCGATGCACCGCTTAACTGCAAATCGCCATGGTCGGCTGAGAGTTGTATGCGTTTAACAATGCGACAAACAGGAAGTTTCAGCGCCAGATCGTTGGTTTCGTTTCGCGGCATTGCAATGACGCCGAGGATTTTATGGTCGTTTGCCTGCGCCGTGCAGCACAGCATCAGGCTAATCGCCAGGCTGGCGGAAATCGTAATAACGGATTTCATAAGGATTCTCTTGGTGGGGAGGGGTAAGGGGATGAAACTAGTTTACTGCTGATAAAGAGAAGTTTCAGGTACGTAATATTTTCTTTTTATTACAATTTTTTGATGAATGCCTTGGCTGCGATTCATTCTTTATATGAATAAAATTGTTGTCAGTTTCACGTCTTGTCCTGCCATATCGCGAAATTTCTGCGCAAAAGCACAAAAAATTTTTGCATCTCCCCCTTGATGACGTGGGTTACGACCCCATTTAGTAGTCAACCGCAGTGAGTGAGTCTGCAAAAAAATGAAATTGGGCAGTTGAAACCAGACGTTTCGCCCCTATTACAGACTCACAACCACATGATGACCGAATATATAGTGGAGACGTTTAGATGGGTAAAATAATTGGTATCGACCTGGGTACTACCAACTCTTGTGTAGCGATTATGGATGGCACCACTCCTCGTGTACTGGAGAACGCCGAAGGCGATCGCACCACGCCTTCTATCATTGCCTATACCCAGGATGGTGAAACTCTGGTTGGTCAGCCGGCTAAACGTCAGGCAGTGACGAACCCGCAAAACACCCTGTTTGCGATTAAACGCCTGATTGGCCGCCGCTTCCAGGACGAAGAAGTACAGCGTGATGTTTCCATCATGCCGTTCAAAATTATTGCTGCTGATAACGGCGACGCATGGGTCGAAGTTAAAGGCCAGAAAATGGCACCGCCGCAGATCTCTGCTGAAGTGCTGAAAAAAATGAAGAAAACCGCTGAAGATTACCTGGGTGAACCGGTAACTGAAGCTGTTATTACCGTACCGGCATACTTTAACGATGCTCAGCGTCAGGCAACCAAAGACGCAGGCCGTATCGCTGGTCTGGAAGTAAAACGTATCATCAACGAACCGACCGCAGCTGCGCTGGCTTACGGTCTGGACAAAGGTACTGGCAACCGTACTATCGCGGTTTATGACCTGGGTGGTGGTACTTTCGATATTTCCATTATCGAAATCGACGAAGTTGACGGCGAAAAAACCTTCGAAGTTCTGGCAACCAACGGTGATACCCACCTGGGTGGTGAAGACTTCGACAGTCGTCTGATCAACTATCTGGTTGAAGAATTCAAGAAAGATCAGGGCATTGACCTGCGCAACGATCCGCTGGCAATGCAGCGCCTGAAAGAAGCGGCAGAAAAAGCGAAAATCGAACTGTCTTCCGCTCAGCAGACCGACGTTAACCTGCCGTACATCACTGCAGACGCGACCGGTCCGAAACACATGAACATCAAAGTGACTCGTGCGAAACTGGAAAGCCTGGTTGAAGATCTGGTAAACCGTTCCATTGAGCCGCTGAAAGTTGCACTGCAGGACGCTGGCCTGTCCGTATCTGATATCGACGACGTTATCCTCGTTGGTGGTCAGACTCGTATGCCAATGGTTCAGAAGAAAGTTGCTGAATTCTTTGGTAAAGAGCCGCGTAAAGATGTTAACCCGGACGAAGCTGTAGCCATCGGTGCTGCTGTTCAGGGTGGTGTTCTGACTGGTGACGTAAAAGACGTACTGCTGCTGGACGTTACCCCGCTGTCTCTGGGTATCGAAACCATGGGCGGTGTGATGACCACGCTGATCGCGAAAAACACCACTATCCCGACCAAGCACAGCCAGGTGTTCTCTACCGCTGAAGACAACCAGTCTGCGGTAACCATCCATGTGCTGCAGGGTGAACGTAAACGTGCGGCTGATAACAAATCTCTGGGTCAGTTCAACCTGGATGGTATCAACCCGGCACCGCGCGGCATGCCGCAGATCGAAGTTACCTTCGATATCGATGCTGACGGTATCCTGCACGTTTCCGCGAAAGACAAAAACAGCGGTAAAGAGCAGAAGATCACTATCAAGGCTTCTTCTGGTCTGAACGAAGATGAAATCCAGAAAATGGTACGCGACGCAGAAGCTAACGCCGAAGCTGACCGTAAGTTTGAAGAGCTGGTACAGACTCGCAACCAGGGCGACCATCTGCTGCACAGCACCCGTAAGCAGGTTGAAGAAGCAGGCGACAAACTGCCGGCTGACGACAAAACTGCTATCGAGTCTGCGCTGACTGCACTGGAAACTGCTCTGAAAGGTGAAGACAAAGCCGCTATCGAAGCGAAAATGCAGGAACTGGCACAGGTTTCCCAGAAACTGATGGAAATCGCCCAGCAGCAACATGCCCAGCAGCAGACTGCCGGTGCTGATGCTTCTGCAAACAACGCGAAAGATGACGATGTTGTCGACGCTGAATTTGAAGAAGTCAAAGACAAAAAATAATCGCCCTATAAACGGGTAATTATACTGACACGGGCGAAGGGGAATTTCCTCTCCGCCCGTGCATTCATCTAGGGGCAAATCAAAAAAGATGGCTAAGCAAGATTATTACGAGATTTTAGGCGTTTCCAAAACAGCGGAAGAGCGTGAAATCAAAAAGGCCTACAAACGCCTGGCCATGAAATACCACCCGGACCGTAACCAGGGTGACAAAGAGGCCGAGGCGAAATTTAAAGAGATCAAGGAAGCTTATGAAGTTCTGACCGACTCGCAAAAACGTGCGGCATACGATCAGTATGGTCATGCTGCGTTTGAGCAAGGCGGCATGGGCGGCGGCGGTTTTGGCGGCGGCGCAGACTTCAGCGATATTTTTGGTGACGTTTTCGGCGATATTTTTGGCGGCGGACGTGGTCGTCAACGTGCGGCGCGCGGTGCTGATTTACGCTATAACATGGAGCTCACCCTCGAAGAAGCTGTACGTGGCGTGACCAAAGAGATCCGCATTCCGACTCTGGAAGAGTGTGACGTTTGCCACGGTAGCGGTGCAAAACCAGGTACACAGCCGCAGACCTGTCCGACCTGTCATGGTTCTGGCCAGGTGCAGATGCGCCAGGGTTTCTTTGCCGTGCAGCAGACCTGTCCACACTGTCAGGGCCGCGGTACGCTGATCAAAGATCCGTGCAACAAATGTCATGGTCATGGTCGTGTTGAGCGCAGCAAAACGCTGTCCGTTAAAATCCCGGCAGGGGTGGACACTGGAGACCGCATCCGTCTTGCGGGCGAAGGTGAAGCGGGTGAACACGGCGCACCGGCAGGCGATCTGTACGTTCAGGTTCAGGTTAAACAGCACCCGATTTTCGAGCGTGAAGGCAACAACCTGTATTGCGAAGTCCCGATCAACTTCGCTATGGCGGCGCTGGGTGGTGAAATCGAAGTACCGACCCTTGATGGTCGCGTCAAACTGAAAGTGCCTGGCGAAACCCAGACCGGTAAGCTGTTCCGTATGCGCGGTAAAGGCGTCAAGTCTGTCCGCGGTGGCGCACAGGGTGATTTGCTATGCCGCGTTGTTGTCGAAACACCGGTAGGTTTGAACGAGAAGCAGAAACAGCTGCTGCAAGAGCTGCAAGAAAGCTTTGGTGGCCCAACCGGCGAGCACAACAGCCCGCGTTCAAAGAGCTTCTTTGATGGCGTGAAGAAGTTTTTTGACGACCTGACTCGCTAACCTCCCCAAAAGCCTGCCCGTGGGCAGGCCAGGGTAAAAACCAGGGTGCGTTGAAGATATGCGAGCACCTGTAAAGTGGCGGGGATCACCCCCCGCCGTTGCTCTTACTCGGATTCGTAAGCCGTGAAAACAGCAACCTCCGTCTGGCCAGTTCGGATGTGAACCTCACAGAGGTCTTTTCTCGTTACCAGCGCCGCCACTACGGCGGTGATACAGATGACGATCAGGGCGACAATCATCGCCTTATGCTGCTTCATTGCTCTCTTCTCCTTGACCTTACGGTCAGTAAGAGGCACTCTACATGTGTTCTGCATATAGGGGGCCTCGGGTTGATGGTAAAATATCACTCGGGGCTTTTCTCTATCTGCCGTTCAGCTAATGCCTGAGACAGACAGCCTCAAGCACCCGCCGCTATTATATCGCTCTCTTTAACCCATTCTGTTTTATCGATTCTAATCCTGAAGACGCCTCGCATTTTTGCGTAATCAATCTTTAGTACATTGTTTATTTTAACTCTTATGTGCGTTTTCATTTACAAAAGTTGAGATTATGAACAAGAGGTTTAAGTTATGCCTGAATGGTGAGTTATTACTGGAGAAAGTAATAGAAGATACAAAATATTCTTGTACAGAATTGAATTTTCTTTTTGTGAGGAAAAATGTTTATAAATCAATGAGTGATATTTAAAATCGACACACTTTTTGAAACACGATACCTCCACACCCGGGGGTAAAAGTAATCTGCGATCTCCATCACGCTTTGCCATTCACCTTTAAATATACTTTCTGAGTCGTTCTTAATCAAAATGAATTATCTGATGTATTGATTTCTATGGAACCATAAAAAAAATGAATGGAGAGCATATTATATGTCTGCCAAAAGACGGCTTCTTATTGCGTGTGCCCTGACAACGATTTTCTATCACCTTCCTGCATATTCTTCATTAGAATATAAAGGTTCCTTTGGCTCAATAAATGCAGGTTATGCTGACTGGAATAGTGGCTTCATTAACACTCATCGTGGTGAAGTATGGAAAGTGACTGCAGACTTTGGTGTGAATTTTAAAGAAGCCGAGTTTTACTCATTTTATGAAAGCAATGTGCTTAACCATGCCGTAGCGGGGCGTAATCATACCGTTTCTGCTATGACACATGTCAGACTCTTTGACTCCAATATGACTTTCTTTGGCAAGATCTATGGTCAATGGGATAACTCATGGGGTGACGATCTTGATATGTTTTATGGTTTGGGCTACCTCGGCTGGAATGGTTCATGGGGGTTTTTTAAACCGTATATTGGATTACATAATCAATCTGGAGACTACGTCTCAGCCAAATATGGACAAACAAATGGCTGGAATGGTTATGTTGTTGGCTGGACAGCAGTATTACCTTTTACGTTATTTGACGAAAAATTTGTTTTATCTAACTGGAATGAAATAGAACTGGACAGAAATGATGCCTATGCGGAACAACAATTTGGTCGGAATGGGCTAAATGGCGGTTTAACAGTAGCCTGGAAGTTCTATCCTCGCTGGAAAGCCAGTGTGACGTGGCGTTATTTCGATAATAAGTTGGGCTACGATGGTTTTGGCGATCAAATGATTTATATGCTTGGTTATGATTTCTAATTTTCATCAGGGAATAATTATGCAGAAAACATTAATGGCCAGTTTGATCGGCCTTGCAGTTTGCACAGGGAATGCTTTTAATCCAGTCGTAGCTGCCGAGACTAAACAACCCAATTTAGTCATCATTATGGCGGATGATTTAGGCTATGGTGATTTAGCAACATATGGACATCAGATCGTTAAAACACCCAATATTGACAGGCTTGCCCAGGAGGGCGTCAAATTTACTGACTACTATGCACCAGCTCCCTTAAGTTCTCCTTCGCGGGCGGGGTTATTAACGGGGCGGATGCCATTTCGTACCGGCATACGTTCATGGATCCCAACGGGAAAAGATGTGGCATTAGGGCGTAATGAACTCACGATTGCTAATCTACTCAAAGCGCAAGGGTATGACACGGCCATGATGGGTAAGCTGCATCTGAATGCAGGCGGCGATCGCACCGATCAGCCGCAGGCAAAAGATATGGGCTTTGATTACTCACTGGTTAATACGGCGGGTTTTGTTACCGACGCCACGCTGGATAACGCTAAAGAACGCCCGCGTTATGGCATGGTTTACCCGACAGGCTGGCTACGTAACGGGCAACCCACTCCACGAGCCGATAAAATGAGCGGTGAGTATGTCAGTTCGGAAGTCGTCAACTGGCTGGATAACAAAAAGGACAGCAAGCCTTTCTTCCTCTATGTTGCTTTTACCGAAGTGCATAGCCCCCTGGCTTCGCCCAAAAAATACCTCGACATGTACTCACAATATATGAGCGCGTATCAGAAGCAGCATCCTGATTTATTTTATGGCGACTGGGCAGACAAACCCTGGCGTGGTGTGGGGGAATATTATGCCAATATCAGCTATCTGGATGCACAGGTTGGAAAAGTGCTGGATAAAATCAAAGCGATGGGTGAAGAAGATAACACAATCGTTATTTTTACCAGTGATAACGGTCCGGTAACGCGTGAAGCGCGCAAAGTGTATGAGCTGAATTTGGCAGGGGAAACGGATGGATTACGCGGTCGCAAGGATAACCTTTGGGAAGGCGGAATTCGTGTTCCAGCCATTATTAAATATGGTAAACATCTACCACAGGGAATGGTTTCAGATACACCCGTTTATGGTCTGGACTGGATGCCTACTTTAGCGAAAATGATGAACTTCAAATTACCTACAGACCGTACTTTCGATGGTGAATCGCTGGTTCCTGTTCTTGAGCAAAAAGCATTGAAACGCGAAAAGCCATTAATTTTCGGGATTGATATGCCATTCCAGGATGATCCAACCGATGAATGGGCGATCCGTGATGGTGACTGGAAGATGATTATCGATCGCAATAATAAACCGAAATATCTCTACAATCTGAAATCTGATCGTTATGAAACACTTAATCTGATCGGTAAAAAACCAGATATTGAAAAACAGATGTATGGTAAGTTTTTAAAATATAAAACTGATATTGATAATGATTCTCTAATGAAAGCCAGAGGTGATAAACCAGAAGCGGTGACCTGGGGCTAACCTGATAATCATAATAAATGTAATGTATGCCATTTAGGGCTATGCCCGCCTGATTCAGTGCTACGCATTGAATCAGGTTCTTTTCGCGTTGAACAATATCAAGATACGGCTATTCGCAGGGAGTGGATATGTTTACCAACGTAAATGTTGATTGTTGCAAAACACCAGGATGTAAAAACCTGGGGTTGCTGAATAGCCAGGATTATGTCGCACAGGGTAAAAATATTTTATGCCGTGAATGTGGTTACTTGTTTCCAGTGATATCTGAACAGTCGCTTAATATTTATCGTAATATTGTGAATCACTCCTGGAGAGGTTTGATTTGCCAATGTTCAACTTGCGGAGGCACGTCCCTCAAAAAATATGGATATTCTGCACAAGGCCAGAGAAGAATGTATTGCCATCATTGTGAGAAAACATTTATCACTCTGGAACATGTAATTACCACACCACGAGGAGCCCTGTTAGCATTGATGATTGAGCAAGGGGAGGCACTTGCGGATATCAGAAAGTCATTACTTCTTAACAGCACTGGACTTAGCCGTGAACTGTTAAAATTAGCGCGTGAAGCAAACTATAAAGAAAGTCGACAGTGTTTCCCAGCTTCTGATATTACCCTGAGTACCCGCGCTTTTCGCGTCAAGTATAATGGTAGCAATAACTCTCTTTATGCTCTTGTTACCGCAGAAGAACAAAGCGGCAGGGTGGTTGCCATCTCAACCAATTACTCCCCATCTGCCGTAGAGCAACATTATCAATACACATCGAACTATGAAGAGCGTATGTCTCCAGGGACGCTGGCACATCATGTCCAGCGCAAAGAGTTACTTACTATGCGGCGGGATACCTTGTTTGATATTGATTACGGCCCGGCAGTTTTACATCAAAACGATCCGGGAATGTTGGTAAAACCGGTTCTTCCGGCATATCGTCATTTTGAACTGGTCAGAATACTGACCGATGAGCATTCCAACAACGTTCAGCATTACCTTGATCACGAATGCTTTATATTGGGCGGCTGCCTGATGGCTAATTTGCAGCATATTCATCAAGGTCGCTGCCATATTTCCTTTGTCAAAGAGCGCGGTGTGGCACCCGCCACCATTGATTTTCCACCGCGATTATTCCTTAGTGGTGGGGTACGAAATAATGTCTGGCGTGCATTTTCTAACCGCAATTATTCAATGGCTGTATGCAATCTCACTGGCAGTAAGAAAGTCCGCGAGATGCGGCATGCAACATTGAACAGTGCGACGCGTTTTATCCACTTTGTGGAGAACCATCCTTTCCTTATATCATTGAACCGAATGTCTCCTGCGAATGTCGTTTCTACATTAGATATCCTCAAACATCTGTGGAATAAAAAACTAGAGCATGGAACAATTTAATTATTACTTTTCCGAATAATTTCTTCAGAAATCTTGACATTAGACTATGATTAATGGGGTTTAAGGTCATCAGCCGCCGCTTTCGGGCATCAAAAACTCATCTCTCGCTGATGGCGCAATTCTTTTAATAGATCGTAAAAAGCGAGCTATTCCTACACTATAATCTGATTTTAACGATGATTCGTGCGGGGTAAAATCGTGAAAACGATCTATTCACCTGAAGAGAAATAAAAAGTGAAACATCTGCATCGATTCTTTAGCAGTGATGCCTCGGGAGGCATTATTCTCATTATTGCCGCTGTATTAGCGATGATTATGGCCAACAGCGGTGCAACCAGTGGATGGTATCACGACTTTCTTGAGACGCCGGTTCAGCTCCGGGTTGGGACACTTGAGATCAACAAGAACATGCTGCTATGGATCAATGACGCTCTGATGGCGGTATTTTTCCTGTTGGTTGGTCTGGAAGTTAAACGCGAGCTGATGCAAGGTTCGCTGGCCAGTCTGCGCCAGGCGGCATTTCCTGTTATTGCCGCAATCGGCGGGATGATTGTCCCGGCATTGCTCTATCTGGCTTTTAACTATGCCGATCCGATTACCCGCGAAGGCTGGGCAATCCCGGCGGCGACTGACATTGCCTTTGCACTTGGTGTGTTGGCGCTGTTGGGAAGTCGTGTTCCGTTAGCGCTGAAGATCTTTTTGATGGCTCTGGCTATTATCGACGATCTTGGGGCCATCATTATCATCGCATTGTTCTACACTAATGACTTATCGATGGCCTCTCTTGGCGTCGCGGCTGTAGCAATTGCGGTACTCGTGGTATTGAATCTGTGTGGTGTACGCCGCACGGGCGTTTATATTCTGGTTGGCGTGGTGCTGTGGACAGCGGTGTTGAAATCGGGGGTTCACGCAACCCTGGCTGGCGTCATTGTCGGCTTCTTTATTCCTTTGAAAGAGAAGCATGGGCGCTCTCCGGCTAAACGTCTGGAGCATGTTTTGCATCCATGGGTGGCGTATCTGATTTTGCCGCTGTTTGCATTTGCTAATGCTGGCGTTTCACTGCAAGGTGTCACGCTGGAAGGTTTGACCTCCATCCTGCCATTAGGGATCATCGCTGGTTTGCTGATTGGCAAGCCACTGGGTATTAGTCTGTTCTGCTGGTTGGCGCTGCGTTTGAAATTGGCACATCTGCCAGAGGGAACGACTTACCAGCAAATTATGGCGGTTGGTATCCTGTGCGGTATCGGTTTTACTATGTCTATCTTTATTGCCAGCCTGGCATTTGGTAGCGTAGATCCAGAACTGATTAACTGGGCAAAATTAGGTATCCTTGTCGGTTCAATTTCTTCGGCGGTAATTGGATATAGCTGGTTACGCGTTCGTTTACGTCCATCAGTTTGACAGGACGATGTACTGGGGAGCCATAAACGGCTCCCTTTTCATTGTTATCAGGGAGAGAAATGAGCATGTCTCATATCAATTACAACCACTTGTATTACTTCTGGCATGTCTACAAAGAAGGTTCTGTGGTTGGCGCAGCGGAGGCGCTTTATTTAACACCACAAACCATTACCGGGCAGATCCGGGCGCTGGAAGAGCGCCTGCAAGGGAAACTATTTAAGCGTAAAGGACGTGGTCTGGAACCCAGCGAACTGGGGGAACTGGTCTATCGCTATGCCGATAAAATGTTCACCTTAAGCCAGGAAATGCTGGATATCGTCAACTATCGCAAAGAGTCCAACTTATTGTTTGATGTTGGTGTGGCAGATGCACTTTCCAAACGTCTGGTCAGCAGTGTTCTGGATGCCGCAGTTGTGGAAGACGAGCAGATCCATCTACGCTGTTTCGAATCGACGCACGAGATGCTTTTAGAGCAGTTGAGTCAGCATAAACTGGATATGATCATCTCTGACTGTCCGATCGATTCCACTCAGCAGGAAGGGCTGTTTTCCATGAAAATTGGCGAATGTGGTGTCAGTTTCTGGTGCACTAACCCACTACCAGAAAAGCCGTTTCCTGCCTGTCTTGAAGAGCGTCGTTTACTTATTCCGGGGCGTCGCTCAATGTTGGGGCGTAAGCTATTAAACTGGTTTAACTCCCAGGGCTTGAACGTCGAAATTTTGGGTGAGTTTGATGATGCTGCGTTGATGAAAGCCTTTGGGGCGACGCATAACGCTATTTTCGTTGCACCTTCGCTTTACGCTAATGATTTCTATAACGATGACTCGGTTGTGGAGATAGGCCGTGTTGAGAACGTGATGGAAGAGTACCACGCGATTTTTGCCGAAAGGATGATTCAGCACCCTGCAGTACAGCGTATCTGCAATACAGACTATTCTGCGCTGTTTACTCCAGCTTCAAAATAAACATTTGTACTTTGCAGGCCGAATTTTGGCCTGCAGATGGATATAAAAAAACCCGCCAGAGCGGGTTTTTTTACAAAGCTGACAACAACAGGCAATTAAGCCAGTTTGTTGATCTGTGCAGTCAGGTTAGCCTTATGACGTGCAGCTTTGTTTTTGTGGATCAGACCTTTAGCAGCCTGACGGTCCACGATTGGTTGCATTTCGTTAAATGCTTTCTGTGCAGCAGCTTTGTCGCCAGCTTCGATAGCTGCGTATACTTTCTTGATGAAAGTACGCATCATAGAGCGACGGCTTGCGTTGTGCTTACGAGCCTTTTCAGACTGAATGGCGCGCTTCTTAGCTGATTTGATATTAGCCAAGGTCCAACTCCCAAATGTGTTCTATATGGACAATTCAAAGGCCGAGGAATATGCCCTTTTAGCCTTCTTTTGTCAATGGATTTGTGCAAATAAGCGCCGTTAATGTGCCGGCACTCGTTACGTAGTGATGGCGCAGGATTCTACCAGCTTGCGGGGTGTGAATACAGCTTTTCCGCGAGAAAAATTGCAGCAGGCGGTCAGTTTCTTCCCATGATTTGCGCCATAGCAATGAAAAGCCACTTCTTTCTGATTTCGGTACTCAATCGCCGGTTAACCTTGACCGCTGTACAAGGTATACTCGGACGATTTTCACTGTTTTGAGCCAGACATGAAGCTGATACGCGGCATACATAATCTCAGCCAGGCCCCGCAAGAAGGGTGTGTGCTGACTATTGGTAATTTCGACGGCGTGCATCGCGGTCATCGCGCGCTGTTACAGGGCTTGCAGGAAGAAGGGCGCAAGCGCAACTTACCGGTGATGGTGATGCTTTTTGAACCTCAACCACTGGAACTGTTTGCTACTGATAAAGCCCCGGCACGGCTCACCCGGCTGCGGGAAAAACTGCGTTATCTTGCAGAGTGTGGCGTTGATTACGTGCTGTGCGTGCGTTTTGACAGGCGTTTTGCGGCGTTAACCGCGCAAAACTTCATCAGTGATCTTCTGGTGAAGCACTTGCGGGTAAAATTTCTTGCCGTAGGTGACGATTTCCGCTTTGGCGCTGGTCGTGAAGGCGATTTCTTGTTATTACAGAAAGCGGGCATGGAATACGGCTTCGATATCACCAGCACGCAAACTTTTTGCGAAGGTGGCGTGCGTATCAGCAGCACCGCCGTGCGTCAGGCGCTTGCGGATGACAATCTGGCTCTGGCAGAAAGTTTACTGGGGCACCCGTTTGCCATCTCCGGGCGTGTAGTCCACGGTGATGAATTAGGGCGCACTATAGGTTTCCCGACGGCGAATGTACCGCTACGCCGTCAGGTTTCCCCGGTGAAAGGGGTTTATGCGGTAGAAGTGTTGGGCCTTGGCGAAAAGCCGTTACCCGGCGTTGCAAACATCGGAACACGCCCAACGGTTGCCGGTATTCGCCAGCAACTGGAAGTGCATTTGTTAGATGTTGCAATGGACCTTTATGGTCGCCATATACAAGTAGTGCTGCGTAAAAAAATACGCAATGAGCAGCGATTTGCATCGCTGGACGAACTGAAAGCGCAGATTGCGCGTGATGAATTAACCGCCCGCGAATTTTTTGGGCTAACAAAACCGGCTTAAGCCTGTTATGTAATCAAACCGAAATACGGAACCGAGAATCTGATGAGTGACTATAAATCAACCCTGAATTTGCCGGAAACAGGGTTCCCGATGCGTGGCGATCTCGCCAAGCGCGAACCGGGAATGCTGGCGCGTTGGACTGATGATGATCTGTACGGCATCATTCGTGCAGCTAAAAAAGGCAAAAAAACCTTCATTCTGCATGATGGCCCTCCTTATGCGAATGGCAGTATTCATATTGGTCACTCGGTTAACAAGATTCTGAAAGACATTATCATTAAGTCCAAAGGGCTTTCTGGATATGACTCGCCGTATGTGCCTGGCTGGGACTGTCATGGTCTGCCAATCGAGCTGAAAGTAGAGCAAGAATACGGTAAGCCGGGGGAGAAATTCACCGCCGCTGAGTTCCGCGCCAAGTGCCGCGAATACGCTGCGACCCAGGTTGACGGTCAGCGCAAAGACTTTATCCGTCTGGGCGTGCTGGGCGACTGGTCGCACCCGTACCTGACCATGGACTTCAAAACTGAAGCCAACATCATCCGCGCGCTGGGCAAAATCATCGGCAACGGTCACCTGCACAAAGGCGCGAAGCCGGTGCACTGGTGCGTTGACTGCCGTTCTGCACTGGCAGAAGCGGAAGTTGAGTATTACGACAAAACTTCTCCGTCCATCGACGTCGCTTTCCTGGCGGTCGATCAGGATGCGCTTAAAACGAAATTTGGCGTAAGCAATGTTAACGGCCCAATTTCGCTGGTTATATGGACCACCACGCCGTGGACGCTGCCTGCTAACCGCGCAATCTCCATTGCACCTGATTTTGATTATGCGCTGGTGCAAATCGACGGTCAGGCCGTGATCCTCGCGAAAGATCTGGTTGAAAGCGTAATGCAGCGTATCGGCGTTAGCGATTACACCATTCTTGGCACGGTGAAAGGTGCCGAGCTGGAACTGTTGCGCTTTACCCATCCGTTTATGGACTTCGATGTTCCGGCAATTCTCGGCGACCACGTTACGCTGGATGCCGGTACCGGTGCCGTTCATACCGCGCCAGGCCACGGTCCGGACGACTATGTGATCGGTCAAAAATATGGTCTGGAAACCGCTAACCCGGTTGGCCCGGACGGCACTTATCTGCCGGGTACTTACCCGACTCTGGATGGCGTTAACGTCTTCAAAGCGAACGATATTGTCATTGCGTTGTTGCAGGAAAAAGGCGCACTGTTGCACGTTGAGAAAATGCAACACAGCTATCCGTGCTGCTGGCGTCATAAAACGCCGATCATCTTCCGCGCGACGCCGCAGTGGTTCGTCAGCATGGATCAGAAAGGTCTGCGTGCGCAGTCACTGAAAGAGATCAAAGGCGTGCAGTGGATCCCTGACTGGGGCCAGGCGCGTATCGAGTCGATGGTTGCTAACCGTCCTGACTGGTGTATCTCTCGTCAGCGTACCTGGGGCGTGCCGATGTCACTGTTCGTGCACAAAGACACAGAAGAACTGCATCCGCGTACTCTCGAACTGATGGAAGAAGTGGCAAAACGCGTTGAAGTTGACGGCATTCAGGCGTGGTGGGATCTCGATGCGAAAGAGATCCTCGGCGACGAAGCTGACCAGTATGTGAAAGTACCGGATACGCTGGATGTATGGTTTGACTCCGGATCTACCCACTCTTCCGTTGTTGATGTGCGTCCGGAATTTGCCGGTCACGCAGCGGACATGTATCTGGAAGGTTCTGACCAACACCGTGGCTGGTTCATGTCTTCCCTGATGATCTCTACCGCGATGAAGGGCAAAGCGCCATATCGTCAGGTACTGACTCACGGCTTTACCGTGGATGGTCAGGGTCGCAAGATGTCTAAATCCATCGGTAACACCGTTTCGCCGCAGGATGTGATGAACAAACTGGGTGCGGATATTCTGCGTCTGTGGGTGGCATCAACCGACTACACTGGCGAAATGGCCGTTTCTGACGAGATCCTGAAACGTGCTGCCGACAGCTATCGTCGTATCCGTAACACCGCGCGCTTCCTGCTGGCAAACCTGAACGGTTTTGATCCGGCAAAAGATATGGTGAAACCGGAAGAGATGGTGGTACTGGATCGCTGGGCCGTAGGTTGTGCGAAAGCGGCACAGGAAGACATCCTCAAAGCGTACGAAGCATACGATTTCCACGAAGTGGTACAGCGTCTGATGCGCTTCTGCTCCGTTGAGATGGGGTCCTTCTACCTCGACATCATCAAAGACCGTCAGTATACCGCCAAAGCGGACAGCGTGGCGCGTCGTAGCTGCCAGACTGCGCTGTATCACATCGCAGAAGCGCTGGTTCGCTGGATGGCACCAATCCTCTCCTTCACCGCTGATGAAGTGTGGGGTTACCTGCCGGGCGAACGTGAAAAATACGTCTTCACCGGCGAGTGGTACGAAGGCCTGTTTGGTCTGGCAGACAGTGAAGCAATGAACGATGCGTTCTGGGACGAGCTGTTGAAAGTGCGTGGCGAAGTGAACAAAGTCATTGAGCAAGCGCGTGCCGATAAGAAAGTGGGCGGCTCGCTGGAAGCGGCAGTAACCTTGTATGCAGAACCGGAACTGGCGGCGAAACTGACCGCGCTGGGCGATGAATTACGATTTGTCCTGTTGACCTCCGGCGCTACCGTTGCAGACTATAACGACGCACCTGCTGATGCCCAGCAGAGCGAAGTCCTCAAAGGGCTGAAAGTCGCGTTGAGTAAAGCCGAAGGTGAGAAGTGCCCTCGCTGCTGGCACTACACCCAGGATGTCGGCAAGGTGGCGGAACACGCAGAAATCTGCGGCCGCTGTGTCAGCAACGTCGCCGGTGACGGTGAAAAACGTAAGTTTGCCTGATGAGTCAATCGATCTGTTCAACAGGGCTACGCTGGCTGTGGCTGGTGGTAGTCGTGCTGATTATCGATCTGGGCAGCAAATACCTGATCCTCCAGAACTTTGCTCTGGGGGATACGGTCCCGCTGTTCCCGTCGCTTAATCTGCATTATGCGCGTAACTATGGCGCAGCGTTTAGTTTCCTTGCCGATAGCGGCGGCTGGCAGCGTTGGTTCTTTGCCGGTATTGCGATTGGTATTAGCGTGATCCTGGCAGTGATGATGTATCGCTCGAAGGCCACGCAGAAGCTAAACAATATCGCTTACGCGCTGATTATTGGCGGCGCACTGGGCAACCTGTTCGACCGCCTGTGGCACGGCTTCGTTGTCGATATGATCGACTTCTATGTCGGCGACTGGCACTTCGCCACCTTCAACCTTGCCGATACTGCCATTTGTGTCGGTGCGGCACTGATTGTGCTGGAAGGTTTTTTACCTTCTAAAGCGAAAAAACAATAATAAACCCTGCCGGATGCGATGCTGACGCATCTTATCCGGCCTACAGATTGCTGCGAAATCGTAGGCCGCATCCGGCAAAAATCCTCAAAATATAAGAGCAAACCTGCATGTCTGAATCTGTACAGAGCAATAGCGCCGTCCTGGTGCACTTCACGCTGAAACTCGATGATGGCACCACCGCTGAGTCTACCCGCAACAACGGTAAACCGGCGCTGTTCCGCCTGGGTGATGCTTCTCTTTCTGAAGGGCTGGAGCAACACCTGCTGGGGCTGAAAGTGGGCGATAAAACCACCTTCTCGCTGGAGCCAGATGCGGCGTTTGGCGTGCCGTCACCGGACCTGATTCAGTACTTCTCCCGCCGTGAATTTATGGATGCAGGCGAGCCAGAAATTGGCGCAATCATGCTTTTTACCGCAATGGATGGCAGTGAGATGCCTGGCGTGATCCGCGAAATTAACGGCGACTCCATTACCGTTGATTTCAACCATCCGCTGGCCGGGCAGACCGTTCATTTTGATATTGAAGTGCTGGAAATCGATCCGGCACTGGAGGCGTAACATGCAGATCCTGTTGGCCAACCCGCGTGGTTTTTGTGCCGGGGTAGACCGCGCTATCAGCATTGTTGAAAACGCGCTGGCCATTTACGGCGCACCGATATATGTCCGTCACGAAGTGGTGCATAACCGCTACGTGGTCGATAGCCTGCGCGAGCGTGGGGCTATCTTTATTGAGCAGATTAGCGAAGTACCGGACGGCGCGATCCTGATTTTCTCCGCACACGGTGTTTCTCAGGCAGTACGTAACGAAGCGAAAAGCCGCGATTTGACGGTGTTTGATGCCACCTGTCCGCTGGTGACCAAAGTGCATATGGAAGTCGCCCGCGCCAGCCGTCGTGGTGAAGAATCTATTCTCATCGGTCACGCCGGGCACCCGGAAGTGGAAGGGACGATGGGCCAGTACAGCAACCCGGAAGGGGGAATGTATCTGGTCGAATCGCCAGACGATGTGTGGAAACTGACGGTCAAAAACGAAGAGAAGCTCTCCTTTATGACCCAAACCACGCTGTCGGTGGATGACACGTCTGATGTGATCGACGCGCTGCGTAAACGCTTCCCGAAAATTGTCGGTCCGCGCAAAGATGACATCTGCTACGCCACGACTAACCGTCAGGAAGCGGTACGCGCCCTGGCAGAGCAGGCGGAAGTAGTACTGGTGGTTGGTTCGAAAAACTCCTCCAACTCCAACCGTCTGGCGGAACTGGCCCAGCGTATGGGCAAGCGCGCGTTTTTGATTGACGATGCGACAGATATCCAGGAAGAGTGGGTGAAAGAGGCGAAATGCGTCGGCGTGACTGCTGGCGCATCAGCTCCGGATATTCTGGTACAGAACGTAGTCGCACGTTTACAGCAGCTTGGCGGTGGCGAAGCCATTCCGCTGGAAGGTCGTGAAGAAAACATTGTTTTCGAAGTGCCGAAAGAGCTGCGTGTCGATATTCGTGAAGTCGATTAAGTCATTAGCAGCCTAAGTTATGCGAAAATGCCGGTCTTGTTACCGGCATTTTTTATGGAGAAAACATGCGTTTACCTATCTTCCTCGATACAGACCCCGGCATTGACGATGCCGTTGCCATTGCCGCCGCGATTTTTGCCCCCGAACTCGATCTGCAACTGATGACCACTGTCGCGGGTAATGTTTCGGTAGAGAAAACCACCCGCAACGCCCTGCAACTGCTGCATTTCTGGAATGTGGATATTCCGCTTGCCCAGGGCGCTGCCGTACCACTGGTTCGTGCGCCGCGCGATGCGGCATCTGTACACGGTGAATCGGGAATGGCTGGCTATGACTTTGTTGAACACAACCGTCAGCCACTGGGTATACCGGCGTTTCTGGCAATTCGTGATGCCCTGATGCGTGCGCCAGAGCCCGTTACCCTGGTGGCCATCGGCCCGTTAACCAATATTGCGCTGTTACTTTCACAATGCCCGGAATGTAAGCCGTATATTCGCCGTCTGGTGATCATGGGCGGTTCTGCTGGTCGCGGCAACTGCACACCAAACGCCGAGTTTAATATCGCTGCCGATCCAGAAGCGGCAGCCTGTGTCTTCCGTAGCGGCATCGAAATCGTCATGTGCGGTCTGGATGTCACCAATCAGGCAATATTAACCCCTGACTATCTCGCTACTTTGCCGGAATTGAATCGCACCGGAAAAATGCTACACGCCCTGTTTAGCCACTACCGTAGCGGCAGTATGCAAAGTGGACTACGTATGCACGATCTTTGCGCTATCGCCTGGCTGGTGCGCCCGGAATTGTTCACTCTCAAACCGTGTTTTGTCGCGGTAGAAACTCAGGGTGAATTTACCTCAGGCACGACGGTTGTTGATATCGACGGTTGCCTGGGCAAACCAGCCAATGTACAGGTGGCGCTGGATCTGGATGTGAAAGGCTTCCAGCAATGGGTGGCTGAGGTGCTGGCCCTGGCGCTCTAATAATAAAACAAGGAAGTGTTCTATGACGTATGGAGAAGCGTATCTGGAAGGGTGGAAAAACATCTTTAATTATGAAGGTGTTTCCAATCGCTTCGAGTTCTGGTCGTTTATGATTGGTAGTGGCGTTATCTGTCTGCTTCCGCTTTTATGTTGGTGGTTAGCGGTAACAATTAACAATGACTATGGTGTTTTCATTTTTTTTGCGCTGCCCGCGTCATTTATTTTAACGTTGATTTTTGCCATACCGGCGATAGCGTTAGCCGTCAGAAGGATGCACGATATCGGATATTCAGGGTGGTGGGTTACCATTGTCGTGTTGATCCCTGTTACGGGCGTAATTCTGCTTATACTGTGCTGCCTGCCGTCAAAGTCACAAGACCAGGCATAATGACAGAGGGTATGACGCATCACTTTCTGCGTCATGCCTTTCACTGATATCCCTCCCTGTTTATCATTAATTTCTAATTATCAGCGTTTTTGGCTGGCGGCGTAGCGATGCGCTGGTTACTCTGAAAACGGTCTATGCAAATTAACAAAAGAGAATAGCTATGCATGATGCAAACATCCGCGTTGCCATCGCGGGAGCCGGGGGCCGTATGGGCCGCCAGTTGATTCAGGCGGCGCTGGCATTAGAAGGCGTGCAGCTGGGCGCGGCGCTGGAGCGCGAAGGATCTTCTTTACTGGGCAGCGATGCGGGCGAACTGGCCGGAGCCGGGAAAACAGGCGTTACTGTGCAAAGTAGTCTTGATGCGATAAAAGATGATTTTGATGTGTTTATCGATTTTACCCGTCCGGAAGGTACGCTGAACCATCTCGCTTTTTGTCGCCAGCATGGCAAAGGGATGGTGATCGGCACTACGGGGTTTGACGAAGCCGGTAAACAGGCGATTCGTGACGCCGCCGCCGATATTGCGATTGTCTTTGCCGCCAATTTTAGCGTTGGCGTTAACGTCATGCTTAAACTGCTGGAGAAAGCAGCCAAAGTGATGGGGGACTACACCGATATCGAAATTATTGAAGCACATCATAGACATAAAGTTGATGCGCCGTCAGGCACCGCACTGGCAATGGGAGAGGCGATCGCCCACGCTCTTGATAAAGATCTGAAAGATTGCGCGGTCTACAGTCGTGAAGGCCATACCGGTGAACGTGTGCCTGGCACCATTGGTTTTGCCACCGTGCGTGCAGGTGACATCGTTGGCGAACATACCGCGATGTTTGCCGATATTGGCGAGCGTCTGGAGATCACCCATAAGGCATCCAGCCGCATGACATTTGCTAACGGTGCGGTAAGATCGGCTTTGTGGTTGAGTGGTAAGGAAAGTGGTCTTTTTGATATGCGAGATGTGCTTGATCTCAATAATCTGTAACCACAAGATATTTATTGTGATGCAAAAACAACACATTTAATTCGTTGAATATAAAGGGCTTTAATTTTTGGCCCTTTTATTTTTAGTGTTATGCTTTTAAATCTAATGCAAATGCTGAAAATTACATGTTTTGTATTCTGTTTTTGTTGTTTTAATGTAAATTTTGACCATTTGGTCCACTTTTTTCTGCTCATTTTGATTTCATGCAATCTTCTTGCTGCGCAAGCGTTTTCCAGAACATGTTATATGATCTTTTTGTCGCTTAATGCCTGTAAAACATGCATGAGCCACAAAATAATATAAAAAATCCCGCCATTAAGTTGACTTTTAGCTCCCATATCTCCAGAATGCCGCCGTTTGCCAGAAATTCGTCGGTAAGCAGATTTGCATTGATTTACGTCATCATTGTGAATTAATATGCAAATAAAGTGAGTGAATATTCTCTGGAGGGTGTTTTGATTAAGTCAGCGCTATTGGTTCTGGAAGACGGAACCCAGTTTCACGGTCGGGCCATAGGGGCAACAGGTTCGGCGGTTGGGGAAGTCGTTTTCAATACTTCAATGACCGGTTATCAAGAAATCCTCACTGATCCTTCCTATTCTCGTCAAATCGTTACTCTTACTTATCCCCATATTGGCAATGTCGGCACTAATGACGCCGATGAAGAATCTTCTCAGGTTCATGCCCAAGGTCTGGTGATTCGCGACCTGCCGCTGATTGCCAGCAACTTCCGTAATACCGAAGACCTCTCTTCTTACCTGAAGCGCCATAACATCGTGGCGATTGCCGATATCGATACCCGTAAGCTGACGCGTTTACTGCGTGAGAAAGGTGCTCAGAATGGCTGCATTATCGCAGGCGATAACCCGGATGCGGCGCTGGCATTAGAAAAAGCCCGCGCGTTCCCAGGTCTGAACGGCATGGATCTGGCAAAAGAAGTAACCACCGCAGAACCCTATAGCTGGACACAAGGGAGCTGGACACTGACCGGCGGCCTGCCAGAAGCGAAAAAAGAAGACGAGCTGCCGTACCACGTCGTGGCCTACGATTTCGGTGCCAAGCGCAACATCCTGCGTATGCTGGTGGATAGAGGCTGTCGCCTGACCATCGTTCCGGCGCAAACTTCTGCGGAAGATGTGCTGAAAATGAATCCGGACGGCATCTTCCTCTCCAACGGTCCTGGCGACCCGGCCCCGTGCGATTACGCCATTACCGCTATCCAGAAATTCCTCGAAACTGATATTCCGGTATTCGGCATCTGCCTCGGTCATCAGCTGCTGGCGCTGGCGAGCGGTGCGAAGACTGTCAAAATGAAATTTGGTCACCACGGCGGCAACCATCCGGTTAAAGATGTTGAGAAAAATGTGGTGATGATCACCGCCCAGAACCACGGTTTTGCGGTGGATGAAGCAACATTACCTGCAAACCTGCGTGTCACACATAAATCCCTGTTCGACGGTACGTTACAGGGCATTCATCGTACCGATAAACCGGCGTTCAGCTTCCAGGGACACCCGGAAGCCAGCCCTGGTCCACACGACGCCGCGCCGTTGTTTGACCACTTTATCGCGTTAATTGAGCAGTACCGTAAAACCGCTAAGTAATCAGGAGTAAAAGAGCCATGCCAAAACGTACAGATATAAAAAGTATCCTGATTCTGGGTGCGGGCCCGATTGTTATCGGTCAGGCGTGTGAGTTTGACTACTCTGGCGCGCAAGCGTGTAAAGCCCTGCGTGAAGAGGGTTACCGCGTCATTCTCGTGAACTCCAACCCGGCGACTATCATGACCGACCCGGAAATGGCTGATGCAACCTACATCGAGCCGATTCACTGGGAAGTGGTACGCAAGATTATTGAAAAAGAGCGCCCGGACGCGGTGCTGCCAACCATGGGGGGGCAGACGGCGCTGAACTGTGCGCTGGAGCTTGAGCGTCAGGGCGTGCTGGAAGAGTTCGGCGTCACCATGATTGGTGCCACTGCCGATGCGATTGATAAAGCCGAAGACCGCCGCCGTTTCGACGTAGCGATGAAGAAAATCGGTCTGGAAACTGCGCGTTCCGGTATCGCTCATTCAATGGAAGAAGCGCTGGCGGTTGCCGCTGAAGTTGGCTTCCCGTGCATTATTCGCCCATCCTTTACCATGGGCGGTAGCGGTGGCGGTATCGCTTATAACCGTGAAGAATTTGAAGAAATTTGCGCCCGCGGTCTGGATCTTTCTCCGACTAAAGAGCTGCTGATTGATGAGTCGCTGATCGGCTGGAAAGAGTACGAGATGGAAGTGGTGCGTGATAAAAACGACAACTGCATCATCGTCTGCTCTATCGAAAACTTTGATGCGATGGGCATCCACACCGGTGACTCCATCACTGTCGCGCCAGCCCAAACGCTGACCGATAAAGAATATCAAATCATGCGTAACGCCTCGATGGCGGTACTGCGTGAAATCGGCGTTGAAACCGGTGGTTCCAACGTCCAGTTTGCGGTGAACCCGAAAAACGGTCGCCTGATTGTTATCGAAATGAACCCACGCGTGTCTCGCTCCTCTGCGCTGGCGTCGAAAGCCACTGGTTTCCCGATTGCCAAAGTGGCGGCGAAACTGGCGGTGGGTTACACCCTCGACGAGCTGATGAACGACATCACCGGTGGGCGTACTCCGGCCTCCTTCGAGCCGTCCATCGACTATGTGGTTACTAAAATTCCTCGCTTCAACTTCGAGAAATTCGCCGGTGCTAACGACCGTCTGACCACTCAGATGAAATCGGTTGGCGAAGTGATGGCGATTGGTCGCACGCAGCAGGAATCCCTACAAAAAGCGCTGCGCGGCCTGGAAGTGGGCGCAACTGGCTTCGATCCGAAAGTGAGTCTCGACGACCCGGAAGCGCTGACTAAAATCCGCCGCGAACTGAAAGATGCTGGCGCAGAGCGTATCTGGTATATCGCTGATGCCTTCCGCGCGGGCCTGTCTGTAGACGGTGTATTTAATTTGACCAACATTGACCGCTGGTTCCTGGTACAGATTGAAGAGCTGGTGCGTCTGGAAGAGAAAGTCGCAGAAGTGGGCATCACTGGCCTGCACGCTGAATTCCTGCGCCAGCTGAAACGCAAAGGCTTTGCCGATGCGCGTCTGGCAAAACTCGCGGGCGTGCGTGAAGCAGAAATCCGCAAGCTGCGCGACCAGTATGACCTGCACCCGGTTTACAAGCGCGTGGATACTTGTGCGGCAGAGTTCGCCACCGACACCGCTTACATGTACTCCACTTATGAAGAAGAGTGCGAAGCGAATCCGTCCACCGATCGTGAAAAAATCATGGTGCTCGGCGGCGGCCCGAACCGTATCGGTCAGGGTATCGAATTCGACTACTGCTGTGTACACGCCTCGCTGGCGCTGCGCGAAGACGGTTATGAAACCATTATGGTTAACTGTAACCCGGAAACCGTCTCCACCGACTACGACACCTCTGACCGTCTCTACTTCGAGCCGGTAACTCTGGAAGACGTGCTGGAAATTGTGCGTATTGAGAAGCCGAAAGGCGTTATCGTCCAGTACGGCGGTCAGACCCCGCTGAAACTGGCGCGCGCGCTGGAAGCTGCTGGCGTACCGGTTATCGGTACCAGCCCGGATGCCATCGACCGTGCGGAAGACCGTGAACGCTTCCAGCATGCGGTTGAGCGTCTGAAACTGAAACAACCGGCGAACGCCACCGTTACCACCATCGAAATGGCGGTTGAGAAAGCGAAAGAGATTGGCTACCCGCTGGTGGTGCGTCCGTCTTACGTTCTCGGCGGTCGGGCGATGGAAATCGTCTATGACGAAGCTGACCTGCGTCGCTACTTCCAGACAGCGGTCAGCGTATCTAACGATGCGCCAGTGTTGCTGGACCACTTCCTTGATGACGCAGTAGAAGTTGACGTGGATGCCATCTGCGACGGCGAAATGGTGCTGATTGGCGGCATCATGGAGCATATTGAGCAGGCGGGTGTGCACTCCGGTGACTCCGCATGTTCACTGCCAGCTTACACCTTAAGTCAGGAAATTCAGGATGTGATGCGCCAGCAGGTGCAGAAACTGGCCTTCGAACTGCAGGTGCGCGGCCTGATGAACGTGCAGTTTGCGGTGAAAAACAACGAAGTCTACCTGATTGAAGTTAACCCGCGTGCGGCGCGTACCGTTCCGTTCGTCTCCAAAGCCACCGGCGTACCGCTGGCAAAAGTGGCGGCGCGTGTGATGGCTGGCAAATCGCTGGCTGAGCAGGGCGTAACCAAAGAAGTTATCCCGCCGTACTACTCGGTGAAAGAAGTGGTGCTGCCGTTCAATAAATTCCCGGGCGTTGACCCGCTGTTAGGGCCAGAAATGCGCTCTACCGGGGAAGTAATGGGCGTGGGCCGCACCTTCGCTGAAGCGTTTGCCAAAGCGCAGCTGGGCAGCAACTCCACCATGAAGAAACACGGTCGTGCGCTGCTTTCCGTGCGCGAAGGCGATAAAGAACGCGTGGTGGACCTGGCGGCAAAACTGCTGAAACAGGGCTTCGAGCTGGATGCGACTCACGGCACGGCGATTGTGCTGGGCGAAGCGGGTATCAATCCGCGTCTGGTGAACAAGGTGCATGAAGGCCGTCCGCACATTCAGGACCGTATTAAGAATGGCGAATATACCTACATCATCAACACCACCTCAGGTCGTCGTGCGATTGAAGACTCCCGCGTGATCCGTCGCAGTGCGCTGCAATATAAAGTGCATTACGACACCACCCTGAACGGCGGCTTTGCCACCGCGATGGCGCTGAATGCCGATGCGACCGAAAAAGTAATTTCGGTGCAGGAAATGCACGCGCAGATCAAATAATAGCGTGTCATGGCGGATATTTTTCATCCGCTAATTTGATCGAATAACTAATACGGTTCTCTGATGAGGACCGTTTTTTTGTGCACAGAAAACCCCCAGCTAGGCTGGGGGTTCCGGAAAGCTTTCAGCTTTGAGCCAGTTATTAAAACCCCTTTTGATTTGTTAAAACACCTTGCGGTCTGGCAACTGCAAGTGTCAAACAAGAAATCAAAAGGGGGTCCCAATGGGGAACGAAAAGAGCTTAGCGCACACCCGATGGAACTGTAAATATCACATAGTATTTGCGCCAAAATACCGAAGACAGGTGTTCTACAGAGAGAAGCGTAGAGCAATAGGCTGTATTTTGAGAAAGCTGTGTGAGTGGAAAAGTGTACGGATTCTGGAAGCTGAATGCTGTGCAGATCATATCCATATGCTTGTGGAGATCCCGCCCAAAATGAGCGTATCAGGCTTTATGGGATATCTGAAAGGGAAAAGCAGTCTGATGCCTTACGAGCAGTTTGGTGATTTGAAATTCAAATACAGGAACAGGGAGTTCTGGTGCAGAGGGTATTACGTCGATACGGTGGGTAAGAACACGGCGAAGATACAGGATTACATAAAGCACCAGCTTGAAGAGGATAAAATGGGAGAGCAGTTATCGATTCCCTATCCGGGCAGCCCGTTTACGGGCCGTAAGTAACGAAGTTGGATGCAAATGTCAGATCGTGTGCGCCTGTTAGGGCGCGGCTGGTAAGAGAGCCTTATAGGCGCATTTGAAAAACCTCCGGCTATGCCGGAGGATATTTATTTGCCCATTAAGTAAATCTTTTGGGGAATCGATATTTTTGATGACATAAGCAGGATTTAGCTCACACTTATCGACGGTGAAGTTGCATACTATCGATATATCCACAATTTTAATATGGCCTTGTTTAATTGCTGCAAAACGAGTCATAGCCAGTCTTTTAATTTGTGAAACTGGAGTTCGTATGTGTGAAGGATGTGTTGAAAAACCACTCTATTTGTTAATCGCCGAATGGATGATGGCTGAAAACCGGTGGGTGATAGCAAGAGAGATCTCTATTCATTTCGATATTGAACACAGCAAGGCGGTTAATACCCTGACTTATATTCTGTCGGAAGTCACAGAAATAAGCTGCGAAGTTAAGATGATCCCTAATAAGCTGGAAGGGCGGGGATGCCAGTGCCAGCGACTGGTAAAAGTGGTTGATATCGATGAGCAAATTTACGCGCGCCTGCGCAATAACAGCCGGGATAAATTAGTCGGCGTAAGAAAGACGCCGCGTATTCCTGCCGTTCCGCTCACGGAACTTAACCGCGAGCAGAAGTGGCAGATGATGTTGTCAAAGAGTATGCGTCGTTAATGTCATTTCGTTGATACCGTGCGACCTGGTCGCTGGATGCGATGCTGGCGCATCTTATCCGGCCTACGGTTGCTTTACAGCCAGGTCGGATAAGGCGTTTATGCCGCATCCGACGATGTTACCGTTTCGGCGTCACATCCGTCGTCCCCTGCAAACGGGGGCGATTTTCCTCCATTTGCCTCAGTGGCTGCGTTTCATGTAACGCTGCATGACAGCGCCCGACAAGATCCTGATACTCTTTGGTATTCAACCGTTTCCAGTGTAACTCGTCGTCACTCACGCTGCGTACAGCGCGGGCTGGCGTACCCATCAACAACTGGCGTTTCTCGCCGCGAAAGCCCGCTTTGACAAAGCTCATAGCGGCAACAATGCTCTCTTCGCCAATGACCGCGCCATCCATAATCACGCTGTTCATCCCGACCAGTGCATCGCGACCAATCACACAACCATGCAGGATCGCTCCGTGCCCGATATGACCGTTTTCCCCAACGATGGTGTCAGTGTCGCAGTAGCCATGCATAATGCAGCCATCCTGAATATTGGCTCCCGCTTGCACGATCAACCGCCCGTAGTCACCACGCAGTGAGGCGAGTGGGCCGATGTAGACACCGGCTCCCACAATCACATCGCCAATCAATACTGCACTGGGATGGACAAACGCCGTCGGGTGAACAACCGGAATTAACCCCTCAAAGGCGTAATAGCTCACGGTTGTTAACGTCCTTTCCACACTGGATCGCGCTTCTCGGCAAACGCCAGCGGCCCTTCAATGGCATCCTCCGAATGCAGAACCGATGGATAGTGTTTCAACACGCCGCTGCGAATATAGCGATACGCTTCTTCTACCGGCATTTCACTGGTGGTGCGGTAGATCTCTTTCAGCGCCGCAATCGCCAGCGGAGCGCTGTTAACCAGCTGCTGCGCCAGTTCGCGGGCGTTATCCATCAGTTCCGCCTGGCTAACCACGCGGTTGACTACCCCCCAACGCAGCGCCTCTTCTGCGCCCATTCGTCTGCCGGTCATCACCATTTCATTGACGATGGCAGGCGGCAGGATCTTCGGCAGACGCAGCACGCCGCCGCTGTCAGGAACGATGCCCAGTTTGGCTTCCGGTAGGGCGAAGCTGGCGTTATCGGCACAAACAATAAAATCTGCCGCCAGCGCCAGTTCAAAGCCGCCGCCAAAGGCATAGCCGTTCACAGCGGCGATGACCGGTTTGTCGAGATTGAAAATTTCGGTTAATCCCGCAAAACCTCCCGGGCCAAAGTCAGCATCCGGTGCTTCGCCTTCTGCTGCCGCTTTTAAATCCCAGCCCGCGGAAAAGAATTTCTCTCCGGCACCGGTAATAATGGCGACACGTAATTGCGGATCGTCACGGAAATTTAGAAATACTTCGCCCATTTCAAAGCTGGTTTTTGCATCAATAGCATTCGCTTTTGGACGATCAAGGGTAATTTCCAGAATTGATCCATTGCGGGTCAGATGTAATGATTCACTCATTCCTTTTCTCCATTTTTGCTTTTTCAGGGACGACAACATCCCTGCAAAAAATGCATATTGTTTTAGAGCGTGATTATTAGCTGACAGGGTAGTTCCCTGCCGTTTCATTTATTTCAGATTCTTTCTAATTATTTTCCCCGAGCAATTACGTGGCAGATCTTTTCTGATCTCCAGATAAGAGGGCACTTTAAATTTCGCCATATTCTGTTCACAGAAGCAGAAGAATTCCTCTTCGCTCAATGTTTCACCTTCATTCAGCACCACAAATGCTTTGATGGCTTCATCGCGAATCGAATCTTTAATACCCACAACCACGATATCCTGAATTTTTGGATGGGTGGCGATGATATTTTCGAGCTCCACGCAGGAGACATTCTCGCCACCGCGTTTGATCATATTGCAGCGGCGATCGACGAAATAAAAAAAGCCCTCTTCGTCGCGGTATCCGGTATCGCCGGTATGTAGCCAGCCATCGGCTTCCAGCACTTTCGCAGTGGCTTTCGGGTTGAGAAAATACTCTTTGAAGATGGTTTTCCCTGGTACGCCTTTAATACAGATTTCACCGAGCTCACCAGCCGGGAGGGGACGATTGTGATCGTCGCGGATCTCCGCTTCGTAGCAAAAGCCCGCCCGACCAATCGACGGCCAGCGCCGTTTATCGCCAGGGCGATCGCCGATAATGCCCACAATGGTTTCCGTCATCCCATAAGACGTCAGCAAGCGAACGCCGAAGCGTTCACAAAACGCGTCTTTTTCCTGTTCCGACAAGTTGAGATAAAACATCACTTCCCGCAGGCGGTGTTGCCGATCGTTCGCTGAAGGCGGCTGCACCATCAACGTACGAATCATCATCGGAATACATTCGGTAATGGTGGCGCGGTACTTCTGCACCTGTCCCCAGAAGGCGCGGGCGCTGTATTTCTCGACCAGCACAAAGGTGGCCCCGGCAGAAAACGCCGCCATCGCCGCAGTACACTGGCAATCGATATGAAACGCAGGCATTACCGTCAGGTAGACGTCATCGTCACGCAGTGCACACTGCCAGGCGGAGTAATATCCAGCGAAGCGCAGGTTGTAATGGGTAATCACCACCCCTTTCGGTCGGGAGGTAGTGCCGGAGGTGAAGAGAATTTCCGCCGTATCGTCAGTCGATAGCGGCGGTGCATAGCACAAGGTGGCAGGTTGTTGATTTTTCAGTTGAGTAAACGAACTCACGCCATCATCAGCGGGAAGTGCCATATCTATCAGGCAAATGTGCCGCAACTGAGAGGCATCTTCCTGCTGAATCTGTTGATACATAGGATAAAATTGCGCACTGGTCACCAGCAGGCACGCCTGGCTATTTTGCAGGATCCACGTGCTTTCTTCGCGCAACAGGCGGGCGTTAATTGGCACCATAATCGCGCCAATTTTTGCCAGCCCGAACCAGCAAAAGATAAATTCCGGGCAGTTGTCGAGATGTAGAGCAACCTTGTCGCCTTTGCGAATCCCCAGCGTATAAAACAGGTTTGCCGTGCGGTTAATCTCCTGATTTAACTCAAGATAACTATACCGGTTAACGACTCCGCCGCTGGATTCACAAATCAGCGCCGTTTTATGACCGTAAACGTCCGCCAGATCGTCCCACATTTGACGTAGATGTTGTCCGCCAATGATATCCATTGCACCTCTATCCATTTTGTTCGTTTGTTATTGGGCGGGCGCTAGTCAGGCAAGTTGACTGACGCCACGCGTTTAGTCCTCAACTTTGGCCAGACCTTTGCTGACCAACTCCTGAATGTCGTTTTCGCTGTAGCCGATATTTTTCAAAATGGCAGCCGTGTCCATGCCATGTGAGGGCATTCCGCGCCAGATTTGTCCGGGGTTATTTTTGAATTTCGGCATGATATTCGGCCCTTTGCAGGTGCGACCATCCATCGTTTGCCACTGAGTGATTGATTCGCGAGCCACATACTGTGGATTGCTTTCCAGTTCCGGCACGGTCAGTACTTTGGCACAGGCGATATTCAGTTCGGCAAAGCGTTCTTTAACTTCTGCGATGGTATGTGCCGCCAGCCAGGCATCGAGTTTCTCTTCTACCAGTGGGCCGTAAGGGCATTCGATACGGTGGATAAGCTGAGTGCCTTCCGGGATTTCCGGCGTACCGAGCAGATGTGCGAGGCCAATATCTTTAAAGCACTCTGCAATTTGAGTAATGCCCACCAGTTCCATCACGATGTAGCCGTCGGCGCATTTATACAGACCGCAACCGGCGTAGTAGGGATCTTTACCTTTGGTCATGCGCGGGCACATTTCGCCGCCGTTGAAGTAATCCATCATGAAGTACTGGCCCATACGCAGCATCACTTCATACATGGCGATGTCGATGCTTTCGCCTTTACCGGTTTCACGCACTTTATGCAGTGCTGCCAGCGCCGCCGTGGTGGCGGTCAGGCCAGAAAAGTAATCGGCGGTATACGGGAAGGCAGGCATTGGCTGGTCAACATCACCGTTCTGAATCAGGTAACCACTGAAGGCCTGGGCGATAGTGTTATAGGCCGGAAGATTGGTGTACTCCTCGGTGCCATACTGACCAAAACCGGAAAGGTGAGCGATAACCAGTTTTGGGTTGTGCTGCCACAGGACTTCATCGGTAATGCCACGACGGGCAAAGGCCGGACCTTTACTGGCTTCGATGAAGATATCGGTGGTTTCCATTAATTTCAGAAACGCTTCGCGCCCTTCATCTTTGAAAATATTTAACGACAGCGCATGCAAATTGCGGCGGGAGAGCTGCGGGTAGTTCGGTTGAACGCGAATGGTGTCGGCCCAGGCGACGTTCTCGATCCAGATAACTTCCGCCCCCCATTCTGCGAACATTTGTCCGGCGAACGGCCCGGCGATTTCGATACCGGAGAAGACAACGCGTAATCCGGCCAGCGGCCCGAATTTCGGCATGGGTAGATGATCCATTATTAGCTCCTGAAAAATTTATGTAGCGCATGACTGCCGGATGCGGCGTAAACGCCTTATCCGGCCATCTTCGTGCTCCCGTAGGCCTGATAAGACGCGTCAGCGTCGCATCAGGCAGCGCACGGACTTAACGGTATTGCTTCAGCACCGCGCGACCCAGCGTCAGGATCTGCATTTCGTCAGATCCTCCGGAAACGCGGTCTACACGCAGGTCACGCCAGAAGCGGCTGATGCGGTGGTTGCCCGCAATCCCGACACCGCCCAGCACCTGCATTGCGCTATCCACCACTTCAAATGCCGCATTGGCGCAGAAGTATTTGCACATCGCTGCATCGCCAGAGGTGATGGTGCCGTTGTCTGCTTTCCACGCTGCTTCATACAGCATGTTTTTCATGGAGTTTAATTTGATCGCCATGTGGGCGAATTTTTCCTGAATCAACTGGAAACGACCAATAGCCTCGCCAAACTGCACACGCTGGTTGGCGTAGCGCGCCGCATCTTCAAAGGCGCACATCGCCGTACCGTAGTTGGTCAGGGCTACCAGGAAACGTTCATGGTCGAACTCTTCTTTGACGCGGTTAAAGCCGTTACCTTCCCGACCGAACATGTCTTTCTCGTCCAGTTCCACGTCGTCAAAGGTGATTTCACAGCAGCTATCCATACGCAGACCGAGCTTTTCAAGTTTGGTCACTTTGATGCCCGGTTTGCTCATATCAACAAACCATTCGGTGTAGACAGGTTTGTCCGGAGAAGCCCCGTCGCGCGCCATCACCACGATGTACGGGGTGTAGGCGCTGCTGGTAATAAAACACTTACTACCATTAAGATAAATCTTACCATTTCTACGGGTATAAGTCGTTTTCAGGCTACCCACGTCGGAGCCTGCGCCCGGTTCGGTAATTGCTGAGTTCCACATCTGCTTACCGGTGCCGCGGAAAGCCATAATCTTGTCGATCTGCTCTTGCGTACCTTCACGCAGGAAGGTGTTAAACCCGCCCGGTAACTGATACAGCACGTAAGTTGGCGCTCCCAGACGACCCAGTTCCATCCACACGGCGGCGAGAGTAACAAACCCCGCGTCCAGACCACCGTGCTCTTCAGGGATCAGCAGACTGTCGATACCCATATCCGCCAGGGCTTTGACAAAACGTTCCGGGTAGACGCTGTCACGGTCGCACTCGGCAAAATAGGCCTCCCAGTTTTCGCTGGCCATCAGTTCGCGGATACCGGCGACAAACAGTTCCTGCTCATCATTTAAATTAAAATCCATCTTTCAACCTCTTGATATTTTGGGGGTTAATTAATCTTTCCAGTTCTGTTTCGCGTCTTTAATAAAGGAGAGCGTCACCATGATGTTGACGAAGAACAGCGGGCATCCTCCGGCGATAATGGCGGTTTGAATCGGTTTCAGGCCGCCGAGCGCCAGCAGAACAATACCGATAATGCCAACCAGAATTGACCAGCCGATACGCACCAGCAGCGGGGGTTCTTCACCATCGCGTACTTCGCGGCAAGTGGACATCGCCAGGGTATAAGAGCAGGCGTTAACCAGCGTAACGGTGGCAATAAAGCAGAGGATGAAGAAGCCCCACATGGTGGCGGTGCTGAGTGGCAGAGCGGCCCAGGTTTCGATGATGGCGCGCGCCACACCGTACTGTTCGATCAGATTTGGAATGTTGATGATGTTTTTATCTATCAACAGCAGAGTGTTACTACCGAGTACAGTCCACAGGATCCAGGTTGACGCTGTCAGCCCCAGCACCATGCCGAAGCACAGTTCACGCACGGTACGACCACGGGAGATGCGGGCGAGGAAGATGCTCATCTGGATAGCGTAAATCACCCACCATGCCCAGTAGAACACGGTCCAGCCCTGCGGGAAGCCGCCTTTAGCGATGGGATCGGTATAGAACAACATGCGCGGCAGATACATCAGTAACATCCCCACCGAATCGGTGAAGTAGTTCATGATGAAGCTGGCACCGCTGACGATGAACACCCAACCCAGCATCAGGAAGCTCAGGTAACTACGCACGTCACTGGCGATACGTACCCCTTTTTGCAGACCGCAAGCGACGCAAATGGCGTTGAGGATAATCCAGCAGGTAATGATGATAGCGTCCAGTTGCAGGGTATGCGGAATGCCAAACAACCATTGCATACACTCGGTCACCAGCGGCGTGGCAAGGCCCAGACTGGTACCCATCGCGAAGATCAAGGCGACGAGATAGAAGTTGTCGACGATAGTGCCGAACAACCCTTTGGCGTGTTTTTCACCTACCAGCGGCACCAGGGTGGAGCTGGGGCGAATCACTTCCATTTTGCGGACAAAGAAGAAGTAAGCGAAGGCGACTGAAAGGAAGCTGTAAGTGGCCCACGGCAGAGGTCCCCAGTGGAACAAGCTGTAAGCCAGCCCCAACTCTTTCGCGCCTGTTGAGTTCGGTTCTAAGCCAAACGGCGGGGTGGAGATGTAGTAGTAGATCTCAATCGATCCCCAGAACAGTACGGCAGCAGACGTACAGGAGGCGAACATCATAAAGATCCAACTGGCGGTACTAAATTCTGGTGGTTCGTTACCTAAACGCTTTTTGGCATACGGGCCAAACACCAGCCAGAACCAGCCGAAAAGCATCACCACCATATACCATTCAAATGCCCATCCCCATACATTGGTGACGTAACTGAATACAGCATTAATAACGACATTCGCCGCATCCAGATCTCTGACTGTAAGCCAACAAAGTATGCCGACGATTATTAACGGCGGAAAGAAAACCTTCGGTTCTATTCCCGTTTTTCTCTTTTCATTCTTCATGAGTTAATTCCACTGTGAAAACGAACATTTATTTTGCGTTCCCGTTTGTTTTATTTTTGTTAACATTTAATATAATTATTATTAACCTCGTGGACGCGTTAATGGCTAACTCATAATGGGTATTCAATAAGCTGCATTCTGTGATTGTTATCACATTTTTGTTTCGGGTGAATAGAGGGCATTTTTTCGTTAATTTTGATTATTAATCAGTTTGTTATGTTCTGTTGTGAGTAAAAAAATAGCATCTGACTTTCAATATTGGTGATCCATAAAACAATATTGAAAATTTCTTTTTGCTACGCCATGTTTTCAATATTGGTGAGGAGCTTAACAATATTGAAAGTTGGATTTATCTGCGTGTGACATTTTCAATATTGGTGATTAAAGTTTTATTTCCAAATTAAAGGGCGTGATATCTGTAATTAACACCACCGATATGAACGACGTTTCCTTCATGATTTCTGGAGATGCAATGAAGATTATTACTTGCTATAAGTGCGTGCCTGATGAACAGGATATTGCGGTCAATAATGCTGATGGTTCGTTAGACTTCAGCAAAGCCGATGCCAAAATAAGCCAATACGATCTCAACGCTATTGAAGCGGCTTGCCAGCTAAAGCAACAGGCAGCAGAGGCGCAGGTGACGGCCTTAAGTGTGGGCGGTAAAGCCCTGACCAACGCCAAAGGGCGTAAAGATGTGCTATCGCGCGGTCCGGATGAACTGATTGTGGTGATTGATGACCAGTTCGAGCAGGCACTGCCGCAACAAACGGCGAGCGTACTGGCTGCAGCCGCTCAGAAAGCAGGCTTTGATTTGATCCTCTGTGGCGATGGTTCTTCCGACCTTTATGCCCAGCAGGTTGGTTTGCTGGTAGGCGAAATCCTTAATATTCCGGCAGTTAACGGCGTCAGCAAAATTATCTCCCTGACTGCAGATACCCTCACCGTTGAGCGCGAACTGGAAGATGAAACAGAAACCTTAAGCATTCCGCTGCCTGCGGTTGTTGCTGTTTCCACTGATATCAACTCCCCACAAATTCCTTCGATGAAAGCCATTCTCGGCGCGGCGAAAAAGCCAGTCCAGGTATGGTCGGCGGCGGATATCGGTTTTAACGCAGAGGCAGCCTGGTCAGAACAACAGGTTGCCGCGCCGAAACAGCGCGAGCGTCAGCGCATCGTGATTGAAGGCGACGGCGAAGAACAGATCGCCGCATTTGCTGAAAATCTTCGCAAAGTCATTTAATTACAGGGGATGCTATGAACACGTTTTCTCAAGTCTGGGTATTCAGCGATACCCCTTCTCGTCTGCCGGAACTGATGAACGGTGCGCAGGCTTTAGCTAATCAAATCAACACGTTCGTCCTCAATGATGCCGACGGCACACAGGCAATCCAGCTCGGCGCTAATCATGTCTGGAAATTAAGCGGCAAACCGGACGAGCGGATGATCGAAGATTACGCCGGTGTCATGGCTGACACTATTCGCCAGCACGGCGCAGACGGTCTGGTGCTGTTGCCAAACACCCGTCGCGGCAAATTACTGGCGGCGAAACTGGGTTACCGCCTTAACGCGGCGGTGTCTAACGATGCCAGCGCTGTTAGCGTGCAGGACGGTAAAGCGACAGTGAAACACATGGTTTACGGCGGTCTGGCGATTGGCGAAGAACGCATTGCCACGCCGTATGCGGTACTGACCATCAGCAGCGGCACGTTCGATGCGGCTCAGCCAGACGCGTCACGCACTGGCGAAACGCACACCGTGGAGTGGCAGGCTCCGGCTGTGGCGATTACCCGCACGGCAACCCAGGCGCGTCAGAGCAACAGCGTCGATCTCGACAAAGCCCGCCTGGTGGTCAGCGTTGGTCGCGGTATTGGCAGCAAAGAGAACATTGCGCTGGCAGAACAGCTTTGCAAGGCGATAGGTGCGGAGTTGGCCTGTTCTCGTCCGGTGGCGGAAAACGAAAAATGGATGGAGCACGAACGCTATGTCGGTATCTCCAACCTGATGCTGAAACCTGAACTGTACCTGGCGGTGGGGATCTCCGGGCAGATCCAGCACATGGTTGGCGCTAATGCGTCGCAAACCATTTTCGCCATCAACAAAGATAAAAATGCGCCGATCTTCCAGTACGCGGATTACGGCATTGTTGGCGACGCCGTGAAGATCCTTCCGGCACTGACCGTAGCTTTAGCGCGTTGATCCACTCTGGCAGGGCTGCATTTTGGCCCTGCCGCTGACAGGGAGCTCTTATGTCCGAAGATATCTTTGACGCCATCATCGTCGGTGCAGGGCTTGCCGGTTCGGTTGCCGCACTGGTGCTCGCCCGCGAAGGTGCGCAAGTGTTAGTTATCGAGCGAGGCAATTCCGCAGGTGCCAAGAACGTCACCGGCGGGCGTCTCTATGCCCACAGTCTGGAACACATTATTCCTGGTTTCGCAGACTCCGCCCCCGTAGAACGCCTGATCACCCATGAAAAACTTGCGTTTATGACGGAAAAGTCAGCGATGACTATGGACTACTGCAATGGCGACGAAACCTCGCCATCCCAGCGTTCTTACTCCGTTTTACGCAGTAAATTTGATGCCTGGCTGATGGAGCAGGCCGAAGAAGCGGGCGCGCAGTTAATTACCGGGATCCGCGTCGATAACCTCGTACAGCGCGATGGCAAAGTCGTCGGTGTAGAAGCCGATGGCGATGTGATTGAAGCGAAAACGGTGATCCTTGCTGATGGGGTGAATTCCATCCTTGCCGAAAAGCTGGGGATGGCAAAACGCGTTAAACCGACGGATGTGGCGGTTGGCGTGAAGGAACTGATCGAGTTACCGAAGTCGGTTATTGAAGACCGTTTTCAGTTGCAGGGTAATCAGGGCGCGGCTTGCCTGTTTGCGGGATCACCCACCGATGGCCTGATGGGCGGTGGCTTCCTTTATACCAATGAAAATACCCTGTCGCTGGGGCTGGTTTGTGGTTTGCATCATCTGCATGACGCAAAAAAATCGGTGCCGCAAATGCTGGAAGATTTCAAACAACATCCGGCCGTTGCACCGCTGATCGCGGGCGGCAAGCTGGTGGAATATTCCGCTCACGTAGTGCCGGAAGCGGGCATCAACATGCTGCCGGAGCTGGTCGGTGACGGCGTATTGATTGCTGGTGATGCCGCCGGAATGTGTATGAACCTCGGTTTTACCATTCGCGGTATGGATCTGGCGATTGCCGCCGGGGAAGCAGCAGCAAAAACTGTGCTTTCAGCGATGAAAAGCGACGATTTCAGTAAGCAAAAACTCGCGGAATATCGTCAGCATCTTGAGAGTGGCCCGCTGCGCGATATGCGCATGTACCAGAAACTACCGGCGTTTCTTGATAACCCACGCATGTTTAGCGGCTACCCGGAACTGGCGGTGGGCGTGGCGCGTGACCTGTTCACCATTGACGGCAGTGCGCCGGAACTGATGCGCAAGAAAATCCTCCGCCACGGCAAGAAAGTGGGCTTCATCAATCTGATCAAGGATGGCATGAAAGGAGTGACCGTTTTATGACTTCTCCCGTCAATGTGGACGTCAAACTGGGCGTCAATAAATTCAATGTCGATGAAGAGCATCCGCACATTGTTGTGAAGGCCGATGCAGATAAACAGGCCCTGGAGCTGCTGGTGAAAGCGTGCCCCGCAGGTCTGTACAAGAAGCAGGATGACGGCAGTGTGCGCTTCGATTACGCCGGATGTCTGGAGTGCGGCACCTGTCGCATTCTGGGGCTGGGGTCGGCGCTGGAACAGTGGGAATACCCGCGCGGCACCTTTGGTGTGGAGTTCCGTTACGGCTGATGTTGGTTTGATACGTAATGCCGTACTGACTCTCATTGCAAAAAAACAGGAATAACCCATGCAACCGTCCAGAAACTTTGATGATCTTAAATTCTCCTCTATTCACCGCCGCATTTTGCTGTGGGGAAGCGGTGGTCCGTTTCTGGATGGTTATGTACTGGTAATGATTGGCGTGGCGCTGGAGCAACTGACTCCGGCGCTGAAACTGGACGCTGACTGGATTGGCTTGCTGGGCGCGGGAACGCTCGCCGGGCTGTTCGTTGGCACATCGCTGTTTGGCTATATCTCCGATAAAGTCGGACGGCGCAAAATGTTCCTCATTGATATCATCGCCATCGGCGTGATATCGGTGGCGACGATGTTTGTCTCATCCCCCGTCGAACTGTTGGTGATGCGGGTACTTATCGGCATTGTTATCGGTGCGGATTATCCCATCGCCACCTCAATGATCACCGAGTTCTCCAGTACCCGTCAGCGGGCGTTTTCCATCAGCTTTATCGCCGCGATGTGGTATGTCGGCGCGACCTGCGCCGATTTGGTCGGCTATTGGCTTTATGATGTGGAAGGCGGCTGGCGCTGGATGCTGGGTAGCGCAGCGATTCCCTGTTTATTGATTTTGATTGGTCGATTCGAACTGCCTGAATCTCCCCGCTGGTTGTTACGCAAAGGGCGAGTAAAAGAGTGCGAAGAGATGATGATAAAACTGTTTGGCGAACCGGTGGCTTTCGAGGAAGAGCAGCCGCAGCAAACCCGTTTTCGCGATCTGTTTAATCGCCGCCATTTTCCTTTTGTTCTGTTTGTTGCCGCCATCTGGACCTGCCAGGTGATCCCAATGTTCGCCATTTACACCTTTGGCCCGCAAATCGTTGGTTTGTTAGGATTGGGGGTTGGCAAAAACGCGGCGCTGGGGAACGTGGTGATTAGTCTGTTCTTTATGCTCGGCTGTATTCCGCCGATGCTGTGGCTAAACACTGCCGGACGGCGTCCATTGTTGATTGGCAGCTTTGCCATGATGACGCTGGCGCTGGCGGTTTTGGGGCTGATCCCGGATATGGGGATCTGGCTGGTAGTGATGGCCTTTGCGGTGTATGCCTTTTTCTCTGGCGGGCCGGGTAATTTGCAGTGGCTCTATCCTAATGAACTCTTCCCGACGGATATCCGCGCCTCTGCCGTGGGCGTGATTATGTCCTTAAGCCGTATTGGCACTATTGTATCGACCTGGGCACTGCCGATCTTTATCAATAATTACGGTATCAGTAACACGATGCTAATGGGGGCGGGTATCTCGCTATTTGGCTTGTTGATTTCCGTAGCGTTTGCCCCGGAGACTCGAGGGATGTCACTGGCGCAGACCAGCAATATGACGATCCGCGGGCAGAGAATGGGGTAATTTGTTCAGATTTCTCTCTTTTCTGAATCAATATTATTGACTATAAGCTGCGTGAATATATGACTACACTTTGTGGGAAAACAAAGGCGTAATCACGCGGGCTACCTATGATTCTTATAATTTATGCGCATCCGTATCCGCATTATTCCCATGCGAATAAACGGATGCTTGAACAGGCAAGGACGCTGGAAGGCGTCGAAATTCGCTCTCTTTATCAACTCTATCCTGACTTCAATATCGACATTGCCGCCGAACAGGAGGCGCTGTCTCGTGCCGATCTGATCGTCTGGCAGCACCCAATGCAGTGGTACAGCATTCCACCGCTTCTTAAACTTTGGATCGATAAAGTTTTCTCGCACGGCTGGGCTTACGGTCACGGCGGCACGGCGCTGCACGGCAAACATTTGCTGTGGGCGGTGACGACCGGCGGTGGGGAAAGCCATTTTGAGATTGGTGCGCATCCGGGCTTTGATGTGCTGTCGCAGCCGCTACAGGCGACGGCAATCTACTGCGGGCTGAACTGGCTGCCACCGTTTGCCATGCACTGCACCTTTATTTGTGACGACGAAACCCTCGAAGGGCAGGCGCGGCACTATAAGCAACGTCTGCTGGAATGGCAGGAGGCACATCATGGATAGCCATACGCTTATTCAGGCGCTGATTTATCTCGGTTCGGCGGCGCTGATTGTACCCATTGCGGTACGCCTCGGTCTGGGATCGGTACTTGGCTATCTGATCGCCGGCTGCATCATTGGCCCGTGGGGGCTGCGACTGGTGACCGATGCCGAATCTATTCTGCACTTTGCAGAGATTGGCGTGGTGCTGATGCTGTTTATTATCGGCCTCGAACTCGATCCACAAAGGCTGTGGAAGCTGCGTGCGGCAGTGTTCGGCGGTGGCGCATTGCAGATGGTGATTTGCGGCGGCCTGCTGGGGCTGTTTTGTATGTTACTTGGGCTGCGCTGGCAGGTCGCAGAATTGATCGGCATGACGCTGGCGCTCTCATCAACGGCGATTGCCATGCAGGCGATGAATGAACGCAATCTGATGGTGACGCAAATGGGCCGCAGTGCCTTTGCGGTGCTGCTGTTCCAGGATATCGCGGCGATCCCACTGGTGGCGATGATCCCGCTACTGGCAGCGAGCAGTGCTTCGACGACGATGGGCGCATTTGTTCTCTCGGCGTTAAAAGTGGCGGGCGCGCTGGCGCTGGTGGTATTGCTGGGGCGCTATGTCACGCGTCCGGCACTGCGTTTTGTTGCCCGCTCTGGCTTGCGGGAAGTGTTTAGTGCCGTGGCGTTATTCCTCGTGTTTGGCTTTGGTTTGCTGCTGGAAGAGGTCGGCTTGTCGATGGCGATGGGCGCGTTTCTGGCGGGCGTACTGCTGGCAAGCTCGGAATACCGTCATGCGCTGGAAAGCGATATCGAACCATTTAAAGGTTTGCTGCTGGGGCTGTTTTTCATCGGCGTTGGCATGTCGATAGACTTTGGCACGCTGATTGAAAACCCATTGCGCATTGTCATTTTGCTGCTCGGTTTCCTCATCATCAAAATCGCCATGCTGTGGCTGATTGCCCGACCGTTGCAGGTGCCAAATAAACAGCGTCGCTGGTTTGCGGTGCTGTTAGGACAGGGCAGTGAGTTTGCCTTTGTAGTATTTGGTGCGGCGCAGATGGCGAATGTGCTGGAGCCAGAGTGGGCGAAATCGCTGACTCTGGCGGTGGCACTGTCGATGGCGGCAACGCCGATTCTGCTGGTAATCCTCAATCGCCTTGAGCAATCTTCTACTGAAGAGGCGCGTGAAGCCGATGAGATCGACGAAGAACAGCCGCGGGTAATCATTGCCGGATTCGGTCGTTTTGGGCAGATAACCGGACGTTTACTGCTCTCCAGCGGGGTGAAAATGGTGGTGCTCGATCACGACCCGGACCATATCGAAACGCTGCGTAAATTCGGTATGAAAGTGTTTTATGGCGATGCCACGCGGATGGATTTACTGGAATCTGCCGGAGCGGCGAAAGCGGAAGTGCTGATTAACGCCATCGACGATCCGCAAACCAACCTGCAACTGACGGAGATGGTGAAAGAACATTTCCCACATTTGCAGATTATTGCCCGCGCCCGCGATGTCGACCACTACATTCGTTTGCGTCAGGCAGGCGTTGAAAAGCCGGAGCGTGAAACCTTCGAAGGTGCGCTGAAAACCGGGCGTCTGGCACTGGAAAGTTTAGGTCTGGGGCCGTATGAAGCGCGAGAACGCGCCGATGTGTTCCGCCGCTTTAATATTCAGATGGTGGAAGAGATGGCAATGGTTGAGAACGACACCAAAGCCCGTGCGGCGGTCTATAAACGCACCAGCGCGATGTTAAGTGAGATCATTACCGAAGACCGTGAACATCTGTCATTAATTCAACGACATGGCTGGCAGGGAACCGAAGAAGGGAAACATACTGGCAATATGGCGGATGAACCGGAAACGAAGCCCTCATCTTAATAAAGAGTGACGTAAATCACGCTTTACAGCTAACTGTTTGTTTTTGTTTCATTGTAATGCGGCGAGTCCAGGGAGAGAGCGTGGACTCGCCAGCAGAATATAAAATTTTCCTCAACATCATCCTCGCACCAGTCGACGACGGTTTACGCTTTACGTATAGTGGCGACAATTTTTTTTATCGGGAAATCTCAATGATCAGTCTGATTGCGGCGTTAGCGGTAGATCGCGTTATCGGCATGGAAAACGCCATGCCGTGGAACCTGCCTGCCGATCTCGCCTGGTTTAAACGCAACACTTTAAATAAACCCGTGATTATGGGCCGCCATACCTGGGAATCCATCGGTCGTCCGTTGCCAGGACGCAAAAATATTATCCTCAGCAGTCAACCGGGTACGGACGATCGCGTAACGTGGGTGAAGTCGGTGGATGAAGCCATTGCGGCGTGTGGTGACGTACCAGAAATCATGGTGATTGGCGGCGGTCGCGTTTATGAGCAGTTCCTGCCGAAAGCGCAAAAACTGTATCTGACGCATATCGACGCGGAAGTGGAAGGCGACACCCATTTCCCGGATTACGAGCCGGATGACTGGGAATCGGTATTCAGTGAATTCCACGACGCCGATGCGCAGAACTCTCATAGCTATTGCTTTGAGATTCTGGAGCGGCGGTAATTTTGTATATTAGAATTCCGGCATCACTGATACGTGCAGATATCCGTGTATACCAGACGTATAAATTGTACAGGAGCACGAGATCATGACTGCAAAACGTACCACACAAAGTGTGACCGTCACCGTCGACCGTGAGTTAGTCAATCGCGCTCGTGATGCAGGCTTAAATATGAGCGCCACCCTTACGGTTGCGCTCAATGCTGAACTTAAAAAACATGCAGCAACACGTTGGCGTGAAGAGAACGCAGAAGCTATCGCTGCGTTAAATCAATTGGCTGATGAAACCGGATGTTTCTCTGATGAGTACCGGAGCTTCTAGCGATGCAATTTACGGTATACCGCAGTCGCGGCAGGAACGCCGCGTTTCCCTTTGTTATTGATGTTACCAGCGACATTGTTGGTGAGATTAATCGCCGTATCGTTATTCCATTAACACCTATTTGAACGATTTAGCCGTATTCGCCCACCAGAACGGCTTAACCCAATCCTTTTACCGGTAGACGGCAAAGAATATGTGCTCATGACGCATGAGACTGCAACTGTTCCAGTTAACGCGCTGGGAACGAAATTTTGCGATGCCAGCGCGCACCGAACGTTGATTAAAGGAGCATTAGATTTTATGCTCGACGGGATTTAAGACGCTACCGCCTCTCCCTCACTCAAATCCTTATGCCGGTTCGACGGCTGGACAAAATACTGTTTATCTTCCCAGCGCAGGCAGGTTAATGTACCACCCCAGCAGCAGCCGGTATCCAGCGCGTAAATACCTTCCGGCGTACCTTTGCCTTCCAGCGATGCCCAGTGACCAAAGGCGATGTTGTACTCTTCAGCGACGGGGCCAGGAATCGCAAACCACGGTTTCAGTGGGGCAGGGGCCTCTTCCGGCGATTCTTTGCTGTACATATCCAGTTGACCGTTCGGGAAGCAAAAACGCATACGGGTAAAGGCGTTGGTGATAAAACGCAGTCTTCCCAGCCCCCGCAATTCCGGCGACCAGTTATTTGGCATATCGCCGTACATGGCATCAAGGAAGAAGGGATAGGAGTCACTCGACAGCACCGCTTCTACATCGCGCGCGCACTCTTTGGCTGTCTGCAGATCCCACTGCGGCGTGATCCCGGCGTGGGCCATCACTAACTTTTTCTCTTTGTCGATTTGCAGCAAAGGCTGGCGACGCAGCCAGTTAAGCAGCTCGTCGGCATCCGGCGCTTCCAGCAGCGGTGTCAGGCGATCTTTCGGTTTATTGCGGCTGATCCCGGCAAATACCGCCAGCAGATGCAGATCGTGATTACCCAGCACCAGACGTACGCTGTCGCCTAAGGATTTCACATAGCGCAGAACATCCAGCGAACCCGGGCCGCGCGCGACCAGATCGCCCGTCAGCCAGAGGGTATCTTTCCCAGGGGTAAATTCTACTTTATGCAGCAATGCGATCAGTTCATCGTAACAACCATGAACGTCGCCAATAAGGTATGTCGCCATATTCTTTTAATGAATGAGTGTGGGAACGGCGAGTCGGAATACGGGAATGTCGATGCTGAAAGGGACGCCATTTTCATCGATCATTTCGTAGTGACCCTGCATGGTGCCCAGCGGGGTTTCAATGATTGCACCGCTGGTGTACTGGTACTCTTCGCCAGGCGCGATAAGTGGCTGGACGCCAACCACTCCTTCGCCCTGGACTTCGGTTTCACGGCCATTGCCATTGGTGATCAGCCAGTAACGCCCCAACAACTGCACTGGCGCTCGCCCCAGATTGCGTATGGTTACGGTATAAGCAAAAACGTAACGTTCATTATCAGGTGAAGATTGGGCCTCAATGTAGACGCTTTGAACCTGAATACACACTCGGGGCGAATTGATCATCGTTAACTCTCCTGCAAAGGCGCGTTCTCCGCCAGATAGTTCGCCATCTGGCAATATTGCGCGACAGAGATATTTTCCGCTCGCATCGCCGGGTCGATCCCCATTCCCGTTAACACCTCGACGCTAAACAGGTTGCCGAGGCTGTTACGAATGGTTTTACGACGCTGGTTAAAGGCTTCAGTGGTGATGCGGCTCAACACGCGAACATCTTTAACCGGGTGAGGCATCGTTGCATGAGGAACCAGGCGCACGACGGCGGAATCCACTTTGGGTGGTGGTGTAAAGGCTGACGGCGGTACTTCCAGCACCGGGATCACGTTGCAATAGTATTGCGCCATGACGCTTAATCGACCATACGCCTTGCTGTTCGGTCCTGCAACCAGACGATTCACCACTTCTTTTTGCAACATAAAGTGCATGTCGGCAATGGCATCAGTATAGCTAAACAGATGGAACATCAACGGCGTGGAGATGTTATAAGGCAGGTTGCCGAAAACACGCAGCGGCTGGCCCATTTTCGCGGCCAGTTCGCCAAAGTTAAAGGTCATCGCATCCTGCTGATAAATCGTCAGTTTCGGGCCTAAGAATGGATGCGTTTGCAGACGTGCCGCCAGATCGCGGTCAAGTTCGATGACCGTCAGCTGGTCCAGACGTTCGCCGACCGGTTCGGTCAATGCCGCCAGACCGGGGCCGATTTCGACCATCGCCTGGCCCTTCTGCGGGTTAATGGCAGAAACAATGCTGTCGATCACGAACTGATCGTTGAGAAAGTTTTGCCCGAAGCGTTTACGGGCTAAGTGGCCCTGGTGGACTCGATTATTCATTGGGTGTTAACAATCATTTTGATGGCGAGATTAAGCGCCGTAATAAAACTGCCGACATCGGCTTTACCACGTCCCGCCAGTTCAAGCGCGGTGCCGTGGTCCACTGATGTGCGAATAAAGGGCAGGCCCAGCGTAATGTTCACACCGCGCCCGAAGCCCTGGTATTTTAGCACGGGAAGACCCTGATCGTGGTACATCGCCAGCACGGCGTCGGCGTTATCGAGATATTTCGGCTGAAACAGGGTATCGGCAGGCAGCGGCCCGTTGAGTTTCATCCCCTGTTCCCGCAGCTCGTTGAGTACCGGAATAATGGTGTCTATCTCTTCCGTACCCATATGACCGCCTTCGCCCGCGTGCGGATTCAGCCCGCAGACCAGAATGCGCGGTTCGGCAATACCAAATTTGGTCCGCAAATCGTGATGCAAAATAGCAATCACTTCGTGCAAAAGGGCAGGGGTGATAGCATCTGCAATATCGCGCAGCGGTAAATGCGTCGTTGCCAGCGCCACGCGAAGTTCTTCGGTCGCCAGCATCATCACCACTTTTTTCGCCTGCGAACGCTCTTCGAAAAACTCGGTATGCCCGGTAAACGGAATGCCTGCGTCGTTAATGACGCCTTTATGCACGGGGCCTGTGATCAGCGCAGCAAATTCACCGTTCAGACAGCCATCACACGCTCGCGCCAGCGTTTCCACCACATAGTGCCCATTTTCAACTGCTAACTGCCCCACAGTGACAGATTCACGTAGCGCGACAGGAAGTAGCGTTAATGTGCCCGCAGTTTGCGGTTGTGCAGGGGAGTTGGGGGAATAAGGGCGGAGGGTGAGCGGCAAACCGAGCATCGCTGCCCGGTCGGTAAGGAGAGTGGCATCGGCACAAACAACCAGTTCGACTGGCCACTCACGCTGTGCAAGCTGGACAATTAAGTCCGGGCCAATCCCGGCGGGCTCGCCGGGAGTGATCACAACACGTTGGGTTTTAACCATTAGTTGCTCAGGATTTTAACGTAGGCGCTGGCACGTTGTTCCTGCATCCAGCTTGCTGCTTCTTCCGAGAACTTACGGTTCATCAGCATGCGGTATGCACGATCTTTCTGTGCCGCGTCGGTTTTATCGACATTACGGGTATCCAGCAGTTCGATTAAATGCCAGCCGAATGAAGAGTGAACCGGTGCACTCATTTGACCTTTGTTCAGGCGGGTCAGGGCGTCACGGAAGGCCGGATCGAAAATATCTGGTGTAGCCCAGCCGAGATCACCGCCCTGGTTAGCAGAGCCTGGATCCTGAGAGAACTCTTTCGCTGCGGCAGCAAAAGTCGTTTTACCACTCTTGATATCGGCAGCAATCTGTTCCAGTTTCACGCGGGCCTGTTCGTCAGTCATGATCGGCGACGGTTTCAGCAGAATATGGCGAGCATGGACTTCGGTCACCGAGATATTTTTGCTTTCGCCGCGCAGGTCGTTAACTTTCAGAATATGGAAGCCAACGCCGGAACGAATCGGGCCAACAATGTCGCCTTTCTTCGCGGTGCTTAATGCCTGGGCGAAGATCCCCGGCAACTCCTGAATACGGCCCCAGCCCATCTGGCCGCCGTTCAGCGCCTGCTGGTCGGCAGAATGAGCAATCGCCAGCTTACCGAAATCAGCGCCGTTACGCGCCTGATCGACAATGGCGCGTGCCTGGCTTTCCGCTTCGTTCACCTGATCAGAGGTCGGGTTTTCCGGCAGCGGGATCAGGATGTGGCTCAGGTTCAGCTCAGTGCTGGCGTCGTTTTGGTTACCCACTTGCTGCGCCAGGGATTCGACTTCCTGCGGCAGGATGGTGATGCGACGACGCACCTCGTTGTTACGCACTTCAGAGATAATCATCTCTTTGCGGATCTGGTTACGATAGGTGTTGTAGTTCAGACCATCGTAAGCCAGACGGCTGCGCATCTGATCCAGCGTCATGTTGTTCTGTTTCGCGATGTTAGCAATCGCCTGATCCAGCTGCTCATCGGAGATTTTCACTCCCATTTTCTGCCCCATCTGCAGGATGATTTGATCCATGATCAAACGTTCCATGATTTGGTGGCGCAGCGTCGCGTCATCAGGAAGTTGCTGCCTTGCCTGAGCAGCGTTCAGTTTTACCGACTGCATTAATCCATCAACGTCGCTTTCCAGCACGACGCCGTTATTGACGACGGCTGCGACTTTATCGACTACCTGGGGGGCAGCGAAACTGGTATTCGCGATCATGGCGATACCGAGAAGCAGCGTTTTCCAGTTCTTCATACTTTTTCCATTTCAATTAACCGCACTGCGGATTACGTGGTAAATCAACAAATCACAAAGTGTTTTGATACGGCAGAATGTTCGAACGCAGCATCTCTTGCGTACCCAGACCGTAGTTGGAGCTCAGGCCGCGAAGTTCGATGTTAAAGCCGATTGCGTTGTCATATACCGCATGTTGTTTATCGTTATCCCAACCGTTCAGCTTCCGCTCGTAACCGACGCGAATCGCATAGCAGCAGGAGCTGTATTGCACACCTAACATAGAGTCGGCTTGCTTGTTCGCATTGGTGTCGTAGTAGTAGGCCCCAACAATGGACCAACGATCGGCAATTGGCCAGCTGGCGACGGCACCTACCTGCGAAATACCATTCTTATATTGCTCAGCAGTGGAATAGTACTTAGGCAGCGTTGCCTGAATATATTCCGGGCTGGCGTAACGGTAATTCAGCTGTACCAGACGGTCTTCATCCCGACGGTATTCAATGCTGGAGTTACTGGTCGCTACGTTATCCAGACGTGTATCGTACTGAATCCCGCCACGCAATCCCCAACGATCAGAGATGCGCCAGTAAGTATCGCCTGCCCATACCAGTGAGCCCGTTTTGTCGTCATTCTCCCATGTTATGTTGTCATCGCCAGTGCGAGACTCCGTGAAATAGTAGATTTGACCAACGGAAATATTAAAACGTTCAACGGCAGCATCATCATATATGCGAGATGTGACACCGGTCGTCACCTGGTTAGCGGAGGCAATACGGTCAAGACCGCCGTAAGTCCGGTCCCGGAACAGGCCGGAGTAGTCAGATTGCAGCAGCGACGAGTCGTAGTTATAGATTTTGCTCTGATCGCGATATGGCACATACAGATACTGCGCGCGTGGTTCCAGTGTCTGGGTATAGCCCGGCGCCAGCATTTCCATATCACGCTCGAAGACCATTCTACCGTCTACCTTGAACTGCGGCATTACACGGTTAGCGGACTCTGCCAGCTTGGTCGTGTTTCTGGAGTTATACCAGTCAAGATTGGTTTGCTGATAATGGGTTGCCAGCAACTTCGCTTCAGTATTGATGCTGCCCCAGTTATTAGAGAGCGGCAGATTGATGGTCGGTTCCAGGTGAACACGAGTCGCCTCTGGCATGTCATCTCTGGTGTTAACAAAGTGCACCGCCTGGCCGTAAATTCGCGTATCGAAAGGACCGACATCGTTTTGATAGTAGTTAACGTCTAACTGCGGTTCTGCCGAGTAGCTACTGGTGTTCTGCTCGCTGAAGACCTGGAACTGCTTGGTTGAAACGGTGGCATTGAAGTTTTGCACCGCATAGCCAACGCTGAATTTTTGCGTTGCGTAGCCGTCGGTACTGGAACCGTACTTGTTATCGAAATCATTGAAGTAGCTAGGATCGCTGACCTTGGTGTAGTCGACGTTGAAACGCCACACCTGATCCATGACCCCGGAGTGGTTCCAGTAGAATAACCAACGACGTGAACTGTCATCGTTCGGGTGTTCATCTTTATAGACTTTATCTGAAGGCAGATAGTCCAGTTCCATCAAGCCAGCGCCCGCCTGGGAGAGGTAGCGGAATTCGTTCTCCCACATGATATTGCCACGACGATGCATATAATGCGGCGTGATGGTGGCATCCATATTTGGCGCGATGTTCCAGTAATATGGCAGGTAGAACTCAAAGTAGTTGGTGGTGGTGTACTTGGCGTTCGGGATCAAGAAACCAGAGCGACGTTTGTCACCCACCGGCAACTGCAAATAGGGGCTATAAAAGATCGGTACCGGACCCACCTTAAAGCGGGCGTTCCAGATCTCCGCAACTTGTTCTTCGCGGTCATGAATAATTTCGCTACCTACCACGCTCCAGGTGTCAGAACCCGGCAGACAGGAGGTAAAGCTACCGTTATCCAGAATGGTATAGCGGTTTTCGCCACGTTGTTTCATCAGGTCCGCTTTACCGCGGCCCTGGCGACCCACCATCTGGTAATCACCCTCCCAGACGTTGGTATCTTTGGTGTTCAGATTCGCCCAGCCTTTCGGCCCTTTGAGGATCACCTGGTTATCGTCGTAATGGACATTACCGAGCGCATCAACGGTACGTACCGGCTCCGGTTGTCCTGGTGCCTCTTTTTGATGGAGCTGCACTTCGTCGGCCTGCAGACGGCTGTTACCCTGCATGATATCCACGCTGCCAGTAAACACGGCGTCATCCGGGTAGTCCCCTTTCGCGTGGTCAGCATTGATAGTCACGGGTAAGTCATTGGTATCGCCCTGTACCAGAGGACGGTCATAGCTTGGCACGCCCAACATGCACTGTGAGGCGAGGTCGGCTGCCAGTCCCTGTTGACTATAAAGGGCGGTGGCAATCATGGTGGCCAGGAGAGTGGGGATACGTTTTTTCATACGTTGATTTTATTGTTCCATCATCGGTAACGTTGCGCGTGACAAACGGTCAGAGACTAACGTACTCGTCATCTCTACGCTAGTGTTAATCCTGTCCGAATAGCGTCTGTGGTGTTAGGCACGGCATTGAATGACAGGTATGATAATGCAAATTATAGGCGATGTCTCACAATAGACCGCAGCCAGAAATGGGTAAAAGCGCCTTTATATTGTGGGAGATAGCCCTGATATCCGTGTGTCGATTTGGGGAATATATGCAGTATTGGGGAAAAATCATTGGCGTGGCCGTGGCCTTAATAATGGGCGGCGGCTTTTGGGGCGTAGTATTGGGCCTGTTAATTGGCCATATGTTTGATAAAGCCCGTAGCCGTAAAATGGCGTGGTTCGCCAACCAGCGTGAGCGTCAGGCGCTGTTTTTTGCCACCACTTTTGAAGTGATGGGGCATTTAACCAAATCCAAAGGTCGCGTCACGGAGGCTGATATTCATATCGCCAGTCAGTTGATGGACCGAATGAATCTGCATGGCGCTTCCCGTACTGCGGCGCAAAATGCATTCCGGGTGGGAAAATCAGACAATTACCCGCTGCGCGAAAAGATGCGCCAGTTTCGCAGTGTCTGCTTTGGTCGTTTTGACTTAATTCGTATGTTTCTGGAGATCCAGATTCAGGCGGCGTTTGCTGATGGTTCACTGCACCCGAATGAACGGGCGGTGCTGTATGTCATTGCCGAAGAGTTAGGCATCTCCCGCGCCCAGTTTGACCAGTTTTTGCGCATGATGCAGGGCGGTGCACAGTTTGGTGGCGGTTATCAGCAGCAATCTGGCGGTGGTAACTGGCAGCAAGCGCAGCGTGGCCCGACGCTGGAAGATGCCTGTAATGTGCTGGGCGTGAAGCCGACGGATGATGCGACCACCATCAAACGTGCCTACCGTAAGCTGATGAGTGAACACCATCCCGATAAGTTGGTGGCGAAAGGTTTGCCGCCAGAGATGATGGAGATGGCGAAGCAGAAAGCGCAGGAAATTCAGCAGGCCTATGAGCTGATAAAGCAGCAGAAAGGGTTTAAATAAGTTTCAACGTGTAGGCCTGATAAGACGCGGTAGGCCGGATAAGACGCGCCAGCGTCGCATCCGGCGAGCAGCATCAGACAATCGGCGCAAAATTGCCGGATGCGGCGTGAACGCCTTCTCCGGCCTACCGAACTTCGCCAGCGTGACTATTAAAAATCCGCTGGTGCTTTAAACGTCATACTATTGCCATACGCCGGATGGGTAATCGTCAGCATCTCTGCATGTAGCAACAAACGCGGTGCCATTGCTCTCGCTTCTGGTGATGCATAAAAACGATCGCCGAGAATCGGATGACCCAGCGCCAGCATATGCACACGCAGCTGATGCGAACGCCCGGTAATCGGTTTTAACACCACTCTTGCCGTGTTATCCGCTGCATATTCCACCACTTCATATTCCGTCTGCGCAGGTTTACCTGTTTCGTAACAGACTTTCTGTTTCGGGCGGTTTGGCCAGTCGCAAATCAGCGGCAGATCCACCAGACCTTCCGCAGGGGATGGATGCCCCCAGACGCGGGCCACATACTGCTTTTTCGGCTCGCGCTCGCGGAACTGGCGTTTTAACTCCCGCTCCGCGGCTTTGGTCAGCGCCACTACAATCACGCCGCTGGTAGCCATATCCAGACGATGCACCGATTCTGCCTGCGGATAATCACGCTGAATGCGCGTCATCACGCTGTCTTTGTGCTCTTCCAGACGACCCGGCACAGACAACAAACCGCTCGGCTTGTTGACCACCATAATATGGTCATCCTGATACAGGACAACCAGCCAGGGGTCCTGCGGCGGATTGTAGTTTTCCATCCCCATCTTCGGCTCCGTTACTGATGCGTCACAACGATCAAACGCAGGGCATCCAGACGCCAGCCTGCCTGATCCAGGCTTTCCATTACCTGCTGACGGTTGCTCTCAATGGCGGTCAGTTCGTCGTCACGAATGTTCGGGTTAACTGCACGCAGCGCTTCCAGACGAGACAGCTCGGCAGACAGTTTTTCGTCGGCTTCGTTACGCGCTGCATCAATCAATGCACGGGCAGATTTCTCGATCTGCGCTTCCCCCAGCTGAAGGATAGCGTGAACATCCTGCTGCACGGCGTTAACCAGCTTGCTGCCGGTGTGACGGTTAACCGCGTTAAGCTGGCGGTTAAAGGTTTCAAACTCTACCTGCGCCGCCAGGTTGTTGCCGTTTTTATCCAGCAGCATACGTACCGGCGTCGGTGGCAGGAAGCGGTTGAGCTGCAACTGCTTCGGAGCCTGGGCTTCAACCACATAAATCAGTTCCACCAACAGCGTACCTACCGGCAACGCTTTGTTTTTCAACAGTGAAATCGTGCTGCTACCGGTATCGCCAGAAAGGATCAGATCCAGACCGTTGCGGATCAGCGGATGCTCCCAGGTAATAAACTGTGCATCTTCACGCGCCAGCGCCACTTCACGGTCGAAGGTGATGGTGATGCCATCTTCCGACAGGCCAGGGAAGTCCGGCACCAGCATATGATCGGACGGCGTCAGCACGATCATGTTGTCGCCGCGATCGTCCTGATTGATACCGATAATATCGAACAGGTTCATGGCGAAGGCGATCAGGTTGGTATCGTCATCCTGCTCTTCAATGCTTTCTGCCAGTGCCTGGGCTTTTTCGCCACCGTTGGAATGGATTTCCAGCAGGCGGTCACGACCTTGTTCCAGCTGTGCTTTCAGCGCTTCATGTTGCTCGCGGCAGTTTTTGATCAGATCGTCAAAGCCTTCGGTTTGATCCGGTGAAGCCAGATAGTTAATCAGATCGTTGTATACGCTATCGTAAATAGTGCGTCCGGTCGGGCAGGTGTGCTCGAATGCATCCAGACCTTCGTGATACCAGCGCACCAGCACCGACTGAGCAGTTTTTTCCAGATAAGGCACATGGATCTGAATATCGTGCGCCTGACCGATACGATCCAGACGCCCAATACGCTGCTCCAGCAGATCCGGGTTGAATGGCAGGTCAAACATTACCATGTGGCTGGCGAACTGGAAGTTACGTCCTTCAGAACCGATTTCCGAGCACAGCAGTACCTGCGCGCCGGTGTCTTCTTCGGCAAACCAGGCGGCAGCGCGGTCACGTTCGATAATCGACATACCTTCGTGGAATACCGCGGCGCGAATACCTTCACGTTCGCGCAGTACCTGCTCCAGTTGCAGCGCAGTGGCAGCTTTGGCGCAGATCACCAGCACTTTCTGAGAGCGATGGCTGGTCAGGTAGCCCATCAGCCACTCAACGCGCGGATCGAAGTTCCACCAGGTGGCGTTATCACCTTCAAATTCCTGATAAATACGCTCCGGGTAGAGCATATCGCGAGCGCGATCTTCCGCACTTTTGCGTGCGCCCATAATGCCGGAGACTTTAATAGCCGTCTGATACTGCGTCGGCAGCGGCAGCTTAATGGTGTGCAGCTCGCGTTTCGGGAAGCCTTTCACACCGTTACGGGTGTTACGGAACAGCACGCGGCTGGTGCCGTGGCGATCCATCAGCATCGAAACCAGCTCCTGACGGGCGCTCTGGGCATCTTCGCTGTCGCTGTTTGCTGCTTGCAACAGCGGCTCGATATCCTGCTCGCCGATCATCTCACCGAGCATGTTCAGTTCGTCATTGCTGAGTTTGTTACCAGCCAGCAGCATGGCAACGGCGTCCGCAACCGGACGATAATTTTTCTGCTCTTCAACGAATTGCGCAAAATCGTGGAAACGGTTCGGGTCCAGCAGACGCAGACGGGCGAAGTGGCTTTCCATCCCCAGTTGTTCCGGGGTTGCGGTCAGCAGCAGAACGCCGGGCACGTGCTCTGCCAGTTGTTCAATGGCCTGATATTCACGGCTCGGCGCATCTTCGCTCCACACCAGGTGATGCGCTTCATCGACCACCAGCAGGTCCCACTCGGCTTCACAGAGATGTTCCAGACGCTGTTTGCTACGACGGGCAAAATCCAGCGAGCAAATCACCAGCTGTTCGGTGTCGAACGGGTTGTAAGCATCGTGCTGAGCTTCGGCATAACGCTCATCATCAAATAGCGCAAAGCGCAGGTTGAAACGGCGCAGCATTTCTACCAGCCACTGATGCTGTAAGGTTTCCGGGACGATAATCAGCACACGTTCAGCAGCGCCAGAGAGCAGTTGCTGATGCAGGATCATCCCGGCTTCAATGGTTTTCCCTAAACCCACTTCGTCAGCCAGCAGGACGCGCGGCGCGTGGCGGCGACCAACATCATGAGCGATGTTGAGCTGGTGCGGGATCAGGCTGGTACGCTGACCGCGCAGGCCGCTGTACGGCATACGGAACTGTTCGCTGGAATACTTACGCGCGCGATAACGCAGCGCAAAGCGGTCCATACGGTCAATCTGCCCGGCAAACAGACGGTCCTGCGGTTTGCTGAACACCAGTTTGCTATCAAGGAAAACTTCACGCAGGGCCACGCCGGACTCTTCAGTATCAAGGCGAGTACCGATATAGGTCAGCAAGCCATTTTCTTCTTTTACTTCTTCGACTTGCATCTGCCAGCCGTCATGGCTGGTAATGGTATCACCAGGGTTGAACATCACGCGGGTCACGGGGGAATCACTGCGTGCGTACAGACGGTTTTCACCAGTAGATGGGAAAAGTAAAGTGACAGTTCGCGCATCCACCGCGACAACGGTTCCAAGTCCCAATTCGCTTTCTGTATCGCTGATCCAGCGTTGACCAAGTGTAAAAGGCATATGTGTTCGGCTCTATATCTTTAATTGCAGGCAATAACCACCCGCTACCGTGCTTATGAGGTAGTGGTGTTATTCAGGTCCAGGAATGGAAAGGGCGCTATGGTACTGGATGGCAAAGCATTCGTCACGCATCAAAATGGTATCTGGCGAACTCTTTTTTTGCTCAAAATAGCCCAAGTTGCCCGGTCATAAGTGTAGCAAAATTATCCTCAATAAAAGGGAGTATTCCCTCCGCCACGGGTTGTAACTGGCGGGTCAGATAGTGTTCGTAATCCAGCGGTGAACGTTGGTAGTCCAGCGGCTCCGGGCCGTTGGTGGTCCATACGTACTTAATGGTGCCGCGGTTCTGATATTGCAAGGGGCGACCGCGCTTATGGTTTTCTTCATCGGCAAGGCGAGCGGCGCGTACATGAGGCGGAACATTACGCTGATATTCGCTCAGCGGACGGCGAAGGCGTTTACGGTAAACCAGCCGCGTGTCCAGTTCGCCCGCCATCAGCTTGTCGATGGTTTCGCGCACGTATTCCTGATATGGCTCGTTGCGGAAGATGCGCAGGTAAAGCTCCTGCTGAAACTGCTGGGCCAGCGGCGTCCAGTCGGTGCGCACGGTTTCCAGCCCTTTAAACACCATCCGCTGTTTGTCGCCCTCCTGAATCAGTCCGGCGTAGCGCTTTTTGCTGCCGGTATCGGCCCCGCGAATGGTTGGCATCAGAAAACGGCAGAAATGGGTTTCATACTCCAGTTCCAGTGCGCTGGTCAGCCGTTGTTTTTGCAGCGTTTCCGCCCACCAGGCGTTAACGTGCTGCACCAGTGCACGACCGATTTTCGCTGCTTCTTCTTCCGAATGTGCACCTTTCAGCCAGACAAACGTTGAGTCGGTATCGCCGTAGATAACATCATAGCCCTGCGCTTCAATCAAGGTTTTGGTTTGCCGCATGATCTGATGACCACGCATGGTGATCGACGATGCCAGGCGTGGATCGAAGAAACGGCAGGCGGTGGTGCCGAGCACACCATAAAAGGCATTCATAATGATCTTCAGCGCCTGCGAAAGCGGCTTATTACCCTGACGTTTGGCTTCATCGCGCCCGTGCCAGATGTTAGTCACAATCTCCGGCAGGCAATGTTTCTCCCGTGAGAACCAGGCATCGAGAAAACCTTCGGTACTGTGCTCTGGATCAGGCTGCGCCATGCCTTCCACCAGCCCGACGGGATCAATCAGAAAGGTGCGGATGATCGACGGGTACAGGCTTTTGTAGTCCAGCACCAGCACCGAATCATAAAGCCCAGGTCGCGAATCCATCACGTAGCCGCCAGGGCTGGCGTGCGGCGGCACTTCGCCGAGATTAGGCGCGACATAACCAGCGCGATGCATACGGGGAAAATAGAGATGACCAAACGCTGCCACCGAACCGCCGTGTCGATCTACCGGCAGGCCGTTCACCGTCGCCCGTTCGAGCAAAAACGGCATGATTTCAGTTTTGTGGAAGATCTGCGTCACCAGCTCGCAATCTTTCAGGTTATAAGTTGCCAGCGCAGGCTTATCTTCGGCGAAACGGCGGTCAATTTCGTCCATTCGATCCCACGGGTTATCGATAGATTTTCCTTCGCCTAATAACTCCTGAGCGACGGTTTCCAGCGAGAATGAAGAGAAATTCCAGAACGCGGATTTCAGCGCCTCGATACCGTCGATAATCAGTCGCCCTTTGGCCTGAGCAAAAAAGACGTCGTTTTTAAAGCCGTGCTCGCGCCACTCCAGCTCGCTGTTATCACGCCCCAGACGCAGCGGAATACGGTAACGCTCGGCATGTTTTTGCAGCATTCGCAGATCGAACTGCACCACGTTCCAACCGATGATCACATCAGGATCATGAGTCGCAAACCAGGCGTTAAGTTTTTCCAGTAGCAGCGGGCGGCTGGCGACGTATTCCAGTTCAAAATCGAGCGCGGAGGCGTCGCCATTCTCTGGCCCCAGCATATAAACGATACGCTGCCCGCAACCTTCCAGGCCGATGCAGTACAGCTCACCGTGGCGGGTGGTTTCAATATCAATAGAAACCCACTTGAGCGGCGGACGATAGTCGGGATGCGGTTTCAGACGGGCATTAACGATAGCGCCGTTGCGCATATCACCCTCGACCCACACTGGCGAGGTGATAAACCGCTCCATCAGATAGCGTTCTGGCGGGCGCACATCGGCCTCGTAGACGGTAACGCCACCTTCACGCAGGCGCTTTTCGTAATTCATCAACTGGCGATGGGCGCGACAGTAAAGGCCATACACCGGCTGGCGGTGAAAATCTTTTAACGCCAGCGGCGTCAGGCGAAAGCCTTGTTCACCCTGCAAAATATGCTGAGCGCGGGGAACATGATCGGCGGGAATAAATGCCACGGACTCTTGCGGCGCAAGCGTAACCTGCAACGGCCCGTTGTCCGTTGCCAGCCAGAAGGAAACTTCGGTCCCTTGCGGGGTGTCCCGCCAGTGTCGGGTTAAGATAAAACCTGCCTGCGCCACGCTGAAAATCCAATAAAAAACCAGGCTTGATTATAGCCTGGTTTCGTTTGATTGGCTGTGGTTTTATACAGTCATTACTGCCCGTAATATGCCTTCGCGCCATGCTTACGCAGATAGTGTTTATCCAGTAGCGTTTGCTGCATATCCGGTAACTGCGGCGCTAACTGACGGCAGAATATACCCATATAAGCGACTTCTTCCAGCACGATGGCGTTATGCACCGCATCTTCGGCATTTTTGCCCCATGCAAACGGGCCGTGAGAATGGACCAGCACGCCGGGCATTTGCGCTGCATCGATACCCTGTTTTTCGAAGGTTTCTACGATGACGTTACCGGTTTCCCACTCATATTCACCGTTGATTTCTGCGTCGGTCATTTTGCGGGTGCAGGGAATGGTGCCGTAGAAATAGTCGGCGTGGGTGGTACCGGTTGCTGGAATCGACTGACCCGCCTGCGCCCAGATGGTGGCGTGGCGCGAGTGTGTGTGCACAATGCCGCCAATAGACGGGAATGCCTGATAGAGCAGCCGGTGAGTTGGCGTGTCGGAGGAGGGCTTTTTCGTACCTTCAACCACTTCACCGGTTTCGATGCTGACCACGACCATATCGTCAGCGGTCATGGTGCTGTAGTCGACGCCGGAAGGTTTGATCACCAGGACGCCGCGCCCGCGATCAACGGCGCTGACATTGCCCCAGGTGAGCGTGACCAGGTTGTGTTTTGGCAGCGCCAGGTTGGCTTCTAAGACCTGGCGTTTGAGATCTTCTAACATGTTGACTCCTTCGTGCCGGATGCGCTTTGCTTATCCGGCCTACAAAATCGCAGCGTGTAGGCCTGATAAGACGCGTCGGCGTCGCATCAGGCGGTGAATGCCGGATGCGCTTTGCTTATCCGGCCTACAAATCCGGAACGCGTAGGCCTGATAAGACGCGCCAGCGCCGCATCAGGCGGTGAATGCCGGATGCGCTTTGCTTATCCGGCCTACAAATCCGGAACGCGTAGGCCTGATAAGACGCGTCAGCGTCGCATCAGGCGTTACATACCTGATGCGGCTACTTAGCGACGAAATCCGTAATACACTTCGTTCCAGCGCAGCGCGTCTTTAAACGCTGGAAGGCGGGTATCGTTATCAATCACTGTGATTTCAATGTCGTGCATCTCGGCGAACTGGCGCATATCGTTGAGGTTCAGCGCATGGCTGAAGACGGTATGGTGCGCGCCACCGGCAAGGATCCACGCTTCGGAAGCGGTCGGCAGATCCGGTTGCGCTTTCCACAGCGCATTCGCCACCGGCAGTTTCGGCAGGGAGTGCGGTGTTTTCACCGTGTCGATGCAGTTAACCAGCAGACGGTAACGATCGCCGAGATCAATCAGGCTGGCGACAATGGCTGGACCGGTTTGAGTGTTGAAGATCAGGCGGGCAGGATCGTCTTTACCGCCAATACCGAGATGCTGAACGTCGAGGATCGGTTTCTCTTCCACAGCGATCGACGGACAGACTTCCAGCATATGGGAGCCGAGTACCAGGTCATTACCTTTCTCGAAGTGATAGGTGTAGTCCTCCATAAAGGAGGTGCCGCCCTGCAGACCGGTTGACATCACCTTCATGATGCGAAGCAGGGCGGCAGTTTTCCAGTCGCCTTCGCCCGCAAAGCCGTAGCCCTGCTGCATCAGACGCTGTACGGCCAGACCCGGAAGCTGTTTCAGGCCGTGCAAATCTTCAAAGGTAGTAGTGAAAGCGTGGAAGCCACCTTGTTCCAGGAAACGCTTCATCCCCAGCTCAATACGCGCCGCTTCCAGCACGTTCTGTCGTTTTTCGCCGTGGATTTGTGTGGCAGGTGTCATGGTGTAGCAGCTTTCGTACTCATCGACCAGCGCGTTAACATCGCCGTCGCTTATGGAGTTCACCACCTGCACCAGATCGCCAACCGCCCAGGTATTGACGGAGAAACCAAACTTGATCTGTGCGGCAACTTTATCGCCATCGGTGACCGCTACTTCACGCATGTTATCGCCAAAACGGCAGACTTTCAGATGACGGGTATCCTGTTTAGAGACCGCCTGACGCATCCAGGAGCCAATACGCTCATGTGCTTGTTTATCCTGCCAGTGACCGGTAACAACGGCATGTTGCTGACGCATACGCGCGCCGATGAAGCCGAACTCGCGACCGCCATGCGCGGTCTGGTTCAGGTTCATAAAGTCCATGTCGATGCTGTCCCACGGCAGCGCCGCGTTGAACTGGGTGTGGAATTGCAGCAACGGTTTGTTGAGCATGGTCAGGCCGTTGATCCACATTTTGGCCGGGGAGAAGGTGTGCAGCCACACCACCAGACCAGCGCAACGATCGTCGTAATTCGCGTCGCGGCAAATAGCGGTGATTTCATCCGGCGTGGTGCCCAGCGGTTTCAGCACCAGTTTGCAGGGCAACTTCGCTTCTGTATTCAGTGCATTAACAACGTGTTCCGCATGTTGCGTCACCTGGCGCAGAGTCTCCGGGCCGTAAAGATGTTGGCTGCCAATTACAAACCACACTTCATAATTATCAAAAATCGTCATTGTCGTGTCCTTATAGAGTCGGAACGGCCTGGGCAGCCTGTGCCGGGGCGGAAGTTGGAGGATAGTGTTGTTCGGCGCTCATCGCCCATTGCTGATAGCGGCGATAAAGCTGTTCAAAGCGTTGTGCCTGTTCGCTGCGCGGTTGCAGGGTTTTCTCTACCGCACTGGCCATTTTTTGCTGGGCTGATGGGATGTCTGCGTGCACTTTCGCGGCGACAGCAGCAAAAATCGCCGCACCGAGCGCACAGCACTGGTCAGAGGCAACAATTTGCAGCGGGCGATTCAGCACGTCGCAGCAGGCCTGCATAATGACTTGGTTTTTCCGCGCGATGCCGCCCAGCGCCATCACGTTATTGACGGCGATCCCCTGATCGGTAAAGCACTCCATGATTGCGCGTGCGCCAAAGGCGGTGGCGGCAATTAAACCGCCGAACAGCAGCGGAGCGTCGGTGGCGAGGTTCAGATCGGTAATCACTCCTTTCAGGCGTTGGTTAGCGTTTGGCGTGCGGCGACCGTTAAACCAGTCGAGCACCACCGGCAGGTGATCCAGAGACGGATTTTTGGCCCATGCTTCGGTCAGCGCCGGAAGCAGTTGTTTCTGGCTGGCGTTGATTTGCTCTTTCAGTTCCGGATGCTGGGCGGCAAGCTGTTCCAGCGGCCAGCTGAGTACGCGTCCAAACCAGGCGTAGATATCACCAAACGCCGATTGGCCTGCTTCCAGACCGATAAATCCAGGCACCACGCTGCCATCAACCTGACCGCAAATACCTTTCACTGCCCGCTCGCCAACGCTCTGTTTGTCGGCAATCAGAATGTCGCAGGTGGAAGTACCGATAACTTTTACCAGAGCGTTAGGCTGTGCGCCTGCGCCAACTGCGCCCATATGGCAGTCAAACGCGCCGCCGGAAATCACCACGCTTTCAGGCAGGCCGAGACGCTGCGCCCATTCCGGGCATAAGGTGCCCACCGGAATATCGGCAGTCCAGGTGTCAGTGAATAGTGGGGAAGGCAAATGGCGATTGAGGATTGGGTCCAGCTCATCAAAGAAACTGGCTGGCGGCAGGCCACCCCAGCTTTCGTGCCACAGAGATTTATGCCCGGCGCTGCAACGTCCGCGACGAATATCCTGCGGGCGGGTGGTACCGGAAAGCAGAGCTGGTACCCAGTCGCACAGCTCAATCCACGATGCGGCAGATTGCGCCACGGCGCTGTCCTGGCGAGTCACATGCAGGATTTTTGCCCAGAACCATTCGCTGGAATAAATACCGCCAATATAGCGGGAGTAGTCAACGTTGCCCGGCGCGTGGCACAAACGGGTAATCTCTTCCGCTTCTTCAACCGCGGTGTGGTCTTTCCACAATACGAACATCGCGTTCGGGTTTTCGGCAAACTCCGGGCGCAGCGCCAGGACGTTACCGTCGGCGTCAATCGGTGCGGGCGTCGAGCCGGTTGTGTCAACGCCAATCCCGACCACAGCTGCGCGCTGCTCGGCGCTAAGCTCTGCAAGCACGGTTTTCAGCGCCGCTTCCATTGACTCAATGTAGTCACGCGGATGATGACGGAACTGGTTATTTGGGGCATCACAAAATTGCCCTTTCTGCCAACGGGGATACCACTCTACGCTGGTGGCGATCTCTTCACCGGTGGCGCAATCCACCGCCAAAGCTCGCACAGAATCACTGCCAAAATCGAGGCCAATTGCAATCGCCATCGTTTCACTCCATCCAAAAAAACGGGTATGGAGAAACAGTAGAGAGTTGCGAAAAAAAGCGTCAGGTAGGATCCGCTAATCTTATGGATAAAAATGCTATGGCATAGCAAAGTGTGACGCCGTGCAAATAATCAATGTGGACTTTTCTGCCGTGATTATAGACACTTTTGTTACGCGTTTTTGTCATGGCTTTGGTCCCGCTTTGTTACAGAATGCTTTTAATAAGCGGGGTTACCGGTTGGATTAGTGAGAAGAGCCAGTAAAAGACGCAGTGACGGCAATGTCTGATGCAATATGGACAATTGGTTTCTTCTCTGAATGGCGGGAGTATGAAAAGTATGGCTGAAGCGCAAAATGATCCCCTGCTGCCGGGATACTCGTTTAACGCCCATCTGGTGGCGGGTTTAACGCCGATTGAGGCCAACGGTTATCTCGATTTTTTTATCGACCGACCGCTGGGAATGAAAGGTTATATTCTCAATCTCACCATTCGCGGTCAGGGGGTGGTGAAAAATCAGGGACGAGAATTTGTCTGCCGACCGGGTGATATTTTGCTGTTCCCGCCTGGAGAGATTCATCACTACGGTCGTCATCCGGAGGCTCACGAATGGTATCACCAGTGGGTTTACTTTCGTCCGCGCGCCTACTGGCATGAATGGCTTAACTGGCCGTCGATATTTGCCAATACCGGTTTCTTTCGCCCGGATGAAGCGCACCAGCCGCATTTCAGCGACCTGTTTGGGCAAATCATTAATGCCGGACAAGGGGAAGGGCGCTATTCGGAATTGCTGGCGATAAATCTGCTTGAGCAATTGTTACTGCGGCGCATGGAAGCGATTAACGAGTCGCTCCATCCACCGATGGATAATCGGGTACGCGAGGCTTGTCAGTACATCAGCGATCACCTGGCAGACAGTAATTTTGATATCGCCAGCGTCGCACAGCATGTCTGCCTGTCGCCGTCGCGTCTGTCGCATTTGTTCCGCCAGCAGTTAGGGATTAGCGTATTAAGCTGGCGCGAGGACCAGCGCATCAGTCAGGCGAAGCTGCTTTTGAGCACCACCCGGATGCCTATCGCCACCGTCGGTCGCAATGTCGGTTTTGATGATCAACTCTATTTCTCGCGAGTATTTAAAAAATGCACCGGGGCGAGTCCGAGCGAGTTTAGGGCAGGTTGTGAATAATAAGAAAGAAGGGGGGGAACCCCCTTGCTTTCTTCATCTGACGTTATTTATATATTTCACGGGGGATTAATTTTAGTTATTTTTAGTTGAATCGTTTTACCTGAATTATTTTTTTTCTTGATAAAATATCGACAACGATTTCTTTTTGTAAAAATAAAACGAAGGCTTATGTATCGGGATACCCATCATGAACATATTGTCCGGTTGCATCAGGAGAATATATCAAGCGGTTTGTTCATCGTAGGAACACCACATTGAGCGGTTATGGCAGGCACTTCACGCCACCATAAATGCCGTTCGATGTGGCAGTTGTTGAAAAAAGTACGGCATTCTATGAAAAACGCCAGTTACTCCCTCAGAGGAGAACATGGTCTGGCAAAAGTGTAGCGGCATCAGGCGCAGCTATCTTTGTAAATTCATTCATAAAATGAATTGTATACAAAAAAATATTGAAAAATAATATTTTTCCTTATTGATATTATTTGCTATACGTTTTTTTTGAGGGGAGATTGTGATGAGCAAACGTAACGATATTACTGATGGAATATTTGCAACAACGAAAAAGTATGGATTAGTTTATACCGAAGAGTTAGGTTGGATCGATTTGGGGCATGCTCAGGGACAAGATGCCAGAATATTAAAAAGAAAATTGGAGCAAGAACATTTTTCAACATATTACGATGAATTTCATGATTGGTATTTTCCTGTTGATTATCATCAGGAAATGGGAATTCGGAAAAAAATATTAGGAGTAGATCTTACATTTCATACCGGTGTTTATACGAAGGTTATGGTTCGTTCATGTCTTTCACCCACTCTTAAAGCAAGAGTTGCCTTAACGTTAATGTATGGAACTGCGAAGAGGTTTGAAGCATGGCAAAACTCATTTATTTTTAACTGGTATACTGATAGCGGATTTAGTGCAGAAGATTTAGTCTCAGACTTGATTGGTTTTTATCGTGTATTTGGAACAGGCCCCGATCCACTTTTATTGGCAAAACCTTTATCTTACACAAAAGCCTTACAAATATGGGATACATATGGAGCGCCAGGGAATTTTAAAAATACTGAGTTTACGCCATTCTTATTTACAACCCATCCTCCTTTTAAAAAAAATCAACTAATAAAAAAGAAGCTTCCAGAATGGTTAAATTATATAAAGCCATTAGATGAGTCTTTTTCAATATTGTTATATAATCAATATAATAATAGACCTGTTACTAATTATTATAAAGATAAAAACAGAATAAATCATGAGTTGTATAGTTCATTATCAAGTTCGGGAGCTATAAAGTTTTCAGAATCTCCCTTTGAAAGACCGCTTTTTCTTTTCTTAAACCCTCATTATCCGCACAGGTCGTGAGTAGAGATGTCAAAATATATTTATATTTTATTATCATTTTTAGTTTTATTCTTTATATTTTTCTATGCTTATATCTCATTGATGTCAAAGGAACATCACTATACACAGCATGAACTTTCCCCATTTTTCCTTTATACGCCAGAGAGTTTGCGAAATTTGCCAAACATATCAAACGTAGCCGAGTATAGCTATTACTATAATGTTGATGATATGCAAACAAGAGTGATTGTTACATGGCGAAATATAGATAACATTTTTCTTCAGAAAGCAAAGCTAATAGATTTTTTGAAAAGAATGGGACCGAGTCTACAAAACGATTGTATATGGTTTTTTCATGATAAAAGTGATTATGCAAATAATTTCCAGCGTTATTGCATCATTGAGCACCGTGATTCTCTGCAGGTGGAATATTTTGAGACTATCGAATGATAGGCAGAGGGTGTCTTTTGTGCCGGTTGTGAAGAAAAAGTGAATGATGTAGCCGTCAAGTTGTCATAATTGGTAACGAATCAGATAATTGACGGCTTGACGGAGTAGCATAGGGTTTGCAGAATCCCTGCTTCGTCCATTTGACAGGCACATTATGCAAGCATTGCTGGAACACTTTATTACCCAATCCACCGTGTATTCATTGATGGCGGTGGTGTTGGTGGCCTTTCTGGAGTCGCTGGCGCTGGTCGGTTTGATTCTACCCGGTACGGTGCTGATGGCGGGGCTGGGAGCGCTGATTGGTAGCGGTGAGTTAAGTTTCTGGTACGCCTGGCTGGCGGGGATTATTGGCTGCCTGATGGGCGACTGGATCTCCTTCTGGCTGGGCTGGCGTTTTAAAAAGCCGTTGCATCGCTGGTCATTTCTGAAGAAGAACAAAGCATTACTCGATAAAACCGAACATGCGCTGCATCAGCACAGCATGTTCACCATTCTGGTCGGTCGTTTTGTCGGTCCGACGCGTCCGCTGGTGCCAATGGTGGCGGGAATGCTGGATCTCCCGGTGGCAAAATTTATTACGCCGAATATTATCGGCTGCTTGCTGTGGCCACAGTTTTACTTCCTGCCGGGGATTCTGGCGGGTGCGGCGATCGATATTCCTGCCGGGATGCAGAGCGGTGAGTTTAAATGGTTGCTGCTGGCAACAGCGGTGTTTTTGTGGGTTGGAGGCTGGCTGTGCTGGCGGTTATGGCGCAGCGGTAAAGCGACTGACCGTTTGAGTCATTATTTGTCCCGCGGTCGTTTGTTGTGGCTGACGCCGTTGATTTCTGCCATCGGCGTGGTGGCGCTGGTGGTGTTAATTCGCCACCCGTTGATGCCGGTGTATATCGATATTTTGCGTAAAGTGGTTGGGGTTTAGGGGATAGCCTTGTGCGGGTTGCCTGATGCGACGCTTGCCGCGTCTTATCAGGCCTGCAAAACGCACTACCCGTAGGTCGGATAAGGCGTTCACGCCGCATCCGACAGTGCATATTAACCTTTAATTCCCAACAGCGCCGAAGCACTCGCCTTACCGCTCAACAACTCATCGGTCTTACCCTGCCAGGCGATACGCCCGTCGGCGACCACCACCGAGCGCGTGGCGATCCGCGCCGCATCTTCCACACTGTGCGACACCATCAAGAGCGTCATTTTTTGCTGTTGGCAGCTCGAACTCACCAGCGTCAGCATCTCCTGACGTAGCGCCGGATCGAGTGCGGAAAACGGTTCATCGAGCAATAAAATGGGCTGTTCGCGTACCAGACAACGCGCTAACGCCACGCGCTGTCGCTGACCGCCGGAAAGCTCGCCAGGTAACCGCGCCATTAAATTATCAATCCCCATCTGGTGGGCAATCGCGTGCATTTTCTTCTGCTGCGCCGCATTTAGTTTCAACCCCGGATTTAGCCCCAGCCCGATGTTTTGCGCGACCGTCAGATGGCTGAACAGGTTGTTCTCCTGAAACAGCATCGACACCGGACGGCGTGACGGCGGCGTCGTGGTGTGATCTACGTCGTCGATAGTCAGCAAACCGCTGGCTGGCGTCAGAAAACCGGCGATCAAATTAAGCAGGGTACTTTTACCTGCGCCGCTTGGCCCGAGGATCGCCACCTGCTCGCCGCGTTCCACCGTTAAGCTAAAACGCATCGGCAAATGGTGGTAAAGCCAGGTGATATCAGTCAGTTTTAACATTTCGCCCCGGTATTTTTTCAATCACGGTAAACAGCAGAAAACAGAGCAGCAGCAGAATTAACGCGGTGACCGCGCCGTCCTGGCTGCGATAGGAGCCAATTTGCTGGTAGAGATAAAACGGCAGGGTACGGAAATCATCGTTACCGAACAATGCCACCACGCCAAAATCACCAATCGACAGCACACAAGCAAAGGCCAGCGCCTGCGCCAGTGGACGTTTCAGGGCGCGCAGCTCCACCACTTTTAAGCGTGACCAGCCTTCAATGCCCAGCGACTGACACAACATGCTGTAGCGGGCGGTGATATCGCGCATCGGGTTTTCCAGCACTTTCAGCGCATAAGGGATTGCCATTAACGCATTGGTGAAAATCACAATGCCGTCAGCAGATTGTGGCAGGCCGATAGTGTTGTTGAGCAGTAAAAAGAAGCCCGTAGCCAGCACAATCCCCGGCATGGCGAGGATCAACATGCCGCTCATCTCCAGCGCCTGACCCGCCAGCATTTTCTGCCGCGCCCGAAGTTCGCGACTGCTCCATAGCAGCATCATGGTCAGCACTACGCACAATACGCCTGCCGCCAGCGCAATACGCAACGAGGTCCACAGCGCCTGCCACAGCACCGGTTGTGCCAGCACTTCCGGCAACTGGCGATTTACCCCATCGACGATCACCGCCAGTAACGGTGGCAGCAACAGCAGCAGCGCCAGCACAATTAACGCCGTGTCGCAAATGCGACTATGCAGACGATCGTCCGGGTCGCGCCAGCCTTGCAGCAGTGTGGTACCAGGCGCAATGGCCTTACTCAATCGCTGACTCAACAGCACCAGCCCGAGGCAGCACACCATCTGGATCAGCGCCAGCATTGCCGCGCGGGCAGGATCGTAGTCGTAACTCAGCGCCTGATAGATTGCCAGCTCGATAGTGGTCGCCTGCGGACCGCCGCCCAGCGATAGCACGGTGGCGAAGCTGGCGAAACAGAGCATAAAGATTAGTGCGGCAACCGGCGGGATTTGTCGCCGTAACCACGGCCATTCGACGAAACGGAAAAAATGCCAGCCGTGCATCCCAAGTTGGGCGGCAAGCTGACGTTGTTCGCCGGGAATGTTTTCCAGTGCCTGGAGTAATAAACGGCTAGCCATCGGCAGATTAAAAAACACATGGGCCAGCAAAATGCCTTGCAGGCCGTAGGGCGAAAAGGTCCACTCCAGACCAAGTGATTGCCAGAGCGAGGCCAGCCAGCCCTGGCGACCATAGACGCTAAGAATGCCGAAAACAGCAACCAGCACCGGGAGGATCAAGGTCATTGCGCACAGACGCAACAGCATCTGTCGCCCAGGAAAGCGCCTGCGATAGAGGGCGCGGGCGAGGAATATTGCGGGTACGACAGAGAGCAGCGCCGAGAGAAACGCCTGCCAGAAGGAGAAGCGCACCACATGCCACAGGTAGCTGTCCTGCCAGACTGCCACCCAGTCACCCTGCGGCGCGTTCCACCACAGGGCGAGAAACGCCGCCAGTGCAACCGCCACCACCAGCGTGGCGGCGCTTACGCCTGGAATTAACCAGCCGGGAATTAACGGCTGACGGCGCGTTGCCATTCGCTAATCCATGCCTGACGTTGTGCCGCCACTTCGGCGGGTGTGAACTCTAGCGTGGTGGCTGGTTTGGTCAATTGTTCAAATCCTGCAGGCAGAGTGACGTTTGCTACCGGATACATCCAGTTGCCGGTTGGGATCGCATTCTGAAAAGCCGGAGAAACCATAAACTGGAGGAATTTTTGCGCCAGCTCTGGCTGCTTGCTGGCAGCGGTGCGGGCGGCAACTTCCACCTGCAGATAGTGACCTTCGATAAAGTTTGTGGCGGCGTAGTTATCTTTCTTCTCTTCGAGAATGTGATAAGCCGGAGAGGTGGTGTAACTCAGTACCAGATCGCTTTCGCCTTTTAAAAACAGGCCGTAGGCTTCGCTCCAGCCTTTGGTGACCGTGACAGTTTTCTTCGCCAGTTTCTGCCAGGCTTGCGGGGCGTTATCGCCATAGACTTTTTGCATCCATAGCAACAGACCCAGCCCCGGTGTACTGGTACGTGGATCTTCATAAATCACCCGCCAGTTTTGATCGCTCTCAACCAGTTCTTTCAGGCTTTGCGGCGGATTTTTCAGTTTGTTCTTGTCATAGACGAAGGCGAAATAGCCGTAATCATACGGTACGAAAGTGTCATTATTCCAGCCGCCAGGAACGTTAACGGCTTCCGCTGCCACACCGCTTTTAGCAAACAGCTCTGTTTTGCTGGCGGCGTCTAACAGATTGTTATCCAGCCCCAGCACCACATCGGCTTTACTGTTTTTGCCTTCCATCCGCAGACGGTTGAGAAGCGAAACGCCATCTTCCAGCGCCACCAGTTTCAGTTCGCAATTACAGTCTGCTTCAAAGGCTTTTTTGACTACCGGACCAGGTCCCCAGTCAGCGGCAAAGGAATCGTAGGTATAAACAGTCAGAACAGGTTTAGCGAAAACAGGCGCTGTGCACAGCAACAGCAGGGGAAGACATTTTTTTAACACTTTGCACCTCACAAAAGAGTGGCAAAGGACTTGAGAAGGAGCCTCAAATCCCTTCGCCGGCGTTATCCGGATCAGGTTCGACGGGTATTTTCTCAGCGCACGCGGCTGCGTGGCACCCCGTTGAGAACGGCGTTAGTGTAGTGATTTTGTTATCAACCAGCAATCATGGATCCGGTGGTGCAAACCACGCTGATTTAAAATCGAACCAGCCGAGGGTGTTCATGCGCAGGCCGCGCATACTACGTTGCCCCTGAATGATCAGCCAGTGGTGGATAAGTGGCACCATTGCTTTGCTGGCGACCAGTTGTTGGCACCAGTTCGCCAGATTCATTTCGCCATTGCGCCAGCGGGCGGCGTCGGCTTGCCAGTCGATCGGAATACAGTGTTGGAGCAGCGGCACCTCGCACAAGTGCGCGAACAGCGAAAAATCCAGCGGCAGCGTAAAGTTGGCGCTGTTAAGCCAGATATCGCTCTCGATCTCTCCTTCATGCCACTGATCGTAGCTGATCTCTTTGATTTCCAGCGTGACCTGGTGACTTGCCAGAATCTGCTGCATGATCCCGGCAATCACCCGATGCTCGCTGTGATCCTGATAAAAGGTCAGGGTGAGGCTTTCCAGACCAGCCGGTTTTTCGCTCTTTATGGTGCGGGCATGGTGCCAACGGGGGAGCAGTCCATAAGCCGGGAACCACAGTTGCTGGTACTGTTCCTCAGCGAAATAGACCAGATTCGTCGGAGAAAGCACATAGCTTACCCAGTCTCTGACTTGCTGATTCGCCCCTCGATGGGTGCGGCTGTCGAACAGTAAATAGTAGCAACCTTCCTCCAGGCGGCTTTCAATCTCTTTTTCCTCGCCCTGTGGACCTTTTAGCATCAGCCCTCCGGCTGGCTCGTCGGCAATTTCCGGCAGAACCCAGACGTTAACTTCGTCGATTAATGCCCGGTAACCGAAGAAGTCATCGAATGCCTGAATTTTCAGTTGATTGGTGCTGTTGCGGATCACCGCATACGGACCGGTGCCGATGGGATGGCTGGCAAAGTTACTGAGGGTTTCCCATTCGCGCGGCAGGATCATTGCCGGAACTTGCCCCAGCAGTAACGGCAACCAGCGGTCCGGTTGCGTGAGATGGATATCCAGCGTCCAGGGCGTCGGCGACACAATGTTAGCAATATGCGAATAGAGCGGAAGCGTATTGATTCGTTTTAAAGAGGCGATCACATCGTCCATTTCCAGTTCACGACCATGGTGAAAATGGACTCCTGGACGCAAAAAGAAACGCCAGTGAAGCGGTGATATTTGCTGCCAGTGGTGTGCGATGTCTGCTTCCAGTTCCCCATTTTCCTCATTTATGCGCGTTAGCGAACTGAAGATTTGCCGGGCGATATGGGTTTCAGAACGGCGCAATGCGCTGCCAGGTAGCAGATTACGCAACGGACGATAGTAGAGCACGCGCAGGATGTGCCGCCCCTGGCGGAAGCTGCGGCCCAGATGAGAAACCAGCATTTGCCGCACAGTCGCTTTGTCGCCAACCAACTGCACTAGTTGGTCGATACGATCCTGCTCCAGCAGGTCTTCCGCCCGCTGTTGCTGAAGCGCCAGCCCGGTATAGAGGAATGTCAGGCGTGAACGTTTACCGCGCCCGACTTCCGCTTCCCACGTCAGCCAGCCGCGATCCTGCATGGTGTTGAGCAGGGTGCGCATATGACGACGCGAGCAACTCAGTAACGCTGCCAGTTCGTTGAGCGTGGTCTCCTGAGATTTACCCTCGCAGCATTGCCACAGGCGGATGAACTGTTGTTGCAGACGAGCAGATGGCATAAAAGGGGAACTCCTGCGCAAAAGACAGCAATTTTATTTTCCCTATATTAAGTCAATAATTCCTAACGATGAAGCAAGGAGGTGCCCCATGCGTCAGTTTTATCAGCACTATTTTACCGCGACAGCGAAGTTGTGCTGGTTGCGTTGGTTAAGCGTCCCACAACGATTAACCATGCTTGAAGAGCTGATGCAGTGGGAGGGGAGTCATTCTGACTACTGATTTGCGGACATCATGTGTGACTGAGTATTGGTGTTAATCGCCACGCCAGCAGTGATTATCTGCTGGCTTTTTTCTTTTTGGCGATTGAGTGCCGGACGGTGTACAAACTAACGCATAAACGCCGGTTGCTTCTCTTCATAAGACGCAATAGCATCGTCGTGCTGCAGAGTCAGGCCGATGCTGTCCAGACCGTTCATCATGCAGTGGCGGCGGAAGGCATCGATGGTAAAGCGATAAGTTTTCTCTCCCGCTTTCACCTCTTGCGCTTCCAGGTCTACATCAAAATGAATCCCCGGATTGGCTTTCACCAGCGCAAACAGCTCATCCACTTCTGCATCGCTTAATTTCACCGGCAGCAGCTGGTTGTTAAAGCTATTGCCGTAGAAGATGTCAGCAAAACTCGGCGCAATCACCACCTTAAAACCGTAATCGGTCAATGCCCACGGCGCGTGCTCACGCGAGGAACCGCAGCCGAAGTTTTCTCGTGCCAGCAAAATGGAAGCGCCCTGATACTGCGGGAAGTTCAGCACGAAGTCCGGGTTTGGCTGTTGGCCTTTTTCATCCAGAAAACGCCAGTCGTTAAACAGATGCGCGCCAAAACCCGTACGGGTCACTTTCTGCAAAAACTGTTTCGGGATGATTGCATCGGTATCGACATTGGCGGCATCCAACGGAACCACCAGGCCTGTGTGTTTGATAAATTTCTCTGCCATGGTGTGCTCCTTATTTAATGTTGCGAATGTCGGCGAAATGTCCGGTCACAGCCGCGGCGGCAGCCATTGCCGGACTGACCAGATGCGTGCGCCCGCCGCGCCCCTGGCGGCCTTCAAAGTTACGGTTGCTGGTGGAGGCGCAACGTTCGCCCGGATTCAGGCGGTCGTTGTTCATCGCCAGGCACATTGAACAACCTGGCAAGCGCCATTCAAAACCAGCTTCGATAAAAATTTTGTCCAGACCTTCCGCTTCCGCCTGGGCTTTAACCGGACCGGAGCCGGGAACCACCAGCGCTTGTACGCCTGGCGCGACTTTCCGGCCTTTGGCGATTTCCGCTGCCGCGCGTAAATCTTCAATACGCGAGTTAGTACAGGAACCAATAAACACTTTGTCGATAGCCACTTCTGTCAGCGGAATACCCGGTTTCAGCCCCATATAGGCCAGCGCTTTTTCTGCCGACGCGCGTTCAACCGGATCGGCAAACGAAGCCGGATCGGGAATATTGTCGTTCACAGAAATCACCTGGCCTGGATTGGTGCCCCAGGTGACCTGCGGCGAAATCTCTTCTGCTTGCAGAGTGACAACGGTATCGAAAGTTGCTCCTTCGTCGGTTTGCAGGGTTTTCCAGTAGGCAACGGCGTCGTCGAAATCTTTGCCTTTCGGCGCATGCAGACGGCCTTTAACATAGTTAAAGGTGGTTTCGTCCGGTGCAACCAGACCGGCTTTTGCGCCCATTTCGATTGCCATATTGCACAGGGTCATACGACCTTCCATGCTTAAATCACGGATTGCTTCGCCGCAAAATTCCACCACATGCCCGGTACCGCCTGCGCTGCCGGTTTTACCAATAATTGCCAGCACGATATCTTTTGCGGTAATGCCCGGCGCGGCTTTGCCCTGGACTTCAATTTTCATGGTCTTCGCCCGGCCCTGTTTCAGGGTTTGCGTTGCCAGTACGTGTTCAACTTCGGAAGTGCCGATACCAAAGGCCAGTGCGCCAAACGCGCCGTGGGTGGCGGTATGTGAGTCGCCGCAGACAATGGTCATCCCCGGCAAGGTCACGCCCTGTTCCGGCCCCATTACGTGGACGATCCCCTGATACGGGTGATTCAGGTCATACAGCTCGACGCCAAATTCTTTGCAGTTTTTGATCAGCTCCTGCATCTGGATGCGCGCCATTTCACCGCAGGCATTAATGTCTTTCGTCTGAGTAGAGACGTTGTGATCCATGGTGGCGAAGGTTTTGCCCGGCTGACGTACCGGGCGACCGTGGGCGCGCAGACCATCGAACGCCTGCGGTGAGGTCACTTCATGCACCAGGTGGCGGTCGATATATAACAGCGGGGTTTCGTTTTCGGCTTCGTACACTACGTGAGCGTCGAATAATTTTTCGTATAACGTCTTAGCCATGATTACACCCCTTCTGCCACATAGCGGGCAATGATATCGCCCATTTCATCGGTACTAACGGCGGCAGCGCCACGGGCTAAATCCCCAGTGCGAATGCCTTCTTCTAATGCGCGGTTAATGGCGCGTTCAATGGCGGAAGCCGCATCATCGGCATCCAGGCTGTAACGCAGCAGCAGCGCCAGCGACAGAATTTGTGCAATCGGGTTGGCGATATTTTTACCTGCGATATCGGGTGCCGAGCCGCCCGCCGGTTCATACAGACCAAAACCTTGCTCGTTCAGGCTGGCGGAAGGCAACATCCCCATTGAGCCAGTGATCATTGCGCACTCATCAGACAGAATGTCGCCAAACAGGTTGGAGCACAGCAAGACGTCAAACTGTGATGGATCTTTAATCAGCTGCATGGTGGCGTTGTCGATGTACATATGCGCCAGTTCGACATCCGGGTATTCCGTGGCGATCTCGTTAACGATCTCCCGCCATAAAATAGAGGATTGCAGCACGTTGGCTTTGTCGATTGAGGTGACTTTGTGGCGACGCTTGCGGGCAGATTCAAATGCGATGCGGGCAATACGCTCGATCTCAAAACGGTGGTACACCTCGGTATCAAACGCTTTTTCATATTGTCCGCTACCTTCGCGGCCTTTTGGCTGACCGAAATAGATGCCGCCGGTCAGTTCGCGCACACACAGGATGTCAAAGCCGTTTGCGGCAATGTCAGCACGCAGTGGGCAGAACGCTTCCAGCCCCTGATACAGTTTTGCCGGACGCAGATTGCTGAATAATTTGAAGTGTTTACGCAAAGGCAGCAGTGCGCCGCGTTCTGGTTGCTGGTCTGGCGGCAAATGTTCCCACTTCGGACCACCTACCGAGCCAAACAGCACGGCATCGGCTTGCTCACAACCTTCAACCGTCGCAGGCGGCAGCGGCTGTCCGTGGTTATCAATGGCTGCGCCGCCTACATCGTAATGGCTGGTGGTGATACGCATCGCAAATCGGTTGCGCACGGCATCCAGCACTTTCAGCGCCTGGGTCATCACTTCCGGACCAATACCGTCCCCCGGCAATACGGCAATATGGTAATTCTTCGACATCACACGGTTTCCTTGTTGTTTTCGTTGTGTTGAGCTTTGCGTTGCAACTCTTTTTCGACTTCTGCGGCACGCCAGATATTGTTCAGTACGTGCACCATGGCTTTGGCGGAGGACTCGACAATATCGGTGGCCAGGCCGACGCCGTGGAAGCGGCGACCGTTGTAGTTGGCGACAATATCCACCTGACCCAGCGCATCTTTACCGTGGCCTTTGGCGGTCAGGCTGTATTTCACCAGTTCGACGTTATAGTCAGTGATGCGGTTTATCGCCTGGTAGACGGCATCGACCGGACCGTTACCGTTGGCGGCTTCTGCTTTGACTTCTTCGCCACAGGCCAGTTTGACGGCGGCAGTGGCAATATCGTTAGAACCTGACTGCACGCTGAAGTAATCCAGACGGAAATGCTCCGGCTCTTCTTGCTGCTTACCGATGAAGGCCAGCGCCTCCAGATCGTAATCAAACACCTGGCCTTTTTTGTCCGCCAGCTTCAGGAAAGCGTCGTACAGGTTGTCTAAATTATATTCACTTTCTTTATATCCCATCTCATCCATGCGATGTTTCACCGCCGCACGCCCCGAACGAGAGGTCAGATTCAGCTGGATTTGGTTCAGACCAATAGATTCTGGTGTCATGATTTCGTAGTTTTCGCGGTTTTTCAGTACACCATCCTGGTGGATACCGGAGGAGTGTGCGAATGCGCCGCTGCCAACAATGGCTTTGTTTGCCGGGATCGGCATATTACAAATCTGGCTAACTAACTGGCTGGTGCGCCATATCTCCTGGTGATTGATGGCGGTGTGGACGTTGAGAATATCCTTACGAACTTTGATCGCCATGATGACTTCTTCAAGGGAACAGTTACCGGCACGCTCGCCGATCCCGTTCATTGCGCCTTCTACCTGCCGTGCTCCGGCATGTACCGCCGCCAGTGAGTTGCCGACCGCCAGGCCCAAATCGTCGTGGGTATGTACGGAAATAATGGCTTTGTCGATGTTGGGTACGCGTTCATACAGGCCGCTGATGATTCCGGCGAACTCAAATGGCATGGTGTAGCCCACGGTGTCTGGAATGTTGATGGTGGTGGCACCGGCATTAATCGCCGCTTCGACCACTCGCGCCAGATCGGCAATTGGGGTGCGTCCGGCATCTTCGCAAGAAAATTCAACATCATCGGTGTAATTACGGGCGCGTTTCACCATATAGATAGCGCGTTCGATCACTTCGTCCAGCGTGCTGCGCAGCTTGGTGGCGATGTGCATTGGCGAAGTGGCAATAAAGGTATGAATACGGAAGGCTTCGGCGACTTTCAGGGATTCGGCTGCCACGTCAATATCTTTTTCCACGCAGCGAGCTAACGCGCATACACGGCTGTTTTTAACCTGGCGAGCGATGGTCTGCACTGATTCAAAATCACCCGGCGAAGAGACGGGGAAACCGACTTCCATAACGTCAACACCCATACGCTCAAGGGCCAGCGCAATTTGCAGTTTTTCTTTCACACTCAAGCTTGCCTGTAACGCCTGTTCACCGTCGCGCAATGTGGTATCGAAAATAATGACTTGCTGGCTCATGGTTTGGGTCCTTGTCTCTTTTTGAGCGCCTCGCTTCGGGCATAAAAAAACCCGCGCAATGGCGCGGGTTTTTGTTTGACTGCGTGCTGGCTTAATGCTGGATGCCGCTCACTCGTCTACCGCGCAAAAAAGATGCGTTTAGTAGTAGTAGACCGATAAAGCGAACGATGTGAGTCATTAAATCAGCTCCAGATGAATGCGATATGCTTTTAGAGTTACTGGATACAAAAACGGATGTCAACCCTGAAGCAATAAAAACGTCACGCCATTGTGAGTTCGGCATCCGTAAAATTAGCTAATTGTGCTGCGGTGGTTAAAACAAGCGATATTAATTTCTGCTTAACCGCCGATGCTTTTCATCGGTTGACATATTTCAGAATAATTTTTTGCATCTAATCAACGAGGGAAAGGGGGATAAAATGCACGCGTTACAAAACCTATCCTGATGATTTGTATTGAATTATATGTTTTGCGAATTTTTTGATATTCATTTGCTGAATATTATTGATCAATTAATGTTAAGAATTAATGCATTAAACATATAAATTAATTATTAAAAAACACATTTAATCCATTTTGTGGATGATTGAGTATTCGTGGTAGTTATGATTAGATTGTTTTCGCAACAAAAACATTATGGATTATTATGCTGTAGTAAATGACTCTTTGCTCGGCAGTGGATTCTGTTTTTATCAGAACCTGTATCTTTATGTTTTCCTAATTTTACTCATTTTGCTTTTTCTTATTTTATATGCATGATAAATCATATTCTCGAGGATTATTTCTCTGCATTCCAATAAGGGAAAGGGAGTTAAGTGTGACAGTGGAGTTAAGTATGCCAGAGGTACAAACAGATCATCCAGAGACGGCGGAGTTAAGCAAGCCACAGCTACGCATGGTCGATCTCAACTTATTAACCGTTTTCGATGCCGTGATGCAGGAGCAAAACATCACCCGTGCCGCTCATGCTCTGGGAATGTCGCAACCTGCGGTCAGTAACGCTGTTGCACGCCTGAAGGTGATGTTTAATGACGAGCTTTTTGTTCGTTATGGCCGTGGTATTCAACCGACTGCTCGCGCATTTCAACTTTTTGGCTCAGTTCGTCAGGCATTGCAACTAGTACAAAATGAATTGCCTGGTTCAGGTTTTGAACCCGCGAGCAGTGAACGTGTATTTCATCTTTGTGTTTGCAGCCCGTTAGACAGCATTCTGACCTCGCAGATTTATAATCACATTGAGCAGATTGCGCCAAATATACATGTTATGTTCAAGTCTTCATTAAATCAGAACACTGAACATCAGCTGCGTTATCAGGAAACGGAGTTTGTGATTAGTTATGAAGACTTCCATCGCCCTGAATTTACCAGTGTGCCATTATTTAAAGATGAAATGGTGTTGGTAGCCAGCAAAAATCATCCAACAATTAAAGGCCCGTTACTGAAGCATGATGTTTATAACGAACAACACGCTGCGGTTTCGCTCGATCGTTTCGCATCATTTAGTCAAACCTGGTATGACACGGTAGATAAGCAAGCCAGTATCGCGTATCAGGGCATGGCAATGATGAGCGTACTTAGCGTGGTGTCGCAAACGCATCTGGTCGCTATTGCGCCGCGTTGGTTGGCTGAAGAGTTCGCTGAATCCTTAGAGTTACAGGTATTACCGCTGCCGTTAAAACAAAACAGCAGAACCTGTTATCTCTCCTGGCATGAAGCTGCCGGGCGCGATAAAGGCCATCAGTGGATGGAAGAGCAATTAGTCTCAATTTGCAAACGCTAACTGAATGCAGAATAGGTCAGACATCAATGTCTGGTTTATTCTGCATTTTTTATTGAATGTAGAATTTTATTCTGAATGTTTGTGCTCTCTATTTTAGGATTAATTAAAAAAATAGAGAAATTGCTGTAAGTTGTAGGATTCAGCCGATTTATTATCAATTTCATCCTCTGTAATGGAGGATTTTATCGTTTCTTTTCACCTTTCCTCCTGTTTATTCTTATTACCCCGTGTTTATGTCTCTGTCTGCCAATTGCTTAAGCAAGATCGGACGGTTAATGTGTTTTACACATTTTTTCCGTCAAACAGTGAGGCAGGCCATGGAGATGTTGTCTGGAGCCGAGATGGTCGTCCGATCGCTTATCGATCAGGGCGTTAAACAAGTATTCGGTTATCCTGGAGGCGCGGTCCTTGATATTTACGATGCATTGCATACCGTGGGTGGTATCGATCATGTTTTAGTTCGCCATGAGCAGGCGGCGGTGCATATGGCCGATGGTCTGGCGCGCGCGACCGGGGAAGTCGGCGTCGTGCTGGTAACGTCGGGTCCAGGGGCGACCAATGCGATTACTGGCATTGCCACCGCTTATATGGATTCCATTCCATTAGTTGTCCTTTCCGGGCAGGTAGCGACCTCGTTGATAGGTTATGATGCCTTTCAGGAGTGCGACATGGTGGGGATTTCTCGCCCGGTGGTTAAACACAGTTTTCTGGTTAAGCAAACGGAAGACATTCCGCAGGTGCTGAAAAAGGCTTTCTGGCTAGCGGCAAGTGGTCGTCCTGGACCCGTGGTCGTTGATTTACCGAAAGATATTCTAAATCCGGCGAACAAATTACCCTATGTCTGGCCGGAGTCGGTCAGTATGCGTTCTTACAATCCCACGACCTCCGGGCATAAAGGGCAAATTAAGCGCGCTCTGCAAACGCTGGTGGCGGCAAAAAAACCGGTTGTCTACGTAGGCGGTGGGGCAATCACGGCGGGCTGCCATCTGCAGTTGAAAGAAGCGGTGGAGGTGTTGAATCTGCCCGTTGTTTCCTCTTTGATGGGGCTGGGGGCGTTTCCGGCAACGCATCGCCAGGCACTGGGCATGTTGGGAATGCACGGTACCTACGAAGCCAATATGACGATGCATAACGCGGATGTGATTTTCGCCGTCGGGGTACGTTTTGATGACCGAACGACGAACAATCTGGCAAAGTACTGCCCAAATGCCACTGTTCTGCATATCGATATTGATCCAACCTCAATTTCTAAAACCGTGACTGCTGATATCCCGATTGTGGGGGATGCTCGCCAGGTCCTAGAACAAATGCTTGAACTCCTGTCGCAAGAATCCGCCCATCAACCGCTGGATGAGATCCGCGACTGGTGGCAGCAGATTGAACAGTGGCGCGCTCGTCAGTGCCTGAAATATGACACTCACAGTGAAAAGATTAAACCGCAGGCGGTGATCGAGACTCTTTGGCGGTTGACTCATGGGGACGCTTACGTGACGTCCGATGTCGGGCAGCACCAGATGTTTGCTGCGCTTTATTATCCATTCGACAAACCGCGTCGCTGGATCAACTCTGGCGGCCTCGGCACGATGGGTTTTGGTTTACCTGCGGCACTGGGCGTCAAAATGGCGTTGCCAGAAGAAACCGTGGTTTGCGTCACTGGTGACGGCAGTATTCAGATGAACATCCAGGAACTGTCTACCGCGTTGCAATATGAGTTGCCCGTACTGGTGGTGAATCTCAATAACCGCTATCTGGGGATGGTGAAGCAGTGGCAGGACATGATCTATTCCGGCCGTCATTCACAATCTTATATGCAGTCCTTACCAGACTTCGTCCGTCTGGCGGAAGCCTATGGTCACGTCGGGATCCAGATCTCTCATCCGCAAGAACTGGAAAGCAAACTTAGCGAGGCGCTGGAACAGGTGCGCAATAATCGCCTGGTGTTTGTTGATGTTACCGTCGATGGCAGTGAGCACGTCTACCCGATGCAGATTCGCGGGGGCGGAATGGATGAAATGTGGTTAAGCAAAACGGAGAGAACCTGATTATGCGCCGGATATTATCAGTCTTACTCGAAAATGAATCAGGCGCGTTATCCCGCGTGATTGGCCTTTTTTCCCAGCGTGGCTACAACATTGAAAGCCTGACCGTTGCGCCAACCGACGATCCGACATTATCGCGTATGACCATCCAGACCGTGGGCGATGAAAAAGTGCTTGAGCAAATCGAAAAGCAATTACACAAGCTGGTCGATGTCTTGCGCGTGAGCGAGTTGGGGCAGGGCGCGCACGTTGAGCGGGAAATCATGCTGGTGAAAATTCAGGCCAGCGGTTACGGGCGTGACGAAGTGAAACGTAATACGGAAATATTCCGTGGGCAAATTATCGATGTCACACCCTCGCTTTATACCGTTCAATTAGCAGGCACCAGCGATAAGCTTGATGCATTTTTAGCATCGATTCGCGATGTGGCGAAAATTGTGGAAGTTGCTCGCTCTGGTGTGGTCGGACTTTCGCGCGGCGATAAAATAATGCGTTGAGAATGATCTCAATGCGCAATTTGCAGCCCAACATGTCACGTTGGGCTTTTTTTGCGAAATCAGTGGGAACCTGGAATAAAAGCAGTTGCCGCAGTTAATTTTCTGCGCTTAGATGTTAATGAATTTAATCCATACCAGTACAATGGCTATGGTTTTTACATTTTACGCAAGGGGCAATTGTGAAACTGGATGAAATCGCTCGGCTGGCGGGAGTGTCGCGGACCACTGCAAGCTATGTTATTAACGGCAAAGCGAAGCAATACCGTGTGAGCGACAAAACCGTTGAAAAAGTCATGGCTGTGGTGCGTGAGCACAATTACCACCCGAACGCCGTGGCAGCTGGGCTTCGTGCTGGACGCACACGTTCTATTGGTCTTGTGATCCCCGATCTGGAGAACACCAGCTATACCCGCATCGCTAACTATCTTGAACGCCAGGCGCGGCAACGGGGTTATCAACTGCTGATTGCCTGCTCGGAAGATCAGCCCGACAACGAAATGCGCTGCATTGAGCACCTTTTACAGCGTCAGGTTGATGCCATTATTGTTTCGACGTCGTTGCCACCTGAGCATCCTTTTTATCAACGCTGGGCTAACGACCCGTTCCCGATTGTCGCGCTGGACCGCGCCCTCGATCGTGAACACTTCACCAGCGTGGTTGGTGCCGATCAGGATGATGCCGAAATGCTGGCGGAAGAGTTACGTAAGTTTCCCGCCGAGACGGTGCTTTATCTTGGCGCGCTGCCGGAGCTTTCTGTCAGCTTCCTGCGTGAACAAGGCTTCCGTACTGCCTGGAAAGATGATCCGCGCGAAGTGCATTTCCTTTATGCCAACAGCTATGAGCGGGAGGCAGCTGCCCAGTTATTCGAAAAATGGCTGGAAACGCATCCGATGCCGCAGGCGCTGTTCACAACGTCGTTTGCGCTGTTGCAAGGGGTGATGGATGTCACGCTACGTCGCGACGGCAAACTGCCTTCTGACCTGGCAATTGCCACCTTTGGCGATAACGAACTGCTCGACTTCTTACAGTGCCCGGTGCTGGCAGTGGCTCAACGTCACCGCGATGTCGCAGAACGTGTGCTGGAGATTGTCCTGGCGAGCCTCGATGAACCGCGTAAGCCAAAACCTGGTTTAACGCGCATTAAACGTAATCTCTATCGCCGCGGCGTGCTCAGCCGTAGCTAAGCCGCGAACAAAAGTACGCGCCAGGTGAATTTCTCTCTGGCGCGTTGAGTACGGGAATGGACATCAATATCCTTAAAGTAAATAAGACTATTCCTGGCTATTATTGATAAATGCTTTTAAACCCGCCCGTTAATTAACTCACCTGCTGAAATTCACAATAATTAAATGATATTGACAGCGCGTTTTTGCATTATTTTGTTACATGCAGAGATGAATTGCCGATTTAACAAACACTTTTCTTTGTTTTTGCGCAAACCTGCTGGCATCAAGCGCCACACAGACGCAACAGGGACTGTTAACCAGAGAAGATATGTCCTAAAATGCCGCTCGCGTCGCAAACTGACACTTTATATTTGCTGTGGAAAATAGTGAGTCATTTTAAAACGGTGATGACGATGAGGGATTTTTTCTTACAGCTATTCATAACGTTAATTTGCTTCGCACGTTGGACGTAAAATAAACAACGCTGATATTAGCCGTAAACATCGGGTTTTTTACCTCGGTATGCCTTGTGACTGGCTTGACAAGCTTTTCCTCCGCTCCGTAAACTCCTTTCAGTGGGAAATTGTGGGGCAAAGTGGGAATAAGGGGTGAGGCTGGCATGTTCCGGGGAGCAACGTTAGTCAATCTCGACAGCAAAGGGCGCTTATCAGTGCCTACCCGTTATCGGGAACAGCTGCTTGAGAACGCTGCCGGTCAAATGGTTTGCACCATTGACATTCATCACCCGTGCCTGCTGCTTTACCCCCTGCCTGAATGGGAAATTATCGAGCAAAAATTATCGCGTCTGTCGAGCATGAACCCGGTTGAGCGCCGTGTGCAGCGCCTACTGTTAGGTCATGCCAGCGAATGTCAGATGGATGGCGCAGGTCGATTGTTAATCGCGCCAGTACTGCGGCAACATGCCGGGCTGACAAAAGAAGTGATGCTGGTTGGACAGTTCAACAAGTTTGAGCTGTGGGATGAAACAACCTGGCATCAACAGGTCAAGGAAGATATCGACGCAGAGCAGTTGGCTACCGGAGACTTATCGGAGCGACTGCAGGACTTGTCTCTATAAAATGATGGAAAACTATAAACATACTACGGTGCTGCTGGATGAAGCCGTTAATGGCCTCAATATCCGTCCTGATGGCATCTACATTGATGGGACTTTTGGTCGCGGTGGTCACTCACGTCTGATCCTCTCGCAGCTTGGCGAAGAGGGGCGTTTGCTGGCGATCGATCGCGACCCGCAGGCTATCGCCGTTGCGAAGACTATTGATGATCCGCGCTTCTCCATCATCCACGGACCTTTCTCCGCGCTGGGAGAATACGTTGCCGAGCGCGATCTTATCGGCAAGATCGACGGCATTCTCCTCGATCTTGGCGTCTCTTCACCGCAACTTGATGATGCTGAGCGCGGCTTTTCCTTTATGCGCGATGGTCCGCTGGACATGCGTATGGACCCAACCCGTGGGCAGTCAGCCGCTGAATGGCTACAAACCGCAGAAGAAGCCGATATCGCCTGGGTATTGAAAACCTATGGTGAAGAGCGTTTTGCCAAACGCATTGCCCGCGCCATTGTCGAGCGTAACCGCGAACAGCCGATGACCCGCACCAAAGAACTGGCGGAAGTCGTGGCTGCCGCAACGCCGGTGAAAGATAAGTTTAAACATCCCGCGACCCGTACCTTCCAGGCGGTGCGCATTTGGGTAAACAGTGAACTGGAGGAGATAGAGCAGGCGCTAAAAAGCTCGCTCAATGTGCTGGCCCCGGGTGGGCGGCTTTCGATCATCAGCTTCCACTCGCTGGAAGACCGCATTGTGAAACGTTTTATGCGTGAAAACAGCCGCGGTCCGCAAGTTCCGGCAGGGTTACCGATGACAGAAGAGCAGCTCAAAAAACTGGGGGGCCGTCAGTTGCGAGCACTAGGTAAGTTGATGCCGGGCGAAGAAGAGGTGGCTGAGAACCCTCGTGCCCGTAGTTCAGTTCTGCGTATTGCAGAGAGGACGAACGCATGATCAGCAGAGTGACAGAAGCTCTAAGCAAAGTTAAAGGATCGATGGGAAGCCACGAGCGCCATGCCTTGCCTGGCGTTATCGGTGACGATCTTTTGCGATTTGGGAAGCTGCCACTCTGCCTGTTCATTTGCATTATTTTGACGGCGGTGACCGTGGTAACCACGGCGCACCATACCCGTTTACTGACCGCTCAGCGCGAACAACTGGTGCTGGAGCGAGATGCTTTAGACATTGAATGGCGCAACCTGATCCTTGAAGAGAATGCGCTCGGCGACCATAGCCGGGTGGAAAGAATAGCCACGGAAAAGCTGCAAATGCAGCATGTTGATCCGTCACAAGAAAATATCGTAGTGCAAAAATAAGGATAAACGCGACGCATGAAAGCAGCGGCGAAAACGCAGAAACCAAAACGTCAGGAAGAACATGCCAACTTTATCAGTTGGCGTTTTGCGTTGTTATGCGGCTGTATTCTCCTGGCGCTGGCTTTTCTGCTCGGACGCGTAGCGTGGTTACAAGTTATCTCCCCGGATATGCTGGTGAAAGAGGGCGACATGCGTTCTCTTCGCGTTCAGCAAGTTTCCACCTCCCGCGGCATGATTACTGACCGTTCTGGTCGCCCGTTAGCGGTGAGTGTGCCAGTAAAAGCTATTTGGGCTGACCCAAAAGAAGTGCATGACGCTGGCGGTATCAGCGTCGGTGACCGCTGGAAGGCGCTGGCTAACGCGCTCAATATTCCGCTGGATCAGCTCTCAGCCCGCATTAACGCCAACCCGAAAGGGCGCTTTATTTATCTGGCGCGTCAGGTAAACCCTGACATGGCGGACTACATCAAAAAACTGAAACTGCCGGGGATTCATCTGCGTGAAGAATCTCGCCGTTATTATCCATCCGGCGAAGTGACTGCTCACCTCATCGGCTTTACTAACGTCGATAGCCAAGGGATTGAGGGCGTCGAGAAGAGTTTCGATAAATGGCTTACCGGGCAGCCGGGTGAGCGCATTGTGCGTAAAGACCGCTATGGTCGCGTAATTGAAGATATTTCTTCTACTGACAGCCAGGCAGCGCACAACCTGACGCTGAGTATTGATGAACGCCTGCAGGCGCTGGTTTATCGCGAACTGAACAACGCAGTGGCCTTTAACAAGGCTGAATCTGGTAGCGCCGTGCTGGTGGATGTCAACACCGGTGAAGTGCTGGCGATGGCTAACAGCCCGTCATACAACCCAAATAATCTGAGCGGCACGCCGAAAGAAGCGATGCGTAACCGTACCATCACCGACGTGTTTGAACCGGGCTCAACGGTTAAACCGATGGTGGTGATGACCGCGTTGCAACGTGGCGTGGTGCGGGAAAACTCGGTACTCAATACCGTTCCTTATCGAATTAACGGTCACGAAATCAAAGACGTGGCGCGCTACAGCGAATTAACCCTGACCGGGGTATTACAGAAGTCGAGTAACGTCGGTGTTTCCAAACTGGCGTTAGCGATGCCGTCCTCAGCGTTAGTAGATACTTACTCACGTTTTGGACTGGGAAAAGCGACCAATTTGGGGTTGGTCGGAGAACGCAGTGGCTTATATCCTCAAAAACAACGGTGGTCTGACATAGAGAGGGCCACCTTCTCTTTCGGCTACGGGCTAATGGTAACACCGTTACAGTTAGCGCGAGTCTACGCAACTATCGGCAGCTACGGCATTTATCGCCCACTGTCGATTACCAAAGTTGACCCCCCGGTTCCCGGTGAACGTGTCTTCCCGGAATCCATTGTTCGCACCGTGGTGCATATGATGGAAAGCGTGGCGCTACCGGGCGGCGGCGGCGTGAAGGCGGCGATTAAAGGCTATCGTATCGCCATTAAAACCGGTACCGCGAAAAAGGTCGGGCCGGACGGTCGCTACATCAATAAATATATTGCTTATACCGCAGGCGTTGCGCCTGCGAGTCAGCCGCGCTTCGCGCTGGTTGTTGTTATCAACGATCCGCAGGCGGGTAAATACTACGGCGGCGCCGTTTCCGCGCCGGTCTTTGGTGCCATCATGGGCGGCGTATTGCGTACCATGAACATCGAGCCGGATGCGCTGACAACGGGCGATAAAAATGAATTTGTGATTAATCAAGGCGAGGGTACAGGTGGCAGATCGTAATTTGCGCGACCTTCTTGCTCTGTGGGTGCCAGACGCACCTTCGCGAGCACTGCGAGAGATGACACTCGACAGCCGTGTGGCTGCGGCGGGCGATCTCTTTGTAGCTGTAGTAGGTCATCAGGCGGACGGGCGTCGATATATCCCGCAGGCGATAGCGCAAGGTGTGGCTGCCATTATTGCAGAGGCGAAAGATGAGGCGACCGACGGTGAAATCCGTGAAATGCACGGCGTACCGGTCATCTATCTCAGCCAGCTCAACGAGCGTTTATCTGCACTGGCGGGCCGCTTTTACCATGAACCCTCTGACAATTTACGTCTTGTAGGCGTAACGGGCACCAACGGCAAAACCACGACGACCCAGCTGCTGGCACAGTGGAGCCAACTGCTTGGCGAAACCAGCGCGGTAATGGGCACCGTTGGTAACGGCCTGCTGGGGAAAGTGATCCCGACAGAAAATACCACCGGTTCGGCAGTCGATGTTCAGCATGAGCTGGCGGGGCTGGTGGATCAGGGCGCGACTTTTTGCGCAATGGAAGTTTCATCCCACGGGCTGGTACAACACCGTGTGGCGGCATTGAAATTTGCGGCGTCGGTCTTTACCAACTTAAGCCGCGATCACCTTGATTATCATGGTGATATGGAACACTACGAAGCTGCGAAATGGCTGCTTTATTCTGAGCATCATTGCGGTCAGGCGATTATTAACGCCGACGATGAAGTGGGCCGCCGCTGGCTGGCAAAACTGCCGGACGCGGTTGCGGTATCAATGGAAGATCATATCAATCCGAACTGTCACGGACGCTGGTTGAAAGCGACCGACGTGAACTATCACGACAGCGGTGCGACCATTCGCTTTAGCTCGAGTTGGGGCGATGGGGAAATTGAAAGTCGCCTGATGGGCGCATTCAACGTCAGCAACCTGCTGCTGGCGCTGGCGACACTGCTGGCACTCGGCTATCCGCTGGCTGATTTGCTGAAAACCGCCGCGCGTCTGCAACCGGTTTGCGGACGTATGGAAGTGTTCACTGCACCAGGCAAACCGACGGTGGTGGTGGATTACGCGCATACGCCGGATGCACTGGAAAAAGCCTTACAGGCGGCGCGCCTGCACTGTGCGGGCAAGCTGTGGTGCGTCTTTGGCTGCGGTGGCGATCGTGATAAAGGCAAACGTCCACTGATGGGCGCAATTGCTGAAGAGTTTGCTGACGTGGCGGTGGTGACGGACGATAACCCGCGTACCGAAGAGCCTCGTGCCATCATCAACGATATTCTGGCGGGAATGTTAGATGCCGGATATGCCAAAGTGATGGAAGGCCGTGCTGAAGCGGTGACTTGCGCCGTTATGCAGGCTAAAGAGAATGATGTGGTACTGGTCGCGGGCAAAGGCCATGAGGATTACCAGATTGTTGGCAATCAGCGTCTGGACTACTCCGATCGCGTCACGGTGGCGCGTCTGCTGGGGGTGATTGCATGATTAGCGTAACCCTTAGCCAACTTACCGATATTCTCAACGGTGAACTGCAAGGTGCAGATATTACCCTTGATGCTGTAACCACTGACACGCGAAAACTGACGCCGGGCTGCCTGTTTGTTGCCCTGAAAGGCGAACGTTTCGATGCTCATGATTTTGCCGACCAGGCGAAAGCTGGCGGCGCAGGCGCACTACTGGTTAGCCGTCCGCTGGATATTGATCTGCCGCAGTTAATCGTCAAGGATACGCGTCTGGCGTTTGGTGAACTGGCTGCATGGGTTCGCCAGCAAGTTCCGGCGCGCGTGGTTGCTCTGACAGGTTCCTCCGGCAAAACCTCCGTTAAAGAGATGACGGCGGCAATTTTAAGCCAGTGCGGCAACACACTTTATACGGCAGGCAATCTCAATAACGACATCGGTGTACCGATGACGCTGTTGCGCTTAACGCCGGAATACGATTACGCAGTTATTGAACTTGGCGCGAACCATCAGGGTGAAATTGCCTGGACTGTGAGTCTGACTCGCCCGGAAGCGGCGCTGGTCAACAACCTGGCAGCGGCGCATTTGGAAGGTTTTGGCTCGCTTGCGGGTGTCGCGAAAGCGAAAGGTGAAATCTTTAGCGGCCTGCCGGAAAACGGTATCGCCATTATGAACGCCGACAACAACGACTGGCTGAACTGGCAGAGCGTAATTGGCTCACGCAAAGTGTGGCGTTTCTCACCTAATGCCGCCAACAGCGATTTCACCGCCACCAATATCCATGTAACCTCGCACGGTACGGAATTTACCCTGCAAACCCCTACAGGTAGCGTCGATGTTCTGCTGCCGTTGCCGGGGCGTCACAATATTGCGAATGCGCTGGCAGCCGCTGCGCTCTCCATGTCCGTGGGCGCAACGCTTGATGCTATCAAAGCGGGGCTGGCAAATCTGAAAGCTGTTCCAGGCCGTCTGTTCCCCATAAAACTGGCAGAAAACCAGTTGCTGCTCGACGACTCCTACAACGCCAATGTCGGTTCAATGACCGCCGCTGTTCAGGTTCTGGCTGAAATGCCGGGCTACCGCGTGCTGGTGGTGGGCGATATGGCGGAACTGGGCGCTGAAAGCGAAGCCTGCCATGTACAGGTGGGCGAAGCGGCAAAAGCTGCTGGTATTGACTGCGTGTTAAGTGTGGGTAAACAAAGCCATGCTATCAGCACCGCCAGCGGCGTTGGCGAACATTTTTCCGATAAAACTGCGCTTATCGCGCGTCTTAAATCACTGATTGCTGAGCAACAGGTAATTACGATTTTAGTTAAGGGTTCACGTAGTGCTGCCATGGAAGAGGTAGTACGCGCTTTACAGGAGAATGGGACATGTTAGTTTGGCTGGCCGAACATTTGGTCAAATATTATTCCGGCTTTAACGTCTTTTCCTATCTGACGTTTCGCGCCATCGTCAGCCTGCTGACCGCGCTGTTCATCTCATTGTGGATGGGCCCGCGTATGATTGCTCATTTGCAAAAACTTTCCTTTGGTCAGGTGGTGCGTAACGACGGTCCTGAATCACACTTCAGCAAGCGCGGTACACCGACCATGGGCGGGATAATGATCCTGACGGCGATTGTGATCTCCGTGCTGCTGTGGGCTTACCCGTCCAATCCGTACGTCTGGTGCGTACTGGTGGTGCTGGTAGGTTATGGTGTTATTGGCTTTGTTGATGATTATCGCAAAGTGGTGCGTAAAGACACCAAGGGCCTGATTGCCCGTTGGAAGTATTTCTGGATGTCGGTCATTGCACTGGGTGTTGCCTTCGCGCTGTACCTTGCCGGCAAAGACACGCCCGCAACGCAGCTGGTGGTTCCGTTCTTTAAAGATGTGATGCCGCAACTGGGGCTGTTCTACATTCTGCTGGCTTACTTTGTCATTGTGGGTACTGGCAACGCGGTAAACCTGACCGATGGTCTCGACGGTCTGGCAATTATGCCGACCGTATTTGTCGCCGGTGGTTTTGCGCTGGTGGCGTGGGCGACCGGCAACATGAACTTTGCCAGCTATTTACACATACCGTATCTACGACACGCCGGGGAACTGGTCATTGTCTGTACCGCGATAGTCGGGGCAGGGCTGGGCTTCCTGTGGTTTAACACCTATCCGGCGCAGGTCTTTATGGGCGATGTAGGTTCGCTGGCGTTAGGTGGTGCGTTAGGTATTATCGCCGTACTGCTGCGTCAGGAATTCCTGCTGGTGATTATGGGGGGCGTGTTCGTGGTAGAAACGCTTTCCGTCATCCTGCAGGTCGGCTCCTTTAAACTGCGCGGACAACGTATTTTCCGCATGGCACCGATTCATCACCACTATGAACTGAAAGGCTGGCCGGAACCGCGCGTCATTGTGCGTTTCTGGATTATTTCGCTGATGCTGGTCCTGATTGGTCTGGCAACGCTGAAGGTACGTTAATCATGGCTGATTACCAGGGTAAAAATGTCGTCATTATCGGCCTGGGCCTCACCGGGCTTTCTTGCGTGGACTTTTTCCTCGCTCGCGGTGTGACGCCGCGCGTTATGGATACGCGTATGACACCGCCTGGCCTGGATAAATTACCCGAAGCCGTAGAACGCCACACGGGCGGTCTGAATGATGAATGGCTGATGGCGGCAGATCTGATTGTCGCCAGTCCCGGTATTGCACTGGCGCATCCATCCTTAAGCGCTGCCGCTGATGCCGGAATCGAAATCGTTGGCGATATCGAGCTGTTCTGTCGTGAAGCACAAGCACCGATTGTGGCGATTACCGGTTCTAACGGCAAAAGCACGGTCACCACGCTAGTGGGTGAAATGGCGAAAGCGGCGGGGGTTAACGTTGGTGTGGGTGGCAATATTGGCCTGCCTGCGTTGATGCTGTTGGATGATGAGTGCGAACTGTACGTGCTGGAACTGTCGAGCTTCCAGCTGGAAACCACCTCCAGCTTACAGGCGGTAGCAGCGACCATTCTGAACGTGACTGAAGATCATATGGATCGCTATCCGTTTGGTTTACAACAGTATCGTGCAGCAAAACTGCGCATTTACGAAAACGCAAAAGTTTGCGTGGTTAATGCTGATGATGCCTTAACAATGCCGATTCGCGGTGCGGATGAACGCTGCGTCAGCTTTGGCGTCAACATGGGCGACTATCACCTGAATCATCAGCAGGGCGAAACCTGGCTGCGGGTGAAAGGCGAGAAAGTGCTGAACGTGAAAGAAATGAAACTTTCCGGGCAGCATAACTACACCAATGCGCTGGCGGCGCTGGCGCTGGCAGATGCCGCAGGGTTACCGCGTGCCAGCAGCCTGAAAGCGTTAACCACATTCACTGGTCTGCCGCATCGCTTTGAAGTTGTGCTGGAGCATAACGGTGTGCGCTGGGTTAACGATTCAAAAGCGACCAACGTCGGCAGTACGGAAGCGGCGCTGAATGGCCTGCACGTAGACGGCACGCTGCATTTGTTGCTGGGGGGCGATGGTAAATCGGCGGACTTTAGCCCACTGGCGCGTTACCTGAATGGCGATAATGTACGTCTGTATTGTTTCGGTCGGGACGGCGCGCAGCTGGCGGCGCTACGCCCGGAAGTGGCAGAACAAACCGAAACCATGGAACAGGCGATGCGCTTGCTGGCTCCGCGTGTTCAGCCGGGCGATATGGTTCTGCTCTCCCCGGCCTGTGCCAGCCTTGATCAATTCAAGAACTTTGAACAACGAGGCAATGAGTTTGCCCGTCTGGCGAAGGAGTTAGGTTGATGCGTTTATCTCTCCCTCGCCTGAAAATGCCGCGCCTGCCAGGATTCAGTATTCTGGTCTGGATCTCCACGGCGCTAAAGGGCTGGGTGATGGGCTCGCGGGAAAAAGATACCGACAGCCTGATCATGTACGATCGCACCTTACTGTGGCTGACCTTCGGCCTCGCGGCGATTGGCTTTATCATGGTGACCTCGGCGTCAATGCCCATAGGGCAACGCTTAACCAACGATCCGTTCTTCTTCGCGAAGCGTGATGGCGTCTATCTGATCCTGGCATTCATTCTGGCGATCATTACGCTGCGTCTGCCGATGGAGTTCTGGCAACGCTACAGTGCCACGATGCTGCTCGGATCTATCATCCTGCTGATGATCGTTCTGGTAGTGGGTAGCTCGGTTAAAGGGGCATCGCGTTGGATCGATCTCGGTTTGCTGCGTATCCAGCCTGCGGAGCTGACAAAACTGTCGCTGTTTTGCTATATCGCCAACTATCTGGTGCGTAAAGGCGACGAAGTACGTAATAACCTGCGCGGCTTCCTGAAACCGATGGGCGTAATTCTGGTGTTGGCAGTGTTACTGCTGGCACAGCCAGACCTTGGTACGGTGGTGGTGTTGTTTGTGACTACGCTGGCGATGTTGTTCCTGGCAGGAGCGAAATTGTGGCAGTTCATTGCCATTATCGGTATGGGCATTTCAGCGGTTGTGTTGCTGATCCTCGCCGAACCGTACCGTATCCGCCGTGTTACCGCATTCTGGAACCCGTGGGAAGATCCCTTTGGCAGCGGCTATCAGTTAACGCAATCGTTGATGGCGTTTGGTCGCGGTGAACTGTGGGGACAAGGTTTAGGTAACTCGGTACAAAAACTGGAGTATCTGCCGGAAGCGCATACTGACTTTATTTTCGCCATTATCGGCGAAGAACTGGGGTATGTCGGTGTGGTGCTGGCACTTTTAATGGTATTCTTCGTCGCTTTTCGCGCGATGTCGATTGGCCGCAAAGCATTAGAAATTGACCACCGTTTTTCCGGTTTTCTCGCCTGTTCTATTGGTATCTGGTTTAGTTTCCAGGCGCTGGTTAACGTAGGCGCGGCGGCGGGGATGTTACCGACCAAAGGTCTGACATTGCCGCTGATCAGTTACGGTGGTTCGAGCTTACTGATTATGTCGACAGCCATCATGATGCTGTTGCGTATTGATTATGAAACGCGTCTGGAGAAAGCGCAGGCGTTTGTACGAGGTTCACGATGAGTGGTCAAGGGAAGCGATTAATGGTGATGGCAGGCGGAACCGGTGGACATGTATTCCCGGGGCTGGCGGTTGCGCACCATCTAATGGCTCAGGGTTGGCAAGTTCGCTGGCTGGGGACTGCCGACCGTATGGAAGCGGACTTAGTGCCAAAACATGGCATCGAAATTGATTTCATTCGTATCTCTGGTCTGCGTGGAAAAGGTATAAAAGCACTGATAGCTGCGCCGCTGCGTATCTTCAACGCCTGGCGTCAGGCGCGGGCGATTATGAAAGCGTACAAACCTGACGTGGTGCTCGGTATGGGCGGCTATGTATCAGGTCCAGGTGGTCTGGCCGCGTGGTCGTTAGGCATTCCGGTTGTACTTCATGAACAAAACGGTATTGCGGGCTTAACCAATAAATGGCTGGCGAAGATTGCTACCAAAGTGATGCAGGCGTTTCCAGGTGCTTTTCCTAATGCGGAAGTGGTGGGTAACCCGGTGCGTACCGATGTGCTGGCGCTGCCGTTGCCGCAGCAACGTTTGGCTGGACGTGAAGGTCCGGTTCGTGTGTTGGTAGTGGGTGGTTCCCAGGGCGCACGCATTCTTAATCAGACAATGCCGCAGGTTGCTGCGAAACTGGGTGATTCAGTCACTATCTGGCATCAGAGCGGCAAAGGTTCGCAACAATCCGTTGAACAGGCGTATGCCGAAGCGGGGCAACCGCAGCATAAAGTGACGGAATTTATTGATGATATGGCGGCGGCGTATGCGTGGGCGGATGTCGTCGTTTGCCGCTCCGGTGCGTTAACGGTGAGTGAAATCGCCGCGGCAGGACTACCGGCGTTGTTTGTGCCGTTTCAACATAAAGACCGTCAGCAATACTGGAATGCGCTACCGCTGGAAAAAGCGGGCGCAGCCAAAATTATCGAGCAGTCACAGCTTAGCGTGGATGCTGTCGCCAACACCCTGGCCGGGTGGTCGCGAGAAATCTTATTAACCATGGCAGAACGCGCCCGCGCTGCATCCATTCCGGATGCCACCGAGCGAGTGGCAAATGAAGTGAGCCGGGCTGCCCGGGCGTAATTGTAGCGATGCCTTTTGCATCGTATGAATTTAAGAAGTTAATGGCGTAAAGAATGAATACACAACAATTGGCAAAACTGCGTTCCATCGTGCCCGAAATGCGTCGCGTTCGGCACATACATTTTGTCGGCATCGGTGGTGCCGGTATGGGCGGTATTGCCGAAGTTCTGGCCAATGAAGGTTATCAGATCAGTGGTTCCGATTTAGCGCCAAATCCGGTCACGCAGCAGTTAATGAATCTGGGAGCGACGATTTATTTCAACCATCGCCCGGAAAACGTACGTGATGCCAGCGTGGTCGTTGTTTCCAGCGCGATTTCTGCCGATAACCCGGAAATTGTTGCAGCTCATGAAGCGCGTATTCCGGTGATCCGTCGTGCTGAAATGCTGGCTGAGTTAATGCGTTTTCGTCATGGCATCGCCATTGCCGGAACACACGGCAAAACGACAACCACCGCGATGGTTTCTAGCATCTACGCAGAAGCGGGACTCGACCCAACCTTCGTTAACGGTGGGCTGGTAAAAGCGGCGGGGGTTCATGCGCGTTTGGGGCATGGTCGGTACCTGATTGCCGAAGCAGATGAGAGTGATGCATCGTTCCTGCATCTGCAACCGATGGTGGCGATTGTCACCAATATCGAAGCCGACCACATGGATACCTACCAGGGCGACTTTGAGAATTTAAAACAGACTTTTATTAATTTTCTGCACAACCTGCCGTTTTACGGTCGTGCGGTGATGTGTGTTGATGATCCGGTGATCCGCGAATTGTTACCGCGTGTGGGACGTCAGACCACGACTTACGGCTTCAGCGAAGATGCCGACGTGCGTGTAGAAGATTATCAGCAGATTGGCCCGCAGGGGCACTTTACGCTGCTGCGCCAGGACAAAGAGCCGATGCGCGTCACCCTGAATGCGCCAGGTCGTCATAACGCGCTGAACGCCGCAGCTGCGGTTGCGGTTGCTACGGAAGAGGGAATTGACGACGAGGCTATTTTGCGTGCGCTGGAAAGCTTCCAGGGGACGGGGCGCCGTTTCGATTTCCTCGGTGAATTCCCGCTAGAGCCAGTGAATGGAAAAAGCGGTACGGCAATGCTGGTCGATGACTACGGCCACCACCCGACGGAAGTGGACGCCACTATTAAAGCGGCGCGCGCAGGCTGGCCGGATAAAAACCTGGTAATGCTGTTTCAGCCGCACCGTTTTACCCGTACGCGCGACCTGTATGATGATTTCGCCAATGTGCTGACGCAGGTTGATACCCTGTTGATGCTGGAAGTGTATCCGGCTGGTGAAGCGCCAATTCCGGGAGCGGACAGCCGTTCGCTGTGTCGCACAATTCGTGGACGTGGGAAAATTGATCCCATTCTGGTGCCGGACCCGGCGCAGGTAGCCGAGATGCTGGCACCGGTATTAACCGGTAACGACCTGATTCTCGTTCAGGGGGCTGGTAATATCGGAAAAATTGCTCGTTCTTTAGCTGAAATCAAACTGAAGCCGCAAACTCCGGAGGAAGAACAACATGACTGATAAAATCGCGGTCCTGTTGGGCGGGACCTCCGCTGAGCGGGAAGTTTCTCTGAATTCTGGCGCAGCGGTGTTAGCCGGGCTGCGTGAAGGCGGTATTGACGCGTATCCTGTCGACCCGAAAGAAGTCGACGTGACGCAACTGAAGTCGATGGGTTTTCAGAAAGTGTTTATCGCGCTACACGGTCGCGGCGGTGAAGATGGTACGCTGCAGGGCATGCTCGAGCTGATGGGCTTGCCTTATACCGGCAGCGGAGTGATGGCATCTGCGCTTTCAATGGATAAACTACGCAGCAAACTTCTGTGGCAGGGTGCCGGTTTACCGGTCGCGCCGTGGGTAGCGTTAACCCGCGCAGAGTTTGAAAAAGGCCTTAACGATAAGCAGTTAGCAGAAATTTCTTCTCTGGGTTTGCCGGTTATCGTTAAGCCGAGCCGCGAAGGTTCCAGTGTGGGAATGTCAAAAGTAGTAGCAGAAAATGCTCTACAAGATGCATTAAGATTGGCATTTCAGCACGATGAAGAAGTATTGATTGAAAAATGGCTAAGTGGGCCGGAGTTCACGATTGCGATACTCGGTGAAGAAATTTTACCGTCAATACGTATTCAACCGGCCGGAACCTTCTATGATTATGAGGCGAAGTATCTCTCTGATGAGACACAGTATTTCTGCCCCGCAGGTCTGGAAGCGTCACAAGAGGCCAATTTGCAGGCATTAGTGCTAAAAGCATGGACGACGTTAGGTTGCAAAGGATGGGGACGTATTGACGTTATGCTGGACAGTGATGGACAGTTTTATCTGCTGGAAGCCAATACCTCACCGGGTATGACCAGCCACAGTCTGGTGCCGATGGCGGCACGTCAGGCAGGTATGAGCTTCTCGCAGTTGGTAGTACGAATTCTGGAACTGGCGGACTAATATGTCGCAGGCTGCTCTGAACACGCGAAATAGCGAAGAAGAGGTTTCTTCTCGCCGCAATAATGGAACGCGTCTGGCGGGGATCCTTTTCCTGCTGACCGTTTTAACGACAGTGTTGGTGAGCGGCTGGGTCGTGTTGGGCTGGATGGAAGATGCGCAACGCCTGCCGCTCTCAAAGCTGGTGTTGACCGGTGAACGCCATTACACGCGTAATGACGATATCCGGCAGTCGATCCTGGCATTGGGTGAGCCAGGTACCTTTATGACCCAGGATGTCAACATCATCCAGACGCAAATAGAACAACGCCTGCCGTGGATTAAGCAGGTGAGCGTCAGAAAGCAGTGGCCTGATGAATTGAAGATTCATCTGGTTGAATATGTGCCGATTGCGCGGTGGAATGATCAACATATGGTAGACGCGGAAGGAAACACCTTCAGCGTGCCGCCAGATCGCACCAGCAAGCAGGTGCTTCCAATGCTGTATGGCCCGGAAGGCAGCGCCAATGAAGTGTTGCAGGGCTATCGCGAAATGGGGCAGATGCTGGCAAAGGACAGATTTACTCTGAAGGAAGCGGCGATGACCGCGCGACGTTCCTGGCAGTTGACGCTGAATAACGATATTAAGCTCAATCTTGGTCGGGGCGATACGATGAAACGTTTGGCTCGCTTTGTAGAACTTTATCCGGTTTTACAGCAGCAGGCGCAAACCGATGGCAAACGGATTAGCTACGTTGATTTGCGTTATGACTCTGGAGCGGCAGTAGGCTGGGCGCCCTTGCCGCCAGAGGAATCTACTCAGCAACAAAATCAGGCACAGGCAGAACAACAATGATCAAGGCGACGGACAGAAAACTGGTAGTAGGACTGGAGATTGGTACCGCGAAGGTTGCCGCTTTAGTAGGGGAAGTTCTGCCCGACGGTATGGTCAATATCATTGGCGTGGGTAGTTGCCCGTCGCGTGGTATGGATAAAGGTGGGGTGAACGACCTCGAATCCGTGGTCAAGTGCGTACAACGCGCCATTGACCAGGCAGAATTGATGGCAGATTGTCAGATCTCTTCGGTATATCTGGCGCTTTCTGGTAAGCACATCAGCTGCCAGAATGAAATTGGTATGGTGCCTATTTCTGAAGAAGAAGTGACGCAAGAAGATGTGGAAAACGTCGTCCATACCGCGAAATCGGTGCGTGTGCGCGATGAGCATCGTGTGTTGCATGTGATCCCGCAAGAGTATGCGATTGACTATCAGGAAGGGATCAAGAATCCGGTAGGGCTTTCGGGCGTGCGGATGCAGGCAAAAGTGCACCTGATCACATGTCACAATGATATGGCGAAAAACATCGTCAAAGCGGTTGAACGTTGTGGGCTGAAAGTTGACCAACTGATATTTGCCGGTCTGGCATCAAGTTATTCGGTATTGACGGAAGATGAACGTGAACTGGGTGTCTGCGTCGTTGATATCGGTGGTGGTACAATGGATATCGCCGTTTATACCGGTGGGGCATTGCGCCACACGAAGGTAATTCCTTATGCTGGCAATGTCGTGACCAGTGATATCGCTTACGCCTTTGGCACACCGCCAAGTGACGCCGAAGCGATTAAAGTTCGCCACGGTTGTGCGCTGGGCTCCATCGTTGGAAAAGATGAGAGCGTGGAAGTGCCGAGCGTAGGCGGTCGTCCGCCGCGGAGTCTACAACGTCAGACCCTGGCAGAGGTGATCGAGCCGCGCTATACCGAGCTGCTCAATCTGGTCAACGAAGAGATATTGCAGTTGCAGGAAAAGCTTCGCCAACAAGGGGTTAAACATCACCTGGCGGCAGGCATTGTATTAACCGGTGGCGCAGCGCAGATCGAAGGTCTTGCAGCCTGTGCTCAGCGCGTGTTTCATACGCAAGTGCGTATCGGCGCGCCGCTGAACATTACCGGTTTAACGGATTATGCTCAGGAGCCGTATTATTCGACGGCGGTGGGATTGCTTCACTATGGGAAAGAGTCACATCTTAACGGTGAAGCTGAAGTAGAAAAACGTGTTACAGCATCAGTTGGCTCGTGGATCAAGCGACTCAATAGTTGGCTGCGAAAAGAGTTTTAATTTTTATGAGGCCGACGATGATTACGGCCTCAGGCGACAGGCACAAATCGGAGAGAAACTATGTTTGAACCAATGGAACTTACCAATGACGCGGTGATTAAAGTCATCGGCGTCGGCGGCGGCGGCGGTAATGCTGTTGAACACATGGTGCGTGAGCGCATTGAAGGTGTTGAATTCTTCGCGGTAAATACCGATGCACAAGCGCTGCGTAAAACAGCGGTTGGACAGACGATTCAAATCGGTAGCGGTATCACCAAAGGACTGGGCGCTGGCGCTAATCCAGAAGTTGGCCGCAATGCGGCTGATGAGGATCGCGATGCACTGCGTGCGGCGCTGGAAGGTGCAGACATGGTCTTTATTGCTGCGGGTATGGGTGGTGGTACCGGTACAGGTGCAGCACCAGTCGTCGCTGAAGTGGCAAAAGATTTGGGTATCCTGACCGTTGCTGTCGTCACTAAGCCTTTCAACTTTGAAGGCAAGAAGCGTATGGCATTCGCGGAGCAGGGGATCACTGAACTGTCCAAGCATGTGGACTCTCTGATCACTATCCCGAACGACAAACTGCTGAAAGTTCTGGGCCGAGGTATCTCCCTGCTGGATGCGTTTGGCGCAGCGAACGATGTACTGAAAGGCGCTGTGCAAGGTATCGCCGAACTGATTACTCGTCCGGGTTTGATGAACGTGGACTTTGCAGACGTACGCACCGTAATGTCTGAAATGGGCTACGCAATGATGGGTTCTGGTGTGGCGAGCGGTGAAGATCGTGCGGAAGAAGCTGCTGAAATGGCTATCTCTTCTCCGCTGCTGGAAGATATCGACCTGTCTGGCGCACGCGGCGTGCTGGTTAACATCACAGCGGGCTTCGACCTGCGTCTGGATGAGTTCGAAACGGTAGGTAACACCATCCGTGCATTTGCTTCCGACAACGCGACCGTGGTTATCGGTACTTCTCTTGACCCGGATATGAATGACGAGCTGCGCGTAACTGTTGTTGCGACAGGTATCGGCATGGACAAACGTCCTGAAATCACTCTGGTGACCAATAAGCAGGTTCAGCAGCCAGTGATGGATCGCTACCAGCAGCACGGTATGGCTCCGCTGACCCAGGAGCAGAAGCCGGTTGCTAAAGTCGTGAATGACAATGCGCCGCAAACTGCGAAAGAGCCGGATTATCTGGATATCCCAGCATTCCTGCGTAAGCAAGCTGATTAAGAATTGACTGGAATTTGGGTTTCGAGGCTCTTTGTGCTAAACTGGCCCGCCGAATGTATAGTACACTTCGGTTGGATAGGTAATTTGGCGAGATAATACGATGATCAAACAAAGGACACTTAAACGTATCGTTCAGGCGACGGGTGTCGGTTTACATACCGGCAAGAAAGTCACCCTGACGTTACGCCCTGCGCCGGCCAACACCGGGGTCATCTATCGTCGCACCGACTTGAATCCACCGGTAGATTTCCCGGCCGATGCCAAATCTGTGCGTGATACCATGCTCTGTACGTGTCTGGTCAACGAGCATGATGTGCGGATTTCAACCGTAGAGCACCTCAATGCTGCTCTCGCGGGCCTGGGCATCGATAACATTGTTATCGAAGTTAACGCGCCGGAAATCCCGATCATGGACGGCAGCGCCGCTCCGTTTGTATACCTGCTGCTTGACGCCGGTATCGACGAGTTGAACTGCGCCAAGAAATTTGTTCGCATTAAAGAGACTGTTCGTGTCGAAGATGGCGATAAGTGGGCTGAATTTAAGCCGTACAATGGTTTTTCTCTGGATTTCACCATCGATTTTAACCATCCGGCTATTGATTCCAGCAACCAGCGCTATGCGATGAACTTCTCCGCTGATGCGTTTATGCGCCAGATCAGCCGTGCGCGTACGTTCGGTTTCATGCGTGATATCGAATATCTGCAGTCCCGTGGTTTGTGCCTGGGCGGCAGCTTCGATTGTGCCATCGTTGTTGACGATTATCGCGTACTGAACGAAGACGGCCTGCGTTTTGAAGACGAATTTGTGCGTCACAAAATGCTCGATGCGATCGGTGACTTGTTCATGTGTGGTCACAATATTATTGGTGCATTTACCGCTTATAAATCTGGTCATGCACTGAATAACAAACTGCTGCAGGCTGTCCTTGCAAAACAGGAAGCCTGGGAATATGTGACCTTCCAGGACGACGCAGAACTGCCGTTGGCCTTCAAAGCGCCTTCAGCCGTACTGGCATAACGACATTTATACTGTCGTATAAAATTCGACTGGCAAATCTGGCACTCTCTCCGGCCAGGTGAACCAGTCGTTTTTTTTTGAATTTTATAAGAGCTATAAAAAACGGTGCGAACGCTGTTTTCTTAAGCACTTTTACGCACAACTTATCTTCATTCGTGCTGTGGACTTCAGGCTTTAATGATAAGATTTGTGCGCTAAATACGTTTGAATACGATCGGGATGGCAATAACGTGAGTGGAATACTGACGCGCTGGCGACAGTTTGGTAAACGCTACTTCTGGCCGCATCTCTTATTAGGGATGGTCGCGGCGAGTTTAGGTTTGCCTGCACTCAGCAATGCCGCCGAACCAAACGCGCCCGCAAAAGCGACAACCCGCAACCACGAGCCTTCAGCCAAAGTTAACTTTGGTCAATTGGCCTTGCTGGAAGCGAACACGCGCCGCCCGAATTCGAACTATTCCGTTGATTACTGGCATCAACATGCCATTCGCACGGTAATCCGCCATCTTTCCTTCGCGATGGCACCGCAAACGCTGCCCGTTGCTGAAGAATCTTTGCCTCTTCAGGCGCAACATCTTGCATTACTGGATACGCTTAGCGCGCTTCTGACCCAGGAAGGCACGCCGTCTGAAAAGGGTTATCGCATTGATTATGCGCATTTTACCCCACAAGCAAAATTCAGCACGCCCGTCTGGATAAGCCAGGCGCAAGGCATCCGTGCTGGCCCTCAACGCCTCAGCTAACAACAATAAACCTTTACTTCATTTTATTAACTCCGCAACGCGGGGCGTTTGAGATTTTATTATGCTAATCAAATTATTAACTAAAGTTTTCGGTAGTCGTAACGATCGCACCCTGCGCCGGATGCGCAAAGTGGTCAACATCATCAATGCCATGGAACCGGAGATGGAAAAACTCTCCGACGAAGAACTGAAAGGGAAAACCGCAGAGTTTCGTGCGCGTCTGGAAAAAGGCGAAGTGCTGGAAAATCTGATCCCGGAAGCTTTCGCCGTGGTGCGTGAGGCAAGTAAGCGCGTCTTTGGCATGCGTCACTTCGACGTTCAGTTACTCGGCGGTATGGTTCTTAACGAACGCTGCATCGCCGAAATGCGTACCGGTGAAGGTAAAACCCTGACCGCAACGCTGCCTGCTTACCTGAACGCACTAACCGGTAAAGGCGTACACGTAGTTACCGTCAACGACTACCTGGCGCAACGTGACGCCGAAAACAACCGTCCGCTGTTTGAATTCCTTGGCCTGACTGTCGGTATCAACCTGCCGGGCATGCCAGCACCGGCAAAGCGTGAAGCCTACGCTGCTGACATCACTTACGGTACGAACAACGAATACGGCTTTGACTACCTGCGTGACAACATGGCGTTCAGTCCTGAAGAACGTGTACAGCGTAAACTGCACTATGCGCTGGTGGACGAAGTGGACTCCATCCTGATCGATGAAGCGCGTACACCGCTGATCATTTCCGGCCCGGCAGAAGACAGCTCGGAAATGTATAAACGCGTGAATAAAATTATTCCGCACCTGATCCGTCAGGAAAAAGAAGACTCCGAAACCTTCCAGGGCGAAGGCCACTTCTCGGTGGATGAAAAATCTCGCCAGGTGAACCTGACCGAACGTGGTCTGGTCCTGATTGAAGAACTGCTGGTTAAAGAAGGCATCATGGATGAAGGAGAGTCTCTGTACTCTCCGGCCAACATCATGCTGATGCACCACGTAACGGCGGCGCTGCGCGCTCATGCGCTGTTTACCCGTGACGTCGACTACATCGTTAAAGATGGTGAAGTTATCATCGTTGACGAACACACCGGTCGTACCATGCAGGGCCGTCGCTGGTCCGATGGTCTGCACCAGGCTGTGGAAGCGAAAGAAGGTGTGCAGATCCAGAACGAAAACCAAACGCTGGCTTCGATCACCTTCCAGAACTACTTCCGTCTGTATGAAAAACTGGCGGGGATGACTGGTACTGCTGATACCGAAGCTTTCGAATTCAGCTCCATCTATAAGCTGGATACTGTCGTTGTTCCGACCAACCGCCCAATGATTCGTAAAGATCTGCCGGACCTGGTCTACATGACTGAAGCGGAAAAAATTCAGGCGATCATTGAAGATATCAAAGAACGTACTGCGAAAGGCCAGCCGGTGCTGGTGGGTACAATCTCCATCGAAAAATCGGAGCTGGTGTCAAATGAACTGACCAAAGCCGGTATTAAGCACAACGTCCTGAACGCCAAATTCCATGCCAACGAAGCGGCGATTGTTGCTCAGGCAGGTTACCCGGCTGCGGTGACTATCGCGACCAACATGGCGGGTCGTGGTACCGATATTGTGCTCGGTGGTAGCTGGCAGGCAGAAGTTGCCGCGCTGGAAAATCCGACTGCAGAGCAAATTGAAAAAATTAAAGCCGACTGGCAGGTACGTCACGATGCGGTACTGGCAGCAGGTGGCCTGCATATCATCGGTACTGAACGTCACGAATCCCGTCGTATCGATAACCAGCTGCGCGGTCGTTCTGGTCGTCAGGGGGATGCTGGTTCTTCCCGTTTCTACCTGTCGATGGAAGATGCGCTGATGCGTATTTTTGCTTCCGACCGAGTATCCGGCATGATGCGTAAACTGGGTATGAAGCCAGGCGAAGCCATTGAGCACCCGTGGGTGACCAAAGCGATTGCCAACGCCCAGCGTAAAGTTGAAAGCCGTAACTTCGACATTCGTAAGCAACTGCTGGAATATGATGACGTGGCTAACGATCAGCGTCGCGCCATTTACTCCCAGCGTAACGAACTGCTGGATGTCAGCGATGTGAGCGAAACCATCAACAGCATTCGTGAAGATGTGTTCAAAGCGACCATTGATGCCTACATTCCGCCACAGTCGCTGGAAGAAATGTGGGATATTCCGGGGCTGCAGGAACGTCTGAAGAACGATTTCGACCTCGATTTACCAATTGCCGAGTGGCTGGATAAAGAACCAGAACTGCATGAAGAGACGCTGCGTGAGCGCATTCTGGCGCAGTCCATCGAAGTGTATCAGCGTAAAGAAGAAGTGGTTGGTGCTGAGATGATGCGTCACTTCGAGAAAGGCGTCATGCTGCAAACTCTCGACTCTCTGTGGAAAGAGCACCTGGCAGCGATGGACTATCTGCGTCAGGGTATCCACCTGCGTGGCTATGCACAGAAAGATCCGAAGCAGGAATACAAACGTGAATCGTTCTCCATGTTTGCAGCGATGCTGGAGTCGTTGAAATATGAAGTTATCAGTACGCTGAGCAAAGTTCAGGTACGTATGCCTGAAGAGGTTGAGGAGCTGGAACAACAGCGTCGTATGGAAGCCGAGCGTTTAGCGCAAATGCAGCAGCTTAGCTATCAGGATGACGACTCTGCAGCCGCAGCTGCACTGGCGGCACAAACCGGTGAACGCAAAGTAGGACGTAACGATCCTTGCCCGTGTGGTTCTGGTAAAAAATACAAGCAGTGCCATGGCCGCCTGCAATAAAAGCTAACAGTTGAAGTAAAAGGCGCAGGATTCTGCGCCTTTTTTATAGGTTTAAGACAATGAAAAAGCTGCAAATTGCGGTAGGTATTATTCGCAACGAGAACAATGAAATCTTTATAACGCGTCGCGCAGCAGATGCGCACATGGCGAATAAACTGGAGTTTCCCGGCGGTAAAGTTGAAATGGGCGAAACGCCGGAACAGGCGGTGGTGCGTGAACTTCAGGAAGAAGTCGGGATTACCCCACAACATTTTTCGCTATTTGAAAAACTGGAATATGAATTCCCGGACAGGCATATAACTCTGTGGTTCTGGCTGGTCGAAAGCTGGGAAGGGGAGCCGTGGGGTAAAGAAGGGCAACCCGGTGAGTGGATGTCGCTGGTCGGTCTTAATGCCGATGATTTTCCGCCAGCCAATGAACCGGTAATTGCGAAACTTAAGCGTGTGTATGCCGGATAAGGCGTCACGCTGCATCCGACATTTGCATATGATGCCTGATGCGACGCTGGCGCGTTTTATCAGGCCAGCGTCGCATCAGATAGAATGTCACTGCTTTGGCTCTTCGCTCCAGTCATCGCTTTCGGAAAGATCGCCACTGCTGGGGATTCGTTTTTCTTCAGCAGCCCATTCTCCGAGGTCGATCAGCTGACAACGTTTGGAGCAAAATGGCCGAAACGGGCTGATTTCACCCCACACCACCGTTTTCCCGCAGGTTGGGCAATTCACCGTAATAGTTTCTGACATTTTTACTCCTTAGCAACAGGCCAGTTCGAAATCCAGACGTTCTGGTACCTGTCCGTTTTCACTGTCCAGCGGCATAAAACGAATGGCAAAACGGCTCTTATGACCGGAAATTTGCGGATAAAGCTGTGAATCGAGCGACAGATTCAGGCGCAGCAAGTCGGCATCGCCACCGTTATCCTGATAAAAACCATTCAGGCTGGTTTGTTTACGGAAGGGGGCCGACTGGCGAATTAAATCCAGCACCATGGTAAGTGCCTGGGTAAGCGGGTTCAGGCTGGCAATCCAGGTTTCTACCTGGCTGTCGCGCTGCGCCTGGGGTAGATGCAGCCAAATGTGCAATGTAGGTAAATCAAAGCTGCAACAGCCGCCCGGGATGCTCAGTCGCTGACGCACCAGAGCAATCAAACGATCTTCACGTAGAAATTGCCCGATACGCGGCGCGGAGATTAATACGCTCCCCGCCGCTTTTAACTGCTGAATTAATGCTTCAATACGGCTCTGGTCCACGCCGGGCACGCCAATCCAGGTCTGGAGTTTACGTTGCTGCCGGTCAAGTTCTTTCAACAGCTCAGTGCGGACTTCGCCGCGCTCGAAAACATCCAGTAATTCGCTGACATTACGGAAGAAATGCAGCGCGCCAGCGTGGTCAACGATGGGTAAATTAACGGTGAGTTGCTGAATCAAAAACTCAATGCGCAGCCATGTACGCATTTTTTCATTTAGTGGATGTTCAAAAAGGACCTGGGTCTGCATTACGGTTTTTCCTGTGAGACAAACTGCGACGCAAGCTGCAAATAGTGTGCGTGCAGGCGGGCAACATCCGATGCGATAGCATCCGGTGCGCCGTTATTATCAATGACGTCATCTGCCACGGCAAGGCGAGCTTCGCGCGTTGCCTGAGCAGCAAGGATTTGTTCGACATGCTCGCGAGTTACATCGTCGCGCTGCATGGTGCGCTTAAGTTGCGTTTCTGGGCTGACATCCACCACCAGCACTCGATTCGCTTTTTTATACAGTGAGTTTTCTACCAGCAATGGCACAACCCATAGTACATAGGGGGAAGTAGCTTGCTGGATCTGGTGTTGCGTCTCTTGCTGAATCAGCGGATGCAGCAGGGCGTTAAGCCAGTTTTTCTCTTCCGGGTTGGCGAAGATCCGTTCGCGCAAGGCCCGGCGCTGCAATGTTCCATCAGCAGCAATCATGTTAGCGCCAAAGTGATCAGCAATGGCATGTAGCGCAGGTGCACCTGGTTCAACCACCTGACGCGCAATAATATCGGCATCAATGACGTTAATTCCGAGATTAGCAAACGCATTGGCAACGGTACTCTTGCCACTGCCAATGCCTCCCGTTAAGGCAACTATATACCTCATAATTTATATTCCCGGGAATTCATCATGATTATCAAAACGTTAAAAATGAGCGCACGAAAGCGAAATTGATGAAACGTTCGCTCACTATTTACCAGGTAAATTTATGGGATTGTAGCGTAAAAAAAGACAATTTCGCAGTCTTGCGCCGCATTGATTAGTGCGTATGATAACGTCACTGGAGTTGCGCTCTTACCCTTATAGCCATTAACCCCAGGAATCCGCACATGCGTATTGAAGAAGATCTGAAGTTAGGTTTTAAAGACGTTCTCATCCGCCCTAAACGCTCCACTCTTAAAAGCCGTTCCGATGTTGAACTGGAACGTCAATTCACCTTCAAACATTCAGGTCAGAGTTGGTCCGGCGTGCCGATTATTGCCGCAAATATGGACACCGTAGGCACATTTTCTATGGCCTCTGCGCTGGCTTCTTTTGATATTCTGACTGCTGTGCATAAACACTATTCTGTCGAAGAGTGGCAAGCGTTTATCAACAATTCTTCCGCTGATGTGCTGAAACATGTGATGGTTTCTACCGGCACGTCTGATGCGGATTTCGAAAAAACTAAACAGATTCTCGACCTGAACCCGGCATTAAATTTCGTTTGTATTGACGTGGCGAATGGTTATTCCGAACACTTCGTGCAGTTCGTTGCGAAAGCGCGTGAAGCGTGGCCGACCAAAACCATTTGTGCAGGCAACGTAGTGACTGGTGAAATGTGTGAGGAGCTTATCCTCTCCGGTGCCGATATCGTTAAAGTTGGCATTGGCCCAGGTTCTGTTTGTACAACTCGCGTCAAAACAGGCGTCGGTTATCCGCAACTTTCTGCGGTGATCGAATGCGCCGATGCTGCGCACGGTCTGGGCGGAATGATCGTCAGCGATGGCGGCTGCACCACGCCGGGCGATGTCGCGAAAGCCTTTGGCGGCGGTGCCGATTTCGTAATGCTTGGCGGCATGCTGGCGGGCCACGAAGAGAGCGGCGGTCGCATCGTTGAGGAGAACGGCGAGAAATTTATGTTGTTCTACGGCATGAGCTCAGAGTCTGCGATGAAACGTCACGTTGGCGGCGTTGCGGAATATCGCGCAGCAGAAGGTAAAACCGTTAAGCTGCCGCTGCGAGGCCCGGTTGAAAATACCGCGCGTGATATTTTGGGCGGCCTGCGTTCAGCTTGTACATACGTTGGGGCTTCACGCCTGAAAGAACTGACCAAGCGCACCACGTTTATCCGTGTGCAGGAACAAGAAAACCGCATCTTCAACAACCTGTAATATACCAACGCTGGCGTGGAGCAACACGCCAGCGTTATCCCATTCCACTCATCGCATCGCCTAAATGGAAAATTGGCAGATACATTGCCACCACCAGCGTACCGATAATTCCTCCCGTTATGATCAGCAACGCCGGTTCCAGTAAGGCTGCGAGGTTATCCGCCAGCGCCATTGTGTTATCCCGATGATGATGGGCGAGGTTGTCTAACATGAGATCCAGCGAGCCGGATGCCTCTCCTGTTCTCACTAATTGCAAACAGAGCGGGCTAAACTCACCGGCATTTTTTAGCGCCAGCCAGATGGGGTGACCGTTACTGATATCGTGCTGGATTTGTGTCAGAAGTTGCACCCAGTACGGGCAGCGCATTGTTTCTCTGACGCTCTCAACGCCCTGTAAAAAAGAAATGCCTGCACTTTGTGTCAGTGTCAGAATCGTAAAGATCTGCGTGAGTTTTTGTCCCCGCATCAGTGAACCCATAATCGGGATGCGTAACAGCAATTTCTGCCGTGCGATAAGCCTGGTTGGGTGGCGCATCAGCAGCTTATTGGCTATCGCCAGCAGAAAGCCGAATAGCACCAGCAACCAACCCCATTCGCCACTAAAACTTGCCAGCGTCATGATCCCCTGCGTTAGCGCCGGTAGCGGAGTGTTAAAGGTCTTATAGATAGCGGCAAACTCCGGCAGTACAAAATGCAGCATTGCCACAACCACCATGATTGCCATCGCTAAAATGATAATGGGATAACGTAACGCTGATTTCACTTTGTCGGTCAACTGACGCTGGGCTTTTTGCTGACGCGCCAGTTCAAAGCAGCATTCATCCAGCTTACCGGTCAGTTCACCCGTGCGGATCATCGCCTGATAGAGCGGCGGAAATACCTCTGACCAGGGTAATAAGGCATTGGAAAAGGCAACGCCCTGTTCAAGATCGTGCGCCAGTGATTGCAGCAACGCTTGCCACTGCTTACTGGGATGCTGTTCCGCCAGCAGAGCCAGCCCTTCAGAAAGCGTTAACCCGGCTTTGAGTAGCGTCGCCAGTTGATGAATGACTTCCGCGCTTATATCTCCTCGCCACTGCGTAGAATTGATGGTGATTCGCTTCAGGCTTAGTGGGGTAACCATCTGTTGCTGTAGTGCCATGAGCAGCAAAGCACGGCTCTCTGCCCATAGCATCCCATCTTGCGCATTGCCGTCGCCGGTTATGCCATGCCAGCGCCAGAGTTGCTTACTCGCCATGCGGCATCCCTAATACGCGGATTAACTCTTCAAAGGTGGTTAAGCCTTGCTCCACGGCTAGGCAGCCGTTTTCAAAAAGCGTTCGCATACCCGCCTGTCGGGCGTGCGTTTCCAGCGATTCAACGTCGGTATTAGCGGAAATAAGCTGACGTATGACCGGTGTTATGGGCAGAACTTCAAATAAGGCCGTGCGACCATAAAAACCGTGGTAGCAATGTACACAACCGGGTGCCTGCCAGTGGGGCAGCGGCGACGGCCATACATTGTCTGGAATATGGATGGGCTCCCCTTGCTGCCGGCGACAATGCGGGCAAAGTTTGCGTACCAGACGCTGGGCTATTACCAGCGTAAGCGCCGATGATAGCATCCAGCGGGCGACTCCCATTTGCTGTAAACGTACCAGCGTTTCGCAGGTGGAGTTAGTGTGTAGGGTAGACAACACCAGGTGACCGGTTTGCGCGGCTTTAATGGCAATTTCTGCCGTTTCGCCATCGCGGATCTCTCCGATCATGATGACGTCAGGATCCTGGCGCAATAACGCACGCAAAACGCCCTGAAAGGTGAGTCCGGCACGCGAATGGATTTGCGTCTGGTTTAGTCCGGCTATGGGGATCTCAACCGGATCTTCGACGCTACAAATATTAATGTCAGCGGTATTCAGCATTTGCAGGGCACTATAAAGCGTGACCGTTTTGCCGCTGCCTGTAGGGCCAGTTACCAGCACCAGTCCCTGTGGTTGTTGCAAGGCATGAGCAAAGTCCACCAGTTGTGACGGCTGCATTCCAAGCGTGTTAACATCCAGTGCCTGGTTCACCTGCTGTAACAACCTTAATACCACCTTTTCACCACCCCGACATGCTAAGGTCGCAATACGAAATGAGACGGCGTTTCCTGCCAGTTCGACAGTGAATTGCCCGTCCTGCGGCAGGCGATGTTCCGCAATATCCAGGTTTCCCAGCACTTTTAATCTGGCGGTTAATGCGACTCCGGCATCCGGTGAAACGTCCGGTAAAGGATGCAATACGCCGTCGATACGCAAGCGGATGCGGTAGGCATTGTCCGCTGGTTCGATATGAATATCAGACGCGCGTTGTTCTAGCGCAGATTGTAACGTTCGAGTCAGCAACTCTGCTTTGGGCTGATGCTTCTCCTGAACAGCTACGGGCAATGTCTGTTGTGTGCGACTGGCGTGACCTTCCATTTGTTGGCGTGTCCAGCAGGTGATCTCAATACGTTTGGTGGTAGCGAAATGCAATGCGTCCAGTAGCTCATGCGAAGGTGCATCGACTACCGCAACATGAACCACCTCTTCGCTGGCATCCAGCAAGACTCCCTGATAACGCAGACACAGGGCAGTGAGCTGTGGAATATTCATTGCCGCTCCTTAGTTGGCGTCATCAAAGCGGAAGACATCTTCGCAGGCTTGCTGCAATGCGCTGTCACTTTGAATATTGCAGTTACGCGTCCAGCCGGTGACGCCGTTTGCGTTATCCCAACCCGGCGTCATGACGACGCTTAGTCCATTGAGACTTTCTTGCCCGGTCAGCGACACCACGCCCTTTGCCACACTCATGGCTGAAACATAGCGGGTGGTGGTAGGCGAGGGAATGCCATTGCTGCCACCGTCGCAGGTATTTAATCCACCATGTTCCAGCGCGCACAACTCTACGGCGGTACGGTAAGGCACAAAGGTTTGTAGCATGTCGGTGAGTGCGGCTTTGCGCAGGTAGTTTTGATAAGCGGGAATACCAATGGCGCTTAAAATGGCAATGATGCCAATAACCACCATCAGTTCGATAAGTGTAAAACCGCGTTGCTTGTCCATCTGTTTCGCTCCTTGATTTGGTTGGCGCTACTTTGGCAAACGCCATCAGCACAAGCGAGGGGCAAAAAACGAAACGGGAAAGCAGCTTCCGAGGTTTTTTATTTCGTTGCAGCGAAAGACAAGAAATTTGCGAGGCGTTACGAAGAAAGTTGGGGAAGGGGAGATTTATCCGCCCGCGATGGAGCGGATAAATCTGTTAGCAATTAGCGAAAACGCATTGAAAGGTCGAGTGCCTGTACGTGTTTAGTTAGCGCACCAACGGAGATAAAGTCCACGCCCGTTTCGGCAAATTCGCGCAGTGTTTTGTCAGTGACGTTGCCAGACACTTCCAGTAGCGCCTTGCCGTTGGTGCGTTTGACGGCTTCGCGCATCTGTTCTGTTTCGAAGTTATCCAGCATGATGATATCGGCACCTGCTTTCAGGGCTTCATCAAGTTCTTCCAGATTCTCTACTTCGACTTCTACTGGCGCATCCGGGTGCAACCAGGACGCTTTTTCGACCGCCTGGCGCACTGAGCCGGAGGCAATAATATGGTTTTCTTTGATCAGGAAGGCATCAGAAAGCCCCAGACGGTGATTCGCTCCGCCGCCGCAAAGTACCGCGTATTTCAGAGCTGAACGCAGGCCGGGTAAGGTTTTGCGCGTATCCAACAGCTGCGTGTTGGTGCCTTCCAGTAATTCGACATAGTGGCGTACCTTACTGGCAACTCCTGAAAGGGTTTGCACAAAATTAAGCGCAGTGCGTTCGCCCGTTAACAGCACGCGAGATGGGCCTTCGAGTTCGAACAAGGGTTGATTGGCGTTGATGACATCGCCGTCATCCACATGCCAGATTATGGTGACATCGTCGCCTGCCAGTTGAATAAACACCTCTTCAACCCAGCGTTTGCCGCAAAATACGCCATTCTCGCGGGTGATCACTGTGGCATGAGAGCGAGAGTTTTCCGGTAAAAGTTTTGCCGTAATGTCATTGTTGGCATCGACTGTTCCGCCTAAATCTTCCCGTAGCGCCTGGGCCACCGCGCCGGGGATATCGAGATTAATGCGTTCCAGCAGCTCGTCACGTCGGGTGTCAGGGTTATAGCGGCGAGGCGGCATGTTAAAACTCCAGATAGCTAACGAATCATAAGGTAGAAACATGCTACTCTGAACCGGGTATTAGCACCACATATAAGGAGATCCTGCATGTTGTTAGAACAGGGGTGGCTGGCTGGCGCGCGCCGCGTTCCCTCACCACATTACGATTGCCGCCCGGATGACGAAACACCCACTCTGCTGGTGGTGCACAATATTAGCCTGCCGCCAGGCGAGTTTGGCGGCCCGTGGATCGACGCATTATTCACTGGAACTATTGATCCGCAGGCGCATCCTTTCTTTGCTGAGATCGCCCATTTGCGCGTCTCCGCTCACTGTTTGATTCGCCGTGATGGTGAAATAGTCCAGTATGTTCCTTTCGATAAACGAGCCTGGCATGCGGGAGTCTCTCAGTATCAGGGGCGTGAACGCTGCAATGATTTTTCTATTGGGATTGAGCTGGAAGGCACCGATACGCTGGCGTATACCGATGCGCAGTATCAACAGCTTGCGGCGGTTACACGGGCACTGATTGATCGCTATCCGGATATCGCTAATAACATGACGGGCCATTGTGATATTGCGCCGGATCGGAAAACCGATCCCGGTCCTGCATTTGATTGGGCACGGTTTCGTGCGCTGGTCAGCAAGGAGACAACATGACGCTATTTACAACCTTACTGGTGTTAATTTTCGAGCGCCTGTTTAAGTTGGGCGAGCACTGGCAGCTTGATCATCGTCTTGAAGCGTTCTTTCGGCGGGTGAAACATTTTTCTCTCGGGCGCACGTTATGCATGACCATTATTGCGATGGGCGTGACTTTTTTACTGTTACGCGCATTGCAGGGAGTATTGTTCAACGTTCCCACGCTGCTGGTGTGGCTGCTGATTGGTTTGCTGTGTATTGGCGCAGGTAAAGTTCGTCTTCATTATCATGCTTATCTGACAGCTGCTTCACGTAATGATAGCCATGCCCGTGCCACGATGGCTGGCGAACTCACCATGATTCACGGCGTCCCGGCAGGCTGCGATGAACGTGAGTATTTGCGTGAGCTGCAAAATGCATTGCTGTGGATTAACTTTCGTTTTTATCTTGCACCGCTGTTCTGGCTGATTGTGGGGGGAACCTGGGGACCCGTTACGCTGATGGGGTATGCGTTTTTGCGTGCATGGCAATACTGGCTGGCGCGATACCAGACGCCGCATCATCGTTTACAGTCCGGCATTGATGCCGTGCTTCATGTACTTGATTGGGTGCCGGTTCGTCTTGCGGGTGTGGTATATGCCTTGATCGGTCATGGTGAGAAAGCGTTACCGGCCTGGTTTGCTTCGCTGGGTGATTTCCATACTTCGCAATATCAGGTATTAACGCGTCTGGCACAGTTCTCTCTGGCGCGTGAACCGCATGTCGATAAGGTGGAGACGCCAAAGGCAGCGGTTTCAATGGCGAAGAAAACCTCGTTCGTGGTCGTGGTGGTTATTGCGCTACTGACGATTTACGGGGCGTTGGTGTAAAGATTATTGCCCTCACCCTGCACGGGTGAGGGCGTAGAGAGATTAATGCGCTTTTACGGCTTTGGCGGTTTTCTCTTTAAACAGATAGCCTATACCTAACACGATCAGCCATACCGGGATCAGGTATACCGAAATCGCCATTCCTGGGGTCATCAGCATAATCACCAGTACCGCCGCCATAAACAGCAGGCAGATCCAGTTACCCAGCGGATAAAGCAGGGCAGGGAAGCGAGTTACCACGCCTTGTTCTTGTTTGGCACGACGGAATTTCATATGCGCCAGACTGATCATCGCCCAGTTGATGACCAGTGCAGATACCACCAGCGCCATTAACAGTCCGAAAGCGGACTCTGGGGCAAGGTAGTTAATCAGTACGCACAATGCCGTAACCAGCGCAGACACCAGAATAGTGTTAACCGGTACGCCGCGTTTATCGACAGACGCCAGCGCTTTTGGCGCGTTCCCTTGTTGTGCCAGACCGAACAGCATACGGCTGTTGCAATATACGCAGCTGTTGTACACGGAGAGCGCAGCGGTCAGTACCACGATATTCAGCGCATTCGCTACAAAGGTATCGCCTAACTCGTGGAAGATCAGCACAAACGGACTGGTATCGGCGGTAACGCGGGTCCACGGCATTAGTGAGAGCAGAACGGCTAACGAGCCAATATAGAAAATCAGGATGCGGTAGATAACCTGGTTAGTTGCTTTCGGGATACTTTGCTCCGGGTTATCAGCTTCTGCTGCGGTGATCCCCACCAGTTCCAGACCACCGAAAGAGAACATGATAATCGCCATCATCATCACCAGACCGGTGAAGCCGTGTGGCAGGAAACCACCCTGATCCCACAGGTTGCTAACGCTCGCCTGCGGGCCGCCGTTGCCGCTGAATAGCAGCCAGGCGCCGAAGATGATCATCGCTACCACCGCGATAACTTTGATAATGGCAAACCAGAACTCCATCTCGCCAAACACTTTTACGTTTGTCAGGTTGATGGCGTTGATCACCACAAAGAACACGGCGGCAGAAACCCAGGTTGGGATTTCCGGATACCAGAACTGAATGTATTTACCCACGGCAGTCAGCTCTGCCATGGCAACTAAAACGTACAGTACCCAGTAGTTCCAGCCAGAGGCGAAACCGGCAAAACTGCCCCAGTATTTATAAGCAAAGTGGCTAAAGGAGCCTGCGACAGGTTCTTCGACCACCATTTCACCTAGCTGACGCATGATCAGAAAGGCGATAAAACCAGCAATGGCGTAACCCAGGATAATCCCTGGCCCTGCGGATTGTATTACGGAGGCGCTACCCAGGAATAGCCCTGTCCCTATCGCGCCACCCAGCGCGATAAGCTGAATATGGCGGTTTTTAAGGCCGCGCTTTAGCTGCTCGCCGTGCTGTTGACCTTCCATTATGAAACCTCGTGTTGTGTTGTTTTTTTGAACTACGCAGCAATGCGTGTGTAATTTTGTAATTCCGTTTGTTGTATTGGTTTCTTTACATTTTATGTAACTGAATTATGATGATAGTACTTTCAACTATCACAAGATAATGGTATATGCGCGAGAATGCACCTGCTTTATGTAGATGTGTTGATTTTCTGGATAAAAAAAAAGCAATTGTAAGTTTTTCATCACATTTAATAGATACTTTAAGTCTGATAACATACTGTTTTAACTAGCTATATGTCGGATTTGTCTGCCTGCTGAACACCATGCCTTAGCCACCAGCACAATAATCTTACAAAAGGTCATATAAGAATAAATAGATGTTAATAATACAATGGGGTTGTAACGCGAGTATTTAAATATAATATTGCGAGCTAAGTGAAAACGTTAAGTAATTGAAATAATTTTTCATTAAAAGCGTTTCTTATTGATCGAGAAATAAGTTTTCTATTTAATGCAAAAAAGTTAAGGATAAACGGGAATGAAATAAAGTGGGCGATATTGTTTACCTGAGAATAATCGGTGAGAAGCAGGGCGATATTTCTTCAGGCTGTGGGACGTATGCGTCGGTTGGTAATCGCTGGCAGGTTGGCCATGAAGATGAAATTTTTGCCTTTGCACTCACCAACGCCATTACCAGTACTGGTAAAGGCGTTAATCTACAGGGGCTACAATTTTGCAAACTCATTGATAAAAGCTCACCGCTACTGTCTAATGCCATCAATCAGAATGAGCGGTTATTTATTGAAATCGATTTGTATCGTATAAATAAAAGCGGGCGCTGGGAACGGTATTATTATATTCAGCTAAGAAATGCTTCATTAACTGCTATTCATGTAAACATTTCTGACAATAATCTTCCTACCGAATGTGTAAATGTTAATTATGACTACATATTATGCAAACATCTAATAGCCAATACGGAATTTGACTGGTTGGCCTTTCCTGCTGGCTATAATAGCTTATTTATTCCACCTAAAAACCCACCTGCCAGTAATCTTAACCCTGAGCCACTACCAGTTGTTAACCTTCCACTCTCTCCACCAGCGGTTAAACCGGTCTATGCCAAATCCTGTCTGAAGGAGAAGGGATGTACAGATGCCGGAACGGCAGAAGAACCCGCTGAAAACTTCGGGCAAGTAGCGATTTTTGCTCTGCCAGTGGTTGATGACTGCTGTGGATACCACCATCCGGAGGCTAACGATGTTGGGCAACCCGCAGAAGCTCAAACCATGCTACTGTTTCCGGGTAGTGTGTTGGCGGCTCAAATATGGGGAAAATGGTCGCTCAGTGGCATACTCAGTGCAACCTGCGGCTCTTACATCGGTGCGTTGGCATCTGCTTTGTATATTCCCTCTGCGGGCGAGGGCAGTGCTCGCGTGCCCGGACGTGATGAGTTCTGGTATGAGGAAGAACTGCGGCAGAAAGCACTAGCAGGCAGTACCGCCACCACCCGGGTACGTTTTTTCTGGGGAACTGACATTCACGGCAAGCCTCAGGTGTATGGTGTTCATACGGGTGAAGGTACGCCGTATGAAAACGTCCGCGTGGCGAACATGCAGTGGAACGAGCAGACGCAGCGTTATGAATTTACCCCCGCTCACGATGTCGATGGCCCCCTGATTACCTGGACGCCGGAAAATCCGGAACATGGGTATGTTCCGGGCCATACCGGTAACGACAGGCCGCCGCTGGAGCAGCCCACCATTCTGGTGACGCCGATTCCGGACGGCACCGATACCTATACCACGCCGCCATTCCCGGTTCCTGATCCGAAAGAATTCAACGATTATATTCTGGTTTTTCCGGCGGGATCCGGTATTAAGCCCATCTATGTTTACCTGAAGGAGGATCCGCGAAAGCTGCCTGGTGTTGTAACAGGGCGCGGCGTCCCGCTTTCACCAGGAACTCGCTGGCTGGATATGTCGGTATCCAATAACGGCAACGGCGCACCAATCCCGGCGCATATTGCTGATAAATTGCGCGGACGGGAGTTTAAAACCTTTGATGAGTTTCGCGAGGCGCTGTGGCTGGAGGTGAGTCAGGATCCGGAGTTGATAGCGCAGTTTTCAAGTGGTAACCAAACACGTATAAAACAAGGATTAACCGCAAAAGCACCTATTGACGGTTGGTATTATGGCCCTAAAGAAATAGTTAAAAAATTCCAGATACATCATCGTGTTGCAGTTGAATATGGCGGCAGCGTATACGATATTGATAATTTACGAATTGTTACCCCCAGACTACACGATGAGATTCACTACAGGAGATAAATATGTTTAAAGAAAAGCTCCAGGATTATACCGAGGATGAATTTCTTAATTTTTTAGGCGGATTGAGATCATCTATGAAAGATGGAAAATCCTTAAAAGGTAAGGAGCTAGAAATGTACTGGGATTCATTAGTAGATCATTTTATTGAAATTACACAGCATCCGTCAGGGAGCGATCTAATTTTCTACCCTAAAAGTCAAGGAGATGATAAGCCTGAAAACATCCTGAAAATTGTCAAAGAATGGCGGCGTTCACAGGGGTTACCCTTGTTTAAAGACTCTAAATAAAGTAGATAATAAAACTATATATGGAACATCATCGCATCTGGCTAATGCGATGATATTAATGACATAAAATAATAATGTGATTGCTCTTAAAAAACAGGTAAAAATACTGAAGCCTCATTAGGTTATTTTATCATTTTCCCGCTTTTACCGATACCCTTTGGCTGGAGGTGAGTCAGTATCCGGAGTTGATAGCGCAGTTTTCAAGCGGTAATCAAACACGTATAAAACAAGGATTAATCGCAAAAGCACCACTTGAAGGTTGGCATTATGGCACTAAAGAAATCGTTAAAAAATTCCACATGTATCATCGTGTTGCGATTGAATATAGTGGCGGAATTTACGATATTGATAATTTAAGGAGGGCACACCTCATTTGCATGATGAAATTTATTACAGGAGATAGTTAAATGTATAATTTTAAAGATGAAATAGAAGATTACACAGAGCGGGAATTCATTGAGTTGCTTGGCGAGTTTACAAATCCAACCGGGGATAACGCTCAATTAAAAGGGGAAGAGCTTGACAAATATTGGGATGATCTAGAAGAACATCTTACCAGAATTACACAACATCCGTTGATGAGCGATCTTATCTACTATCCTGCAAAGAAGGGAGATGATGAACCTGAAAACATCCTGAAAATTGTCAAAGAATGGCGGCGTTCACAGGGGCTACCCTTGTTTAAAGACTCTAAATAAAGTAGATAATAAAACTATATATGGAACATCATCGCATCTGGCTAATGCGATGATATTAATGACATAAAATAATAATGTGATTGCTCTTAAAAAACAGGTAAAAATACTGAAGCCTCATTAGGTTATTTTATCATTTTCCCGCTTTTACCGATACCCTTTGGCTGGAGGTGAGTCAGTATCCGGAGTTGATAGCGCAGTTTTCAACTGGTAACCAAACACGTATAAAACAAGGATTAATCGCAAAAGCGCCTCTTGAAGGTTGGCATTATGGCTCTAAGGAAATTGTTAAAGAATTCCATATATATCATAGTGTTGCGATTGAATGTGGTGGCGAAATTTATGATATTGATAATTAAAGGATTGTTACGCCTCGACTACATGATGAAATTCACTACAGGAGATAATGTATATGCATGATTTAAAATATAAAATATATTTTTACACAGAAGGTGAATTTCTTGAAATGCTTGAGGAGATAGTAAATGCAACTAGCAAAGATAAATCCCTAAAAGGGAAAAAATTAGAAAAATATCTCGATACCTTAGTGGATCATTTCATTAAAATTACTGAACATCCTAAAAAGGGAGATCTCATTTTCTATCCTAATTCCCCAGAAGATGGTAAACCTGAAAACATCCTGAAAATCGTCAAAGAATGGCGGCGTTCGCAAGGATTGCCTTTGTTCAAAGATTCAGAATGAACTCTAAACAGAATCTGTCACCTGAAAATCATCACGTTCTGGTTAAGTGATGATTTTCGCTACGAGAAGGTTACGGTGGCGATTGCAGTGATAATAAGCAATGTAAAAAGAAAACATAGGTAAATACTACCTTTCTCTCCTTCCCTGAACATTCATTTTACATATTAATTCACATAATTGAATTGTTATGCGTTTTGTTGCTTGGTGAATCGGTTCAGAGGAAATATTTTTTCGTTTCAATTCTGTTAAGGTCACCCCTTGATGGGTAAATTTAACATTTGTGCATAGTTACAACTTTGAAACGTTATATATGTCAAGTTGTTAAAATGTGCACAGTTTCATGATTTCAATCAAAACCTGTATGGACATAAGGTGAATACTTTGTTACTTTAGCGTCACAGACATGAAATTGGTAAGACCAATTGACTTCGGCAAGTGGCTTAAGACAGGAACTCATGGCCTACAGCAAAATCCGCCAACCAAAACTCTCCGATGTGATTGAGCAGCAACTGGAGTTTTTGATCCTCGAAGGCACTCTCCGCCCGGGCGAAAAACTCCCACCGGAACGCGAACTGGCAAAACAGTTTGACGTCTCCCGTCCCTCATTGCGTGAGGCGATTCAACGTCTCGAAGCGAAGGGCTTGTTGCTTCGTCGCCAGGGTGGCGGCACTTTTGTCCAGAGCAGCCTATGGCAAAGCTTCAGCGATCCGCTGGTGGAGCTGCTCTCCGACCATCCTGAATCACAGTATGACTTGCTCGAAACACGACACGCCCTGGAAGGTATCGCCGCTTATTACGCCGCGCTGCGTAGTACCGATGAAGACAAGGAACGCATCCGTGAACTCCACCACGCTATAGAGCTGGCGCAGCAGTCTGGCGATCTGGACGCGGAATCAAACGCCGTACTCCAGTATCAGATTGCCGTCACCGAAGCGGCCCACAATGTGGTTCTGCTTCATCTGCTAAGGTGTATGGAGCCGATGTTGGCCCAGAATGTCCGCCAGAACTTCGAATTGCTCTATTCGCGTCGCGAGATGCTGCCGCTGGTGAGTAGTCACCGCACCCGCATATTTGAAGCGATTATGGCCGGTAAGCCGGAAGAAGCGCGCGAAGCATCGCATCGCCATCTGGCCTTTATCGAAGAAATTTTGCTCGACAGAAGCCGTGAAGAGAGCCGCCGTGAGCGTTCTCTGCGTCGTCTGGAGCAACGAAAGAATTAGTGATTTTTCTGGTAAAAATTATCCAGAAGATGTTGTAAATCAAGCGCATATAAAAGCGCGGCAACTAAACGTAGAACCTGTCTTATTGAGCTTTCCGGCGAGAGTTCAATGGGACAGGTTCCAGAAAACTCAACGTTATTAGATAGATAAGGAATAACCCATGTCAGAACGTTTCCCAAATGACGTGGATCCGATCGAAACTCGCGACTGGCTCCAGGCGATCGAATCGGTCATCCGTGAAGAAGGTGTTGAGCGTGCTCAGTATCTGATCGACCAACTGCTTGCTGAAGCCCGCAAAGGCGGTGTCAACGTAGCCGCAGGCACCGGTATCAGCAACTACATCAACACCATCCCCGTTGAAGAACAACCGGAGTATCCGGGTAATCTGGAACTGGAACGCCGTATTCGTTCAGCTATCCGCTGGAACGCCATCATGACGGTGCTGCGTGCGTCGAAAAAAGACCTCGAACTGGGCGGCCACATGGCGTCCTTCCAGTCTTCCGCAACCATTTATGATGTGTGCTTTAACCACTTCTTCCGTGCACGCAACGAGCAGGATGGCGGCGACCTGGTTTACTTCCAGGGCCACATCTCCCCAGGCGTTTACGCTCGTGCTTTCCTGGAAGGTCGTCTGACTCAGGAGCAGCTGGATAACTTCCGTCAGGAAGTTCACGGCAATGGCCTCTCTTCCTATCCGCACCCGAAACTGATGCCGGAATTCTGGCAGTTCCCGACCGTATCTATGGGGCTGGGTCCGATTGGTGCTATTTACCAGGCTAAGTTCCTGAAATATCTGGAACACCGTGGCCTGAAAGATACCTCTAAACAAACCGTTTACGCGTTCCTCGGCGACGGTGAAATGGACGAACCGGAATCCAAAGGTGCGATCACCATCGCTACCCGTGAAAAACTGGATAATCTGGTCTTCGTTATCAACTGTAACCTGCAGCGTCTTGACGGCCCGGTCACCGGTAACGGCAAGATCATCAACGAACTGGAAGGCATCTTCGAAGGTGCTGGCTGGAACGTGATCAAAGTGATGTGGGGTAGCCGTTGGGACGAACTGCTGCGTAAAGATACCAGCGGTAAACTGATCCAGCTGATGAACGAAACCGTTGACGGCGATTACCAGACCTTCAAATCGAAAGATGGTGCGTATGTTCGCGAACACTTTTTCGGTAAATATCCTGAAACCGCAGCACTGGTTGCAGACTGGACTGACGAGCAGATCTGGGCACTGAACCGTGGTGGTCACGATCCGAAGAAAATCTACGCTGCATTCAAGAAAGCGCAGGAAACCAAAGGCAAAGCGACGGTAATCCTTGCTCATACCATTAAAGGTTACGGCATGGGCGACGCGGCTGAAGGTAAAAACATCGCGCACCAGGTTAAGAAAATGAACATGGACGGTGTGCGTCACATCCGCGACCGTTTCAATGTGCCGGTGTCTGATGCAGATATCGAAAAACTGCCGTACATCACCTTCCCGGAAGGTTCTGAAGAGCATACCTATCTGCACGCTCAACGTCAGAAACTGCACGGTTATCTGCCAAGCCGCCAGCCGAACTTCACCGAGAAGCTGGAGCTGCCGAGCCTGCAAGATTTCGGCGCGCTGCTGGAAGAGCAGAGCAAAGAGATCTCTACCACTATCGCTTTCGTTCGTGCTCTGAACGTGATGCTGAAGAACAAGTCGATCAAAGATCGTCTGGTACCGATCATCGCCGACGAAGCGCGTACTTTCGGTATGGAAGGTCTGTTCCGTCAGATTGGTATTTACAGCCCGAACGGTCAGCAGTACACCCCGCAGGACCGCGAGCAGGTTGCTTACTATAAAGAAGACGAGAAAGGTCAGATTCTGCAGGAAGGGATCAACGAGCTGGGCGCAGGTTGTTCCTGGCTGGCAGCGGCGACCTCTTACAGCACCAACAATCTGCCGATGATCCCGTTCTACATCTATTACTCGATGTTCGGTTTCCAGCGTATCGGCGATCTGTGCTGGGCGGCTGGCGACCAGCAAGCGCGTGGCTTCCTGATCGGCGGTACTTCCGGTCGTACCACCCTGAACGGCGAAGGTCTGCAGCACGAAGATGGTCACAGCCACATTCAGTCGCTGACTATCCCGAACTGTATCTCTTACGATCCGGCTTACGCTTACGAAGTTGCTGTCATCATGCATGACGGTCTGGAGCGTATGTACGGTGAAAAACAAGAGAACGTTTACTACTACATCACTACGCTGAACGAAAACTACCATATGCCGGCAATGCCGGAAGGTGCTGAGGAAGGTATCCGTAAAGGTATCTACAAACTCGAAACCCTTGAAGGTAGCAAAGGTAAAGTTCAGCTGCTGGGCTCCGGTTCTATCCTGCGTCACGTCCGTGAAGCGGCAGAGATCCTGGCGAAAGATTACGGCGTAGGTTCTGACGTTTATAGCGTGACTTCCTTCACCGAATTGGCGCGTGATGGTCAGGATTGTGAACGCTGGAACATGCTGCACCCGCTGGAAACTCCGCGCGTTCCGTATATCGCTCAGGTGATGAACGACGCTCCGGCAGTGGCATCTACCGACTATATGAAACTGTTCGCTGAGCAGGTCCGTACTTACGTACCGGCTGACGACTACCGCGTACTGGGTACTGATGGCTTCGGTCGTTCCGACAGCCGTGAGAACCTGCGTCACCACTTTGAAGTTGATGCTTCTTATGTCGTGGTTGCGGCGCTGGGCGAACTGGCTAAACGTGGCGAAATCGATAAGAAAGTGGTTGCTGACGCAATCGCCAAATTCAACATCGATGCAGATAAAGTTAACCCGCGTCTGGCGTAAGAGGTAAAAGAATAATGGCTATCGAAATCAAAGTACCGGACATCGGGGCTGATGAAGTTGAAATCACCGAGATCCTGGTCAAAGTGGGCGACAAAGTTGAAGCCGAACAGTCGCTGATCACCGTAGAAGGCGACAAAGCCTCTATGGAAGTACCATCTCCGCAGGCGGGTATCGTTAAAGAGATCAAAGTCTCTGTTGGCGATAAAACCCAGACCGGCGCACTGATTATGATTTTCGATTCCGCCGACGGTGCAGCTGACGCTGCACCTGCTCAGGCAGAAGAGAAGAAAGAAGCAGCTCCGGCAGCAGCACCAGCGGCTGCCGCGGCAAAAGACGTTAACGTTCCGGATATCGGCAGCGACGAAGTTGAAGTGACCGAAATCCTGGTGAAAGTTGGCGATAAAGTTGAAGCTGAACAGTCGCTGATCACCGTAGAAGGCGACAAGGCTTCTATGGAAGTTCCGGCTCCGTTTGCTGGCACCGTGAAAGAGATCAAAGTGAACGTGGGTGACAAAGTGTCTACCGGCTCGCTGATTATGGTCTTCGAAGTCGCGGGTGAAGCAGGCGCGGTAGCTCCGGCAGCTAAACAGGAAGCAGCTCCGGCAGCGGCCCCTGCATCAGCAGCTGGCGTGAAAGAAGTTAACGTTCCGGATATCGGCGGTGACGAAGTTGAAGTGACCGAAGTGATGGTGAAAGTGGGCGACAAAGTTGCCGCTGAACAGTCACTGATCACCGTAGAAGGCGATAAAGCTTCTATGGAAGTTCCGGCTCCGTTTGCAGGCGTCGTGAAGGAACTGAAAGTCAACGTTGGCGATAAAGTGAAAACTGGCTCGCTGATTATGATCTTCGAAGTTGAAGGCGCAGCGCCTGCGGCAGCTCCTGCGAAACAGGAAGCGGCAGCGCCGGCTCCGGCAGCAAAAGCTGAAGCTCCAGCAGCAGCTCCGGCTGCGAAAGCCGAAGGCAAATCTGAATTTGCTGAAAACGACGCTTACGTTCACGCGACTCCGCTGATCCGCCGTCTGGCACGCGAATTTGGCGTTAACCTGGCGAAAGTGAAGGGCACTGGCCGTAAAGGTCGTATCCTGCGCGAAGACGTTCAGGCTTACGTGAAAGAAGCTATCAAACGTGCAGAAGCGGCTCCGGCGGCGACTGGCGGCGGTATCCCAGGCATGCTGCCGTGGCCGAAGGTGGACTTCAGCAAGTTTGGTGAAATCGAAGAAGTGGAACTGGGCCGTATCCAGAAAATCTCTGGTGCGAACCTGAGCCGTAACTGGGTGATGATCCCGCATGTTACCCACTTCGACAAAACCGATATCACCGAGCTGGAAGCGTTCCGTAAACAGCAGAACGAAGAAGCGGCGAAACGTAAGCTGGATGTGAAGATAACCCCAGTTGTCTTCATCATGAAAGCCGTTGCTGCAGCTCTTGAGCAGATGCCTCGCTTCAACAGTTCGTTGTCGGAAGACGGTCAGCGTCTGACCCTGAAGAAATACATCAACATCGGTGTGGCGGTGGATACCCCGAACGGTCTGGTTGTTCCGGTATTCAAAGACGTCAACAAGAAAGGCATCATCGAGCTGTCTCGCGAGCTGATGACTATTTCTAAGAAAGCGCGTGACGGTAAGCTGACTGCGGGCGAAATGCAGGGCGGTTGCTTCACCATCTCCAGCATCGGCGGCCTGGGGACTACCCACTTCGCGCCGATTGTGAACGCGCCGGAAGTGGCTATCCTCGGCGTTTCCAAGTCCGCGATGGAGCCGGTGTGGAATGGTAAAGAGTTCGTGCCGCGTCTGATGCTGCCGATTTCTCTCTCCTTCGACCACCGCGTGATCGACGGTGCTGATGGTGCCCGTTTCATTACCATCATTAACAACACGCTGTCTGACATTCGCCGTCTGGTGATGTAAGTAAAAGAGCCGGCCCAACGGCCGGCTTTTTTCTGGTAATCTCATGAATGTATTGAGGTTATTAGCGAATAGACAAATCGGTTGCCGTTTGTTGTTTAAAAATTGTTAACAATTTTGTAAGATACCGACGGATAGAACGACCCGGTGGATAATGGGCGTCATAAAAAAAACGTCAGACCCGCCGGAGATAAATATATAGAGGTCATGATGAGTACTGAAATCAAAACTCAGGTCGTGGTACTTGGGGCAGGCCCCGCAGGTTACTCCGCTGCCTTCCGTTGCGCTGATTTAGGTCTGGAAACCGTAATCGTAGAACGCTACAACACCCTTGGCGGTGTTTGCCTGAACGTCGGCTGTATCCCTTCTAAAGCACTGCTGCACGTAGCAAAAGTTATCGAAGAAGCCAAAGCGCTGGCTGAACACGGTATCGTCTTTGGCGAACCGAAAACCGATATCGACAAGATTCGTACCTGGAAAGAGAAAGTGATCAATCAGCTGACCGGTGGTCTGGCTGGTATGGCGAAAGGCCGCAAAGTCAAAGTGGTCAACGGTCTGGGTAAATTTACCGGGGCTAACACCCTGGAAGTTGAAGGTGAGAACGGTAAAACCGTGATCAACTTCGACAACGCGATCATTGCAGCGGGTTCTCGCCCGATTCAACTGCCGTTTATTCCGCATGAAGATCCGCGTATCTGGGACTCCACTGACGCGCTGGAACTGAAAGAAGTACCAGAACGCCTGCTGGTAATGGGTGGCGGTATCATCGGTCTGGAAATGGGCACCGTATACCACGCGCTGGGTTCACAGATTGACGTGGTTGAAATGTTCGACCAGGTCATCCCGGCAGCTGATAAAGACATCGTTAAAGTCTTTACCAAGCGTATCAGCAAGAAATTCAACCTGATGCTGGAAACCAAAGTTACCGCCGTTGAAGCGAAAGAAGACGGCATTTATGTGACGATGGAAGGCAAAAAAGCACCCGCTGAACCGCAGCGTTACGACGCCGTGCTGGTAGCGATTGGTCGTGTGCCGAACGGTAAAAACCTCGACGCAGGCAAAGCTGGCGTGGAAGTTGACGACCGTGGTTTCATCCGCGTTGACAAACAGCTGCGTACCAACGTACCGCACATCTTTGCTATCGGTGATATCGTCGGTCAGCCAATGCTGGCACACAAAGGTGTTCACGAAGGTCACGTTGCCGCTGAAGTTATCGCCGGTAAAAAACATTACTTCGATCCGAAAGTTATCCCGTCCATCGCCTATACCGAACCAGAAGTTGCATGGGTAGGTCTGACTGAGAAAGAAGCGAAAGAGAAAGGCATCAGCTACGAAACCGCCACCTTCCCGTGGGCTGCTTCTGGTCGTGCTATCGCTTCCGACTGCGCAGACGGTATGACCAAGCTGATTTTCGACAAAGAATCTCACCGTGTGATCGGTGGTGCAATTGTCGGTACTAACGGCGGTGAGCTGCTGGGTGAAATCGGCCTGGCAATCGAAATGGGTTGTGACGCTGAAGACATCGCACTGACCATCCATGCGCACCCGACTCTGCACGAGTCTGTGGGCCTGGCGGCAGAAGTGTTCGAAGGTAGCATTACCGACCTGCCGAACCCGAAAGCGAAGAAGAAGTAATTTTTCGTTTGCCGGAACATCCTGCAAATTAAGAAGCGGCTATTCTGGCCGCTTCAGATTGTTGATAAAGTGCTCGTGGTTGATGCCGGATGCGGCGTAAACGCCTTATCCGACCTACAAAATCATGCAAATTCAATATATTGCATGGCTTGTGTAGGCCCGATAAGCTTGCGCATCGGGCGATTCGATGTTTGTCATCAGTCTTAAGCGGCTAACAACGCCGCTTTTTTACGCCTGCAATTTACCTTTCCAGTCTCCTTGCTCCACGCTCAGACAACCGTTCGCGTACCGCTGACCGTTGCTCATTATTCAATCGGGCAGTATGGTTACTGTCGTTTAGACGCTGCGGGCGGCTCTCCTGAACTTTCTCTCGAAAAACCTGACGCTGCTCAGGCGAGGCAGACTGGATACGCTGACGTGCTGCATCTCTTTGCTGTTGATTCTGCGGGTTAGTCTGCATTTTCTCGCGAACCGCCTGGCGCTGCTCAGGCGACGCGGACTGAATACGCTGACGTGCCGCTTCTCTTCTCTGCTGATTCTGCGGGTTAGCCTGAATTTTCTCGCGGACTGCCTGGCGCTGCTCAGGAGAAGCCGACTGATAACGCTGACGAGCGGCGTCCTTTTGTTGCTGGGTCAGTGGCTGGCGACGGCTGAAGTCGCGGAAGTCGTCATAGCTCCCATAGTGTTCAGCTTCATTAAACCGCTGTGCCGCTGCCTGACGTTGGGTATCTCGCGTAATGACGGGGGCGGCGTGTGTTCGTTGCTGAAACTGACTTGCTGCCGCATGACGCTGGCTGTCGCGTGTTGGAGCAGGTAACTGCGTGGCGCTCATTCCGCCGTTGACATCGGTTTGATGAAACCGCTTTGCCATATCCTGATCATGATAGGTCACACCATTACGGTAGTTTGGATTGTGCCGCCATGCCATATTCTTATCAGTAAGATGCTCACCGGTGATACGGTTGAAATTGTTGACGTCGATATTGATGTTGTCGCCGTTGTGTTGCCAGTCATTACCGTCACGATGACCGCCATCGTGGTGATGATAATCATCATCGTCATGATGATGATGGTCATGATCGTCGTCGTCCCAGTCGATGCTGCTGAATAGTGCGTATGTGGTAGCAACGCCCATGCTATAGCCGAATCCGCGCACAAAGCTGTCAACAAACGGTTCTCCGGCTGGCGGCGGCAGATAAACTGGCGGATAAGCGGTATTGGCCCAACTGCCGTAAACCACGTTTGGGTTGTAGTTCGGAATATAAACCACATCCGGATTGGCTGGCTCAATGGTTATTACGGTCGGTGCAGGTTCTGCGACGACGGGGCTGGACGTAGAAACGGTATTTGATTGTGTGGCAGGGGCGTTGGCGGGCTGATTTACCGGTACGACTTTTTTCGTTGTCGCGATGATCTTTTGTTCAGTTGATGACTTCAGCGAGCCGGTTTGTTGCGCCAGTTGCCGCAATCGCTGTACCGAGTCCATCACGTCCTGCGGCTGCGCCAGAAAAGCATCGCCCAGGTTTTGCACCCATTGCGGGTTTTCGCCCATCAATGCCATCAACTGTGGAAAGGCCACCAGTGATTTGACGCTGGCGTCCCAGGGCTGGTCAGATACAGCCTGAATAGCAGCATCGCCTTGTTTAAGTGGATTATCGTGCGACCATTGCACTGCTTGAGCAACGTTTGCCGGATAGGTTGATGCCATTAACACTTGTGAAAGCAGAGAGTCGGGGTATAGCGCGACAGGTGCAACCCATTGATCTATTTGAGCAGTGCTGAATGCGGATTTGACGACGGCAGGCGTTACGGGAGGCGCGGAAACCGTTGCAGGAAGCGTAACTGCGGAGATGTCAGGCGCAGTCTGTTGTGTCGATTGCGCTTCCACAGGCGCTTCCACTGTGCGGCTTTTTATATATAGCCCGGCAGAGGCGGCACAAAGCCCGGCACTGCAAATTAGCGCCAGCACATGGGGTTTAAACGGCAAAGTCATTTTCATAATTCGGATCTCAAGGAAATCGCAATGGTCGGCGAACTGCCACCCGCAGGTGCTGTGAATCCGAGTATAAAGAGGCCGTAGTTTAAATTTTGACTAATCTTGGGATTCGTTGAGAAAGGTGATTATCACCATGCGAATTAACGAAGTTTTTACGGAGGGAAACATTCTCTAGACTATCCTTAACGATTCAGCCACTTTTTTATGTTGCTTTTTTGTAAACAGATTAACACATCGTCAAAATCCTGCTATTCTGCCCGTTGCGGTACTGGGCATTTACCCTACAAACTGCTGTCTCACAGGAGCGTGAAGAGAATCGCCTGCCGCACTATGACAATGAGAGCGAGGAGAACCGTCGTGCTAGAAGAATACCGTAAGCACGTAGCTGAGCGTGCCGCTGAGGGGATTGCGCCCAAACCCCTGGATGCAAACCAAATGGCCGCACTTGTAGAGCTGCTGAAAAACCCGCCCGCGGGCGAAGAAGAATTCCTGTTAGATCTGTTAACCAACCGTGTTCCCCCTGGCGTCGATGAAGCCGCCTATGTCAAAGCAGGCTTCCTGGCTGCTGTCGCCAAAGGCGAAGCTAAATCCCCGCTGCTGACTCCGGAAAAAGCCATTGAACTGCTGGGCACTATGCAGGGTGGTTACAACATTCATCCGCTGATCGACGCGCTGGATGATGCCAAACTGGCACCGATCGCTGCCAAAGCACTTTCTCACACGCTGCTGATGTTCGATAACTTCTATGACGTAGAAGAGAAAGCCAAAGCAGGCAACGAATATGCGAAGCAGGTAATGCAGTCCTGGGCGGATGCCGAATGGTTCCTGAATCGCCCGGCGCTGGCTGAAAAACTGACCGTTACCGTCTTCAAAGTCACTGGCGAAACCAACACCGATGACCTCTCTCCGGCACCAGATGCGTGGTCACGCCCGGATATCCCACTGCACGCGCTGGCGATGCTGAAAAACGCCCGTGAAGGTATTGAGCCAGATCAGCCTGGTGTTGTTGGCCCGATCAAACAGATTGAAGCTCTGCAACAGAAAGGTTTCCCGCTGGCGTACGTCGGTGACGTTGTGGGTACGGGTTCATCGCGTAAATCCGCCACGAACTCCGTTCTGTGGTTTATGGGCGATGATATTCCACATGTGCCGAACAAACGCGGCGGTGGTTTGTGCCTCGGCGGTAAAATTGCACCAATCTTTTTTAACACGATGGAAGACGCGGGTGCACTGCCAATCGAAGTCGACGTCTCTAACCTGAACATGGGCGACGTAATTGACGTTTACCCGTACAAAGGTGAAGTGCGTAACCACGAAACCGGCGAACTGCTGGCAACCTTCGAACTGAAAACCGACGTGCTGATTGATGAAGTGCGTGCTGGCGGCCGTATTCCGCTGATTATCGGGCGTGGCCTGACCACCAAAGCGCGTGAAGCACTTGGCCTGCCGCACAGCGATGTGTTCCGTCAGGCGAAAGATGTCGCTGAGAGCGACCGTGGCTTCTCGCTGGCGCAGAAAATGGTGGGCCGAGCCTGTGGCGTGAAAGGCATTCGTCCGGGCGCGTACTGTGAACCGAAAATGACTTCTGTAGGTTCCCAGGACACCACCGGCCCGATGACCCGTGATGAACTGAAAGACCTGGCGTGCCTGGGCTTCTCGGCTGACCTGGTGATGCAGTCTTTCTGCCACACCGCGGCGTATCCGAAGCCAGTTGACGTGAACACGCACCACACGCTGCCGGACTTCATTATGAACCGTGGCGGTGTGTCGCTGCGTCCGGGTGACGGCGTAATCCACTCCTGGCTGAACCGTATGCTGCTGCCGGATACCGTCGGTACCGGTGGTGACTCCCATACCCGTTTCCCGATCGGTATCTCTTTCCCGGCGGGTTCTGGTCTGGTGGCATTTGCAGCCGCAACAGGCGTAATGCCGCTGGATATGCCAGAATCCGTTCTGGTGCGCTTCAAAGGCAAAATGCAGCCGGGTATCACCCTGCGCGATCTGGTACACGCGATCCCGCTGTATGCAATCAAACAAGGTCTGCTGACCGTTGAGAAGAAAGGTAAGAAAAACATCTTCTCTGGCCGCATTCTGGAAATTGAAGGTCTGCCGGATCTGAAAGTTGAGCAGGCATTTGAGCTGACCGATGCGTCTGCCGAGCGTTCTGCTGCCGGTTGTACCATCAAGCTGAACAAAGAACCGATCATTGAATACCTGAACTCTAACATCGTCCTGCTGAAGTGGATGATCGCGGAAGGTTACGGCGATCGTCGTACCCTGGAGCGTCGTATTCAGGGCATGGAAAAATGGCTGGCGAATCCTGAGCTGCTGGAAGCCGATGCAGATGCGGAATACGCGGCAGTGATCGACATCGATCTGGCGGATATCAAAGAGCCAATCCTCTGTGCACCGAATGACCCGGACGACGCACGTCCGCTGTCTGCGGTACAGGGCGAGAAGATCGACGAAGTATTTATCGGTTCTTGCATGACTAACATCGGTCACTTCCGTGCTGCTGGTAAACTGCTGGATGCGCACAAAGGTCAGTTGCCGACCCGCCTGTGGGTGGCACCGCCAACGCGTATGGACGCTGCGCAGCTGACCGAAGAAGGCTACTACAGCGTCTTCGGTAAGAGTGGTGCTCGTATCGAGATCCCTGGCTGTTCCCTGTGTATGGGTAACCAGGCGCGTGTAGCAGACGGTGCGACGGTGGTTTCCACCTCTACCCGTAACTTCCCGAACCGTTTGGGTACTGGCGCGAATGTCTTCCTGGCTTCTGCGGAACTGGCTGCTGTTGCGGCGCTGATTGGCAAACTGCCGACGCCGGAAGAGTACCAGACCTACGTGGCGCAGGTAGATAAAACAGCCGTTGATACTTACCGTTATCTGAACTTCGACCAGCTTTCTCAGTACACCGAAAAAGCGGACGGGGTGATTTTCCAGACTGCGGTTTAATAAGTAAGCGCACGCGCTGCGCATAAACGACACAATGCCCGGTGAATGAGATTCCCGGGCATTTTTTATTTCTAAACCATCGCCGTTCCGCTGTTTTTCTCCGGTAAGGCTGCGATAATTACATCAATGGCGCAATGCGATTTCGGCGCATTGCCGGGAGCAGAGGAACACACTATGGATTACGAATTTCTGCGCGATATTACCGGAGTGGTAAAGGTGCGCATGTCCATGGGGCATGAAGTGGTCGGGCACTGGTTTAATGAAGAGGTGAAAGAAAACCTGGCCTTGCTTGATGAAGTGGAACAAGCGGCGCACGCATTGAAAGGTAGCGAACGTTCCTGGCAACGGGCAGGGCATGAATACACGCTATGGATGGATGGTGAAGAGGTGATGGTTCGCGCCAATCAACTGGAATTCGCTGGCGATGAAATGGAAGAGGGGATGAACTACTACGATGAAGAGAGCTTGTCGCTGTGCGGCGTTGAGGATTTTCTTCAGGTGGTGGCGGCTTACCGTAATTTCGTGCAGCAGAAGTAAGTAAATCAGGCGGAGCCTCCGTGCTCCGCCTGAGACGTTAAACAGCGGGCATATTGCGCCCGTAATAAATCTCGCGCATTTCTTTCCACAGCGCAGCGGTAATTTCCTGGCGCTCGCTGTCGGTTAAATCTTCCGGTTTGGTGTGGAACATGTAGTGCTTAAGGTCGAACTCTTTAAGCAACATCTTGGTATGGAAGATATTCTCCTGATAGACGTTTACATCCACCATGTCATACAGCGCCTTCATATCTTCGGACATAAAGTTCTGAATCGAATTAATCTCATGGTCGATAAAGTGCTTCATACCGTTAATGTCGCGGGTAAAACCGCGCACGCGATAATCAATAGTCACAATATCGGACTCAAGCTGGTGGATCAGGTAATTCAGCGCCTTCAGCGGAGAAATCACGCCGCAGGTAGAGACTTCAATATCGGCGCGGAAGGTACATAAACCGCCTTCAGGATGACTTTCCGGGTAGGTATGTACGCAAATATGACTTTTATCGAGATGGGCAACGACCGTTTCTGGCAGTGGGCCGGGATGTTCTGTTTTGTCGATAAGTTTCGGGTCGACCGGTTCTTCACTCACCAGAATAGTGACGCTGGCACCTTGTGGCTCGTAATCCTGGCGGGCGATGTTAAGAATATTGGCCCCGATAATGGAACAGGTTTCTGACAGGATTTCGGTCAGACGGTTGGCATTATAGAGTTCATCGATATAAGCAATATAACCGTCGCGCTCTTCGGTAGTTTTGGCGTAGCAGATATCGTAAATACAAAAACTCAGACTTTTGGTCAGATTATTAAAGCCATGCAGTTTCAGTTTTTTCAATTTCTTATCTTCTCCTTAGGACGGCTGTGAAGCCAGTGCATCTTGCAGATACTGGGGTAAGGCAAAAGCTGCCGTATGGACTGCCGGATTGTAATAACGGCATTTCAGGCCAGAAGCGAGAAAACGCGCCTGAATAATTTCGGTTGAGAGATGGCGTAAGGCGTCGTTATCTGTCGCCCATGCAAAGGTCATGATGCCGCCGTAATAGGTCGGGATCGCCGCCTGATAAAAGCCAACATCGCTGAAGTAATGGCTGAGTTTGCGATGACTGTCGATGGCCTCTTCCTGCTGTAAAAAGCAGACGCCGTTTTGTGCGACGAAGATACCGCCAGGATTCAGGCAACGTTTGCAGCCTTCATAAAATGCAGAAGTAAACAGACTTTCGCCGGGACCGATAGGATCGGTGCAGTCGGAGATAATGACATCAAAGGTCTGGTTGGTTTGATTAACGAAATTGACACCATCGTCGATCACCAGTTTAAAGCGCGGATCGTCGTAACTACCGGCGTTATGGTTGGGAAGATACTGACGGCAGAACGACACGACACCCGCATCGATTTCCACCATCGTGATTGACTCAACGTTTTTATGTCGGGTTACTTCACGCAGCATGGCACCGTCGCCGCCGCCGATAATCAGCACATGTTTCGCGTGACCGTGGGCCAGTAGCGGAACATGGGTCATCATCTCATGATAGATAAACTCGTCACGCTCGGTGGTTTGTACTACACCATCCAGCGCCATTACGCGACCAAATGCGGCGTTCTCAAAAATGATCAGATCCTGGTGATCGGTCTTTTCATGATACAGAACGTTATCTACCGCAAAGTACTGCCCAAACTGGTCGTGTAGCGTTTCATGCCACTGTTTTTTTTCGGCCATGGGTTGATACCTCCTTTGTTAACACCCGTAAAAAAATGGCGCAACATAATAGCTAACATTGACCGCGGATGCACGGTCAATATTTCTACAAAAAGGTATCAGGGATTATTTGACGTAGGCAAGCAGGCTTAAGGAATCGCGAGCCAGGGCTTTGCACTTTTTAGCGACGGGAATGCCAATGCCGCTGAGATCGCGGTAGCTGTCTTCACCGAGGGCTTTCATGTCGAAGGTGTCGTAATTACTGAGATCCCACTGGTTTTGCTGGGCGAAAAAGACCAGCGCGCGACGAATTTGCCCGTTAGGTAAGTTCTGGTAACCACAATCGTTCTTCAGAAAAACAAAAACTGCCGTTAAATCGGCCATATCTTCGGCTTCAGACTCGCTGAGCGCGTAACTGTTTGCGCAAACGGCCATCAGGCTGCCGAATAACACTGTTCTGAAAAACGTCTTCATTGCTTCTACCAGGGGCTTAAAGAAGATAAACGTTAGCACACTGCGAGCGAGGCGACGACCATTATTGTCGATTAAATTGTGTCTGCGGCTTGACCTTCCCGTAAGGGGAAGGACTATGCTCAACGTTTGATTTTGTTTCGCCTGCTTAAGAATAAGGAAATAACTATGCAACGTCGTGATTTCTTGAAATATTCCGTCGCGCTGGGTGTGGCTTCAGCCTTGCCGCTGTGGAGCCGCGCAGTATTTGCGGCGGAACGCCCAACGTTACCAATCCCTGATTTGCTCACGACCGATGCCCGTAATCGCATTCAGTTAACTATTGGCGCAGGTCAGTCCACCTTTGGCGGGAAAACCGCAACTACCTGGGGCTATAACGGCAATCTGCTGGGGCCGGCGGTGAAATTACAGCGTGGCAAAGCGGTAACGGTTGATATCTACAACCAACTGACGGAAGAGACGACGTTGCACTGGCACGGGCTGGAAGTACCGGGTGAAGTGGACGGCGGCCCGCAGGGAATTATTCCGCCAGGTGGCAAGCGCTCGGTGACGTTGAACGTTGATCAACCTGCCGCTACCTGCTGGTTCCATCCACATCAACATGGCAAGACCGGACGTCAGGTGGCGATGGGGCTGGCTGGTTTGGTGGTGATTGAAGATGACGAGATCCTGAAATTAATGCTGCCAAAACAGTGGGGTATTGATGATGTCCCGGTGATTGTTCAGGATAAAAAATTTAACGCTGACGGGCAGATTGATTATCAACTGGATGTGATGACCGCCGCCGTGGGCTGGTTTGGCGATACGCTGCTGACCAACGGTGCAATCTACCCGCAACACGCTGCCCCGCGCGGCTGGCTGCGCCTGCGTTTGCTCAATGGCTGTAATGCCCGTTCGCTCAATTTCGCCACCAGCGACAATCGCCCGCTGTATGTGATTGCCAGCGACGGTGGTCTGCTACCTGAACCAGTGAAGGTGAGCGAGCTACCGGTGCTGATGGGTGAGCGTTTTGAAGTGCTGGTGGAGGTTAACGACAACAAACCATTTGACCTGGTGACGCTGCCGGTCAGTCAGATGGGGATGGCGATTGCGCCGTTTGACAAGCCGCATCCGGTAATGCGGATTCAGCCGATTGCCATTAGTGCCTCTGGTGCTTTGCCAGACACATTAAGTAGCCTGCCTGCGTTACCTTCGCTGGAAGGGCTGACGGTACGCAAGCTGCAACTTTCTATGGACCCAATGCTCGATATGATGGGGATGCAGATGCTGATGGAGAAATATGGCGATCAGGCGATGGCCGGGATGGATCACAGCCAGATGATGGGCCATATGGGGCACGGCAATATGAATCATATGAACCACAGCGGGAAGTTTGATTTCCACCATGCCAACAAAATCAACGGTCAGGCGTTTGATATGAATAAGCCGATGTTTGCGGCGGCGAAAGGGCAGTACGAACGTTGGGTTATCTCTGGCGTGGGCGACATGATGCTGCATCCGTTCCATATCCACGGTACGCAGTTCCGTATCTTGTCAGAAAATGGCAAACCGCCAGCGACGCATCGTGCAGGCTGGAAAGATACCGTTAAGGTAGAAGGTAATGTCAGCGAAGTGCTGGTGAAGTTTAATCACGATGCACCGAAAGAACATGCTTATATGGCGCACTGCCATCTGCTGGAGCATGAAGATACGGGGATGATGTTAGGGTTTACGGTATAAAAAGACCGTATTCGGAAATATGCCCGGATCTCTCCGGGCATTATGGTTACTTCACATCATCCGGCAACGCATAAGCCACAATATAGTCGCCCATCTTCGTACCAAATGAACCGTGACCGCCTGCGGAGATCACCACATACTGCTTGCCATTCACTTCATAGGTCATTGGCGTAGCCTGACCACCCGCTGGTAAACGACCCTGCCACAGTTTTTCACCGTTGCTCATGTTGTAAGCGCGCAGGTAGTTATCTGCCGTAGCGGCGATAAACAGCACGTTACCCGCCGTGGAGATTGGCCCGCCCAGCATCGGCATACCCATATTGAACGGCACCGGTACAGGCATTGGGAATGGCATACTGTCCTGCGGCGTACCAATACGTTTCTTCCACACCACTTCATTGGTTTTCAGATCCAATGCTGAGATATAGCCCCATGCTGGCTGTTTACATGGCAGACCAAACGGTGAGAGGAACGGGTTGAGCGTGACGCCATACGGTACACCGTACTGCGGCTGGATGCCGGATTCCGTACCCGTGCCTTTGGCATCTTTCGGCTGTTCCATCGGGTTACCAGGACCGCGTGGGATCAGTTTCGAAACAAACGGCAGTGCCATTGGGTTGGCAATCGCCACTTCACGATTCGGATCAACGGAAATCCCGCCCCATTCGAACATCCCCAGGTTACCCGGGAAGACCAGCGTACCCTGTTCAGATGGCGGCGTAAAAATGCCTTCATAGCGCATCTGGTGGAACATCACGCGGCACACCAACTGGTCAAACATGGTGGCACCCCACATATCCGCACCGCTCAAATCTTTCGTCGGACGGAAGCTCAGTTCCGAGAAGGGTTGAGTAGGGGTCACGTAATCGCCTTTGGCAGCACCTTGGGGAACCGGTTTTTCCGGGGCCGGAACCACCAGTTCACCATTGCGACGATCGAGCACAAAAATGTTGCCGGTTTTCGCCGGAGCATAAATGACCGGCACTTTCTGACCATTAACGGTGATGTCCGCCAGCGTCGGCTGTGCAGGAAGATCCATATCCCACAGGTCGTGGTGAACGGTCTGGTAGCTCCACGCCAGTTTCCCGGTAGTGGCATTCAGCGCCAGAATCGAGCTGGCATAACGTTCCTGTTCCGGTGTGCGATTACCGCCCCAGATATCTGGCGTGGTCACGCCCATCGGCAGATAGACCAGATCCAGCTTCGCGTCATAGGCCGCTGGTGCCCACGAGTTTGGTGAGTTAAAGGTAAAGGTGTGTTCGTCAGACGGGATCGCATTCGGATCTTTCGCGCCCGGATCAAAAGCCCACAGCAGCTCCCCGGTGTTGACATCAAAACCACGGATCACGCCAGACGTTTCGCGGGTTGAGAAGTTGTCGGTGACTGAACCGGCCATCACGATGGTTTTATCGGTGATAATCGGCGGCGAAGTCGGCTCATACAGACCCGGTTTGGTGTCCGGCATATTGCTTTGCAGATTGAGCACGCCTTTATTGGCGAAGGTTTCGCACAGCTTGCCGTTTTCAGCGTTAATCGCAATCAGACGACCATCATTGACCGGAAGAATGATACGACGCGGGCAATCCGCCATCACTTCCGGCGAAGCAGTTTCTGCTTTGGCTTCATGATAAGAGACGCCACGGCAGGTTACATGCTGGAAGGACTCGTTGGTTTTCAGCTCAGGATCGTAATGCCATTTCTCTTTACCGCTGGCGGCATCCAGCGCAAACAGACGTTGATGCGCGGTACACAGGTAAAGGGTGTCGCCCACTTTAATTGGCGTCACTTCATTGGTGATTTCGCCCGGATCGTTCGGCTGCTTCACATCGCCAGTACGGAACACCCAGGCTTCTTTCAGCTTGTGGACGTTATCAGTGTTAATTTGCTTCAGTGGTGAAAAGCGTTGACCTTCCTGATTGCGACCATAGGCAGGCCAGTCCTGATCGGCAACGGGGGAGATGGCTTCTGCTGGCGTGGTATCGGCGCTTAAGGTGCCGCTGATTTCCTGCGGATCGTTAAATCCGGCCCAGGTCAGGATACCACCGCTAATCAGCAGTGCGACCACCAGTGCGGCAACTGCGCCGCTGGCAGGAATGACCAGGCGACGCCAGACAAACGGCAGGATCAGCCAGATGCCGAAGAAGACCAGAATGTCGCTGCGCGGAGTCAGCGCCCAGAAGTCGAAACCAACTTCCCAGACGCCCCAAATCATAGTGCCGAGCAGCAGGGCTGCGTACAGCCAAAGCGCGGCGCGTTTACTGCGCCACAGCATCCAGGCGACGCCGAGCATCACAAGGCCAGCGATAGGGTAGTACCAGGAGCCGCCAATCGCGACCAGCCAGCCTCCGCCAATGAGTAGATACAGCCCGCAAAGCGCTGCAAAAAGGGCTGTTAGCGTGACGAGTAATCGCCGCGAGCCGGTATTGTTAATTGCCATAAAGAGACACCATTTCAATTCATTAATATTTTAGTAGCAATTAATTATAGGTTTTAACATGTGTGATCGTCATCACAATTCGAGCTTTATTAACAGATTCCGCGAATGAATAGTTTTACTGGTATACTGCGTGTCTTGCGCTTTGTTGCGGTGCTGAAACCTGCCCGTGCGAAGTGATTTGTTTTTAAATCATATGGTTATAGATATGAAACATACTGTAGAAGTAATGATCCCCGAAGCGGAGATTAAAGCGCGTATCGCCGAACTGGGTCGTCAGATTACTGAGCGTTACAAAGACAGCGGCAGCGATATGGTGCTGGTGGGTCTGCTGCGTGGCTCATTTATGTTTATGGCGGACCTGTGCCGTGAAGTTCAGGTATCTCATGAAGTCGACTTTATGACCGCCTCCAGCTACGGTAGCGGCATGTCCACCACCCGTGATGTGAAAATCCTCAAAGACCTGGATGAAGATATCCGTGGCAAGGACGTGCTGATTGTTGAAGATATCATCGACTCGGGGAATACACTGTCGAAAGTGCGTGAGATCTTAAGCCTGCGCGAACCGAAGTCGTTGGCGATTTGTACGCTGCTGGATAAACCGTCCCGTCGTGAAGTGAACGTCCCGGTAGAATTTATCGGTTTCTCGATCCCGGATGAGTTTGTGGTGGGTTACGGCATTGATTACGCACAGCGTTACCGTCATCTGCCGTATATCGGCAAAGTGATTCTGCTGGACGAGTAAGTGTGAAGTTGCCGGATGTGTTGCATCCGGCATGGCGAATTTATTTGTGATTGATGTGCTTCAGCTTGAGGTTGGAGATCCCGTGACGGTAACGTTGCTCAAGGGTTTCGCGGTTAGTCGCTGTGACATCCAGATCACGCAGCAAGCCGTCGTGAATGCCGTAGGCCCAGCCGTGAATGGTAACTTTCTGCCCGCGTTTCCACGCTGATTGCATAATGGTGGAGTGGCCCAGGTTATACACCTGTTCCATGACGTTCAGTTCACACAAGGTATCCAGACGGCGCTCTTGCGGCATTTCGCCGAGCAATGAGCTATGTTTGAACCAGATATCGCGGATATGCAGCAGCCAGTTGTTGATAAGCCCCAGTTCTGGGTTTTCAACTGCGGCTTGTACGCCGCCGCAACCGTAGTGGCCACAGATAATAATGTGTTCAACTTCGAGTACATCCACTGCATACTGAACCACGGAAAGGCAGTTCAGGTCGGTGTGAATGACCAGGTTAGCAACATTACGGTGAACAAAGAGTTCGCCCGGCTCAAGACCGGTTAAACGTTCTGCAGGAACGCGACTGTCGGAACATCCAATCCATAGAAAGCGCGGTTTTTGCGCTTGTGCCAGTTTCTCAAAAAACCCGGGATCCTCTTCCACCAGCATTTTTGACCATAGTGCATTGTTGCTGATGAGTGTATCTATGTCTTTCATGGAGGTTAACGACCTGTAACCAAATAATTACGTTTGGCTAATATAGGGCAACTCCGGGACGATTTAAACCACAGATAAAGTGTAAGAACGTAAGGTAAGTAAAAATTTATGACCATTGCACTGGAACTTCAACAGCTTAAAAAAACCTATCCAGGCGGCGTTCAGGCGCTTCGTGGAATCGATTTGCAGGTCGAAGCGGGTGATTTTTATGCGCTTCTCGGGCCGAACGGGGCCGGAAAATCGACCACTATCGGTATTATCAGCTCTCTGGTAAATAAAACCTCCGGGCGGGTCAGCGTATTTGGTTACGATCTCGAGAAAGATGTCGTAAACGCTAAACGTCAGTTGGGGCTGGTGCCACAGGAATTTAACTTCAACCCGTTTGAAACCGTGCAGCAAATTGTGGTGAATCAGGCAGGGTACTACGGTGTGGAGCGCAAAGAAGCGTACATTCGCAGCGAAAAGTATCTTAAACAACTCGATCTATGGGGAAAACGCAACGAACGTGCGCGTATGTTATCTGGCGGGATGAAGCGCCGTTTAATGATTGCCCGTGCGTTAATGCATGAACCTAAACTACTGATTCTCGACGAACCGACCGCAGGCGTGGATATTGAACTTCGCCGCTCAATGTGGGGCTTTTTGAAGGATTTAAACGACAAAGGCACCACCATCATTCTCACCACACATTACCTGGAAGAAGCAGAAATGCTGTGCCGCAATATCGGCATTATTCAACACGGTGAGCTGGTGGAAAATACTTCGATGAAGGCGCTGCTGGCGAAGCTGAAATCAGAAACCTTTATTCTCGATCTCGCACCGAAAAGTCCGTTACCGAAGCTCGATGGCTATCAGTATCGACTGGTAGATACCGCCACGCTGGAAGTTGAAGTGCTGCGTGAGCAGGGCATCAACAGCGTATTTACGCAGTTAAGTGAGCAGGGCATTCAGGTATTAAGTATGCGTAACAAAGCTAACCGTCTGGAAGAGCTGTTTGTTTCACTGGTTAATGAAAAACAAGGAGATCGCACATGATGCATCTTTACTGGGTGGCGCTAAAAAGCATCTGGGCGAAAGAGATCCATCGCTTTATGCGCATCTGGGTGCAGACGCTGGTGCCGCCAGTCATCACCATGACCCTTTACTTTATTATCTTCGGTAACCTGATTGGTTCGCGTATTGGCGATATGCATGGCTTCAGCTACATGCAGTTCATCGTACCGGGGCTGATCATGATGTCGGTGATCACCAACGCCTACGCTAACGTCGCGTCATCATTTTTTGGTGCCAAGTTCCAGCGTAATATTGAAGAGCTGCTGGTAGCGCCGGTTCCGACTCATGTCATTATTGCCGGATATGTCGGTGGTGGCGTGGCGCGTGGTCTGTTTGTTGGTATTTTGGTGACGGCAATTTCACTGTTTTTTGTGCCGTTTCAGGTGCATTCGTGGGTATTCGTTGCCTTAACCCTGGTGCTCACTGCGGTGCTATTCTCCCTTGCGGGTTTGCTGAACGGCGTGTTTGCCAAAACGTTCGATGACATCAGCCTGGTGCCAACCTTTGTGTTAACGCCACTCACGTATTTGGGCGGGGTGTTTTACTCCCTGACTTTGTTGCCGCCGTTCTGGCAAGGGCTGTCGCACCTGAACCCAATCGTTTATATGATCAGTGGTTTCCGCTACGGCTTCCTCGGTATCAATGATGTTCCGCTGGTCACTACCTTCGGTGTACTGGTGGTCTTTATTGTGGCGTTTTATTTGATCTGTTGGTCGCTGATCCAACGTGGACGTGGTTTGCGTAGCTAAGGCTATTTCCTCTCCTCTGGATTTGGGGGAGAGGAGTTTTGACGGCTATCACCCTTTATCAACAATGGTCAGGGTAGACTGATTTTCGGCTAAGGAGGAAGGCGATGTTAGGTTGGGTAATTACCTGTCACGATGACCGGGCGCAAGAGATACTGGATGCGCTGGAGAAAAAACATGGGGCACTTCTTCAGTGCCGGGCCGTGAATTTCTGGCGCGGATTAAGCTCTAATATGCTCAGCCGCATGATGTGCGATGCCTTGCATGAAACGGACTCTGGTGAGGGCGTTATCTTTTTAACCGATATAGCCGGAGCGCCACCGTACCGCGTGGCTTCATTATTAAGCCACAAACACTCCCGTTGCGAAGTGATTTCTGGTGTCACGTTACCGTTAATTGAACAGATGATGGCTTGCCGTGAAACCATGACCAGTTCAGCGTTTCGCGAGCATATTGTCGAACTGGGTGCGCCGGAGGTGAGTAGTCTTTGGCACCAACAACAAAAAAATCCGCCTTTCGTCCTCAAACATAATTTGTATGAGTATTAACCCGCGATTCTGATGACGCTTTTGCTACAATAAAGGCGTTGTTTCACCCTCGGTTATTTTTTCATGTACAAACAAGCTGTTATTCTCCTGCTGATGCTGTTTACCGCAAGTGTCAGTGCCGCGTTACCTGCCCGTTATATGCAAACCATCGAAAATGCCGCGGTCTGGGCGCAAATTGGCGACAAAATGGTGACGGTAGGGAATATTCGGGCCGGACAAATCATTGCCGTGGAGCCCACTGCCGCAAGTTATTACGTATTTAATTTTGGCTTTGGTAAAGGGTTTATCGATAAAGGCCATCTCGAGCCGGTTCAGGGGCGACAAAAAGTTGAAGATGGTTTGGGTGACCTCAACAAGCCGCTGAGTAATCAGAACTTAATAACCAGGAAAGATACGCCGGTTTATAACGCACCGAGTGTGGGCAGTGCGCCATTTGGAGTACTGGCGGACAATTTGCGCTACCCGATTTTGCATAAACTGAAAGACAGGTTAAATCAAACCTGGTATCAGATCCGTATTGGCGATCGACTGGCCTATATCAGCGCGCTGGATGCCCAACCCGATAATGGCTTGCCGGTGCTAACCTATCACCATATTTTGCGCGACGAAGAAAACACCCGTTTTCGCCATACTTCGACGACCACCTCGGTACGCGCTTTCAATAACCAGATGGCCTGGCTGCGCGACAGGGGATACGCGACACTGAGCATGGCGCAGCTGGAAGGTTACGTGAAGAATAAGATCAATCTCCCTGCGCGAGCGGTGGTAATTACCTTTGATGATGGCCTCAAGTCGGTGAGCCGCTATGCGTATCCTGTGTTGAAACAATATGGTATGAAGGCGACGGCGTTTATTGTTACCTCGCGCATCAAACGTCACCCGCAGAAATGGAACCCAAAATCGCTGCAATTTATGAGCGTTTCTGAACTTAACGAAATTCGCGATGTATTTGATTTCCAGTCACATACTCATTTTTTGCATCGGATAGATGGTTATCGGCGGCCTATATTGCTGAGCCGTAGTGAGCACAATATTCTGTTTGATTTTGCACGTTCACGCCGCGCTCTGGCGCAATTTAATCCACATGTTTTGTATCTTTCTTATCCATTTGGCGGATTTAATGACAAAGCCGTGAAGGCAGCAAAAGAAGCCGGATTTCACCTGGCGGTGACGACCATGAAAGGCAAAGTAAAACCGGGGGATAATCCGTTGTTACTAAAACGACTTTATATCTTAAGAACGGATTCGCTGGAGACGATGTCGCGGCTGGTGAGTAACCAGCCGCAGGGATAACAATCAGGCAACCTGTACCGGAATCGCTTTCGCGGTACGTTTCATTTCGTTGTCGCCTTCAAAATAGGCGACGTTGGGTCGCCAGGTGCGAGCTTCTTCATCTGGCATGGTAACGAAGCTGGCGATGATGACAATATCGCCGACGCTGGCGCAGTGGGCCGCCGCACCGTTAACAGAAATAATTCTCGAACCGCGTTCTGCCGCGATGGCATAGGTGGAGAAACGCTTGCCGTTGGTGACATTCCAGATATCAATGGCTTCGTTTTCGAGAATACCGGCTGCGTCAAGAAAATCCTGATCAATGGCGCAAGAACCTTCATAGTGCAGGTCCGCATGAGTCACTTTCACGCGGTGGAGTTTGCCCTGCAGCATCGTGCGAATCATAACTTCTACCTTTCTACCCTGTCGTTAACGAAGCAGGCGATGCCTGCTTTGAGGAAATTCTCACGCAGTATTGCCCGATTTTTGTTGAGTGTCTACTCATCTGACGGCATTTGCAGCAGCAGTTTGCGTACCGTGCCGAAGCGTGCCATGTAACGCCTGTAACCAATTGAAATTTATCTGAACGCTGCTCGGTAAACACTAAAGAGGCGGCTGACGACGGCACACCATGACTGGATACTGCCTTCACGCAAGACCACACGGAAGGCAGGGAAGATGGATGCACCGAGTACCACACCGCATGATGCGGTGTTTAAACAATTTTTAATGCATGCGGAAACGGCTCGCGACTTTCTGGATATCCATTTGCCAGCGGAGCTACGCGAACTGTGTGACCTCGACACGCTGCATCTTGAGTCGGGGAGTTTTATTGAAGAAAGCCTGAAAGGGCACAGCACTGACGTGCTCTATTCCGTACAGATGCAGGGTAGTACGGGTTATCTGCATGTTGTGATTGAACACCAAAGCAAGCCAGATAAGAAAATGGCCTTTCGCATGATGCGTTATTCTATTGCTGCCATGCACCGGCATCTGGAGGCTGATCACGATAAGCTGCCGCTGGTGGTGCCAATTCTGTTTTATCAGGGCGAGGCCACACCTTATCCGCTATCAATGTGCTGGTTTGATATGTTTTACTCACCGGAACTGGCGCGACGCGTCTATAACAGTCCTTTCCCGCTGGTGGATATCACTATCACACCGGATGACGAAATCATGCAACATCGGCGGATTGCGATTCTCGAACTGCTGCAAAAACATATTCGCCAGCGCGACTTAATGTTATTGCTGGAGCAACTGGTCACGCTGATTGACGAAGGGTACACTAGCGGAAGTCAGTTAGTTGCCATGCAAAACTATATGCTGCAACGCGGTCATACTGAACAAGCGGATTTGTTTTATGGTGTGGTGAGAGACAGGGAAACGGGAGGGGAGTCTATGATGACGCTGGCGCAGTGGTTTGAAGAGAAGGGGATTCAGCAGGGAAGACAGGAAGTAAGTCAGGAATTCGCCCTGCGTCTTCTGAGTAAAGGAATGTCTCGGGAAGACGTTGCAGAGATGGCAAATTTACCTCTTGCTGAGATTGATAAAATGATTAACTAAGTTGTCTGCATTATGAATAATTGCCTACAGATAACGTGGCAATGAATAACTGGCGCCATCAGCCGTAGCGCCAGTTAAGCATTACGCCAGTTCGACCAGTTTGTTGTCGATCAGGCGAGCATCGCCAAGCCAGGCGGCTACCAGAATCACTGCGCGTTTGCTGTTTTCAGAGACTTCCAGCAATGTGTCGGCATCACGAATCTGAATATCATCGGAACGGAAACCTTTTTCATTCAGTTCTTGCCCGGCAATAGCAATAATTTCATCGAGATCCCGTTCGCCAGCCTGCAATTTGTCGGCAATTGAACTTAAAACCTTGTACAGACCGGGCGCAATTTTGCGTTGTTCCGCCGTCAGATAACCGTTACGGGAACTCAGCGCCAGACCGTCTTTCGCACGCATAATCGGTACGCCGACAATCTCAATATCGAAGCCCATATCAGCAACCATTTTGCGGATCAGCGCCAGTTGCTGAAAATCTTTTTCACCGAAGCAAGCGATATCTGGCTGGACCAGGTTGAACAGCTTGCTGACGATAGTCGACACGCCGCGAAAATGTCCCGGACGGCTGGCACCTTCCAGCATGGTGGAAAGACCGGGAACATCAACATAGGTGTGGGTTTCAGTACCGTTCGGGTAGATCTCTTTTACCGAAGGCGCGAAAACTAAATCCACTTTACGTTTGTTCAGCTTTTCGCAGTCCTCTTGCAAGGTCCGTGGATAACGTGCCAGATCTTCCGGGCGGTCAAACTGCATTGGGTTAACGAAAATACTGACGACGACCACATCGGCGCGGGCTTTGGCTTCGTCGACCAGCTTCATATGGCCGTCGTGCAGGTTACCCATGGTGGGCACCAGCGCCACGCGCTTACCTTCCATACGCAGGCGGCGGATTTGCTGACGCAGCAGCGGCAGGGTTTCGATAATTAACACAACGTCACTCCTTAATGGAAACTGTGTTCTTCGCCCGGGTAAACGCCGGACTCCACTTCAGCCATATACTGCCGCACAGCCGCGCGGATGTCGCCCGTTTCGGCGAGGAAATTTTTGGCAAATTTAGGGATATGACCGCCAGTAATGCCGAACGCATCGTGCATCACGAGGATCTGTCCATCGGTAACGTTGCCTGCGCCAATACCGATAACCGGGATCGCCAGTGCTTCGGTAATGCGTTTTGCCAGTTCAACCGGCACGCACTCCAGTACCAGCAGTTGTGCCCCAGCAGCTTCTAAGGCTAATGCATCGCTGAGCAGTCGATCGCCCGCTTCATCGCCGCGCCCCTGGACTTTGTAGCCACCGAAAATATTCACTGACTGTGGGGTTAGGCCTAAATGACCACAAACTGGAACGGCACGTTCGGTCAGCATTTGTACGGTTTCTACCAGCCACTCGCCGCCTTCAATTTTGACCATGTTGGCCCCAGCACGCATGACAGTCGCGGCGTTTTCAAAGGCTTGTTCCGGCGTGGCATACGCCATAAATGGCAGGTCAGCCAGCAGAAGGCAGTTTGGCGCGCCGCGACGCACAGCGGCGGTGTGATAGGCGATATCGGCAACGGTAACCGGTAGCGTGGAGTCATGCCCCTGAACCGTCATGCCCAGTGAATCGCCGACCAGCATGACGTTAAGTCCTTCTTCGGCAAACAGTTTTGCGAAGCTGTAGTCGTAAGCGGTGATGGTTGCGAAACGTTTTTTGTCCTGCTTGCATTTCTGCAATGAAGCAATCGTGGTTGGTTTCATAGCGTATCCTGATAAATGATGTTGTGCTGTCTCGCATTTTATCAGTCACATTGGTGGGGGCAATGATTTATCCGTATCGCACCGCCGTTGTCTGGCGGTGCGATAGTGTTATCAGGGGTAGGTAACCTGAAAAGTGCTGGTGGCTTTAAAATCCCCCGGTTCTATAGCAATATTACCGTCTTGTTTTAATGTAGCCTGGAAATGAAGAGGTTGTGAGGTACCGTTTCCTTTATCCGGGTAAATTCCTCCGGTAGTGTCATCTTCTGTTTCATAATCTTTATAAATAGACGTTGCATCATTTGGTTTCAGTACCATTTGTGCACTTTTAGTGTTTTTTAAACCTTCAATCAGTACACCAACGCCTTTTGCTGCGTCATTTCCTGTGAGTGTGTTAGCCAGAAGTTCTTTGCTTACACTACCCACCTTGTTTGACTTGAGTTTTGTTTCTATATTGCGAACACGAATACAGTTCTGTAGCGTGATATCAAAAGGAACCGCTGTTGCGCCATTTTTTATTTGCGCTGGGGTATAATCACCCATTTTAACCGTTGAACCACTTACCGATGAGCCACTAAGCGCCGCAGTAAAACAGGTAGGGTTTGTTAATACGATATCTGTCAGGTCAAAGTCTATTTTAAGAAAATAGCTGTAGTCATTGATACCAATGCCAGCACCATATGCTTTGAATGAGTAGAGGTAATTATCTGTTCTGGATAATGTTACCCGTTGATTCGTTGTCGGGTTAAAGTCGGTATCGGTATAAAATTCAATCGTGAGCGTTTGCATAACGCCGCCAACGGCCCAATATTTATTTTTTGTATTCGCATTGTTGCAAGACCAATATAGTGTTTGCTCGCTTTCGCCACGCCAGTTAAAAGATTGGCTCGTAGAATCGCCAATATACATGCCTGATGGGTTGATATCAGTATATGTATATGTTGACCAAATGTTTGATATTGCTAACGTGTAATACAGGCCTGGAACAGATGTCTTAAAGAGTTTATGTCCGCCATAACTTTTACCGGAATCAACCATTTTATTTTCAATATGCATTGGCCCGCCGCTTGTGCTACCACTCCTGTTACAGTAAAGGAAACCTCCACCTGAAGCGGAATCTAACTGCGCCCATTTTAATGACACCCCGGTTGGGCCAAGTTGGGTTGGTTTATAAAAAACTAAATTATTGGTGACTGAGCCATACCGGAATTTGACGGTAACATCTCCATTAGGACCTGTCTCTCGCCATTTTTGGCCTGATGGACCAACACCGTAATTATTCCCAACAACATAGCCGACGTGATCATCGGTACCGGCACTTGCTATATAACAACAAGAGCACAGTGCTAAAAAAAGAAAGTATCTGAAGAATATCTTCATTTTTACTCCATTGTCATGCTGCAAGATAATGCTTGCAGCACTTTGTCTGTTATTCGTAGTAAATATCCACTAACACATGGCTTATCAGTGGGCCAGAGGTGACATTCAGCGCTGGATCGATTTTTTGCATTCGGGTGCTAAATTTCCAGGATGAATTATTTAGTGCTGATGACATGACCGGATAAACGGAACGTGAGCTACCAGTGGCACTAAGAACGTTGAAGGTATTTGCCGGGTCCTGAATAGAAAATATAACTACCCCAACATTTTTAGCCCCGGCGTTGTCTTCATTAGCGAATATTTGACTGGAACCTGTCGCCATTACGCCACTGAGTGCGCGAAAATTAATATGTAACTGATTTAACACATTCCCTGTGCCCTGAAGTGTGCAGTCCTGTACTGTAATAGTGAACTCTTTTCCACCGGGGTGATAATTTTCGGCTGAAATGTTTCCGGTAAAATCGCCCACGCCAACGACACCTAAATCAATATTTCCGTTGTTGCTGATTCCACTTTGGCAGGTGTTATTTTTTATATTTGCAACAATGTCAACATCCTGTCCTGCAACCACAGGGGAAGTGGCGCTGAATAGCAACGACAGAAGCAGAATTGATTTTTTCATCAGATTACGTTGAGTGGGACGCATATTTAGTTCCTGAATCAGTCTGCCTGTTAGTTATAAGTCACGGTGAATGTTGCCGGGGCAGTGAAATCACCCGCAGTGACATTTGTGACAGTTTTATCTTTTGCGACCACCAACACCGCACTCATTGGGTAATCGACAACATTGCTGCCCGTCGCATTAGCAATACTGACTTCTTCTGTTGCGGGGGTGACACAACTGAATTGTTTAGCGCCGTTCTTACCTGGTGTGGATGTGCTCCAGACCTCAACGGCGACCGCCGCTGCTTTTGCTGTTGCCGTTGATGCGTTAGCAAATCCAGGACCATTATTAGAATTACCTTCACATAATGCTCGTGTAGTCAATTTTATTTTGGCCTTTTTCCCGGGAATCCCCGCACAGTCTTTGAACTGTAATTTGAAGGTTTTAATTTTAGTTTCGGCATTAATTTCAGAAATATATACATCACCGAAATTGATGGTGGAAATTTTAGTTGTACCGTCATCAGTCAACGTTGATGTACAGGTACCCATTTCTACGTCAGTAGTAACAGTCAGGCCAATACTGTCAGTGGCCGCATGTGAGGAAATGGTTAACAGTGATGAAGCCAGAAATAGACTACCCGATAATCCATAACATAATTTTTTTAATATCATCATTGTCATCCTTGTTATTGATAGCTGAAGTTAAAAGTTGCCAGTGCGCGAAACTTGCCTGGAACACCTTTCCCTACACTTGTTTCACGCAGTGCGACAGTCATCTCAAGTCCATCGGTGCTAATTTCTGATGCACTCCAACGTATATATTCTGCGCTATTAGGTTTCAGAAATGTATCGCCTGAAGTCGCCTTCCTTTTAAATCCCATTCCGATATAGCTTGTGGTGGAGGTTGTATCACTGGCCAGGGGGATAATTAGCGCGGGTGAACTTCCTGATTGATTTCCTGTCAGGGTTGTATCAATCCAGCTAATTCCACTGCTGCATCCATTGGCTACCAATTTAAAGTTGGCTTCAGATTGTGCTGTTTTATTGGCTATTTTATCCATTCCCATCGAGGGAATAACTAAGGTGTACTTATCTTTTCCATTATCAGTGACATTAGTTCCGGTAAGTGTAATATTACAGGTTGTTGCTTTCACGGTAGCGGTAAAATCGACATTAACATCCGTTGCAAATACCGAAGGCGATAACAATAGTCCCATGAGTATTGTTATTTTATGTGGTGTGATTTTTATCATTGGAAGTCCCTTGTGGTTACTGTATCTGACAACGAAGTCCGTTCAGAATAATAGATTGTGCTATTTTTTCTGATGTCGTGTTTTGTTGATAATGAGCAAAACAACTGACCGGTTTGCCCTCTTCAATCCAGGTAATTCGTATATTTCCTTCCTGCCCGATACCGCGAACAAAGGCCTGACCACCCTGACCTACGTTGCCGATGATATTGTTTTGTTCATCATAAATATCCGCTGCAAATGGAATATTTTTACCATCGCTTCGCACGATGTTCATAATTGCCGATTGTCCCTGAACTGTTTCAAAATCAGCAAAGACGACGGCTCCCTGGCGCGGGACGGCGACAGTACTGGTGCTTTTCAATTCAACATCGTTTTCCAGATCGTTAATGTCCAGTGCGATACGATTTTCATGGTATGGCGAAAGGGCGCTGGTCACACCATAACCCCAGCGGTCTACGGTGCTGTTTCCGTAGTTAATACGAGCGCCTTTTGCTCCTGGCGCCTGAATGACAGCCAGAGTGTCGGAATCACTAAAACTGTCATTACTGAACGTCAGCCCGCCGCTATGTAACACAAATCCACCATCAGTATTGAGTGAGAATTGGCGACTATTATCACTGCTTGCTGAGGCTGAACCTGACAGCGTTCCCCACGGCGATTCATAACTGGCATAACCGCCGATATAACTCAAATCATCACTGGATTTATTCATCATATAACCCGTGTTTACGCTGTAGCTGATGCGATTGGTATCGCTGTAACCACTACTGCTGATATTGAGTTGGTTATTACCCTTAAAGTCGCTGTTTAATTGTGTATCAATACTCTGGAAGCCGGAGCTGCGGTGTTCCGTACCCAGTAAATTTTCTATTGGAATTGTGAAGCTGAGATAAATGCTATCGTCGGTTTGACCATCTTCATTCAACGAACGTTGAGCACTGATACTGTAACTGCCCCAGGACGCACTATTGCTATAACCAATAGAGTAATTAGTACTGTTTTGCCCGGAGGCCCAGTAATCTGACCAGCTTCCAGAGAGATAAAATGAACCGTAATCCTTTTTCTCAAATTTCAGCGGTTGGTTGATACTGACCGTGACCTGATTTTTCATGCGCGAGTAATTGCGCATGGATTTAGGCTCAAGATCTTGCTCAGGATGTTCTACTTCATCAATCAGCGTCAGCGCATCATTGAGGCCCAGATAATGCTGGGTGGAGTAGCGATAGGCCGCGATATTTAATGATGTACTGGTATTTTCAAATAACTTGTTCCAGGAAATACGGTAGCTTTGTCCTTGATAGGTTTTATCGTCCGGAATGCTGACATTTGAGTGAGTAACATCGACAGAAAAAGCCCCCACGGGGGTATTCATACCAAGCCCCAGCAATCCGGCGGTATAGTTATTATCGGTTAGCTGAATACCGGTATATCCTGTCAGGTAGTTATTCAAACCATAGTAGTAGCTGGCTTGAAATAAATTAGGCTCATCCTGGATACTGTCTTTTAAAACCTGACCGGCGCTAATATCCCAGCGACCAACGCCAGGGCGCAGCATTTGCACAACAGATGAAAATGGCTGGGAGAACGTCCGTTTTGTGCCATCAGCTTCTTCGATAGTCACAATGAGATCGCTGCCATAACCTGACGGGCTAAGATCGTCAATGGCAAAAGCCCCTGGCGGCACCGTCGTTTCATAGATCTTATAACCATTTTGCATAACGGTTACTTTGGCATTGGTATTCGCTACGCCATGAATGATTGGCGCAAAACTGGCTAATACCGGAGGCAGCATTCGACTGTCACTGTATAAGCGAATACCGCGAATTCTGACTGAATCGAAGGTCTCGCCGGTCGTGTAAGATTCACCAATAACCAGTTGTGAACGTAGTGACGCAAGATCGCGTTGTAAATAGCGATTCTGAAAATCGTAATCGCTATGGACATTGGTCATCCAGTTGTAGTTACCTGAGGCACGTAACCGCCACGCGCCTAAGTTTATCCCACCGTTGAATGCCGCGTAGATACTGTCATTTGTTCTGCCTGGACTTTCACTGTGATATCCATTGAGGTTGTAGGAAAGCATGGCTGCATTAATGCCATTTTCCCACAAAGAGGGATCAACATAGTTTTGATAATTCTTCATAATCCATGCCTGGGGGACATCGATATCTAGGCGTTGATCGTTAACATCGTAACGAATGGATGATTGAGGGATCATTTCAGCCAGATTGAGGCAATCACCAAGATCGTCGTCTCGCTTAAGCAAAATGGCTTTTTCGCTATTCTTGTCTGGTGAACTGATATGAAATTGCAATAAATTTTTCTGCGTAATGCAGGCCTGAGCGTTCTTTTTACCTTCAATAACAGCAAAAGCAATGCTTTGGCTCATGATGGGTTGATCGTTAACATACACACTGACATCGTAAATGCCAGGTAGTGTGGGATTGCCTTCTGTATACCGACTAAGGTCGATATTTGAAGCATCCTTTCCCATCAGAAATGTATGGTCATATTCGACGAGTTCAGCGCATAAAGCACTATTGCTATACAGCAGAGCGCAAAACGTGGCGATGTGGGTAAGGTGATTAGTAGATTTAATAGTCACGTTCTGCTTCCTGCTGTGTTATATCCTTGCCAGATTAAAGGTTGGCGTTGCCTTCAATAGATCCACCAAAATCATTAATGGCGAAAAAATGCACTTTTGCAGAGCTTGTTCTGCCACTCATCCCATTTACCTTGATGACGTCGTTACTGAACGGCGCAATCATTGTCATATCCAGGGGATAGCGTTTGCCGTTGGCTTCTAAATCACCACTGCTAAAAGAGACATAGTAGGGCGTAGGGTTATCAACGCGTAATGCTGCTTTGCCTTCAGATGTTGCCCAGGACCACTTCAGAGCCAATGGTGCATCAGATGAAATTCCACTCAATCCTTCCGGGCGATAGAACAGTTTTATACGTGTGCGAAATGCCAGTTGTAGCAGGCTTTGATTTGCTGCTTTTGCTGCATCGGGTTTTGGTGGAACTTCCAGTACGTTAAACCAGAACACACTTTCTCTGTCTTTTGGCAGAGCACTACTGGCGGTGTACATCAGTTTGATTGTTTGGCCACGTTTAGCATCAATACGTGATACTGGTGGCGTAGCGGTAAAGGGGACAGTAATACTGCCTGGTTCAGCGTTATCATCTCCAGTATCTAACCAACTCTGAACCAGCAATGGGTTATTGCCTTTATTTTCCAGACGTACATTGACGCTTTTTTGTTCGCTTTTATAAACTACGCGTGTACCTGAAATTACGATGTCTGCAATAGCTGATGAGCTAAAAGCCATACAGCTCGCTAAGCACAATGCTGCGGTATGTTTAGTATTAAAAAACATAAACCATTCCTTACAGAATTAATTAAAACAGGGAATAATTATCAAAAGTAAAAATATTTGATGTTATTCCCTGTATATATTCACCCGATCAATTTAAGCGGTTGATATTTACTGGTAAGTAATGGTATATGCTGAGTTGGTTTTTACATAACCGGCAGTAGCTGCTTTGCTTGCATCCGCACGAACATAGGATGCTTTAAAATCGTAGGTTGCAGATTTAGACGTTGAATCCAGAGTTTTGCTGTAAACATCACCCGGATTATTGACCTGAACCTGTTTAATAGTAGAACCTTCAATATTGTGCAGAGCGATATTTACGCCGTCAGACGGGGTGTTAATAGACATGTCGTTGTTCAGTGTTCCTTTGCTGTTACCAAAGAAAACAGAACCGAAGGTCATTTTTGCAGTAGTACCCGGAGCCGGGTTAGCTTTGCTGCAGTCAATAGTAATGCTGAATGGTTTAGCTTTAGCACCTACAGTGGTATCCAGTACACCATCAGTAATTTCAGCAACAGTAGCGGTTTGCAGCAGGATCAGACCGTCTTTGTTACCGCCATCAACACGAGCTTCACAAGTGTTATCAACGACCAGACCGCTAATATTTAATTGACCGCCGTCCATATCGTTAGCAGCAAATGCAGTACCAGCAGCCATTGCCAACATAATACCGGACAGCGCAAAACCTAATTTTTTAGACATAAAAATCCTTGAGTAATATTCCATAAAGCAGATAACAGCATTGCATGATGATGAGATTTTGATGCAATGCCATGTAACTGAACGTTACTTTGTTAATGATGTTTGTTTGTTTTTTACTAAGTATTACATTCATTCATCATTGGGACAGCTATTTTGCATAATGCCATGACATATGCAATTTAATTTTACTAAATATGAAAATTAGTAAAATTAACTTTAAAAAATTAAGGGGGTGGTGTATGGAATTAGAACTTCAGGAAGGTATATTATATTTCTGTGCTTTTATTTATCTTAAATATATTATTATTTGCAATAGCTCGAGATTATTTTCGGAATATATTTATATTCATGCAAAAAATAATTACCACTTATCTAATTCATTAAAGCCTTTTGCCTGTAGAGCTTCAACTAATGATAAGCCATCAGGAAATACCAATTCCGGCGCAATTTCAAACAGTGGCCACAGCATAAAGCCGCGATTTTTCATATCGTAGTGCGGAACGGTCAGACGTTCGGTATTTATTACTTCATTACCAAACAGCATGATGTCGAGATCCAGCGTGCGCGGTCCCCAGCGTTCAGCTTTACGGACGCGACCTTGCTGCAATTCGATACGCTGTGTGTGATTGAGTAGCCCTTCAGGGGCAAGAGTGGTTTTCAGCGCGACGGCGGCATTTAAGTAATCGGGTTGATCTTGCGGCCCCAGCGGTGGGGTGCGGTAAAACGAAGAAACAGCAAGAATGCGGCTTTCTGGAATATCGCCTAATGCTTTCAGGGCAGCATTGACCTGCTCCAGCGGAGAGGCCAGATTGCTGCCTATGGCAATATACGCCACTGTCATGCGGTACCCTCACGACGCGGTGCGCGTTTGCGTGGACGACGAGTACGACGACGCGGTGACGGTTCTTCATCCAGTTCGTTAAGCATCCCTTTTTGGTCTGGTGGCGCGGAAACCTGGAACTCACCCCACCATTTCACCAGACGTTGCAGTTCAGCGTTACGCTCAACTTCGGCTCGTAAGGCCAACAGGTCGTATGCCGCACGGAACTTAGGATGCTCCAGCAGTTTCCATGCGCGTTTACCCTGACGACGGGACATACGCAACTGCAACTGCCAGATATCGCGGGTTAGCGTGGTCAGCCGTTTCGGGATCGCCAGTGAACGGCAGGCTTCGTCCAGCACGTCGTTCATCGCCAGTGCGAAAGCGTCGTGATAGGTCAGGCCGCTTTCCTGGGCGATCTTCTGTGCCGTCTCCAGCAATGGGTACCAGAACATGGCGGCAAACAGGAACGCCGGGTTCACGCGCATATCGTTATGGATACGCGTATCGGTATTCTTCAGTACCTGCTCAATAATGCGTTCCATCGGGCTGTCGCCATTTTCCGTGAAGTAGCGGGTAATGGTCGGGAACAGCGGCTGGAACAGATGATATTCACACAGCAGCTTATAGGTTTCGTAACCGTAGCCCGCTTGTAGCAGTTTAAGCGATTCTTCAAACAGGCGTGCCGGTGGGATATCGTTCAGCAGGGTAGCGAGGCGAGGGATCGGTTCTGCGGTTTCCGGGCTGATGCGCATGCCCAATTTGGCGGCAAAACGAACCGCGCGGAGCATCCGTACCGGATCTTCACGGTAGCGCGTTTCCGGGTTACCAATCAGACGGATAACGCCGTCTTTCAGATCCTTCATGCCGCCAACGTAATCACGGACGGTAAAATCTGCCACGCTGTAATACAGGCTGTTGATAGTGAAATCGCGGCGCTGGGCGTCTTCTTCGATGGAGCCGAAAATGTTGTCGCGCAGCAACATACCGTTTTGCCCGCGTTGGGAGGTCGTGCGGTCGCTGACGTTACCTTCGTGATGTCCACGGAAGGTCGCAACTTCGATAATCTCCGGGCCAAACATCACATGAGCCAGACGGAAACGGCGACCCACCAGGCGGCAATTACGGAACAGTTTGCGCACCTGCTCTGGCGTGGCGTTGGTGGTCACGTCAAAATCTTTCGGCTTTTTGCCAAGTAACAGGTCGCGCACGCCGCCGCCAACCAGCCAGGCTTCGTATCCCGCTTTATTGAGCCTGTACATTACCTTCAGGGCATTTTCACTGATATCTTTGCGGGAAATAGCATGCTGCTCACGCGGGATCACCGTCACCTGTGGACGGGCGACTGCCTGTTCAGCCTCGCTTTCCTCGCGGCTTAGCACCTTGCGGCAAAAATTAGCGACTCGGGTAAAAATAGTACACCTCGGTAGTGTCAAACATCATTCAGGACAAAAAAATAGCGGCTAATCATAGCTCAGCATGACGCATTTGAGAATGTTGAATTTACAATTGCCGACTCAGGCACGGCGGTCAGCGTCCAGTTTTTGACGGCTGACTGAAGGATTTGCTCGACGCTGAAATCCTGCCAGTGTGTTTCTACCTGCTGACCCAGAAAATGAAGTGCCGCGATTAACACCGGGCGCGGATCGCCTTTCGGCAACGCAGGCGCATGATTCTGCTTGGAAAGTTTAGCGCCTTGTGGATTAAGCGCCAGCGGTAAATGGATGTAATCTGGCACTTTCCAGCCAAAAAGCTGGTACAGCGAGATTTGCCGCACCGTCGGTTCGATCAAATCTGCCCCGCGGACAATTTCGCTCACGCCCTGGAAGTGATCATCCACCACCACCGCCAGGTTATAGGCAAACAAACCATCACGGCGATGAATAATAAAATCTTCCCGTGCCAGTTTTTCGTCGGCGTGAATAATGCCTCGCAGCAGATCAGTAAACTGGGTGACCGGATGCTGCTGGCGGATACGTACTGCGGCGTTGTCTGGTCCATGATGCAAATCCCGGCAATGACCGTCGTAAATACCGCCAATGCTTTGAATACGCGCACGCGTGCAGGTGCAGTAATAACTTAGTCCTTGCTCATGTAACCAGGCGAGTGCTTCGCGATAGGCGTGGTGACGTTGCGATTGCCAGAGAACGTCGCCGTCCCAGTGCAGGCCGTAATGTTCCAGCTGGCGCAGGATAGTTTCTGCGGCACCGGGAACTTCACGAGGCGGGTCGATATCTTCAATGCGTACCAGCCAGCGACCTTGCCGGGCGCGAGCCTGCAAATAGCTGCCAAGCGCAGCAATCAGAGAACCAAAATGAAGCTCGCCGGAAGGAGAGGGGGCGAAGCGGCCAATATAGTGTGTGTCTGTCATCTCTTTGAACAAAAAATAAGGCGGGAGCATTTCCCGCCTGTGGTAAACGTGATGGAACGGCTGTAATTAGCCAGCCATCTGTTTTTCGCGAATTTCAGCCAGCGTTTTGCAGTCGATGCACAGATCGGCTGTCGGGCGCGCTTCCAGACGGCGAATACCAATTTCAACACCGCAGGATTCGCAGTAGCCGAAATCTTCGTCTTCCACTTTTTTCAGCGTCTTCTCGATCTTTTTGATCAGCTTACGCTCGCGATCGCGGTTACGCAGTTCGAGGCTGAACTCTTCTTCCTGGGCTGCACGGTCTACCGGGTCCGGGAAGTTGGCTGCTTCATCCTGCATATGTGTAACGGTGCGATCGACTTCATCCCTGAGTTGATTACGCCATGCTTCCAGAATACGACGGAAGTGCGCCAGCTGGGCTTCATTCATATACTCTTCGCCCGGCTTCTCCTGATATGGTTCCACCCCAGCGATGGCGAGAATACTCAGGGACGATGTTTTACGGTTTTGCCCTTCTTGCATGTTGCTTCTCCTTAACACGCACTATCGATCCCCATGTTCGGGGGAAAAATGAGGCCGCTATAAATAGCAGATGCTTTTCCGGATAGCAATTATCTAAACGTAACACTTGACAACTGTGTGAGGAAAAGCGTATTTGCGCACGCGACCAGAATGTAAATTAACCAGTTACTTACTCTACTACAATGTAACCGGTAGTGATTTTTTAAGAGCCATGCCTTCGGCAGAAAGTTCCGCTTTGTAAGCCAGAATTTCTACCCCCCTCTGTTGAGCTTCTGACAATAGTTGCGCGTATTTCTCATCGATGTGGCGCGCGGGTGAAAACCGTGTAATGGCTGAATGCAGCACGGCGAAAAAGATAACCGCACGCTGGCCTTCAGCCGCTACGCTCATCAACTCCCGAAGGTGTTTCTGACCTCGTTCAGTGACCGCATCGGGAAAATATCCCTGTTCGTTCTCCGCTAACGTAACCGATTTCACTTCAATATAGCAGTCTGGACGCGAATCCGCCTGCAACATAAAGTCAATACGGCTGCGTTCGGCGCCGTATTTTACTTCGCTTTTCAGCGAGCTATAGCCTGCCAGCTCTGAAATTGATTCATTAAGGATAGCCTCTTTCGTCAACCTGTTAGCCCAAAGCGTATTGACGCAAATAATTGCGCCGCTCTGGCTTTGAGTTAATTCCCAGGTGTGTGGGTATTTCCGTTTGGTGTTGTCTGAAGTCGAATACCAGACGGTATCGCCAGGCGTTGCACAACCGGTCATCGCACCCGTATTCGGGCAGTGTAGCGTTAATTCGCGACCATCGGGTGTGATCACATCGGCTAAAAAACGTTTGTAACGCTGAATTAGCGTCGCGCGCTGTAGAGGGGGAGAAAATTCCATTGCGACAATCCTTGTTATTGCGTTAGCGCCCAGCGTTTTAGCGGCGTGTAGCGTGTGCGTCCACGGGCAAACGAGGAGGCGTAAAGGGTGAACTCCGTCACCGTATACGACCAGTTAAAACCTGGCGGCGGGATTGTCACCGCCTCGCTGGCGTCGCGCAATAAGGTAATATGTGGATGAAACGGACGATTGCTTTGAAAACAACCGCTGCGGGCAGCCTGTGAACGGAGCATATTCGCCAGCTGGATTAAGCCGCGTGGCGGCTGTCGCATCCCTAACCACACCACACGCGAACGCAGCCATTGACCGGCGTCATCAAGCGTGAGTGTGAAACCAGGTTGACGAATCCGTCCGGCTAAAAGAGAAAGCGCCTTCTCTTTCTCTGCGCTCACTTCGCCTAAAAATGCCAGAGTCAGATGCAAATTATCGGCGGCGACCGGACGTCCCGCCTCAGGTGGGAAGTGTGTGGCGCGCCAGCGGATAATCTGTTCGCGGATTTCTGCAGGTAAGTCGATAGCAAAGAACAGCCGTTGCGGTTCAGACATGTGAGGCACTCGGTTATGAATTACCGCGATGCTACAATGTGGCGCGAAGAATGTTAACCCTCTGGAGCGTTTTGTGTCGTCGTTGCCCGTTGCTGCCGTCTTACCTGAGTTACTTGCTGCCCTCGATGGTGCATCGCAGGTGTTATTAAGTGCGCCGACCGGGGCCGGGAAATCAACCTGGCTGCCGCTGCAACTGCTGGCGCATCCCGGCATTAACGGGAAAATTATCCTGCTGGAGCCGCGTCGTCTGGCGGCGCGTAACGTTGCGCAACGACTGGCGGAGCTGCTTAACGAAAAGCCAGGCGATACCGTTGGCTACCGGATGCGTGCGCAAAACTGCGTCGGGCCGAATACCCGCCTGGAAGTGGTTACCGAAGGCGTGCTGACGCGGATGATCCAGCGTGACCCGGAACTGAGCGGTGTTGGATTGGTGATCCTTGATGAATTTCATGAGCGCAGCTTGCAGGCGGATTTGGCGTTGGCGCTGTTACTCGATGTGCAACAAGGTCTGCGTGATGACCTTAAACTGCTGATTATGTCGGCTACGCTGGACAACGACCGCTTGCAGCAAATGCTGCCAGAAGCGCCCGTCGTCATCTCAGAAGGGCGCTCGTTTCCGGTTGAACGCCGTTATTTGCCGCTGCCCGCTCATCAGCGTTTTGACGAAGCCGTCGCGGTTGCCACCGCCGAAATGCTGCGTCAGGAAAGTGGATCATTACTGTTATTTTTACCTGGCGTCGGAGAAATTCAGCGTGTGCAGGAACAACTGGCTTCACGCATCGGCAGTGATGTGTTGCTCTGCCCGCTGTATGGCGCGTTGTCGCTGAACGATCAGCGAAAAGCGATCCTCCCGGCACCGCAAGGGATGCGTAAAGTGGTGCTGGCGACCAATATTGCTGAAACCAGTTTAACCATCGAAGGTATTCGTCTGGTGGTGGATTGTGCCCAGGAGCGTGTGGCGCGTTTTGATCCGCGTACAGGGCTTACGCGGCTGGTTACTCAACGCGTTAGTCAGGCGTCGATGACGCAACGTGCCGGGCGTGCCGGGCGTCTGGAGCCGGGTATCTGCCTGCATTTAATCGCCAAAGAACAAGCAGAACGCGCTGCCGCACAAAGTGAACCGGAGATCTTACAAAGCGATCTTTCCGGTTTGCTGATGGAATTACTGCAATGGGGATGCAGCGATCCGGCGCAGATGAGCTGGCTGGATCAACCGCCAACGGTGAATCTACTGGCCGCGAAACGCCTGTTACGGATGCTGGGGGCGCTGGACGGTGAACGGCTTAGTGCGCAAGGGCAAAAAATGGCAACGCTGGGTAACGATCCGCGTTTAGCGGCAATGCTGGTTAGCGCGAAGAACGACGACGAAGCTGCTACCGCGGCAAAAATTGCCGCCATTCTCGAAGAGCCGCCACGGATGGGCAATAGTGACCTGGGCGTGGCGTTTTCGCGCAATCAACCCGCCTGGCAGCAACGTAGTCAGCAACTGTTAAAACGCTTAAACGTACGCGGCGGTGAGGCAGACAGTTCGCTTATCGCGCCGCTACTTGCCAGAGCGTATGCCGATCGCATTGCTCGTCGCCGTGGGCAAGATGAACGCTATCAACTGGCGAACGGCATGGGGGCGATGCTCGATGCCGACGATGCGCTAAGCCGCCACGAATGGTTGATCGCACCGTTATTATTGCAGGGCAGCGCCTCACCGGATGCACGGATTTTACTGGCGCTGCCGGTCGATATTGATGAGTTAGTACAACGCTGCCCGCAGCTGGTACAGCAGTCTGACACTGTGGAGTGGGATGACGCGCAAGGTACGCTGAAAGCCTGGCGTCGGCTGCAAATTGGTCAGTTGATGGTTAAAGTGCAACCGCTGGCGAAACCCTCGGAAGACGAGTTGCATCAGGCGATGCTTAACGGCATTCGTGATAAAGGTTTAAGCGTGCTCAACTGGACGGCGGAAGCGGAACAGCTACGCTTGCGTTTGTTATGCGCCGCAAAGTGGTTGCCGGAATATGACTGGCCAGCGGTTGATGATGAAAGTTTGTTGGCGACGCTGGAAACGTGGCTACTGCCGCATATGACAGGCGTACATTCGCTACGCGGCCTGAAATCACTCGATATTTATCAGGCACTGCGTGGATTACTTGATTGGGTAATGCAGCAACGTCTGGATAGTGAATTGCCTGCGCATTACACTGTGCCGACGGGAAGCCGGATCGCCATTCGTTACCATGAAGATAACCCGCCCGCGCTGGCGGTGAGAATGCAGGAGATGTTTGGTGAGGCCACTAATCCGACTATCGCCCAGGGGCGCGTACCGTTGGTGCTGGAGTTGCTTTCCCCTGCCCAAAGGCCGCTGCAAATCACGCGTGATTTGAGCGCCTTCTGGAAAGGAGCGTACCGTGAGGTGCAAAAAGAGATGAAAGGGCGTTATCCCAAACATGTCTGGCCGGACGACCCGGCAAACACCGCACCGACGCGACGAACGAAAAAGTATTCGTGAAGACCAAAGCAAATTTGAGAGATATCTTCTTCTGTCTTGCAACAGAAGAACAAAAAATCGGGCTTTTGCGCCTGAATATTGCGGAGAAAAAGCATGGCCGGGAATGACCGCGAGCCAATTGGACGCAAAGGGAAACCGACGCGTCCGGTCAAACAAAAGGTAAGCCGTCGTCGTTACGAAGATGACGATGATTACGACGATTATGATGACTATGAGGATGAAGAACCGATGCCGCGCAAAGGTAAGGGCAAAGGCAAAGGGCGTAAGCCTCGTGGCAAACGCGGCTGGCTATGGCTGCTGCTAAAACTGGCTATCGTTTTTGCCGTGCTGATCGCCATTTACGGCGTTTATCTCGATCAAAAAATTCGTAGCCGTATTGATGGCAAGGTCTGGCAATTGCCCGCGGCAGTTTATGGTCGAATGGTCAACCTTGAGCCAGACATGACCATCAGCAAGAACGAGATGGTGAAGCTGCTGGAGGCGACCCAGTATCGCCAGGTGTCGAAAATGACCCGTCCTGGCGAGTTTACCGTACAGGCCAACAGCATTGAGATGATCCGCCGTCCGTTTGATTTCCCGGACAGCAAAGAAGGGCAGGTGCGCGCGCGTCTGACCTTTGATGGCGATCATCTGGCGACGATCGTCAATATGGAGAACAACCGTCAGTTCGGTTTCTTCCGTCTTGATCCGCGCCTGATCACCATGATTTCTTCGCCAAACGGTGAGCAGCGTCTGTTTGTGCCGCGCAGTGGTTTCCCGGATTTGCTGGTGGATACTTTGCTGGCGACAGAAGACCGTCATTTCTACGAGCATGATGGGATCAGTCTCTACTCAATCGGACGTGCGGTGCTGGCAAACCTGACTGCCGGACGCACGGTGCAGGGGGCGAGTACGCTGACGCAACAGTTGGTTAAAAACCTGTTCCTCTCCAGCGAGCGTTCTTACTGGCGTAAAGCGAACGAAGCCTACATGGCGCTGATCATGGACGCGCGTTACAGCAAAGACCGTATTCTTGAGCTGTATATGAACGAGGTGTATCTCGGTCAGAGCGGCGACAACGAAATCCGCGGCTTCCCGCTGGCGAGCTTGTATTACTTTGGTCGCCCGGTAGAAGAATTGAGCCTCGATCAGCAGGCGCTGTTGGTGGGTATGGTGAAAGGGGCGTCCATCTACAACCCGTGGCGTAACCCGAAACTGGCGCTGGAGCGACGTAACCTGGTACTACGTTTGCTGCAACAGCAACAAATTATTGATCAAGAACTCTACGACATGCTGAGTGCGCGTCCGCTGGGTGTTCAGCCGCGCGGTGGGGTGATCTCTCCTCAGCCAGCCTTTATGCAGCTGGTGCGTCAGGAGCTGCAGGCGAAATTAGGCGATAAGGTAAAAGATCTCTCCGGCGTGAAGATCTTCACTACCTTTGACTCGGTGGCCCAGGACGCGGCAGAAAAAGCCGCCGTGGAAGGCATTCCGGCACTGAAGAAACAGCGTAAGTTGAGCGATCTTGAAACCGCGATTGTGGTTGTTGACCGCTTTAGCGGTGAAGTTCGTGCGATGGTCGGTGGTTCTGAGCCGCAGTTTGCGGGCTACAACCGTGCGATGCAGGCGCGTCGTTCGATTGGTTCCCTTGCAAAACCAGCGACTTATCTAACGGCCTTAAGCCAGCCGAAAATCTATCGTTTGAATACGTGGATTGCCGATGCGCCAATCGCGCTGCGTCAGCCGAATGGCCAGGTCTGGTCACCGCAGAACGATGATCGTCGTTATAGCGAAAGTGGCAGGGTGATGCTGGTAGATGCGTTGACCCGTTCGATGAACGTGCCGACGGTGAATCTGGGCATGGCGTTGGGGCTACCTGCGGTTACGGAGACCTGGATTAAACTGGGTGTGCCGAAAGATCAACTGAATCCAGTTCCAGCAATGTTGTTGGGGGCGTTGAACTTAACGCCAATCGAAGTGGCGCAGGCCTTCCAGACTATCGCCAGCGGTGGTAATCGTGCTCCGCTTTCCGCGCTACGTTCAGTCATCGCAGAAGACGGCAAGGTGTTGTATCAGAGCTTCCCGCAGGCGGAACGCGCTGTTCCGGCGCAGGCGGCGTATCTGACACTATGGACCATGCAGCAGGTTGTACAACGCGGTACGGGTCGTCAGCTTGGGGCGAAATACCCGAACCTGCATCTGGCAGGGAAAACAGGGACTACCAACAATAACGTAGATACCTGGTTTGCGGGCATTGATGGGAGCACGGTGACCATCACCTGGGTCGGCCGTGATAACAACCAGCCGACCAAACTGTATGGTGCCAGCGGGGCAATGTCGATTTATCAGCGTTATCTGGCTAACCAGACGCCAACACCGCTGAATCTTGTTCCGCCGGAAGATATTGCAGATATGGGCGTGGACTACGACGGCAACTTTGTTTGCAGCGGTGGTATGCGTGTCTTGCCGGTCTGGACCAGCGATCCGCAATCGCTGTGCCAGCAGAGTGAGATGCAGCAGCAACCGTCAGGCAATCCGTTTGATCAGTCTTCTCAGCCGCAGCAACAGCCGCAACAGCAACCTGCTCAGCAAGAGCAGAAAGACAGCGACGGTGTAGCCGGTTGGATTAAAGATATGTTTGGGAGTAATTAACGTCTAAGCGTGATATACCGGATGGCGAGCTGCCATCCGGTAAAATAACATCCCCTCCAAAGTATTAACCCTTTCTTTTCATCTGATTGTTTATTGACCCTTCAGGAATGCGCAGATTGCGTACCGCTTGCGAACCCGCCAGCGTTTCGAATATTATCTCATCTTTATAATAATCATTCTCGTTTACGTTATCATTCACTTTACACCAGAGAAATACCAATGGCACCTTCCAAAACTGCTCAGCCAAAACACTCACTGCGTAAAATCGCAGTTGTAGTAGCCACAGCGGTTAGCGGCATGTCTGTTTATGCACAGGCAGCGGTTGAACCGAAAGAAGACACTATCACCGTTACCGCTGCACCTGCGCCGCAAGAAAGCGCATGGGGGCCGGCTGCAACTATTGCGGCGCGACAGTCAGCTACCGGCACTAAAACCGATACGCCGATTCAAAAAGTACCTCAATCTATTTCTGTCGTCACCGCTGAAGAGATGGCGCTGCATCAGCCTAAGTCGGTGAAAGAAGCGCTTAGCTATACGCCGGGTGTCTCTGTTGGTACGCGTGGCGCATCCAACACCTATGACCACCTGATCATTCGCGGTTTTGCGGCAGAAGGCCAAAGCCAGAATAACTATCTGAATGGCCTGAAGTTGCAGGGCAACTTCTATAACGATGCGGTCATCGACCCGTATATGCTGGAACGTGCTGAAATTATGCGTGGCCCGGTTTCCGTGCTTTACGGTAAAAGCAGTCCTGGCGGTCTGTTGAATATGGTCAGCAAGCGTCCGACCACCGAACCGCTGAAAGAAGTTCAGTTTAAAGCCGGTACTGACAGCCTGTTCCAGACCGGTTTTGACTTCAGCGATGCGCTGGATGATGACGGCGTTTATTCTTATCGCCTGACCGGTCTTGCGCGTTCTGCCAATGCCCAGCAGAAAGGGTCAGAAGAGCAGCGTTATGCTATTGCACCGGCGTTCACCTGGCGTCCGGATGATAAAACCAATTTCACCTTCCTTTCTTACTTCCAGAACGAGCCGGAAACTGGTTATTACGGCTGGTTGCCGAAAGAGGGAACCGTTGAGCCGCTGCCGAACGGTAAGCGTCTGCCGACAGACTTTAACGAAGGGGCGAAGAACAACACCTATTCTCGTAACGAGAAGATGGTCGGCTACAGCTTCGATCACGAATTTAACGATACCTTTACTGTGCGTCAGAACCTGCGCTTTGCTGAAAACAAAACCTCGCAAAACAGCGTTTATGGTTACGGCGTCTGCTCCGATCCGGCGAATGCTTACAGCAAACAGTGTGCGGCATTAGCGCCAGCGGATAAAGGCCATTATCTGGCACGTAAATACGTCGTTGATGATGAGAAGCTGCAAAACTTCTCCGTTGATACCCAGTTGCAGAGCAAGTTTGCCACTGGCGATATCGACCACACTCTGCTGACCGGTGTCGACTTTATGCGTATGCGTAATGACATCAACGCCTGGTTTGGTTACGACGACTCTGTGCCACTGCTCGATCTGTACAATCCGGTGAATACCGATTTTGACTTCAATGCGAAAGACCCGGATAACTCCGGGCCGTACCGCATTCTGAATAAGCAGAAGCAAACGGGCGTTTATGTTCAGGATCAGGCGCAGTGGGATAAAGTGCTGGTCACCCTGGGCGGTCGTTACGACTGGGCAGATCAAGAATCTCTTAACCGCGTAGCGGGAACGACCGATAAACGTGATGACAAACAGTTTACCTGGCGTGGTGGTGTTAACTACCTGTTTGATAATGGTGTAACACCATACTTCAGCTATAGCGAATCGTTTGAACCTTCTTCGCAAGTTGGGAAGGATGGTAATATTTTCGCACCGTCTAAAGGTAAGCAGTATGAAGTCGGCGTGAAATATGTACCGGAAGATCGTCCGATTGTAGTTACTGGTGCCGTGTATAATCTTACTAAAACCAACAACCTGATGGCGGACCCTGAGGGTTCCTTCTTCTCGGTTGAAGGTGGCGAGATCCGCGCTCGTGGCGTAGAAATCGAAGCGAAAGCGGCGCTGTCGGCGAGTGTTAACGTAGTCGGTTCTTATACTTACACCGATGCGGAATACACTACCGATACTACCTACAAAGGCAATACGCCTGCACAGGTGCCAAAACACATGGCTTCGCTGTGGGCTGACTATACCTTCTTTGACGGTCCGCTTTCAGGTCTGACGCTGGGCACCGGTGGTCGTTATACTGGCTCCAGCTATGGTGATCCGGCTAACTCCTTTAAAGTGGGAAGTTATACGGTCGTGGATGCGTTAGTGCGTTATGATCTGGCGCGAGTCGGCATGGCGGGCTCCAACGTGGCGCTGCATGTCAACAACCTGTTTGATCGTGAATACGTCGCCAGCTGCTTTAACACTTATGGTTGCTTCTGGGGCGCAGAACGTCAGGTCGTTGCAACCGCAACCTTCCGTTTCTAATTTCTCTTTTGGGGCACGGATTTCCGTGCCCGTTTCACAAGTTGGCTGTTATGCAGGAATACACGAATCATTCCGATACCACTTTTGCACTGCGTAATATCTCCTTTCGTGTGCCCGGGCGCACGCTTTTGCATCCGTTGTCGTTAACCTTTCCTGCCGGGAAAGTGACTGGTCTGATTGGTCACAACGGTTCTGGTAAATCCACTCTGCTCAAAATGCTTGGTCGTCACCAGCCACCGTCGGAAGGGGAGATTCTTCTTGATGCCCAACCGCTGGAAAGCTGGAGCAGCAAAGCGTTTGCCCGCAAAGTGGCTTATTTACCGCAGCAGCTTCCTCCGGCAGAAGGGATGACCGTGCGTGAACTGGTGGCGATTGGTCGTTACCCGTGGCATGGCGCACTAGGGCGCTTTGGTGCTGCAGATCGCGAAAAGGTCGAGGAAGCTATCTCGCTGGTTGGCTTAAAACCGCTGGCGCATCGGCTGGTCGATAGCCTCTCTGGCGGCGAACGTCAACGGGCGTGGATCGCCATGCTGGTGGCGCAGGATAGCCGCTGTCTGTTGCTCGACGAACCGACCTCGGCGCTGGATATCGCCCACCAGGTTGATGTACTGGCGCTGGTGCATCGTTTAAGTCAGGAGCGAGGCCTGACGGTCATTGCCGTGCTGCACGATATAAATATGGCGGCGCGCTACTGTGATTATCTGGTCGCCCTGCGCGGCGGTGAAATGATTGCTCAGGGAACGCCTGCGGAAATTATGCGCGGCGAAACCCTCGAAATGATTTATGGCATCCCGATGGGTATTCTGCCGCATCCGGCGGGTGCTGCACCTGTGAGTTTTGTTTATTGATGAGCGGCTTACCTCTTATTTCGCGCCGCCGACTGTTAACGGCGATGGCGCTTTCTCCGTTGTTATGGCAGATGAATACCGCCCACGCGGCAGTTATTGATCCCAATCGTATTGTGGCACTGGAGTGGTTGCCGGTGGAGTTACTGCTGGCGCTCGGCATCGTGCCTTACGGCGTGGCGGACACCATCAACTATCGCCTGTGGGTCAGCGAACCGCCATTGCCGGACTCAGTGATTGACGTTGGTTTGCGTACAGAACCCAACCTTGAACTGCTGACCGAAATGAAACCGTCGTTTATGGTCTGGTCTGCAGGATATGGCCCTTCACCAGAAATGCTGGCACGTATTGCGCCGGGGCGCGGATTTAACTTCAGCGACGGCAAACAGCCACTGGCGATGGCGCGTAAATCACTGACGGAAATGGCAGATTTACTTAACCTGCAAAGCGCAGCGGAAACGCATTTAGCGCACTATGAAGACTTTATCCGCAGCATGAAACCCCGCTTTGTGAAGCGTGGTGCACGCCCGTTATTGCTGACGACGCTTATCGATCCGCGCCATATGTTGGTCTTCGGTCCAAACAGCTTGTTCCAGGAAATTCTCGATGAGTACGGCATCCCAAATGCCTGGCAAGGGGAAACCAACTTCTGGGGCAGTACCGCCGTCAGTATCGATCGTCTGGCAGCGTATAAAGACGTTGATGTGCTCTGTTTTGATCACGACAACAGCAAAGACATGGATGCGCTAATGGCAACCCCGCTGTGGCAGGCCATGCCGTTTGTCCGCGCCGGACGCTTTCAGCGCGTACCTGCAGTCTGGTTCTATGGTGCGACGCTTTCTGCAATGCACTTTGTGCGTATTCTGGATAACGCCATCGGAGGTAAAGCGTGAGTAAACGAATTGCGCTTTTTCCGGTGTTATTGCTGGCGCTGCTGGTGGTTGCTGCTGCGGCGTTGACCTGGATGAACTTCTCGCAGGCGCTGCCGCGCAGCCAGTGGGCGCAGGCCGCCTGGTCGCCGGATATTGACGTCATCGAGCAGATGATTTTTCACTACAGCTTGTTGCCGCGTCTGGCGATTTCGCTGCTGGTGGGCGCGGGCCTGGGGCTGGTGGGCGTGCTGTTTCAGCAAGTGCTGCGTAACCCGCTGGCGGAACCGACGACATTGGGTGTTGCAACAGGCGCGCAACTGGGGATTACCGTCACCACGCTCTGGGCAATCCCCGGCGCGATGGCGAGCCAGTTTGCTGCGCTGGCAGGGGCTTGTGTTGTTGGCTTAATCGTCTTTGGCGTCGCGTGGGGGAAACGGCTTTCGCCGGTAACGCTGATCCTCGCGGGGCTGGTAGTGAGCCTTTATTGCGGCGCAATCAATCAGTTACTGGTTATCTTCCATCATGACCAACTGCAAAGCATGTTCCTGTGGAGCACCGGAACGCTGACGCAAACCGACTGGGGCGGCGTTGAGCGTTTATGGCCGCAGCTGCTGGGCGGCGTGATGCTGACGTTATTGCTACTTCGCCCGTTAACTCTGATGGGGCTTGATGATGGCGTGGCGCGCAATCTCGGGCTGGCCTTGTCGCTCGCTCGTCTGGCGGCGTTGTCGCTGGCGATTGTCATCAGTGCGCTGCTGGTGAACGCGGTGGGGATTATCGGCTTTATCGGTTTGTTCGCGCCACTGCTGGCGAAAATGCTGGGGGCGCGGCGTTTGTTGCCACGGTTGATGCTGGCATCGCTGATTGGTGCGTTAATTCTGTGGCTTTCTGATCAAATCATCCTCTGGCTGACTCGCGTGTGGATGGAAGTGTCCACCGGTTCGGTCACTGCGTTGATCGGTGCGCCGCTGCTACTGTGGTTGCTGCCGCGTTTACGCAGCATTAGCGCGCCGGATATGAAGGTGAACGATCGTGTCGCGACTGAACGCCAACACGTGCTGGCGTTTGCCCTCGCGGGCGGCGTGCTGCTGTTGATGGCTGTGGTGGTGGCGCTGTCGTTTGGTCGTGATGCGCACGGCTGGACGTGGGCGAGCGGGGCGTTGCTCGAGGATTTGATGCCCTGGCGCTGGCCGCGAATTATGGCTGCGCTGTTTGCGGGCGTCATGCTGGCGGTGGCGGGCTGTATTATTCAGCGGCTGACCGGAAACCCGATGGCAAGCCCGGAAGTGCTGGGGATTAGCTCCGGCGCGGCGTTTGGCGTGGTGTTAATGCTGTTTCTGGTGCCGGGTAATGCCTTTGGCTGGCTGTTACCCGCAGGCAGTCTCGGGGCGGCGGTGACGCTGTTGATCATTATGATCGCCGCCGGACGTGGTGGATTTTCCCCACACCGCATGTTACTGGCGGGGATGGCGTTAAGTACCGCGTTCACCATGCTTTTGATGATGTTGCAGGCAAGTGGTGACCCGCGAATGGCGCAAGTTCTGACCTGGATTTCCGGTTCGACCTACAACGCGACCGATGCGCAGGTCTGGCGTACCGGAATTGTGATGGTGATTTTGCTGGCGATTACCCCGCTGTGCCGCCGCTGGCTGACCATTTTACCGCTGGGTGGTGATACCGCACGAGCCGTGGGGATGGCGCTGACGCCGACGCGAATTGCGCTGCTGCTGTTAGCGGCTTGCCTGACGGCGACCGCGACAATGACCATTGGACCGTTGAGTTTTGTTGGTTTAATGGCACCGCATATTGCGCGGATGATGGGCTTTCGACGGACGATGCCACACATCGTAATTTCGGCGCTGGTGGGTGGTTTACTGCTGGTGTTCGCTGACTGGTGTGGGCGGATGGTGCTGTTTCCATTCCAGATCCCCGCGGGGCTGCTGTCGACCTTTATCGGCGCGCCATATTTTATCTATTTGTTGAGAAAGCAGAGCCGTTAATTGAATGCCTCGCCCGGTGGGCGAGGCAAAATCATCACAACTTCGCAAACACCCGACGTGCAGCATCGATGGTGTTATTGATATCTTCCATGCTGTGCGCCACAGACATAAAACCCGCTTCAAACGCTGACGGTGCCAGATAAACACCTTCGTCCAGCATCATATGGAAGAAACGCTTAAAACGTTCCACGTCACAGGCCATCACATCCTGATAGCACGTCACGGACTCGGCGTCGGTAAAGAAAATACCGAACATGCCGCCAACGTGGTTTACCACCATCGGAATTCCGGCTTCTTCTGCCGCTTCCCGCAGACCTTCTGCCAGACGTGTTGTCAGCTCATCCAGCGTCTCGTGAACGCCCGGCTGTGCGACTTCATTCAGACAGGCGAAACCAGCAGCCATCGCAATCGGGTTACCGGAAAGCGTACCCGCCTGATAGACCGGACCGGTCGGGGCCAGCGCATCCATTACATCACGACGACCACCGAATGCGCCTACCGGCATTCCACCGCCGATGATTTTGCCGAGGCAGGTGAGATCCGGTTCCACACCGTAATAATCCTGTGCGCCAGCTAGCGCTACGCGGAAACCGGTCATCACTTCATCGATGATCAGCAACGCGCCAAATTCGTCGCACAGCGCGCGCAGACCTGGCAGGAACTCTGGCAGCGGTGGAACGCAGTTCATATTGCCTGCCACCGGCTCGACGATAATACAGGCAATCTCTTGCGGGTATTGCTCAAACGCGGCGCGTACAGAGGCCAGATCGTTATAAGTACAGGTTAAGGTATGTTTGGCGAAATCTGCCGGAACGCCCGGCGAATTTGGCTGGCCTAACGTGAGTGCGCCAGAACCGGCTTTCACCAGCAGGCAGTCAGCGTGACCGTGGTAACAACCTTCAAATTTAATAATTTTGTCGCGACCGGTAAAACCACGGGCCAGGCGGATGGCGCTCATCGTCGCTTCAGTGCCGGAGTTCACCATGCGCACCATATCCATGGTCGGGACCAGTTCGGTCACCAGTTGCGCCATTTTCACTTCCATTTCGGTTGGTGCACCAAAGCTTAAACCACGCTCGGCGGCTTCAATCACGGCATTGCGGATCGCCGGATGGTTATGGCCCAGCACCATCGGCCCCCAGGAACCGACATAATCGATATAGGCTTTGCCATCAACATCGTACAGATAAGCGCCGTCCGCTTTTTCGATAAACAGTGGAGTGCCGCCCACGCCAGTAAAGGCGCGAACAGGGGAGTTCACACCGCCAGGGATCAGCTCGCGCGCTGCGCTGTAAAGATTTTCAGACTTACTCATGGAGGGTTCCTGATTCGTAGAAAAAGTGAATGGCTGCTATTCTATGTTATTCATAACAAGTTAAATACTCGTCAAACATCAGGCTGCTTGTACTGGTGCAATCCTGATTTCTTAGAGTATAAAAGTTTTGTGCATTTGAAACATTACGCTTTGCAAAGGATTTTCATGGAACGTGCGAGTAAAATGCCGTCATCTTATTTGTATGACCAATAAGTGATCATTGGATGAAAACTGATACTCCCTCTTTAGAAACACCGCAGGCCGCGCGCCTGCGACGCAGACAACTGATTCGCCAACTTCTTGAGCGCGATAAAACCCCGTTAGCCATTTTGTTTATGGCGGCAGTCGTCGGCACGCTTGTCGGGCTGGCTGCGGTTGCTTTTGACAAAGGTGTCGCCTGGTTGCAGAACCAACGTATGGGGGCACTGGTACATACTGCTGATAATTATCCGCTTCTGTTAACCGTCGCTTTTCTCTGTTCGGCGGTGCTGGCGATGTTCGGCTACTTTTTGGTGCGCAAATACGCGCCGGAAGCAGGTGGTTCGGGGATCCCGGAAATTGAAGGGGCGCTGGAAGATCAACGTCCCGTTCGCTGGTGGCGTGTGTTGCCGGTGAAATTCTTTGGCGGGCTGGGAACACTCGGCGGAGGCATGGTGTTGGGGCGCGAAGGGCCAACCGTGCAGATAGGCGGCAATATCGGGCGGATGGTACTCGATGTTTTCCGCCTGAAAGGTGACGAAGCTCGTCATACGCTGTTGGCAACCGGTGCTGCTGCGGGGCTGGCTGCGGCCTTTAACGCGCCGCTGGCGGGTATTTTGTTTATTATCGAAGAGATGCGTCCGCAGTTTCGCTATACGTTAATTTCGATTAAAGCGGTATTTATTGGCGTCATTATGTCGACCATTATGTACCGGATTTTTAATCATGAAGTTGCGTTGATTGACGTCGGTAAACTTTCTGATGCGCCGCTTAATACGCTGTGGCTTTATCTGATCCTCGGTATTATTTTTGGCATTTTCGGCCCTATTTTTAATAAATGGGTGCTGGGGATGCAGGATTTGCTGCACCGTGTGCACGGTGGCAATATTACCAAATGGGTACTGATGGGCGGTGCGATTGGCGGTCTGTGTGGATTGCTGGGGTTTGTGGCACCAGCAACTTCGGGCGGCGGTTTTAACCTGATTCCTATCGCTACCGCGGGGAATTTCAGCATGGGAATGCTGGTGTTTATCTTCGTCGCGCGGGTCATTACCACTTTACTCTGCTTCTCTTCCGGCGCGCCGGGCGGTATTTTTGCCCCGATGCTGGCGCTGGGTACTGTGCTGGGAACCGCTTTCGGAATGGTTGCCGTTGAGTTGTTTCCGCAATATCACCTTGAGGCGGGGACGTTTGCTATTGCCGGAATGGGGGCGTTACTGGCGGCATCTATTCGCGCGCCGTTAACGGGGATCATTCTGGTTCTGGAAATGACCGATAACTACCAGCTCATTTTGCCAATGATTATTACCGGTCTTGGCGCAACACTATTAGCACAATTTACCGGTGGGAAACCGCTATACTCGGCGATTCTTGCGCGCACGCTGGCAAAACAGGAAGCTGAGCAACTGGCGCGAAGCAAGGCCGCATCAGCCCGCGAGAATACTTGAACGAAATACCAGGGTATTAGATAATGGCGATTATTATTGGGTTAGAATTTGCCCAATTGCCGATGTCGTTTGGAGCAAAATATGAGTGATGACGTAGCACTGCCGCTGGAGTTTACCGACGCAGCAGCCAACAAAGTTAAAAGCCTGATCGCTGACGAAGATAACCCGAATCTGAAATTACGCGTGTATATCACCGGTGGCGGTTGCAGCGGCTTCCAGTATGGTTTCACCTTTGATGATCAGGTGAACGAAGGCGATATGACCATCGAAAAACAGGGCGTTGGCCTGGTGGTTGATCCGATGAGCCTGCAATATCTGGTCGGCGGTTCCGTTGACTATACCGAAGGTCTGGAAGGTTCTCGTTTCATCGTGACCAACCCGAACGCGAAAAGTACCTGCGGTTGCGGTTCTTCCTTTAGTATCTAATCTGCTGTTCATGTGCCGGATAAACTATCCGGCACATCTCCTCTCTTCAACGACCATTCTCATCCAGCGCAAACGTCGGTAGCTTAAGATGCCAACGAATAGCCGCCAGCCGAATCAATAGCGTCACGACCATGCCCATCATACTGGCTGTTTCCAGTGGTACGGAAAATGTGTAATAAGCCGTAGCGTGGACAATACCGCCGATAATACAGGCAGTTGCGTAGATTTCTGTACGTAAAATCATGGGGATTTCGCGGGCCAGTACATCACGAATGATCCCGCCGCCAACGCCAGTAATGACGCCCATACAAACCGCGATTAACGGACCGGCTTCCGCATTAAAGGCTTTATTCACGCCAATGCCGACAAACACCGCCAGACCAACGGCGTCCAGCACCGGCAACATCCATTTTGGTAAGCGTCTTGGCTGGCGCACCAGCACGATGGTCAGCATGCTGGTGACCATTGCAACGACCAGATCGGTGGGATCTTTCACCCAAAATACCGGGCCGTGATCCAGCGCCATGTCGCGAATTGTTCCGCCGCCTACTGCGGTAACCACGCCCAATACCAGAACACCAAAAGGGTCCATACGCAATTTTCCGGCTAACAAAACGCCAGAGATAGCAAATACCGCTGTGCCGACTATATCCAGCCAATAGACGAGCATTGTTCAATCCCCACTGAGCACCTGAAAAGGTCAGGCACTAATCTACCTGTGAAAGCGCATTACAGAGCTGTTGTGCAGCGAGGATAATACGTGGGCTTGCACGTTCAAACCAGTCACTCGTGAGAGGAATAACGGGAATTTTGAGCTGTTCACCCCAGTATTGTTTGATTTTAGGAATTTGGTCCGGTCCGCCTGTAATGACAATCGCCTGTGGCGAGCGTGCTAACACCTGTTCGCGGCTAACTTGCGGCCAGGGAACCCGGCTGTCTTTAAAGATGTTTTCTCCGCCACAAACTTCGAGTACCTGGTTCTGAATCGACTCTTTTCCACTGGTAAATGGCGGATTAATGCCGAATTGCAGAAAAACACGTTTTTTAGGTTTATCAGCATATTGCGCTTTCAATTGCGCGTACTGATCCAGCAGGGATTGCGCGGCTTGTTCGGCCTTATCCGGTTGCGGACTCCAGGGGGCCAGTTGACGTAACGCATTGGCAATTTGTTCAATGCTTGTCGCATCGACCCACATCACTTTTATTCCCAGCGAAGCCAGCTGGTCAACCTGCCGCTCGGCATTACCTCCACGCCAGGCAATCACCAGATCGGGTTTCAGCGCGACAATGCGTTCCAGATTCATCCCCTGCCAGGTGGAAACCTGCCCAATCTTTTGCGCTTGTGGAGGATAGTCGGAATAGCTGCTGACCCCAACCGGCGTGATCCCGGCGGCAAAGGCAAGTTCAGTGTTGGCGGGAGAAAGCGTGATGACGCGCGGCGCGGCATTGAGCCACAGCGGCGCGAGAAAAGACAGGGCGACCAGCGCCCTGAACAGTGACTTAGCCATGTGCCAGTTTCTGCACCAGTGACTCAACCATCAGGCTGGACTGTTTAGCGGCAACAGCCAGGAACTCATCGAAGCTAAGATGAGACTGTTGATCGGCCACGTCGGAGATGGCGCGTACTACGACAAACGGGACGTTGAAATTGTGGCAGACATGGGCGATTGCCGTCGCTTCCATCTCTACAGCAATGGCCTGTGGGAAGTTGTGGCGGATTTTCGCCAGACCAACAGAACCGTTGATGAAAGCGTCGCCGCTAACAATCAGGCCACGTACAGCGTTAAGATTCAGTTCGGCAATGCAGGCCTCAGCGGCAGCGATCAGTTTATCGTCAGCTTTGAAGCCTGCCGGGCAGCCTGGTAACTGACCGTATTCATAACCAAATGCCGTGACATCCGCGTCGTGATAACGCGCTTCGTCCGAGACAACGATATCGCCCACTTTCAGCGTTGGTGCCAGGCCACCGGCAGAACCGGTGTTAATAATCACATCTGGCTTGCAGTGTTCCAACAGCAAAGTGGCACCCAGCGCCGCAGCGACTTTACCGATGCCCGATTTCAGAAGCGCAACCTCGGTTCCATTCAGTTGGCCGGTATAGATTTCGCAACCGCCCAGACTGATAGTTTGACGGTTTTCGATTTTGTCACGCAGCAGCGTAACTTCTTCTTCCATTGCACCAATGATGCCGATTTTCATAGATTTACTCGCGATAAGCCCGATTTGAAGGCATAGTTTACCATGCGCTTACGGGGAAGCGTATTTCTCACGCGGGAGAGGACATGGCACAGATTGATTTCCGAAAAAAAATAAACTGGCATCGTCGTTACCGTTCACCGCAGGGCGTTAAAACCGAACATGAGATTCTGCGGATCTTCGAGAGCGATCGCGGGCGTATCATCAACTCTCCGGCAATTCGTCGTCTGCAACAAAAGACCCAGGTTTTTCCACTGGAGCGCAATGCCGCCGTGCGCACGCGTCTTACCCACTCGATGGAAGTCCAGCAGGTGGGGCGCTACATCGCTAAAGAAATTTTAAGCCGTTTGAAAGAGCTTAAATTACTGGAGGCGTATGGTCTCGATGAACTGACCGGGCCCTTTGAAAGCATTGTTGAGATGTCATGCCTGATGCACGATATCGGCAATCCGCCGTTTGGTCATTTTGGCGAAGCGGCGATAAATGACTGGTTTCGCCAGCGTTTGTACCCGGAAGATGCCGAAAGCCAGCCTCTGACTGACGATCGCTGCAGCGTGGCGGCACTACGTTTACGGGACGGGGAAGAACCGCTTAACGCGCTGCGGCGCAAGATTCGTCAGGACTTATGTCATTTTGAAGGTAACGCACAGGGTATTCGTTTGGTGCATACATTGATGCGGATGAATCTCACCTGGGCACAGGTTGGCGGTATTTTAAAATATACCCGTCCGGCGTGGTGGCGTGGCGAAACGCCTGAGACACATCACTATTTAATGAAAAAGCCGGGCTATTATCTTTCCGAAGAAGCCTATATTGCCCGGTTGCGTAAAGAACTTAATTTGGCGCTTTACAGTCGTTTTCCGTTAACGTGGATTATGGAAGCTGCCGACGACATCTCCTATTGTGTGGCAGACCTTGAAGATGCGGTAGAGAAAAGGATATTTACCGTTGAGCAGCTTTATCATCATTTGCACGAGGCGTGGGGCCAGCATGAGAAAGGTTCGCTCTTTTCGCTGGTGGTTGAAAATGCCTGGGAAAAATCACGCTCAAATAGTTTAAGCCGCAGTACGGAAGATCAGTTTTTTATGTATTTACGGGTAAACACCCTAAATAAACTGGTACCCTATGCGGCACAACGATTTATTGATAATCTGCCTGCGATTTTCGCCGGAACGTTTAATCATGCATTATTGGAAGATGCCAGCGAATGCAGCGATCTTCTTAAGCTATATAAAAATGTCGCTGTAAAACATGTGTTTAGCCATCCAGATGTCGAGCAGCTTGAATTGCAGGGCTATCGGGTCATTAGCGGATTATTAGAGATTTATCGTCCTTTATTAAACCTGCCGTTATCAGACTTTACTGAACTGGTAGAAAAAGAACGGGTGAAACGTTTCCCTATTGAAACGCGCTTATTCCACAAACTCTCGACGCGCCATCGGCTGGCCTATGTCGAGGCTGTCAGTAAATTACCGTCAGATTCTCCTGAGTTTCCGCTATGGGAATATTATTACCGTTGCCGCCTGCTGCAGGATTATATCAGCGGTATGACCGACCTCTATGCGTGGGATGAATACCGACGTCTGATGGCCGTAGAACAATAACCAGGCTTTTGTAAAGACGAACAATAAATTTTTACCTTTTGCAGAAACTTTAGTTCGGAACTTCGCGCTATAAAACGAATCTGAAGAACACAGCAATTTTGCGTTATCTGTTAATCGAGACTGAAATACATGAAAAAAACCACATTAGCACTGAGTGCACTGGCTCTGAGTTTAGGTTTGGCGTTATCTCCGCTCTCTGCAACGGCGGCTGAGACTTCTTCAGCAACGACAGCCCAGCAGATGCCAAGCCTTGCACCGATGCTCGAAAAGGTGATGCCTTCAGTGGTCAGCATTAACGTAGAAGGTAGCACAACCGTTAATACGCCGCGTATGCCGCGTAATTTCCAGCAGTTCTTCGGTGATGATTCTCCGTTCTGCCAGGAGGGTTCTCCGTTCCAGAGCTCTCCGTTCTGCCAGGGGGGCCTGGGCGGTAATGGCGGCGGCCAGCAACAGAAATTCATGGCGCTGGGTTCCGGCGTTATCATTGATGCCGATAAAGGCTATGTCGTCACCAACAACCACGTTGTTGATAACGCGACGGTGATTAAAGTCCAACTGAGCGATGGTCGTAAGTTCGACGCGAAGATGGTTGGCAAAGATCCGCGCTCTGATATCGCGCTGATCCAGATCCAGAACCCGAAAAACCTGACCGCAATTAAGATGGCGGATTCTGATGCGCTGCGCGTGGGTGATTACACCGTAGCAATTGGTAACCCGTTCGGCCTGGGCGAGACAGTAACTTCCGGGATTGTCTCTGCGCTGGGACGTAGCGGCCTGAACGCTGAAAACTACGAAAACTTCATCCAGACTGATGCAGCGATCAACCGGGGTAACTCAGGTGGTGCGTTGGTTAACCTGAACGGCGAACTGATTGGTATCAACACCGCGATTCTCGCACCGGACGGCGGAAACATCGGTATCGGTTTTGCTATCCCGAGCAACATGGTGAAAAACCTGACCTCGCAGATGGTGGAATACGGCCAGGTGAAACGTGGTGAGTTGGGTATTATGGGCACTGAGCTGAACTCCGATCTGGCGAAAGCGATGAAAGTTGACGCCCAGCGCGGTGCTTTCGTAAGCCAGGTTCTGCCGAATTCTTCCGCCGCGAAAGCGGGCATTAAAGCGGGTGATGTGATCACCTCACTGAACGGTAAGCCAATCAGCAGCTTTGCCGCACTGCGTGCTCAGGTGGGCACTATGCCGGTAGGTAGCAAACTGACCCTAGGCTTACTGCGCGACGGGAAGCAGGTTAACGTGAACCTGGAACTTCAGCAGAGCAGCCAGAATCAGGTTGATTCCAGCACCATCTTCAACGGCATTGAAGGCGCTGAGATGAGTAACAAAGGCAAAGATCAGGGCGTGGTGGTGAACAACGTGAAAACGGGCACTCCGGCTGCGCAGATCGGCCTGAAGAAAGGTGATGTGATTATTGGCGCGAACCAGCAGGCAGTGAAAAACATCGCTGAACTGCGTAAAGTTCTCGACAGCAAACCGTCTGTGCTGGCACTGAACATTCAGCGCGGCGACAGCACCATCTACCTGTTAATGCAGTAATCTCCCTCAACCCCTTCCTGAAAACGGGAAGGGGTTCTCCTTACAATCTGTGAACTTCACCACAACTCCATACATCTTCATCATCCTTTGGGCATTTGCACAATGCCGTACGTTACGTACTTCCTTATGCTAAGCCGTGCATAATGGAGGACTTATGGCTGGCATCTTGATACCAAAATGGCGCAGGATATCGTGGCACGTACCATGCGCATCATCGATACCAATATCAACGTAATGGATGCCCGCGGGCGAATTATCGGCAGCGGCGATCGTGAGCGTATTGGTGAATTGCACGAAGGAGCATTGCTGGTACTTTCACAAGGACGAGTCGTCGATATCGATGACGCGGTGGCACGTCATCTGCACGGTGTGCGGCAGGGGATTAATCTACCGTTACGGCTGGAAGGTGAAATTGTCGGCGTAATTGGCCTGACAGGTGAACCAGAGAATCTGCGTAAATATGGCGAACTGGTCTGCATGACGGCTGAAATGATGCTGGAACAGTCGCGGTTGATGCACCTGTTGGCGCAGGATAGCCGTTTGCGGGAAGAACTGGTGATGAACCTCATTCAGGCTGAGGAGAATACTCCCGCACTTACTGAATGGGCGCAACGGCTGGGGATCGATCTCAATCAACCGCGAGTGGTGGCTATTGTTGAGGTCGACAGCGGTCAGCTTGGCGTGGACAGCGCAATGGCGGAGTTACAGCAACTGCAAAATGCGCTGACTACGCCCGAGCGTAATAATCTGGTGGCGATTGTCTCGCTAACCGAAATGGTGGTGTTGAAACCGGCGTTGAACTCTTTTGGGCGCTGGGACGCAGAAGATCATCGTAAGCGAGTTGAACAACTGATTACCCGCATGAAAGAGTATGGCCAGCTGCGTTTTCGCGTTTCGCTGGGCAACTATTTTACCGGTCCTGGCAGTATTGCCCGATCCTATCGTACGGCGAAAACGACGATGGTGGTGGGTAAACAGCGGATGCCAGAAAGTCGCTGCTATTTTTATCAGGATCTGATGTTACCTGTGTTACTCGACAGTTTGCGTGGCGACTGGCAGGCCAACGAACTGGCGCGACCGCTGGCGCGGCTGAAAGCGATGGACAATAACGGCTTGCTGCGGCGAACTCTGGCGGCGTGGTTTCGCCACAATGTGCAACCGCTGGCAACGTCAAAGGCGTTGTTTATTCATCGTAATACTCTGGAATATCGGCTTAATCGTATATCGGAACTGACCGGGCTTGATTTGGGCAATTTTGATGACAGGTTGCTGCTGTATGTGGCGTTACAACTGGATGAAGAGCGGTAGGTCGATTACAAAATTACAGCCGGGTGAGACTTTACCCGGCCCACAGAATGGCATTATTTACGCGTCAGTTTTTCCAGATCGGCTTCAATCTCGCTGATCTTATTGGTTACTACTGACTCCAGGTGACGTAAGTCGTCGAGGATCTTACGCTTAAGATCAACTTCGCTGCGGTCACGCTGGCAGATTTGATCAAGCTCATCAATGATATACCGTAGATTCGGGCTAATTTCCTGGACTTCTTTATAACCCTGACCCACACCATCAGCGACGACCGTTTTACGCTGACGCGGGTATTTAAACTTCACGCTCTTGGCGAAAAACTCGCCTTTGTCTTTCTGGAAATAGATTTTCAGAATATCGTTGTTGGCTTCCTGCCGGAGGCTGTAACGATCAATTTCTTCAGGATTGGTAATACCCAGACTTTTCAGATTGTCGTACATAGTGTTACCTCAAAATGAGTCAGTAAATTGTGCTTATTTTAGCATTTGGCCTGGCCCGCCCGGCTCGACTGTGATCGCAGAAAGCCTTTTTCTTCCAGACTTCTATCATGGCGTAAAAATCAAAAAATTACCTGCTTTATTGTGGTGATATTCCATGGGATGGATTAGCACATTTATCTTCATTTTGCGAATTACATGACAGTCCGAAACAAGATGAAAAAGTATTTAAAAAAAAGGGGGAAAATGAGTAGGACGAATTATTCTGAGCCAGAAAGCAATCGGGCAGCGTCGTGCTGCCCGTGTACATACTTTTAGTCGATGGTACGCAGCAGTTCGTTAATACCAACTTTACCGCGAGTTTTCGCGTCAACTTTCTTAACGATAACTGCACAGTAGAGGCTGTATTTGCCATCTTTCGACGGCAGATTACCTGAAACAACCACAGACCCCGCCGGAACGCGACCGTAGTGGATTTCGCCGGTTTCACGGTCATAAATACGGGTGCTCTGACCAATGTATACGCCCATAGAGATGACGGAACCTTCTTCGACAATCACCCCTTCAACCACTTCAGAGCGTGCGCCGATGAAGCAGTTATCTTCAATAATGGTCGGGTTAGCCTGCAGCGGCTCCAGCACGCCGCCGATACCCACGCCACCGGAAAGGTGGACGTTTTTACCAATCTGCGCACAGGAACCGACGGTCGCCCAGGTATCAACCATGGTGCCTTCATCAACATATGCGCCGATGTTGACGTAAGACGGCATCAGCACGGTGTTACGGGCAATGAACGCGCCCTGACGCACTGCCGCTGGTGGCACGACGCGGAAGCCTTCTTTCTGGAAACGTGCTTCATCGTAGTTAGCGAATTTCATCGGCACTTTGTCGAAGTAGCGGCTTTCTGCCCCTTCGATCACCTGATTATCATTAATACGGAAAGAGAGCAGCACCGCTTTTTTCAACCACTGATGCGTCACCCACTGACCGTCAATTTTTTCCGCTACACGCAGTGCGCCGGAATCCAGCAGGGCGATCACCTGATTTACCGCTTCGCGGGTAACGGTGTCTGCATTGGCTGGCGTGATCTCGGCACGGCGTTCAAAAGCGGTTTCAATAATGTTCTGTAACTGCTGCATTGTTAAACTCTTTTCATATCAGTAAACACATCACCCTTTATCGTTTGGATTGAGGGCCTCTGTCAACCGCTGATGCACTTCCTGCTGCAACTCGTTATTAAGCGCACGCCGGTCAGCGGTGGCAATTATGAATAAATCTTCTACTCGCTCGCCAATGGTTGTAATTCGGGCGCCATGAAGCGAAATTCCCAGATCGGCAAAAATTTTCCCGACTCGCGCCAGCAGTCCAGGTTGGTCGAGGGCGATCAGTTCGAGGAACGATTTGCGGTCGGTATGGGTCGGCAAAAACGTCACTTCGGTTTCAACAGTAAAATGGCGCAATTTGGCGGGTTGGCGACGGGGCTGCGGTGGCTGCCAGCTACTTTGTGTCAGTACTTGCTCCAGACCAAACCGAATAACCTCATGACGATCTGCGGATAGCGGGCTACCATCGGGTTCCAGCACTATAAAGGTATCCATCGCCATACCGTCGCGAGTGGTGAAAATTTGTGCGTCGTGAACACTTAAATTGCGGCGGTCTAATTCGGCACAGACGGCGGCAAACAGATAGGGGCGGTCCGGGCTCCAGATAAAAATCTCGGTGCCTCCACGCGTAGCCTGCGGGCTAAGCAGTACCAGCGGTTTGCTTAAATCATGCTGTAATAAATGGCGTGCGTGCCAGGCCAGTTGATTTGGGCTATGGCGGACAAAATAGTTAGCGCGACAGCGTGACCAAATTTGGTGCAGCGCCTCTTCGTCGATGTTATCCATGCGCAGTAGTGCCAGCGCCTGGAGTTGGTGATGGCGAACCCGTTCGCGCATATCCGGCGTGTTTTGCATTCCGCGTCGTAGCTGCTTTTCGGTGGCAAAATAGAGTTCGCGCAACAGACTTTGCTTCCAGCTATTCCACAGTGTTTCGTTGGTGGCGCAAATGTCAGCCACTGTCAGGCATACCAGATAGCGCAGACGATTTTCCGTTTGAACTTCTTCGGCAAATTGCTTGATGACTTCCGGGTCCTGAATATCGCGGCGCTGAGCGGTCACCGACATCAGCAAGTGCTGGCGAACCAGCCATGCGACCAGCTGTGTTTCGCGTGAGTTCAGCCCGTGGAGTTCGGCAAAATGCACTACATCCTGAGCACCGAGAATGGAGTGGTCGCCGCCGCGTCCTTTGGCGATATCGTGAAACAGCGCGGCGATGAAAATCAGCTCAGTTGACGGCAGGCGCGGCCAGACGTCCACACACAACGGATGGCGCTGGCGCGTTTCTTCACTGGCAAAACTCTCCAGTTTCAGCATCACGCGGATAGTATGTTCATCCACCGTGTAGGCATGGAACAGGTCAAACTGCATCTGCCCGACGATATGCGACCATTGCGGCATATACGCGCCGAGCACGCTATGGCGATGCATTGGCAATAGCCCGCGCCGCACCGCTCCGGGGTGACGCAGAATGCTCAAAAACAGTTTTCGCGCTTCCGGAATATTACACAGAGGTTGTTGCAGATGGCGACGGGCGTGGCGTAACTGGCGTAGCGTGGTGGAGTAAATGCCGGTGATCGCACTGTTGCGCACCATGGTGTAGAACATACGCAAGATGGCTTCCGGCTGGCGCATAAATAGTGTTTCATCACGCAGGTCGATCAGCGTTCCGCGTAGCTGAAACTCATCGTCGATTGGACGTGGTTTTTCGTCGGCGGGAAGGGCGAGGATGGCTTCATCGAACAGTTGCAGCAGCATCTGGTTGAGTTCACTGACGCGGCGTGTAACGCGGAAGTAATCCTTCATCATCCGCTCGACCGGTTCGTTACCTTCACCACTGTAATTCAAACGCTGGGCGACGCTAAGCTGGCGATCGAATAACAGGCGATTATCGTAACGACTGACGACCAGATGCAGGGCAAAGCGAATGCGCCACAATATATGCAGGCATTCGTTTAATTCCGCTCTCTCCGCAGAGGTTAAGAAGCCAAACCCTACCATTTCATCCAGCGATGTTGCTCCAAAATGACGGCGGGCCACCCATTGCAGAGTGTGGATATCGCGCAAGCCGCCGGGGCTACTTTTGATGTCTGGTTCAAGGTTGTAGCTGGTGCCGTGGTAACGCTGATGGCGCTGGTTCTGTTCTTCAACTTTCGCCGCGTAGAACTTGTCGGAAGGCCAGAATCCTTCGCTAAAAATATGTTTTTGCAGTTCGAGGAACAGCGCAACATCGCCAATTAATAAGCGGGATTCGATTAAATTGGTGGCGACGGTTAAATCCGATAACCCTTCCAGCATGCACTCTTCAAGCGTGCGCACGCTATGACCTACTTCCAGCTTTACATCCCAGAGCAGTGTTAACAGCTCGCCCACTTTTTGCGCCTGATCGTCCGGGAGCTTTTTACGGCTTAAAATCAGTAAATCGATGTCAGAAAGTGGATGCAGCTCGCCACGACCGTAGCCACCGACGGCGACCAATGCCAGGTCGGCAATCTGGCTGAATCCCGCTTCAATCCATAATCGTTGAAGAAGCTGGTCGATAAACTCGGTACGCGCCTCAATCAACTGTTCTGCGGAGATACCATTGTCAAAGGCATCACCCAGCCAACGCTGGAAAGTATCGATATGGGCTTTTATCCCACCGACGGTTAATTCATCACGGGGCCAGGCGCATGGATTTTGCGGTTGACCGGACAGGGTGGGGAGAGCGGTGTTTGCGTACTGTTCTGGAAGGGTATTCATTGTGCGCCACCCATAAGATTAAATTATTGCATTAAAAAAGCCGGCATTCGCCGGCTTCATTTTATTCGTCGTGCGAGATTATCGCCGGGATGGTGTCATCCTTGCGTAGCGTCAGAATTTCGCAGCCGTTATCAGTCACCACAATAGTATGCTCATATTGTGCAGACAAGCTGCGATCTTTGGTTTTTACCGTCCAGCCATCTTTCATGGTGCGGATCTCTTTTTTACCCGCGTTGACCATTGGCTCGATGGTGAACGTCATCCCCGGTTTCAGCACGACGTTGGTTTCACGGGAGTCATAGTGCAGCACCTGCGGTTCTTCGTGGAAGCCGCGACCAATACCGTGTCCACAATATTCACGAACGACGGAGAAGCCTTCTGCTTCGACAAATTTCTGAATTGCCGCACCGATTTCGCGCAGATTAATGCCAGGTTTTACCATGCGTAGCGCCAGGTACAGGCTTTCTTGCGTGATGCGGCACAGACGTTCGCCCATGATGGTCGGCTTACCGACGATAAACATTTTCGAGGTATCGCCGTGGAAACCATCTTTGATTACGGTGACATCAATGTTAACGATATCGCCATCTTTCAGCAGCTTGGCGTCGTCCGGGATACCGTGGCACACCACTTCATTAATAGAGATGCAAACGGATTTCGGATAGCCGTGATAGCCGAGGCAGGCAGAAACCGCGTGTTGTTCATTAACAATGTAATCATTACAGATGCGATCCAGCTCGCCGGTGCTGACGCCCGGTTTAACATACGGTTCGATCATCTCCAGCACTTCGGCAGCCAGTCGGCCAGCGACGCGCATTTTTTCGATATCTTCTGGGGTCTTGATTGAGATAGCCATTAATTCTGTCCATCAGCGTCGGTGATACCGACAATATATATGTAAGTGCCGTCAATGGTATCACACCCGGGCAAATTGAGAATCATTCTGAATTTCGCCAAACGTGCCACTGAAGGTTTTCTATAATAGAAAATTCAACGTCTGATGCTGTACACAGCGCCAACAATTATTGGTGTCCACGACGTATTTGTGGTATAAAGCGCGCCGGACTTCCGATCCATTTCGTATACACAGACTGGACGGAAGCGACAATCTCACTTTGTGTAACAACACACACGTATCGGCACATATTCCGGGGTGCCCTTTGGGGTCGGTAATATGGGATACGTGGAGGCATAACCCCAACTTTTATATAGAGGTTTTAATCATGGCAACTGTTTCCATGCGCGACATGCTCAAGGCTGGTGTTCACTTCGGTCACCAGACCCGTTACTGGAACCCGAAAATGAAGCCGTTCATCTTCGGTGCGCGTAACAAAGTTCACATCATCAACCTTGAGAAAACTGTACCGATGTTCAACGAAGCTCTGGCTGAACTGAACAAGATTGCTTCTCGCAAAGGTAAAATCCTTTTCGTTGGTACTAAACGTGCTGCAAGCGAAGCGGTGAAAGACGCTGCTCTGAGCTGCGACCAGTTCTTCGTGAACCATCGCTGGCTGGGCGGTATGCTGACTAACTGGAAAACCGTTCGTCAGTCCATCAAACGTCTGAAAGACCTGGAAACTCAGTCTCAGGACGGTACTTTCGACAAGCTGACCAAGAAAGAAGCGCTGATGCGCACTCGTGAGCTGGAGAAACTGGAAAACAGCCTGGGCGGTATCAAAGACATGGGCGGTCTGCCGGACGCTCTGTTTGTAATCGATGCTGACCACGAACACATTGCTATCAAAGAGGCAAACAACCTGGGTATTCCGGTATTTGCTATCGTTGATACCAACTCTGATCCGGACGGTGTTGACTTCGTTATCCCGGGTAACGACGACGCAATCCGTGCTGTGACCCTGTACCTGGGCGCTGTTGCTGCAACCGTACGTGAAGGCCGTTCTCAGGATCTGGCTTCCCAGGCGGAAGAAAGCTTCGTAGAAGCTGAGTAATAAGGCACGCTCGTACGAGCCCTTATAGACCAGGTAGTACACGTTTGGTTAGGGGGCCTGCATATGGCCCCCTTTTTCACTTTTATATCTGTGCGGTTTAATGCCGGGCAGATCACATCTCCGAGGATTTTAGAATGGCTGAAATTACCGCATCCCTGGTAAAAGAGCTGCGTGAGCGTACTGGCGCAGGCATGATGGATTGCAAAAAAGCACTGACTGAAGCTAACGGCGACATCGAGCTGGCAATCGAAAACATGCGTAAGTCCGGTGCTATTAAAGCAGCGAAAAAAGCAGGCAACGTTGCTGCTGACGGCGTGATCAAAACCAAAATCGACGGCAACTACGGCATCATTCTGGAAGTTAACTGCCAGACTGACTTCGTTGCAAAAGACGCTGGTTTCCAGGCGTTCGCAGACAAAGTTCTGGACGCAGCTGTTGCTGGCAAAATCACTGACGTTGAAGTACTGAAAGCACAGTTCGAAGAAGAACGTGTTGCGCTGGTAGCGAAAATTGGTGAAAACATCAACATTCGCCGCGTTGCTGCGCTGGAAGGCGACGTTCTGGGTTCTTATCAGCACGGTGCGCGTATCGGTGTTCTGGTTGCTGCTAAAGGCGCTGACGAAGAGCTGGTTAAACACATCGCTATGCACGTTGCTGCAAGCAAGCCAGAATTCATCAAACCAGAAGACGTATCCGCTGAAGTGGTAGAAAAAGAATACCAGGTACAGCTGGATATCGCGATGCAGTCTGGTAAGCCGAAAGAAATCGCAGAGAAAATGGTTGAAGGCCGCATGAAGAAATTCACCGGCGAAGTTTCTCTGACCGGTCAGCCGTTCGTTATGGAACCAAGCAAAACTGTTGGTCAGCTGCTGAAAGAGCATAACGCTGAAGTGACTGGCTTCATCCGCTTCGAAGTGGGTGAAGGCATCGAGAAAGTTGAGACTGACTTTGCAGCAGAAGTTGCTGCGATGTCCAAGCAGTCTTAATTATCGAAAAGGAGCCGCCTGAGGGCGGCTTCTTTTTGTGCCCATCTTGTAAATTCAGCTAACCCTTGTGGGGCTGCGCTGAAAAGCGACGTACAATGTCGCTAGTATTAATTCATTTCAATCGTTGACAGTCTCAGGAAAGAAACATGGCTACCAATGCAAAACCCGTCTATAAACGCATTCTGCTTAAGTTGAGTGGCGAAGCTCTGCAGGGCACTGAAGGCTTCGGTATTGATGCAAGCATACTGGATCGCATGGCTCAGGAAATCAAAGAACTGGTTGAACTGGGTATTCAGGTTGGTGTGGTGATTGGTGGGGGTAACCTGTTCCGTGGCGCTGGTCTGGCGAAAGCGGGTATGAACCGCGTTGTGGGCGACCACATGGGGATGCTGGCGACCGTAATGAACGGCCTGGCAATGCGTGATGCACTGCACCGCGCCTATGTGAACGCTCGTCTGATGTCCGCTATTCCATTGAATGGCGTGTGCGACAGCTACAGCTGGGCAGAAGCTATCAGCCTGTTGCGCAACAACCGTGTGGTGATCCTCTCCGCCGGTACAGGTAACCCGTTCTTTACCACCGACTCAGCAGCTTGCCTGCGTGGTATCGAAATTGAAGCCGATGTGGTGCTGAAAGCAACCAAAGTTGACGGCGTGTTTACTGCTGATCCGGCGAAAGATCCAACCGCAACCATGTACGAGCAACTGACTTACAGCGAAGTGCTGGAAAAAGAGCTGAAAGTCATGGACCTGGCGGCCTTCACGCTTGCTCGTGACCATAAATTACCGATTCGTGTTTTCAACATGAACAAACCGGGTGCGCTGCGCCGTGTGGTAATGGGTGAAAAAGAAGGGACTTTAATCACGGAATAATTCCCGTGATGGATAAATAAGGGTAAGATTCCGCGTAAGTATCGCGGGGGATCTTACCCGTAATATGTTTAATCAGGGCTATACTTAGCACACTTCCACTGTGTGTGACTGTCTGGTCTGACTGAGACAAGTTTTCAAGGATTCGTAACGTGATTAGCGATATCAGAAAAGATGCTGAAGTACGCATGGATAAATGCGTAGAAGCGTTCAAAACCCAAATCAGCAAAATACGCACGGGTCGTGCTTCTCCCAGCCTGCTGGATGGCATTGTCGTGGAATATTACGGCACGCCGACGCCGCTGCGTCAGCTGGCAAGCGTAACGGTAGAAGATTCCCGTACTCTGAAAATCAACGTGTTTGATCGTTCAATGTCTCCGGCCGTTGAAAAAGCGATTATGGCGTCCGATCTTGGCCTGAACCCGAACTCTGCGGGTAGCGACATCCGTGTTCCGCTGCCGCCGCTGACGGAAGAACGTCGTAAAGATCTGACCAAAATCGTTCGTGGTGAAGCAGAACAAGCGCGTGTTGCAGTACGTAATGTGCGTCGTGACGCGAACGACAAAGTGAAAGCACTGTTGAAAGATAAAGAGATCAGCGAAGACGACGATCGCCGTTCTCAGGACGATGTACAGAAACTGACTGATGCTGCAATCAAGAAAATTGAAGCGGCGCTGGCAGACAAAGAAGCAGAACTGATGCAGTTCTGATTTCTTGAACGACAAAAACGCCGCTCAGTAGATCCTTGCGGATCGGCTGGCGGCGTTTTGCTTTTTATTCTGTCTCAACTCTGGATGTTTCATGAAGCAACTCACCATTCTGGGCTCGACCGGCTCGATTGGTTGCAGCACGCTGGACGTGGTGCGCCATAATCCCGAACACTTCCGCGTAGTTGCGCTGGTGGCAGGCAAAAATGTCGCTCGCATGGTAGAACAGTGCCTGGAATTCTCTCCCCGCTATGCTGTAATGGACGATGAAGCGAGTGCGAAACTTCTTAAAACGATGCTACAGCAACAGGGTAGCCGCACCGAAGTCTTAAGTGGGCAACAAGCCGCTTGCGATATGGCAGCGCTTGAGGATGTTGATCAGGTGATGGCAGCCATTGTTGGCGCTGCTGGGCTGTTACCTACGCTTGCTGCGATCCGCGCGGGTAAAACCATTTTGCTGGCCAATAAAGAATCACTGGTTACCTGCGGACGTCTGTTTATGGACGCCGTAAAGCAGAGCAAAGCGCAATTGTTACCGGTCGATAGCGAACATAACGCCATTTTTCAGAGTTTACCGCAACCTATCCAGCATAATCTGGGATACGCTGACCTTGAGCAAAATGGCGTGGTGTCCATTTTACTTACCGGGTCTGGTGGCCCTTTCCGTGAGACGCCATTGCGCGATTTGGCAACAATGACGCCCGATCAAGCCTGCCGCCATCCGAACTGGTCGATGGGACGTAAAATTTCTGTCGATTCGGCTACCATGATGAACAAAGGTCTGGAATACATTGAAGCGCGTTGGCTGTTTAACGCCAGCGCCAGCCAGATGGAAGTGCTGATTCACCCGCAGTCAGTGATTCACTCAATGGTGCGCTATCAGGACGGCAGTGTTCTGGCGCAGCTGGGGGAACCGGATATGCGTACGCCAATTGCCCACACCATGGCATGGCCGAATCGCGTGAACTCTGGCGTGAAGCCGCTCGATTTTTGCAAACTAAGTGCGTTGACATTTGCCGCACCGGATTATGATCGTTATCCATGCCTGAAACTGGCGATGGAGGCGTTCGAACAAGGCCAGGCAGCGACGACAGCATTGAATGCCGCAAACGAAATCACCGTGGCTGCTTTTCTTGCGCAACAAATCCGCTTTACGGATATCGCCGCGTTGAATTTATCCGTACTGGAAAAAATGGATATGCGCGAACCACAATGTGTGGATGATGTGTTATCTGTTGATGCGAACGCGCGTGAAGTCGCCAGAAAAGAGGTGATGCGTCTCGCAAGCTGAGGATAATCCGGCTACAGAGAGTCGCGCTATTTGTTAGCGTAGGGCTTCAGTGATATAGTCTGCGCCATCTGATCGTAAGTAGTTGGCTTTATAAGGTCAGGTATGCCGTGGTTTTACACGGCTTTTTTTTGTATAGGCTTCAGTATTCCTGAGTACCGTAAACCCTGTCAGGGAATAAGAAACGCGTGATGTTGTCTGCTACTCAACCACTTAGCGAAAAATTGCCAGCGCATGGCTGTCGTCATGTTGCGATCATTATGGACGGCAATGGTCGCTGGGCAAAAAAGCAAGGGAAGATTCGTGCCTTTGGGCATAAAGCCGGGGCAAAATCCGTCCGCCGGGCTGTCTCTTTTGCGGCCAACAACGGTATTGAGGCGTTAACGCTGTATGCCTTTAGTAGTGAAAACTGGAACCGACCAGCGCAGGAAGTCAGTGCGTTAATGGAACTGTTTGTGTGGGCGCTAGATAGCGAAGTAAAAAGTCTGCACCGACATAACGTGCGTCTGCGTATTATTGGCGATACCAGTCGCTTTAACTCGCGTTTGCAAGAACGTATTCGTAAATCTGAAGCGCTAACAGCCGGGAATACCGGTCTGACGCTGAATATTGCGGCGAACTACGGTGGACGTTGGGATATAGTCCAGGGAGTCAGGCAACTGGCTGAAAAGGTGCAGCAAGGAAACCTGCAACCAGATCAGATAGATGAAGAGATGCTAAACCAGCATGTCTGTATGCATGAACTGGCCCCTGTAGATTTAGTAATTAGGACTGGGGGGGAGCATCGCATTAGTAACTTTTTGCTTTGGCAAATTGCCTATGCCGAACTTTACTTTACAGATGTTCTCTGGCCCGATTTCGATGAACAAGACTTTGAAGGGGCGTTAAATGCCTTTGCTAATCGAGAGCGTCGTTTCGGCGGCACCGAGCCCGGTGATGAAACAGCCTGATGGGGGTCGCTTTTGCTGAAGTATCGCCTGATATCTGCTTTTGTGTTAATACCCGTCGTCATCGCGGCGTTGTTTCTGTTGCCGCCGGTGGGGTTCGCCATTGTAACGCTGGTGGTCTGTATGCTGGCAGCGTGGGAATGGGGACAGCTTAGCGGTTTTACCACTCGTTCGCAGCGAGTATGGTTGGCGGTGTTATGCGGGTTATTGTTGGCGCTGATGCTTTTTCTGTTGCCGGAATATCACCGAAATATTCATCAACCGCTGGTTGAAATCTCACTTTGGGCTTCGCTGGGTTGGTGGATTGTCGCGCTATTGCTGGTGCTGTTTTACCCAGGTTCCGCAGCAATCTGGCGTAACTCTAAAACATTGCGCATTATTTTTGGCGTGCTAACCATTGTTCCCTTCTTCTGGGGCATGCTGGCGTTACGGGCCTGGCACTACGACGAGAATCATTACAGTGGCGCAATATGGCTGCTCTATGTCATGATCCTGGTATGGGGCGCTGACTCTGGCGCATATATGTTTGGCAAATTGTTTGGTAAACATAAACTAGCACCGAAGGTTTCTCCGGGTAAAACCTGGCAAGGCTTTATCGGTGGACTAGTGACCGCAGCGGTAATCTCATGGGGTTATGGCATGTGGGTGAATCTCGACGTCGCTCCCGTCACCTTACTCATTTGCTCTATTGTCGCAGCGTTAGCCTCAGTGCTCGGCGATCTGACCGAAAGTATGTTTAAGCGTGAAGCAGGAATTAAGGACAGCGGTCATTTAATTCCAGGACACGGTGGTATTTTAGATCGTATTGATAGCCTGACGGCTGCGGTACCGGTCTTTGCTTGCTTGTTGTTACTGGTATTCAGGACGCTTTAACGGAAGGTAATATGCTGAGTTTTCTCTGGGATTTGGCTTCGTTCATCGTTGCACTGGGTGTACTTATCACCGTGCATGAATTTGGTCATTTCTGGGTTGCCCGGCGTTGTGGTGTTCGCGTTGAGCGTTTCTCAATAGGGTTTGGTAAGGCGCTCTGGCGGCGAACTGATAAGCTCGGCACCGAATATGTTATCGCCCTGATCCCGTTGGGCGGTTATGTCAAAATGCTGGATGAGCGCGCAGAACCGGTCGTTCCGGAACTCCGCCACCATGCCTTCAATAATAAATCTGTCGGCCAACGAGCGGCGATTATTGCCGCAGGTCCGGTTGCAAACTTCATTTTTGCTATCTTTGCCTACTGGCTGGTTTTTATTATTGGTGTGCCTGGCGTACGTCCGGTGGTTGGTGAAATAGCAGCCAATTCGATAGCTGCGGAAGCACAAATTGCACCAGGTACGGAACTAAAAGCCGTAGATGGTATCGAAACGCCTGATTGGGATGCCGTGCGTTTGCAGTTGGTCGATAAAATTGGCGATGAAAGCACCACCATTACGGTAGCGCCATTTGGCAGCGACCAACGGCGGGATGTAAAGCTCGATTTACGTCACTGGGCGTTTGAGCCTGATAAAGAAGATCCGGTATCTTCGTTGGGGATTCGTCCTCGTGGGCCGCAAATTGAACCTGTACTGGAAAATGTGCAGCCAAACTCGGCGGCAAGCAAGGCAGGTTTGCAAGCAGGCGACAGGATCGTTAAAGTCGATGGTCAGCCCTTAACGCAGTGGGTGACCTTTGTGATGCTTGTCCGGGATAACCCGGGTAAATCCTTAGCGTTAGAAATCGAAAGGCAGGGGAGTCCCTTGTCTTTGACATTAATCCCGGAGAGTAAACCGGGTAAGGGTAAAGCGATTGGTTTTGTCGGTATTGAGCCGAAAGTCATTCCTTTGCCAGATGAGTATAAAGTTGTACGCCAGTATGGGCCGTTCAACGCTATCGTCGAAGCCACGGACAAAACGTGGCAGTTGATGAAGCTGACGGTCAGTATGCTGGGAAAATTGATCACCGGTGATGTGAAACTGAACAACCTCAGTGGGCCGATCTCTATCGCCAAGGGGGCTGGGATGACAGCGGAACTCGGGGTAGTTTATTACCTGCCGTTTCTTGCGCTTATTAGCGTGAACTTAGGGATAATTAACCTGTTTCCGTTGCCCGTACTTGACGGGGGGCATCTGCTGTTCCTTGCGATCGAAAAGATCAAGGGCGGACCGGTATCCGAGCGGGTTCAAGACTTTTGTTATCGCATTGGCTCGATTCTGCTGGTGCTGTTAATGGGGCTTGCACTTTTCAATGATTTCTCTCGGTTATGAGAGTTAGTTAGGAAGAACGCATAATAACGATGGCGATGAAAAAGTTGCTCATAGCGTCGCTGCTGTTTAGCAGCGCCACCGTATACGGTGCTGAAGGGTTCGTAGTGAAAGATATTCATTTCGAAGGCCTTCAGCGTGTCGCCGTTGGTGCGGCCCTCCTCAGTATGCCGGTGCGCACAGGCGACACGGTTAATGATGAAGATATCAGTAATACCATTCGCGCTCTGTTTGCTACCGGCAACTTTGAGGATGTTCGCGTCCTTCGTGATGGTGATACCCTTCTGGTTCAGGTAAAAGAACGTCCGACCATTGCCAGCATTACTTTCTCCGGTAACAAATCGGTGAAAGATGACATGCTGAAGCAAAACCTCGAGGCTTCTGGTGTGCGTGTGGGCGAATCCCTCGATCGCACCACCATTGCCGATATCGAGAAAGGTCTGGAAGACTTCTACTACAGCGTCGGTAAATATAGCGCCAGCGTTAAAGCTGTCGTGACCCCGCTGCCGCGCAACCGTGTTGACCTAAAACTGGTGTTCCAGGAAGGTGTGTCAGCTGAAATCCAGCAAATTAACATTGTTGGTAACCATGCTTTCACCACCGATGAACTGATCTCTCATTTCCAACTGCGTGACGAAGTGCCGTGGTGGAACGTGGTAGGCGATCGTAAATACCAGAAACAGAAACTGGCGGGCGACCTTGAAACCCTGCGCAGTTACTATCTGGATCGCGGTTATGCCCGTTTCAACATCGATTCTACCCAGGTCAGTCTGACGCCAGATAAAAAAGGTATTTACGTCACGGTGAACATCACCGAAGGCGATCAGTACAAGCTTTCTGGCGTTGAAGTTAGCGGCAATCTTGCCGGGCACTCCGCTGAAATTGAGCAACTGACTAAGATCGAGCCGGGCGAGCTGTATAACGGCACCAAAGTGACCAAAATGGAAGATGACATTAAAAAGCTTCTTGGTCGCTATGGTTATGCCTATCCGCGCGTACAGTCGATGCCTGAAATTAACGATGCCGACAAAACCGTTAAATTACGCGTGAACGTTGATGCGGGTAACCGTTTCTATGTGCGTAAGATCCGTTTTGAAGGTAACGATACCTCGAAAGATGCCGTCCTGCGTCGCGAAATGCGTCAGATGGAAGGTGCATGGCTGGGGAGCGATCTGGTCGATCAGGGTAAGGAGCGTCTGAACCGTCTGGGCTTCTTTGAAACTGTCGATACCGATACCCAACGTGTTCCGGGGAGCCCGGATCAGGTTGATGTAGTTTACAAGGTGAAAGAACGTAACACTGGTAGCTTCAACTTCGGGATTGGTTACGGTACTGAAAGTGGCGTGAGCTTCCAGGCTGGCGTGCAACAGGATAACTGGTTAGGTACAGGTTATGCTGTTGGTATCAACGGGACCAAAAACGATTACCAGACCTATGCTGAACTGTCGGTAACCAACCCGTACTTCACCGTAGATGGTGTAAGCCTCGGTGGTCGTCTCTTCTATAATGACTTCCAGGCAGATGACGCCGACCTGTCCGACTATACCAACAAGAGTTATGGTACAGACGTGACGTTGGGCTTCCCGATCAACGAATATAACTCGCTGCGTGCAGGTCTGGGTTATGTACATAACTCCCTGTCCAACATGCAGCCTCAGGTTGCGATGTGGCGTTATCTGTACTCTATGGGTGAACATCCGAGCACCTCTGATCAGGATAACAGCTTCAAAACGGACGACTTCACGTTCAACTATGGTTGGACCTATAACAAGCTTGACCGTGGTTACTTCCCGACAGATGGTTCACGTGTCAACCTGACCGGTAAAGTGACCATTCCGGGATCGGATAACGAATACTACAAAGTGACGTTAGACACGGCGACTTATGTGCCGATTGATGACGATCACAAATGGGTTGTTCTGGGTCGTACCCGCTGGGGTTATGGTGATGGTTTAGGCGGCAAAGAGATGCCGTTCTATGAGAACTTCTATGCCGGTGGTTCCAGCACCGTGCGTGGCTTCCAGTCCAATACCATTGGTCCGAAAGCAGTTTACTTCCCGCATCAGGCCAGTAATTATGATCCGGACTATGATTACGAATGTGCGACTCAGGACGGCGCGAAAGATCTGTGTAAATCGGATGATGCTGTAGGCGGTAACGCCATGGCGGTTGCCAGCCTCGAGTTCATCACCCCGACGCCGTTTATTAGCGATAAGTATGCTAACTCGGTTCGTACTTCCTTCTTCTGGGATATGGGTACCGTTTGGGATACAAACTGGGATTCCAGCCAATATTCTGGATATCCGGACTATAGTGATCCAAGCAATATCCGTATGTCTGCGGGTATCGCATTACAATGGATGTCCCCATTGGGGCCGTTGGTGTTCTCCTACGCCCAGCCGTTCAAAAAGTACGATGGAGACAAGGCAGAACAGTTCCAGTTTAACATCGGTAAAACCTGGTAAGTGTTCTCCACAAAGGAATGTAGTGGTAGTGTAGCGATGACTTTAGGCGATCAATATAAGATCGCCGGGCCACGCAAAGAACTGCACCCTCCGGTGCAAATGGGATGGTAAGGAGTTTATTGTGAAAAAGTGGTTATTAGCTGCAGGTCTCGGTTTAGCACTGGCAACTTCTGCTCAGGCGGCTGACAAAATTGCAATCGTCAATATGGGCAGCCTGTTCCAGCAGGTAGCGCAGAAAACCGGTGTTTCTAACACGCTGGAAAACGAGTTCAAAGGCCGTGCCAGCGAACTGCAGCGTATGGAAACCGATCTGCAGGCTAAAATGAAAAAGCTGCAGTCCATGAAAGCGGGCAGCGATCGCACTAAGCTGGAAAAAGACGTGATGGCTCAGCGCCAGACTTTTGCTCAGAAAGCGCAGGCTTTTGAGCAGGATCGCGCACGTCGTTCCAACGAAGAACGCGGCAAACTGGTTACTCGTATCCAGACTGCTGTGAAATCCGTTGCCAACAGCCAGGATATCGATCTGGTTGTTGATGCAAATGCCGTTGCTTACAACAGCAGCGATGTAAAAGACATCACTGCCGACGTACTGAAACAGGTTAAATAAGTAATGCCTTCAATTCGACTGGCTGATTTAGCGCAGCAGTTGGATGCAGAACTACACGGTGATGGCGATATCGTCATCACCGGCGTTGCGTCCATGCAATCTGCACAAACAGGTCACATTACGTTCATGGTTAACCCCAAATACCGTGAGCATTTAGGCTTGTGCCAGGCGTCCGCGGTTGTCATGACCCAGGACGATCTTCCTTTCGCGAAAAGTGCCGCGCTGGTAGTGAAGAATCCCTACCTGACTTACGCGCGCATGGCGCAAATTTTAGATACCACGCCGAAGCCCGCGCAGAACATTGCACCCAGTGCGGTGATTGACGAGACAGCGAAGCTGGGTAACAACGTATCGATTGGCGCTAACGCGGTGATTGAGTCTGGCGTTGAACTGGGCGATAACGTGATTATCGGTGCCGGTTGCTTCGTAGGTAAAAACAGCAAAATCGGTGCAGGTTCGCGTCTCTGGGCGAACGTAACCATTTACCATGAGATCCAGATCGGTCAGAATTGTCTGATCCAGTCCGGAACAGTGGTAGGCGCAGACGGCTTTGGTTATGCCAACGATCGTGGTAACTGGGTGAAGATCCCACAGATTGGTCGCGTAATTATTGGCGATCGCGTGGAGATCGGTGCCTGCACTACCATTGATCGTGGCGCGCTGGATGACACTGTTATTGGCAATGGTGTGATCATTGATAACCAGTGCCAGATTGCACATAACGTCGTGATTGGCGACAATACGGCAGTTGCCGGTGGCGTCATTATGGCGGGCAGCCTGAAAATTGGTCGTTACTGCATGATCGGCGGAGCCAGCGTAATCAACGGGCATATGGAAATATGCGACAAAGTGACGGTTACGGGCATGGGTATGGTGATGCGTCCCATCACTGAACCAGGCGTCTATTCCTCAGGCATTCCGCTGCAACCCAACAAAGTCTGGCGCAAAACCGCTGCACTGGTGATGAACATTGATGACATGAGCAAGCGTCTGAAATCGCTTGAGCGCAAGGTTAATCAACAAGACTAACGTTCCATCTTTTGTTCGCCAAACTTTACGGCCTGTCTCATTCTTACGATTGCGGCAGGCCGTGTTATTATTGTCGTTTCTTATATTTTGACAGGAAGAGTATCTTGACTACTAACACTCATACTCTGCAGATTGAAGAGATTTTAGAACTTCTGCCGCACCGTTTCCCGTTCTTACTGGTGGATCGCGTGCTGGATTTTGAAGAAGGTCGTTTTCTGCGCGCAGTAAAAAATGTCTCTGTCAATGAGCCATTCTTCCAGGGCCATTTCCCTGGAAAACCGATTTTCCCGGGTGTGCTGATTCTGGAAGCAATGGCACAGGCAACAGGTATTCTGGCGTTTAAAAGCGTAGGAAAACTGGAACCGGGTGAGCTGTACTACTTCGCTGGTATTGACGAAGCGCGCTTCAAGCGCCCGGTCGTGCCTGGCGATCAAATGATCATGGAAGTCACTTTCGAAAAAACGCGCCGCGGCCTGACCCGTTTTAAAGGGGTTGCTCTGGTCGACGGTAAAGTAGTTTGCGAAGCAACGATGATGTGTGCTCGTAGCCGGGAGGCCTGATACGTGATTGATAAATCCGCCTTTGTGCATCCAACCGCCATTGTGGAAGAGGGCGCGTCGATTGGCGCGAACGCTCACATTGGTCCTTTTTGTATCGTTGGACCCCATGTCGAAATTGGTGAGGGTACCGTACTGAAATCTCACGTTGTCGTGAATGGTCATACTAAAATTGGCCGCGATAATGAGATTTATCAGTTCGCCTCCATCGGCGAAGTTAACCAGGATCTGAAATATGCTGGCGAACCGACCCGCGTGGAAATCGGCGATCGTAACCGCATTCGCGAAAGCGTCACCATTCATCGTGGCACAGTCCAGGGCGGTGGATTGACGAAGGTGGGCAGCGACAACTTACTGATGATCAATGCGCACATTGCGCACGATTGTACGGTAGGTAACCGCTGCATCCTCGCCAACAACGCAACGCTGGCGGGTCACGTATCGGTTGACGACTTCGCGATCATCGGCGGCATGACCGCAGTCCATCAGTTCTGCATCATTGGTGCGCATGTGATGGTTGGCGGCTGCTCCGGTGTGGCGCAGGACGTCCCTCCTTATGTCATTGCGCAGGGTAACCACGCAACGCCGTTCGGTGTCAATATCGAAGGGCTGAAGCGCCGCGGATTCAGCCGTGAGGCGATTACCGCTATCCGCAATGCGTATAAGCTGATTTATCGTAGCGGTAAAACGCTCGATGAAGTGAAACCGGAAATTGCTGAACTGGCGGAAACATATCCGGAAGTGAAAGCCTTTACCGATTTCTTTGCACGCTCAACGCGCGGTCTGATTCGTTAATGACTGAACAGCGTCCATTAACGATTGCCCTGGTCGCCGGAGAAACCTCCGGCGATATCCTGGGGGCCGGTTTAATCCGCGCTCTGAAAGAACGTGTGCCCAACGCCCGCTTTGTTGGTGTTGCCGGGCCACGAATGCAGGCTGAAGGCTGCGAAGCCTGGTACGAAATGGAAGAACTGGCAGTGATGGGCATTGTTGAAGTGCTCGGTCGTCTGCGTCGCTTACTACATATTCGTGCCGATCTGACAAAGCGTTTTGGCGAACTGAAGCCAGATGTTTTTGTTGGTATTGATGCGCCTGACTTCAATATTACTCTTGAAGGTAACCTCAAAAAGCAGGGTATCAAAACCATTCATTACGTCAGTCCGTCCGTCTGGGCGTGGCGACAGAAACGCGTTTTCAAAATAGGCAGAGCCACCGATCTGGTGCTCGCATTTCTGCCTTTCGAAAAAGCGTTTTATGACAAATACAACGTACCGTGCCGCTTTATCGGTCATACCATGGCTGATGCCATGCCATTAGATCCAGATAAAAATGGTGCCCGTGATGTGCTGGGGATCCCTTACGATGCCCACTGTCTGGCATTGTTGCCGGGCAGCCGTGGTGCAGAAGTCGAAATGCTTAGTGCCGATTTCCTGAAAACGGCCCAGCTTTTGCGCCAGACATATCCGGATCTCGAAATCGTGGTGCCGCTGGTGAATGCCAAACGCCGCGAGCAGTTTGAACGCATCAAAGCTGCAGTCGCGCCAGACCTGTCGGTTCATTTGCTGGATGGAATGGGCCGTGAGGCGATGGTCGCCAGTGATGCGGCGCTACTGGCGTCGGGTACGGCAGCACTGGAGTGTATGCTGGCTAAATGCCCGATGGTAGTGGGATATCGCATGAAGCCTTTCACCTTCTGGCTGGCGAAGCGACTGGTGAAAACTGATTATGTCTCGCTGCCAAATCTGCTGGCGGGCAGAGAGTTAGTCAAAGAGTTATTGCAGGAAGAGTGTGAGCCGCAAAAATTGGCTGCGGCGCTGTTACCGCTGTTGGCGAACGGGAAAACCAGCCATGCGATGCACGACACCTTCCGCGAGCTGCATCAGCAGATCCGCTGCAATGCCGATGAGCAGGCGGCACAAGCCGTTCTGGAGTTAGCACAATGATCGAATTTGTCTATCCGCACACGCAGCTGGTTGCGGGTGTGGATGAAGTCGGACGCGGGCCGTTAGTTGGCGCGGTCGTCACCGCTGCGGTGATCCTTGACCCGGCGCGCCCAATTGCCGGGCTGAATGATTCCAAAAAGCTGAGCGAAAAACGCCGTCTGGTGCTCTGTGAAGAGATCAAAGAGAAAGCGTTGAGCTGGAGTCTGGGCCGCGCGGAACCTCACGAAATCGACGAACTGAATATTTTACATGCGACCATGCTGGCGATGCAGCGTGCCGTCGCTGGACTGCATATTGCGCCGGAATATGTGTTGATTGATGGTAACCGCTGCCCGAAATTACCGATGCCTTCGATGGCTGTGGTGAAAGGCGATAGCCGCGTACCGGAAATCAGTGCCGCGTCTATCCTGGCGAAAGTGACGCGTGACGCCGAAATGGCAGCGCTGGATATTGTTTTCCCGCAATATGGTTTTGCCCAACACAAAGGGTATCCAACCGCTTTTCATCTGGAAAAACTGGCTGAACACGGCGCGACCGAACACCATCGGCGCAGCTTTGGGCCTGTCAAACGCGCACTGGGACTTGCGTCCTGATTCTTGTGTCGAGATTAAGTAAACCGGAATCTGAAGATGTCTGAACCACGTTTCGTACACCTGCGGGTGCACAGCGACTACTCGATGATCGATGGCCTGGCCAAAACCGCACCGCTGGTAAAAAAGGCGGCAGCGTTGGGTATGCCAGCACTGGCGATCACCGATTTCACCAACCTTTGCGGTCTGGTGAAGTTCTACGGAGCGGGACATGGCGCAGGGATTAAGCCCATCGTCGGGGCGGATTTTAACGTCCAGTGCGACCTGCTGGGTGATGAGTTAACTCACCTGACGGTGCTGGCGGCGAACAATACCGGCTATCAGAATCTGACGTTGCTGATCTCAAAAGCGTATCAGCGCGGGTACGGTACCGCCGGGCCGATCATCGATCGCGACTGGCTTATCGAATTAAATGAAGGGTTGATCCTTCTTTCCGGCGGGCGCATGGGCGACGTTGGACGCAGTCTTTTGCGTGGTAACAGCGCGCTGGTAGATGAGTGTGTCGCGTTTTATGAAGAACACTTCCCGGATCGCTATTTTCTCGAGCTGATCCGCACCGGCAGGCCGGACGAAGAAAGCTATCTGCACGCTGCGGTGGAACTGGCGGAAGCACGCGGTTTGCCCGTTGTGGCGACCAACGACGTGCGCTTTATCGACAGCAGCGACTTTGACGCACACGAAATCCGCGTCGCGATTCACGACGGCTTTACCCTAGACGATCCTAAACGCCCGCGTAACTATTCGCCGCAGCAATATATGCGTAGCGAAGAGGAGATGTGCGAGCTTTTTGCCGACATTCCCGAAGCCCTTGCCAACACCGTTGAGATAGCCAAACGTTGTAACGTAACTGTGCGTCTGGGTGAATACTTCTTGCCGCAATTCCCGACCGGGGACATGAGTACCGAAGATTATCTGGTCAAGCGTGCAAAAGAAGGCCTGGAAGAGCGTCTGGCATTTTTATTCCCTGACGAGGAAGAACGTCTTAAGCGTCGTCCGGAGTATGACGAACGTCTGGATACTGAACTTCAGGTTATCAACCAGATGGGCTTCCCGGGTTACTTCCTCATCGTTATGGAATTTATCCAGTGGTCGAAAGATAACGGTGTACCGGTAGGGCCAGGCCGTGGTTCTGGTGCAGGGTCACTGGTGGCCTACGCGTTAAAAATCACCGATCTCGATCCGCTGGAATTTGACCTGCTGTTCGAACGTTTCCTTAACCCGGAACGTGTCTCCATGCCTGACTTCGACGTTGACTTCTGTATGGAGAAACGTGACCAGGTTATCGAACATGTGGCGGACATGTACGGTCGCGATGCGGTATCGCAGATTATCACCTTCGGTACGATGGCGGCGAAAGCGGTGATCCGCGACGTAGGCCGTGTATTGGGGCATCCGTACGGATTTGTCGATCGTATCTCGAAACTGATCCCGCCCGATCCGGGTATGACGCTGGCGAAAGCGTTTGAAGCCGAGCCGCAGCTGCCGGAAATCTACGAAGCGGATGAAGAAGTTAAGGCGCTGATCGACATGGCGCGCAAACTGGAAGGGGTCACCCGTAACGCCGGTAAGCACGCCGGTGGGGTGGTTATCGCGCCGACCAAAATTACTGATTTTGCGCCGCTTTATTGCGATGAAGAGGGCAAACATCCGGTCACCCAGTTTGATAAAAGCGACGTTGAATACGCCGGGCTGGTGAAGTTCGACTTCCTCGGTTTGCGTACGCTCACCATCATCAACTGGGCGCTGGAGATGATCAACAAGCGGCGGGCGAAGAATGGCGAGCCGCCGCTGGATATCGCCGCGATCCCGCTGGATGACAAGAAAAGCTTCGACATGCTGCAACGCTCGGAAACCACGGCGGTATTCCAGCTTGAATCGCGCGGCATGAAGGACCTGATCAAGCGTCTGCAACCTGACTGCTTCGAAGATATGATCGCACTGGTGGCACTGTTCCGCCCCGGTCCGTTGCAATCAGGGATGGTGGATAACTTTATCGACCGTAAACATGGTCGCGAAGAGATCTCCTATCCGGACGTGCAGTGGCAGCATGAAAGCCTGAAACCGGTACTGGAGCCAACCTACGGCATCATCCTGTATCAGGAACAGGTCATGCAGATTGCCCAGGTGCTTTCTGGTTATACCCTCGGTGGCGCGGATATGCTGCGTCGTGCGATGGGTAAGAAAAAGCCGGAAGAGATGGCTAAGCAGCGTTCTGTATTTGCTGAAGGTGCAGAAAAGAACGGAATCAACGCCGAACTGGCGATGAAAATCTTCGACCTGGTGGAGAAATTCGCTGGTTACGGATTTAACAAATCGCACTCTGCGGCCTATGCTTTGGTGTCATATCAAACTTTATGGCTGAAAGCGCACTATCCGGCGGAGTTTATGGCGGCGGTAATGACCGCCGATATGGACAACACCGAGAAGGTGGTGGGCCTGGTGGATGAGTGCTGGCGGATGGGGCTGAAAATCCTGCCACCAGATATAAACTCCGGTCTTTACCATTTCCACGTCAACGACGACGGCGAAATCGTGTATGGTATTGGCGCGATCAAAGGGGTAGGTGAAGGCCCGATTGAGGCCATCATCGAAGCCCGTAATAAAGGCGGCTACTTCCGCGAACTGTTTGATCTCTGCGCCCGTACCGACACCAAAAAGTTAAACCGGCGAGTGCTGGAAAAACTGATCATGTCTGGGGCGTTTGACCGTCTTGGGCCACACCGCGCGGCGCTGATGAACTCGCTGGGTGATGCGTTAAAAGCGGCAGATCAACACGCGAAAGCGGAAGCTATCGGTCAGGCCGATATGTTCGGCGTGCTGGCCGAAGAGCCGGAACAAATTGAACAATCCTACGCCAGCTGCCAACCGTGGCCGGAGCAGGTGGTATTAGATGGGGAACGTGAAACGTTAGGTCTGTACCTGACGGGACACCCTATCAACCAGTATTTAAAAGAGATTGAGCGTTATGTCGGAGGCGTAAGGCTGAAAGACATGCACCCGACAGAACGTGGTAAAGTCATCACGGCTGCGGGGCTCGTTGTTGCCGCGCGGGTTATGGTCACCAAGCGCGGCAATCGTATCGGTATCTGCACGCTGGATGACCGTTCCGGGCGGCTGGAAGTGATGTTGTTTACTGACGCCCTGGATAAATACCAGCAATTGCTGGAAAAAGACCGCATACTTATCGTCAGCGGACAGGTCAGCTTTGATGACTTCAGCGGTGGGCTTAAAATGACCGCTCGCGAAGTGATGGATATTGACGAAGCCCGGGAAAAATATGCTCGCGGGCTTGCTATCTCGCTGACGGACAGGCAAATTGATGACCAGCTTTTAAACCGACTCCGTCAGTCTCTGGAACCCCACCGCTCTGGGACAATTCCAGTACATCTCTACTATCAGAGGGCGGATGCACGCGCGCGATTGCGTTTTGGCGCGACGTGGCGTGTCTCTCCGAGCGATCGTTTATTAAACGATCTCCGTGGCCTCATTGGTTCGGAGCAGGTGGAACTGGAGTTTGACTAATACAGGAATACTATGAGTCTGAATTTCCTTGATTTTGAACAGCCGATTGCAGAGCTGGAAGCGAAAATCGATTCTCTGACCGCGGTTAGCCGTCAGGATGAGAAACTGGATATTAACATCGATGAAGAAGTGCATCGTTTGCGTGAAAAAAGCGTAGAACTGACGCGTAAAATCTTCGCCGATCTCGGTGCATGGCAGATTGCGCAACTGGCACGCCATCCACAGCGTCCTTATACCCTGGATTACGTTCGCCTGGCATTTGATGAATTTGACGAACTGGCTGGCGACCGCGCGTATGCAGACGATAAAGCTATCGTCGGTGGTATCGCCCGTCTCGATGGTCGTCCGGTGATGATCATTGGTCATCAAAAAGGTCGTGAAACCAAAGAAAAAATTCGCCGTAACTTTGGTATGCCAGCGCCAGAAGGTTACCGCAAAGCACTGCGTCTGATGCAAATGGCTGAACGTTTTAAGATGCCTATCATCACCTTTATCGACACCCCGGGGGCTTATCCGGGCGTGGGCGCAGAAGAACGTGGTCAGTCTGAAGCCATTGCACGCAACCTGCGTGAAATGTCTCGCCTCGGCGTACCGGTAGTTTGTACGGTTATCGGTGAAGGTGGTTCTGGTGGTGCGCTGGCGATTGGCGTGGGCGATAAAGTGAATATGCTGCAATACAGCACCTATTCCGTTATCTCGCCGGAAGGTTGTGCGTCCATTCTGTGGAAGAGCGCTGACAAAGCGCCGCTGGCGGCTGAAGCGATGGGTATCATCGCTCCGCGTCTGAAAGAGCTGAAACTGATCGACTCCATCATCCCGGAACCGCTGGGCGGTGCTCACCGTAACCCGGAAGCGATGGCGGCGTCTCTGAAAGCGCAGCTGCTGACGGATCTGGCCGATCTCGACGTGTTAAGCACTGAAGATTTAAAAAATCGTCGTTATCAGCGCCTGATGAGCTACGGCTACGCGTAATCGGCAAATGTTCTGAAAAGGGTCACTTCGGTGGCCCTTTTTTATCGCCACGGTTTGAGCAGGCTATGATTAAGGAAGGATTTTCCAGGAGGAACACATGAACATCATTGCCATTATGGGACCGCATGGCGTCTTTTATAAAGATGAGCCCATCAAAGAACTGGAGTCGGCGCTGGTGGCGCAAGGCTTTCAGATTATCTGGCCACAAAACAGCGTTGATTTGCTGAAGTTTATCGAACATAACCCACGAATTTGCGGCGTGATTTTTGACTGGGATGAGTACAGTCTCGATTTATGTAGCGATATCAATCAACTTAATGAATATCTCCCGCTTTATGCCTTCATCAACACCCACTCGACGATGGATGTCAGCGTGCAGGATATGCGGATGGCGCTCTGGTTTTTTGAATATGCGCTGGGGCAGGCGGAAGATATCGCCATTCGTATGCGTCAGTACACCAACGAATATCTTGATAACATTACGCCGCCGTTCACGAAAGCCTTGTTTACCTACGTCAAAGAGCGGAAGTACACCTTTTGTACGCCGGGGCATATGGGCGGCACCGCATATCAAAAAAGCCCGGTTGGCTGTCTGTTTTATGATTTTTTCGGCGGGAATACCCTCAAGGCGGACGTCTCTATTTCGGTCACCGAGCTTGGTTCGTTGCTCGACCACACCGGGCCACACCTGGAAGCGGAAGAGTACATCGCGCGGACGTTTGGCGCGGAACAGAGTTATATCGTTACCAACGGAACATCGACGTCGAACAAAATTGTGGGTATGTACGCCGCGCCATCCGGCAGTACGCTGTTGATCGACCGCAATTGTCATAAATCGCTGGCGCATCTGTTGATGATGAACGATGTAGTGCCAGTCTGGCTGAAACCGACGCGTAATGCGTTGGGGATTCTGGGTGGGATCCCGCGCGGTGAATTTACTCGCGACAGCATCGAAGAGAAAGTCGCTGCCACCACGCAGGCACAATGGCCGGTTCATGCGGTGATCACCAACTCCACCTATGATGGCTTGCTCTACAACACCGACTGGATCAAACAGACGCTGGATGTCCCGTCGATTCACTTCGATTCTGCCTGGGTGCCGTACACCCATTTTCATCCAATCTACCAGGGTAAAAGTGGTATGAGCGGCGAGCGTGTTGCAGGAAAAGTGATCTTCGAAACGCAGTCGACCCACAAAATGCTGGCGGCGTTATCGCAGGCGTCGCTGATCCACATTAAAGGTGAGTATGACGAAGAGGCGTTTAACGAAGCCTTTATGATGCATACCACCACCTCGCCCAGTTATCCCATTGTTGCTTCTGTTGAGACGGCGGCGGCGATGCTGCGTGGTAATCCGGGCAAACGGCTGATTAACCGTTCAGTAGAACGAGCTCTGCATTTTCGCAAAGAGGTCCAGCGGCTGCGGGAAGAGTCTGACGGCTGGTTTTTCGATATCTGGCAACCGCCGCAGGTGGATGAAGCCGAATGCTGGCCCGTTGCGCCTGGCGAACAGTGGCACGGCTTTAGCGATGCGGATGCCAATCACATGTTTCTCGATCCGGTTAAAGTCACTATTTTGACACCGGGGATGGACGAGCATGGCAATATGAGCGAGGAGGGGATCCCGGCGGCGCTGGTGGCAAAATTCCTCGACGAACGTGGGATCGTAGTAGAGAAAACCGGCCCTTATAACCTGCTGTTTCTCTTTAGTATTGGCATCGATAAAACCAAAGCAATGGGATTATTGCGTGGGTTGACGGAATTTAAGCGCTCTTACGATCTCAACCTGCGGATCAAAAATATGCTGCCCGATCTCTATGCAGAAGATCCCGATTTCTACCGCAATATGCGTATTCAGGATCTGGCGCAAGGGATCCATAAGCTGATTCGTAAACACGATCTTCCCGGTTTGATGTTGCGGGCATTTGATACCTTGCCGGAGATGATCATGACGCCACATCAGGCATGGCAGAGACAGATTAAAGGCGAAGTAGAAACCATTGCGCTGGAACAACTGGTCGGTAGAGTATCGGCAAATATGATCCTGCCTTATCCACCCGGCGTACCGCTGCTGATGCCGGGAGAAATGCTTACCGAAGAGAGCCGCACGGTACTCGATTTTCTACTGATGCTTTGTTCCGTAGGGCAACATTACCCCGGTTTTGAAACGGATATTCACGGCGCGAAACAGGACGAAGACGGTGTTTACCGCGTACGAGTCCTAAAAATGGCAGGATAACTTGCCAGAGCGGCTTCCGGGCGAGTAACGTGCTGTTAACAAATAAAGGAGACGTTATGCTGGGTTTAAAACAGGTTCACCATATTGCGATTATTGCGACGGATTATGCGATGAGCAAAGCTTTCTACTGCGATATTCTTGGTTTCACGCTGCAAAGCGAAGTCTATCGCGAAGCGCGCGACTCGTGGAAAGGGGATTTGGCGCTTAATGGGCAATATGTGATTGAGCTTTTCTCATTTCCGTTCCCGCCGGAGCGCCCCAGCCGACCGGAAGCCTGCGGCCTGCGTCATCTGGCTTTTAGCGTTGATGATATCGATGCGGCAGTGGCGCACCTTGAAAGCCATAACGTGAAGTGTGAAGCCATCCGTGTCGATCCCTACACGCAAAAACGCTTCACGTTCTTTAACGATCCGGACGGGCTGCCGTTGGAACTGTATGAGCAGTAAGGCTTGTCATCGCCGCATTTGCCCGGTAACGTGCCCGGCATTGCTACTGTAAAATCGCACCATCATGACACTCACGCTCAATAGACAACTTCTCTCCTCACGCCAGATTCTGGTGGCCTTTAGCGGCGGCCTTGATTCTACTGTCTTACTGCATCAACTGGTGCAGTGGCGGACGGAAAATCCGGGCGTCACTCTGCGCGCTATCCATGTGCATCACGGTTTAAGCGCCAATGCTGATGCCTGGGTGAAACATTGTGAAAACATCTGCCAACAGTGGCAGGTGCCGCTGGTGGTCGAACGTGTGCAGCTTGCGCAAGAGGGGCTAGGTATTGAGGCTCAGGCTCGGCAGGCGCGTTATCAGGCATTTGCCCGCACCTTGTTGCCCGGTGAAGTGCTGGTTACAGCGCAACATCTCGACGATCAATGTGAAACCTTTCTGCTGGCGCTAAAACGCGGTAGCGGCCCTGCCGGGCTTTCGGCTATGGCGGAAGTTTCGGAGTTTGCCGGAACACAGCTTATCCGCCCGTTGCTTGCCCGCACGCGGGGGGAACTGGTGCAGTGGGCGTTGGCGCATGGTTTACGCTGGATTGAAGACGAAAGTAATCAGGATGATAGCTACGATCGTAACTTTCTGCGCCTGCGCGTAGTGCCGTTATTGCAGCAGCGTTGGCCGCATTTTGCCGAAGCAACAGCCCGCAGCGCCGCACTTTGCGCTGAACAAGAGAGCCTGTTAGATGAACTGCTGGCGGATGATTTAGCGCACTGTCAAACTCCGCAGGGGACGCTGCAGATTGCGCCAATGCTGGCGATGAGTGATGCCCGTCGCGCGGCGATTATCCGCCGCTGGCTGGCAGGGCAGAATGCACCGATGCCTTCCCGCGACGCGTTGGTGAGGATCTGGCAGGAAGTGGCGCTGGCGCGGGAAGATGCCTCCCCCTGTTTACGTTTGGGTGCGTTTGAAATCCGCCGCTATCAATCGCAACTGTGGTGGATTAAATTCGTCACTGGGCAAAGCGAAACCATTGTGCCGTGGCAGACGTGGCTACAACCGCTGGAATTACCGGCGGGGCTGGGAAGTGTACAGCTTACTGCGGGAGGCGATATTCGCCCTCCGCGTGCAGACGAAGCGGTCAGCGTGCGTTTCAAAGCGCCAGGACTGCTGCATATTGTCGGGCGCAACGGCGGACGTAAGCTGAAGAAAATCTGGCAAGAGTTAGGCGTTCCGCCGTGGCTACGTGACACCACGCCACTGCTGTTTTATGGCGAAACGCTGATTGCGGCGGCAGGGGTATTTGTGACGCAAGAAGGTGTGGCTGTAGGTGAGAATGGCGTCAGTTTTGTCTGGAAGAAAACGCTTAGTTAAGTGAAAGCCGGATAAGACGCAACAAACGTCGCATCCGGCGAAGTCAATCAGGACTCGCTCACCACCACCGTACCGATTTCCGGGTGGCTAAAGCTGGTAATTTTATCCAGACGCAGCTCGCGGGTTGCACCAGCGGCTTCGACGACCAGATATTCCACATTTTTGCGGGAGACTAAATCGCTGGCCTTCGCCTGCAATTTTTCGCCATCTTTCAGCTCAAGTGTCAGCATTAAATGATGCTGGCAGGCGAGCTCAAGATTATCGTAATCATCACAATTGATTGGTTGATACGTATCATTTATTGACATAATCGCTCACCAGTAAGTTTGCCGCAGCGTATGCTGCTTTTTCCCTGACAGCCTCAGAAAGGGCGTCGTCGGCAGCCATTTCTCATTCAGCACTTTCAAAACGCAGCCCAGCGCGTCCGGAACGTATCCTAAGTCTCCGCTGGCGATTTCCGCGTACCGCTTGCGTATTAACTCACAATATTTTTCCACATGCCCTCCTGTCAGCACTCTGACTTAACCGTGGATGCAAGTCTAAGCCTACGAAGATAAACTCTGTTTCGCAAGGTGACTATACCACACTCATTTCTGCAATATCAGCGCCGCAACTGCACGTATTCCGTTACAATGGCCTCCTGATTCGAAAGGAGTTTTCTTATGGCGCTTAAAGCGACAATTTATAAAGCGACGGTTAATGTGGCCGATCTCGACCGCAACCAGTTTCTCGATGCCTCTCTGACGCTGGCGCGCCATCCTTCAGAAACCCAGGAGCGCATGATGCTGCGCCTGCTGGCGTGGCTAAAATATGCCGATGAACGTCTGCAATTTACCCGTGGTTTGTGTGCCGATGATGAGCCGGAAGCGTGGCTGCGTAACGATCATTTGGGTATTGATTTGTGGATTGAGCTGGGGCTGCCGGATGAGCGACGGATTAAGAAAGCCTGCACCCAGGCCGCAGAAGTGGCGCTGTTTGCCTATAATAGTCGGGCGGCGCAAATCTGGTGGCAGCAAAATCAGAGCAAATGTGCGCAGTTTGCCAATCTTTCCGTCTGGTATCTGGACGACGAGCAGCTGGCGAAAGTGAGCGCCTTTGCCGATCGTACTATGACGCTGCAGGCAACGATTCAGGATGGTGTTATCTGGTTATCGGATGATAAGAATAATCTGGAAGTGAACTTAACCGTCTGGCAACAACCTTCATGATTGTGATTTCCCGACATGTTGCTATCCCTGATGGCGAGTTTGAGATCACCGCCATTCGTGCGCAGGGCGCGGGCGGGCAGCATGTTAATAAGACCTCAACGGCTATTCATCTGCGTTTTGACATTCGGGCGTCCAGCCTGCCAGAGTATTACAAAGAACGTCTGCTCGCCGCCAGCCATCACTTGATCAGCAGTGATGGGGTGATTGTCATTAAGGCACAGGAATACCGCAATCAGGAGCTCAACCGCGAAGCGGCGCTGGCCCGGCTGGTGGCAGTGATTAAAGATTTAACAACAGAACAAAAAGCCCGACGACCCACGCGGCCCACCCGCGCATCAAAAGAGCGCAGGCTGGCATCGAAAGCACAAAAATCAAGCGTGAAGGCGATGCGCGGCAAAGTGCGCAGCGGTCGGGAATAAAAAGAAGGAATGGATGGTGAAAAAAGCGATAGTGACAGCGATGGCTGTAATCAGCCTCTTTACTCTGATGGGATGTAATAATCGGGCCGAAGTCGATACGCTTTCTCCGGCACAGGCTGCCGAACTGAAACCGATGCCGCAAAGTTGGCGCGGCGTGCTGCCGTGTGCTGATTGCGAAGGAATCGAAACCTCTCTGTTCCTCGAAAAAGACGGAACCTGGGTGATGAATGAGCGTTATCTGGGGGCTCGTGAAGAACCTTCCTCCTTCGCTTCCTATGGTACATGGGCGCGAACCGCTGACAAGCTGGTATTAACCGATAGCAAAGGTGAAAAGTCATATTATCGCGCGAAAGGAGATGCGCTGGAGATGCTCGATCGTGAAGGTAATCCGATTGAATCGCAGTTCAACTATACGCTGGAACCGGCACAATCCAGCTTACCCATGACACCGATGACCCTGCGGGGCATGTATTTTTATATGGCTGATGCGGCGACCTTCACTGATTGCGCGACCGGAAAACGTTTCATGGTGGCGAATAACGCAGAGCTGGAGCGTGGCTACCTGGCTGCGCGCGGTAACAGTGAAAAACCGGTGTTACTGTCAGTAGAAGGTCACTTTACGCTTGAGGCTAATCCGGATACCGGTGCGCCGACCAAAGTATTAGCGCCCGATACGGCAGGTAAATTTTACCCAAACCAGGATTGCAGTAGTTTGGGGCTGTAACCCGTCTTGAGACAGAAACAAATGAAATATTGCCTCATGCGCTGCGCTTATCAGTCCTAAAGCATACAATGCAATATTTTGAATTAGCACAATTTTGTAGGCCGGATAAGGCGTTCACGCCGCATCCGGCATTTTGCGCACGAGGCTGGCTTTTATCACTGAGTCAGTCCAACAAAGCGACTTGCTTTAATATAAATCCCTGGCTTCAGGTGCCCAATATACTGTAACTGCGTTTCTGGTTTAAATGCAGAGACATCACCACTACGCATATGCATCAGATCGGCAGGGCTAATCCAGCCTGATTGCGCCAGCGTAAGCGGATGCCCGGCTTTGGCAAATGCATCAGTGACAAATTCCGAACAAAACCACGACTTTTTGTCTCCTTCGCCCACACTGCTTAACTGCGCTTTCGCCAGGCCGCTGACGCACTGTTGACGAAAATCCTCGGAGAACGGATTTAGTGAGCACATCTGGCGAGTCACCATAAATGGAATAAATTCGACAATGCCGCGATAGTTATAACCGCTATCTTTAATTTTGTTGGCGAACGCGGTGATTTCTGTGGCTTGTTGCGGGGTAAGATCCGGGACTCGTAAGACGAAAAGCTTATCACTATGCTTTATGGCTTTTTTAAGGGAAACAATCTGGACGCCAGCGCCTGTCGCTTCGGCAACGTTATTATCTCCCAAATAGATTGCAACGTGACTCACAGAGGAAGTGCTGAATACGCGGATACCAAATGAGGTTACCCCAAGGCTTGAGGAGAAAAGCAAATCGCCGGGTTTGAGATCTGGTTCCGTTATTTCTTTTATTGATTGTTCGGTGAAAGAGCTTTGATGCTGGAATTTAACAGCCCATGTTTTCGCCTCGGCATTTACCACTGTGGCTGATGAGTCTGGCTGGCTGATATCAACGGTACAGGCCGAAAGTAAAAGAAAGCAGGGGAGAAGCAGGCGGCAGTACGCCTTTGGTTTATCCATTTTATACAATCCATGTAAAAAAGGGCCCCGAAATTCAGGACCCTTTCTGGCATCAGCCTTTAATCTGTTTCACCAGATAATCGACGATGTCACCAGTCTTAATTAACTGTTTCTCGCCGTTACGACGATATTTATATTCGATATCATCGTTGTCGAGGTTACGGTCGCCCAGCACAATAGTGTGCGGAATACCGATCAGTTCCATATCAGCAAACATCACGCCCGGGCGCTCTTTGCGGTCATCCAGCAGCACTTCGATACCTTGTGCGCGCAGTTCGCTGTACAGTTTCTCAGCAAGTTCCTGTACGCGGAAGGATTTGTGCATGTTCATTGGCAGAATCGCCACCTGGAACGGCGCGATAGCGTCAGGCCATACGATGCCGCGTTCGTCGTAGTTCTGCTCAATCGCCGCAGCTACCACACGCGTTACGCCGATACCGTAGCAACCCATCGTCAGGATTTGGTTACGGCCATCTTCACCCTGTACGGAGGCTTTCAGTGCTTCGGAGTACTTGGTACCCAGCTGGAAGATGTGACCGACTTCGATACCACGTTTGATCAGCAGCGTACCCTGACCATCCGGGCTTGGATCGCCAGCCACCACGTTGCGGATATCAGCAATTTCCGGAGTAGCGACATCGCGATCCCAGTTGATACCGAAGTAGTGTTTACCATCGATGTTAGCACCAGCAGCGAAATCACTCATCGCCGCAACGGTACGGTCAATCACCACCGGAATCGGCATGTTTACCGGACCCAGTGAACCCGGACCGGCTTTAACCACGGCACGAATTTCTTCTTCGGTCGCAAAAGTCAGCGGGCTGGCAACCTGCGGCAGTTTTTCTGCTTTAACTTCGTTCAGCTCGTGGTCACCGCGCACCAGCAGCGCAACCAGCGGGAAGCTACTGCCTTCAACGGCTTTAACCAGCAGAGTCTTAACCGTTTTCTCAATCGGCAGATTGAACTGTTCAACCAGTTCCGCGATGGTTTTCGCGTTCGGCGTATCAACCAGCGTCATTTCCTGGGTAGCAGCAGCGCGCGGTTCTTTCGGCGCGATAGCTTCTGCCAGTTCAATGTTCGCTGCATAGTCAGAAGTATCGGAGAAGACCACATCGTCTTCTCCGCTCTGCGCCAGCACCTGAAATTCGTGAGAGGCGCTACCGCCGATAGAACCGGTATCGGCCTGTACGGCGCGGAAATCCAGCCCCATGCGGCTGAAGATTTTGCTGTAGGCCGCATACATTGCATCGTAGGTTTCCTGCAGGGATTCCTGAGAAGTATGGAAAGAGTAAGCATCTTTCATCAGGAATTCGCGGGAACGCATGACGCCGAAACGCGGACGCACTTCGTCGCGGAACTTGGTCTGGATCTGATAGAAGTTCAGCGGCAGCTGTTTGTAAGAGCTCAGCTCGTTACGAATCAGGTCTGTAATCACTTCTTCATGAGTTGGGCCGAGTACGAACGGACGGTCACCACGGTCAGCAATACGCAGCAATTCCGGGCCATACTGTTCCCAACGACCACTCTCTTGCCACAGTTCAGATGGCTGAACCACCGGCATTAACACCTCGATCGCACCGGCGTTGTTCATCTCTTCACGCACGATGTTTTCGACTTTTTTCAGAACGCGCACGCCGGTCGGCAGCCAGGTATATAACCCGGAGGCCAGCTTGCGGATCATCCCGGCGCGCAGCATCAGCTGATGGCTGATCACCTCGGCGTCGGCAGGTGTCTCCTTGAGAGTGGAGAGCAGGTATTGGCTAGTACGCATGTTGTTACGGTTCCAGTTGGAAGGTAGAACAGGCTCAAGGCGAGCCTGGGACAAAAAAAGTGATTTAGTTTACCAGTGCAAAAGAAATGTCAAAAGAGAAGGGCGTGAATTTAACGCGGTTCCAGCGCAAAGACTTCAAAACCTGCGTCGGTGACGCGCCAGCGAACGTTAAAATCATGCAGCCAGACGGCATAGGTTTTGCCCGTTTCCTCACCTTTACGATAGGCCGGGCGCGGGTCCTGCGCCAGTACTTCGCGGATAAACAGCGTTAACTGCGGATAACGCTTCTCCAGCGTCAAAAGCTGCTTTTCGACCTCTGCGGTAAAACACACCGCCATTTCTGCCGCTGGCGCACTTTGCGCATAGCTGGCACTGGCATCGGGAAGCGATTCAGCAAAGGGGAGATACGGTTTGATATCCACTACCGGCGTACCATCGACGAGATCCAGACTGCCGAGCTTCAGAATCACGCTATCTTTATGGCAAACAACCTCTTTCAGCTCTACCAGCGACATACCAATTGGGTTAGGGCGAAAAGTGGAGCGCGTAGCGAAAACACCCATTCTGGCATTACCGCCGAGACGAGGCGGACGCACAGTCGGACGCCAGCCGCCTTCCATCGTTTGATGAAAGACGAAAAGGATCCATAAATGGCTGAATGCTTCCAGGCCGCGAACGGCGTCGGCCTGGTTGTAGGGAGCAATGAGATGTAGTTCGCCGTTGGCGCTTTTTACCAGACCTGGCTGGCGCGGAACGGCGAATTTTTCTTTATAGGGCGAGCGAATAACGCCTATTTGCTCGAACTGGAAACTGCTCATTTCGCCGTGATGTTAAGCGCAGAACCTATACATACAGCCTGACGATAGCAACCTGGCGTACCGCTGGTGACTTCGCAGCTATGCAGTAATACCGCATTGGCTTTCATTTTCGAGGCGTTGATTTGCATCCGCTTACGTGCGGTTGGAATGCTCGGCGGAGAGTCCTGATTAGAGGCCTGGCAAGAGTCGCCACTGACTTCACCGAGATCGCGGAACGGTTTGCCGACTAATTCTTCTGCATTGGTATAAATTCGGACCGGCGTGGCGCGCGGCGCTTTCGGTTTTGCAGGCTCCGCTTTCGGCTGGGGTGCAGTGCTTTGAACGGGTTCGACAGGGGATCTGCTTAACATGGAACAGCCGCTTAGCATGAGTGCTACTAAACAGATCGGTAAAGCACGCATAGTATTTCCTCAATGTATGATCAAAACGTCAATATTGAATCAGGCGCTTGTAAAAATGACAAGACGGGCAAGCGCCCGTCCTGAATGATATTACAAATTGTGGAAACAGCCTAAATATTACCAGCCTTTAACAGCGCCGCCGTTAAACACTTTGTTTGCTGCTTCGTAAACTTCGTCAGACTGATAAGCCTGAACGAATTTCTTCACGTTTTCGGCGTCTTTGTTGTCTTCACGCGTTACGATCAGGTTTACGTACGGGGACTCTTTATCTTCGACAAAGATACCGTCTTTCGCTGGAGTCAGGCCAATCTGGCTGGCATAGGTGGTATTGATAACTGCCAGAGCGATTTGCGCGTCGTCCAGAGAGCGCGGCAGCTGCGGTGCTTCCAGTTCAACAATTTTCAGATTTTTTGGGTTCTCAACAACATCAAGAACGGTCGGCAGCAGGCCAACGCCATCTTTCAGTTTGATCAAGCCCACTTTTTGCAGCAGCAGCAGTGAACGACCAAGGTTAGTTGGGTCGTTTGGCACGGCAACCTGCGAACCATCCTGCAGTTCATCCAGTGATTTGATTTTCTTGGAGTAACCAGCAATCGGATAAACAAATGTGTTGCCTACTGCGACCAGTTTGTAGCCACGATCTTTCAGTTGCTGATCAAGGTACGGTTTATGCTGGAAGGCGTTGGCGTCGATATCGCCTTTGCTCAATGCTTCGTTTGGCAGAACATAGTCGTTGAAGGTTACCAGCTCAACGTCCAGGCCATATTTGTCTTTCGCAACTTTCTGCGCGACTTCTGCAACCTGCTGTTCGGCACCAACAATCACGCCGACTTTAATGTGGTTTGGATCTTTTTCATCCTGACCGCAGCCTACCAGTGCCAGTGATCCAATCAGGGCTCCCACTGCCGCAAAGGTTTTGAATTTGAACGCCATACCTTATTCCTTCTTCAATTATTTATGTTGTGTTGAACGTTACTTGCGAGTGACAGCCCGGACGATGCGGTCGCCTGCGAACTGAATTAAATAAACCAGAATGACCAGCAATACCAGTACCGTATTCATCACCGTCGCGTTGTAGCCGATGTAGCCATACTGATAGCCAATCTGACCTAAACCACCGGCACCGACTGCACCACCCATCGCGGAATAACCAACCAGGGTAATCAGGGTGATAGTTGCCGCATTCACCAGACCCGGCAACGCTTCCGGTAACAGCACTTTACGGACGATCTGCATTGGCGTGGCCCCCATTGCGCGGGAAGCTTCAATTAACCCGGTTGGGATCTCCAGCAGAGCGTTCTCGACCATACGGGCAATAAACGGTGCTGCACCAACGGTTAACGGAACAATCGCTGCCTGCAATCCAATCGATGTACCGACAATAACGCGGGTAAACGGAATCATCCATACCAGCAAGATAATGAACGGGATGGAACGGAAAATGTTCACAATCGCAGAAATGGTACGATACAACTTCGCGTTAGCAATAATTTGCCCCGGACGCGTGACATAAAGCAGAACGCCAACCGGCAGACCAATCACAAAGCCAAAAAAACCGGATACGAAGGTCATTGCCAGTGTTTCCCATACGCCACGAACCAGCAGCCATATCATCGGCTCAGACATAACCCAGTACCTCTACTTTTACATGGTGTTCCTGAAGCCAGGCAATGGCGGCTTGCGTATCTTGTTGTGTGCCGTGCATTTCAGTCAGCATAATGCCGAACTTAACGCCACCGGCGTAATCCATCTGCGCGCTAATAATGTTGTTGTTGACGTTGAAACGACGCGCGGTTTCAGAAAGCAGTGGGGCATCGACCGATTGACCGGTAAACTCCAGACGCAGCATCGGCACGCAGTCAGTAAATGGCTCCGCTTGCAGACGTTCCTGGTAATCTTCCGGGATATCCAGATGCAGGGTCGACTGAATAAACTTCTGCGCCAGCGGCGTTTTCGGATGCGAGAACACTTCACTTACCGTGTCCTGCTCGATCAGTTCGCCATTGCTGATGACCGCCACGCAATCACAAATGCGCTTCACAACGTCCATTTCGTGAGTGATCAACAGAATCGTCAAACCCAGACGGCGGTTGATGTCTTTCAGCAGTTCGAGAATAGAACGTGTCGTTGCCGGGTCCAGCGCGCTGGTGGCTTCATCACACAGCAATACTTTGGGATTGCTGGCTAATGCACGGGCAATCGCCACACGTTGTTTCTGCCCACCGGAAAGATTCGACGGGTAGCTATCATGCTTATCGCCAAGACCAACCAATGACAGCAATTCCGTCACGCGACGTTTGATCTCGTCTTTCGGTGTGTTGTCCAGCTCCAGCGGCAGAGCCACGTTGCCAAAAACAGTACGCGAAGAGAGCAGGTTAAAATGCTGGAAAATCATACCAATCTGGCGACGAGCTTTGGTCAACTCGGATTCTGACAGCGTGGTCAATTCCTGGCCATCGACCAGCACGCTACCCTCGGTTGGGCGCTCCAGCAGGTTTACACAACGTATAAGCGTACTCTTACCCGCGCCTGAGGCACCGATAACGCCATAAATTTGTCCAGCTGGCACATGCAGGCTGACGTTGTTCAACGCCTGGATGGTGCGGGTGCCCTGGTGGAACACTTTGGTGATATTCGAAAGTTTTATCATTGATTATTTATTATCGTCATTAAGTTAGTCGTGGCATTTCGAATGCCTGGAACGGGCAACGCCGTCAATGAAATGGATGTTAAGGCATCCAGACGTCTAAATCAATCAGGTTTATGCGAAGAGCACTTTCTTGCAGGTCGAAACATGCGATACTAGCGTCACATGCCTTATTAAGGAGCTATAAAAGGTGGCGAAGAGCGTACCCGCAATTTTTCTTGACCGTGATGGCACCATTAATGTCGATCACGGTTATGTCCATGAGATCGACAACTTTGAATTTATCGACGGTGTTATTGACGCCATGCGCGAGCTAAAAAAAATGGGCTTTGCGCTGGTGGTAGTAACCAACCAGTCTGGCATTGCTCGCGGTAAATTTACTGAAGCACAGTTTGAAACGCTGACCGAGTGGATGGACTGGTCGCTGGCGGACCGCGATGTCGATCTGGATGGTATCTATTATTGCCCGCATCATCCGCAGGGTAGTGTTGAAGAGTTTCGCCAGGTCTGCGACTGCCGCAAACCACATCCGGGGATGTTTTTGTCAGCACGCGATTATTTGCATATTGATATGGCCGCTTCTTATATGGTGGGCGATAAATTAGAAGATATGCAGGCAGCGGCTGCGGCGAGCGTGGGAACAAAAGTGCTGGTGCGTACGGGTAAACCTATTACGCCTGAAGCAGAAAACGCGGCGGATTGGGTGTTAAATAGCCTGGCAGACCTTCCGCAAGCGATAAAAAAGCAGCAAAAACCGGCGTAATGATTAAAAGATGAGCGGTTGAAATAAAAATGCATTTTTCCGCTTGTCTTCCTGAAACGACTCCCTATAATGCGCCTCCATCGACACGGCGGATGTGAATCACTTCACACAAACAGCCGGTTCGGTTGAAGAGAAAAATCCTGAAATTCAGGGTTGACTCTGAAAGAGGAAAGCGTAATATACGCCACCTCGCGACAGTGAGCTGAAAGCCGCGTCGCAACTGCTCTTTAACAATTTATCAGACAATCTGTGTGGGCACTCGAAGATACGGATT